>Ga0206884_1084_pt1 | contig 20161 bp, 22 predicted proteins | sample Alteio_BWOrgCont_FD_152914 | JGI IMG/M metagenome (GOLD analysis project Ga0206884, IMG submission 152914) | Enriched cells from forest soil in Barre Woods Harvard Forest LTER site, Petersham, Massachusetts, United States -... | ecosystem: Environmental > Terrestrial > Soil > Temperate forest > O...
ATTTTTTACAAACCAATTTTAACTATTAAAATTACCCTTACCGACATAAGGCTAATGAGAATGCTATTTGATGATAAGCTGCGCATTTATTATAATACAAACTTAATAAATTAAATTTAACAATTGCAATACTTTTTAAAATAATTTAATAAGTAAAAACGATAAGATACCGGATCGCGACGAGTTTAACGCGTTACGCTAAATTGCAAAGTTTAAACAGTACTGTTGCTACAGGCCCGTACTATAGTAGGTGCTAAGCAAACATTATTATATTGTCAGTGATTACCTGGTACAACAAGCAAGCATCCTGCCATAAAGAATAAAAAATATTTCATCCCGGCAAAAAAGCGGAATTTGATGAAAGGCCACTGTTCACAGGGCGATCAAATCGTTATTTAGTTTTTCTCCAGCTTGCCTGTTGCAAGCCACTTAGTCGCCATCCATCACCCTAACCTTTAAAAAGCTGGGGTGCGTACCCGAAGTATAAACCCTGTGGGTTGCTTTTTTGAAATCGCTGTTCTTAGCTTTCATGATATCTTCGAACACCTGCGGGTTACGGTCAATAAGCGGGAACCATGTGCTTTGTACCTGTACCATTATGCGGTGGCCCTTTTTAAAGGTGTGCAATACATCTTGTAGTTCGAAATTTACCGGGGTTACTTTACCTGGCACAAAAGGCTCGGGCTTATCAAAACCATTACGAAACTTGCCCCGCATGGCATCGCTGCGCACCATTTGCTCATATCCCGAAAGGAAGGTGTTTTTATCGGTAAACTGGTTGTTTTTTGCAGTATCAGGGTAAACATCTATTACTTTCACTACCCAATCTGCGTCAGTACCTGTGGTTGATACTTTTAAGTTTGCCCAAATATTGCCAGCGATGGTTACATCATGGTCAAGCACATCAGTTTGGTAAGTAAGCACGTCGGGACGGCGGGAGGCAAAGCGCTGGTCGCCGTCCATATACTCGCGTTTCATATCCGATGTTATGGCATCGGTAAACGGCACCGGTTTATTGGGGTCGGATATAAACTGATCGAAGCTTTCATCAGCGGCTTTGGGTTCATTAAAAGATAACTTGCCACCCGGCAGCAGGTACAAATTTTTATCGGCAGCCTCTTTTGGCGGCCAGGTTTTGTAGGTTTTCCATTGGTTAACGCCGGTTTCAAAGGTTGATACCTTCGGGATATCAGTATCAGTACCCTTTAAATAATGATTAAAAAAAGCGAACTCAATTTTCTCGCGGTAAAATGGCCCTGTTTGGGCGCCGAAATCAATATCGCCTAAATGATCGCCGGGGCCGCGTGCCCAGCCGCCATGCACCCAGGGGCCCATAGTAAAATAAACCGGGGTTGTGGGGTTATCTTTTACTAATGTTTTGTAAGTATTGATAGCACCATAAAGGTCTTCGGCATCATACCAGCCGCCGGTAACCAACACAGCCGTTTTAATATCGTGCAGGTGGTACAATACGTTGCGGTCTTTCCAGTGCTGATCGTAGTTTGGATGGTCGAGCATTTCATTCCACAAGCGGATAGTATCTTTATAATACATGTCGTTTGTGTTTTTCATATTGCCCATTTGCATAAAAAATTCGTAACCGTCTTTAATATCATAGTTGGGGCGGTTGGCGCGGCGCTGGGTGGGCTTATCGTCCTGGCGATTGGTAAAGCCCGGGTAAAAATCAAAATTGGCTACCAGCATAAAGGCGCCATTATGAAAAGCATCATCGCGGTACAGATCGGCAATGGGTGCCTGCGGCGAGGCAGCCACCAAAGCAGGGTGACGGCTCAGTAACGAGGTGGTGGTATAAAAACCCGGATAGGATATGCCCCATACCCCTACCTTGCCATTATTACCAGGCACGTTTTTAAGCAGCCAATCTATCGTGTCATAAGTATCGGTGCCTTCATCAACATCTTTATTTGTTTTGTGGATTTCTTTTTCAGGGGTCATTTCCTCGTAAATGCCTTCACTCATCCAGCGGCCACGTACATCCTGGTAAACAAAAATATAACCATCGTACAAAAACAATGGCGACGGGCCTAAAGTGGTTTTGTATTTATCAGCCCCGTATGGCGCAACACTATAACAAGTCCGGTCCATCATAAAAGGGTGTTTTTTGCTGGTATCCTTCGGCATATACACCGAGGTGAACAGTTTTTTACCGTCGCGCATCGGAATTTGGTACTCGTACTTTACGTAGTTGTTTCTTACGTAGGCAGCATCGGGAACATTACCTGCACCGGGCTGGGCATAGGAGGCGAAAGCGAAAACCAAAAAGCTGAAAGCTACGAGGATGAGTTTCTTCATTTAAAAAATATTAGTTTTTAAAAGTACGGAATAAATTAAAAACGACAACGATGAGGCATTGTATCTCAAAATCGTTACAACTTCCTTTTTCCTGGCCTTGCCTTTATTTACTTTTCATGCCATTTTGTTTAATTTTTAGTAACAGCCAGGTTCTATTTGTATAAAGAAAAGTGTTCGGCTATCGGCCCTGCCATAAAAATCACAAACAGTGACAATACACTAAGGATAATAATAATCGCAAAAAGGAAAATGCCAAATGTTGCCGAATCGGTTTGTAAAGTACCTAAAGAAGCTGGTATGAATTTTTTCTGTTTCATTAGCCCAATAATCATAAGGGCGCCCACTATAGGAACAAAACGGCCACATAACATAGCCAATGCTGTTGTAAGATTCCAGAATATAGTATTATTGCCAAGACCGGCAAAATTGGAACCATTGCCCGCAACAGATGATATAAATTCATAAAGCATCGAGGTAAAGCCATGCGGACCTTTATTGCTCAGCCAGCCCAATGTATCTCCGCCCCCGGCTTTATTTACAAAAACAAAGCAGGCTATGGCGGCAAGCGCCACCGGGACAAATATTTGCAGCACACTAACGCCCACTGCTACCTGCATTTCTTTTGTACTTATTTTTTTTCCAAATAATTCAGGCGACCGGCCAATCATCAATGTGCCGATAAACACTGCTATCACCAGGTACATAAACATATTGATCCAGCCTGTTCCCAATCCGCCAAAAAAAGCATCCACCTGCATACCTATCAGCATCGTCATTGCCGATAATGGCATATAACTGTCATGTACTGATGCCACCGTACCTGCCGGGATGGCAACATTTTCGGCACAATAAAACGCTGAATAATTTACACCGAAACGCACCTCTTTACCCTCCATATTCCCTTTAGAATTGTTGATACCCATCGCAGTTATTTTGGGGTTACCCCCGGCTTCTTGCTTCACTATTGGGATAGCTAATAGCAGCAAACCTGCCGTCATTACGCCAAAAAGCATCCATGCGAATTTTTTTCGATTCAGGTAATAACCAATAAAAAAAACAAACGCCATTGGTAATAACAGCACGATGATAAAATGCACCACAAATGTTGCAAATGAGGGGTTCTCGAAAGGATGGGCGTCATTGGCGCCAAAAAAACCACCGCCATTGGACCCGAGTTCTTTTATAGGGATCATGGAAGCAACGGGGCCTTTAGCTACGGTTACGGTATCGCCCTGCATCGTAATTATTTTATGCGGCCCTTTAAAAGTCATTGGCATGCCACCAGTCATGAAGATAATGGCCACTATAACCGATAGGGGCAATAATATCCTTGTACACGAACGCAAAAAATCATTAAAAAAATTGCCGATGCCTGTACCAGGATCGGCAGTTAAACCTCTAACAATTGCAACGCCCGCCGCCAGGCTGGTAGCTGCGCTAACAAATTGCAAAAATGTGAATACTGCCACCTGCGACAGATAACTTGCCCCGCTTTCGCCCGAGTAATGCTGAAGATTTGTACTGGTTAAAAAACTAATGGCTGAATTTAATGCCAACGACCATTCCATACCGGCTATATGGGCAGGATTAAGAAAAAGCTTGCCCTGCAAGATTAAAACTATAAACGCGGGAATTACCCAAACAACCTGTATCGTCAATAGGGCCAGCAAGTACTGCTTCCAGTCCATTGTTTTATACGGGTCGATGTGACATATTTTGAATATCCTGTTTTCAATGGGTCTTAGAAAATCAAGGGGGCTTTTTTCGGCGTTGTAAACCTGCTTCATATAAGCGCCTAACGGAATAGCTATCAGGAGCGTAACGAGGAAAACTAAAACGAAGCCGGAACTGTCGGAGATCATTTTTTGAATTTATAATTTTTATATAGGTCAAAAGGATGGTCGGCTTATTTTAAACTGAGACAACTTGTAAAGGGGGATATTTTCTATCCCCCTTTTAAGCGAACCGCTGTCAAACCAAACCAGTAAACAAATTTAAAGTCTTTAAATTCAGATAGCATACTTTATTTGTTGCTTTCGGTATAAAGTTCCTTTATTTTATAAGTGTTAAGAAATGAATCATATTCATTCAATTCACTATCGTTCTTAAATTCGGCCTGTACCATGTTTCTGAATTTGTAATTTGAAGCAAAAGCCACGTCAATATTTTGCATATTGAGCAACAGGACTTTGGCATTGGCACTTTTGCTGAAATATTCAGTGCTAACGGGTTTTGGTCCCTTAACCTGGGCAGTCAGCTTATCATGTTTATAAATATAAAAGCCTGCAGTATCAACAATTTGGTAGGCTTTATTATCCATGAACCTATAATCATGGTTGTTTGTGCGATAACCGAAAATCTCATTTTTTGAAAATGTCTGTTTGGCCCCGTTACTGGTAACAACGATGTTCTTGCTTTCGAAGAAATCATGAATTGCAATTTTATCGCCTTTGGCAACGCTGGTGTAACTTAATTTATGATTTACATAATCGTTAAATGTTAGGTACAGCCCGTTTGTTTTTGTTTGGGCATTTGAATTTTGAATAATTCCTAATGTCATGATGATAACTGTGATCATCGATAATGTTAACTTTTTCATCGTATTAATTTTTATACTGTTATTGTTGAAACGATTTCTACAATTAGCACCGCTATATTTTTTATTTCAACTATTAGTCGCATGCCAAAAGAATACCTGTTTTTGTAAATTCATCAAAATGGTAGTTTAAACGGGAATCAAGCACTTTTTCAAGCAAATGGCTTTTCGTGTACGCTATCAAATTGATAGGTTTCTATCAATATTATAGCAATGCAGAATTTGACTTTCCGGGGCCTTATTATTGCCGTTAATGGCAAGGATGCTCAGATGTTAAAAGCAGATCGGAGGTAGCTTTGACTTAAAAAAACGGCACAACAAATTGCATGGCATCGCGCGGCCAGGGTCATTTATGCTTCACGCTTTTCTCCAGTTACAAAAATCAACTATTATGAAAAAATACTCTCAAAACGATAGATTTTTTTATTTGAATTTAATTTGCGTTCGGTCCAATTATGCTCTAAATATCATTTAAAGGCACATTTTGTTTTTTTTGTGCGAACGGGCATTCTTTTGGCACATGAAAAATATCTATAAAGAATATTTAATTCTTTTAGGCATTAAATTATAAAATAAAATGGAAGACGAACGAATAATTGTGCGGCTGGCAGAAGCCGCAGACGTGATTTACGCAAAAGAAATTGCTGATGAAATGGAAGCTTCGGCTATAGCCAGGGGTTCCGGGATTGCCAAAAGGTCTCCTAACTCCATTTGTGAAAAAATTTTGGCTGGCAAGGCCGTCATTGCAATAACAGATAAAGACAAATGGGTTGGATTTCAATACCTGGAGGTTTGGGAAGCTGGCAAATTTGTTTCTAACTCAGGCCTTATAGTTTCGCCGGACTATCGCCATGCGGGTGTTGCCACTGCTATAAAAAACAAAATATTCCAGTTATCCCGCGATAAATTCCCAAATGCTGGCATATTCAGTATAACATCGGGCCTGGCTATAATGAAAATGAACACAGCATTAGGCTTTGAACCGGTTACATATTCTGAAATAACAAAGGATGAGCATTTTTGGGAGGGTTGTAAAAGCTGTGTAAACTATGATGTACTAACCGGCAAAAAGAAATGCAATTGTTTATGCACTGCCATGCTTTTTGATCCTGTAAAAACAGGAAATGTAAAACAGAAATTTTTGCATAACAGCAATTAGTCCAGTGGCCATAGCTTAAAAGCTATCGTTATTTATTAACTAAAATTATTAACAAAATGTATTTACAACAAGAACGGTTGATCAGAACAGAAGAAAAACCAGACCACCATCTTTTTCATCATATCCTTAACTTGTTAAAGGAACTTATAGCAACACCCTCATTTAGTGGCGAAGAATCTTTTACTGCAACGCTTATCCAGTGTTTTCTTCAAAACAAAGGGGTTGAAACACATAGGAACTTGCATAACATTTGGGCCTTTAACCGTTTTTATGATCCGGCCAAACCCACTATTCTGTTAAACTCCCACCACGACACTGTTAAACCCAATATACAGTACACTAACAATCCTTTTCATCCTACGATTATAGGGGACAAACTTTATGGACTGGGTAGCAATGATGCCGGCGGTTGCCTGGTTGCGCTGCTTGCTGCATTTGTGCATTTTTATGAAAGGCGTGACCTTGCTTATAATTTATGCTTTGCAGCTACCGCCGAAGAAGAAACATCCGGGAAAAACGGACTTAAATTAGTTTTACCCCAACTGGGACGCCTGGATTTTGCAATAGTTGGCGAACCGACTTTAATGAATTTGGCTGTTGCCGAAAGAGGGCTGATGGTTTTGGATTGCGTTGCCACTGGAAAAGCCGGGCATGCAGCCCGCGGGGAGGGCGATAATGCCATTTATAAAGCGCTCAAGGATATTCAGTGGTTTAGCAACTTTACTTTCCCGAACGTGTCCAGCTCGCTGGGTCCGGTTAATATGTCTGTTACGATGATCAACGCGGGAAGCCAGCATAATGTGGTGCCAGGCTCCTGTAGTTTTACCGTAGATGTGCGGCTGACAGATGTCTACACAACTGACGAGATACTGCAAATTGTGCGGGAAAATATAAATAGCCAGGTAACTCCAAGAGAGTTTTATTTAAAACCATCCGCTATTGACCAGGGGCACCCTATTGTACACGCCGGCATAATGGCCGGTTGTAATACCTATGGTTCGCCTACCACATCAGACCAGGCGGTGCTTAACATTCCATCGGTAAAATTGGGGCCAGGCGATTCTGCCAGGTCACATATGGCCGATGAGTATATCTATATCAGTGAAATTCACCAGGGTATAAAAGTATACATCCAAATTCTGGAGACCCTGATATTCACACTCATAAACAAAATTTAATTAATCAGGCCATCGATTGGAAAATTATGCCGTTGGAGAATGAGATGAAGCGAAATTCCGTGGCAAAATCAACAAAAGAAAAATTTCAATAAAAAAACATATGAAAAAGTCGATGTCATTAAAGGGCCGTGGGGGCTGGTTCTATGTAATTGGGGTAGTTATAGCTTTAATTATCGCTATTGTAGTGGCCGTATATTATTTTGGAAAAGTATAACTAAGGGGTTGTGGATTCTTATAAATGAAAGTGCCAGCGAAATCATAACGTATAAAACATGACACCCGAAATAAAAAAGATAATTCCGAAATAATTCCCACTTTTGCTTTTTATCATGCAAAAAGATAAGCTGTTAATTATTGATGACGAGGAGCGGTTGCGTAACCTGCTGGCAAGGATACTGCAACTGGAAGGGTATGAGGTATTGGTAGCTTCAACCGGTAAGGAAGGGTTAAAAAAATTACAACAGGAAGCTATCCCGGTGGTGATCAGCGATGTGAAACTGCCAGACATAAATGGCATCGACCTAACCCTGCAAATAAAAGCCAGCTGGCCGGCTACCGAAATTATCGTACTGACCGCCTTTGGCACTATAAACGATGGCGTTAAAGCCATTAAATCGGGCGCGTTTGATTATATCACTAAAGGCGACGACAATGAAAAAATAATCCCTTTGGTTAGTAAGGCGATGGATAAAGCGCTGCTACAGTTCAGGGTGATAGAATTGGAGCAAAAGCTAAATACCAAGTTTGGTTTCGACCGATTAATAGGGAAGTCAACTGCTATTGCCGATGTGATAAAGTTGGCGCAAAAAGTAGCGTTGACGGACACCACAGTTTTACTGTTGGGCGAAACAGGAACTGGGAAAGAACTTTTTGCTGAGGCCATTCACCAGGCCAGTAATCGCCACGCAAAATCATTTGTTGCTGTTAATTGCAGTGCTTTTACCAAAGAATTACTTGAAAGTGAATTGTTTGGCCATAAAGCCGGCGCATTTACAGGTGCCGTAAAAGATAAAAAAGGACTTTTTGAAGAAGCTAACGGCGGCACTATTTTTTTGGATGAGATAGGCGAGCTTGACCATGACTTGCAGGCCAAGTTATTACGGGTGCTGGAATCGCAGCAGTTTTTAAAAGTTGGGGATACCAAGCCGACACAGGTAAATGTGCGCATTTTGGCGGCCACTAACCGCAACCTACAGGAAGAAGTAAATAAAGCTGGTTTTCGTTCAGACCTTTACTATCGTTTGTCGGTGTTTACAATAACCCTCCCGGCCCTGCGCGATCGTAAAAAAGACATTAAATTGCTGGCCGAATATTTTATGAACTATTTTGGCCTGAAAGTAAAAAAACAATTTACAGGGCTAACCGATAAGTTTATAGAGAAACTCGAGGCCTATAACTGGCCCGGAAATATCCGTGAGCTGAAAAACGTCATCGAGCGGGCCGTTATACTGGCCGATGATAACGTTTTGGATGAAAGCCTGCTCCCTTATGAGATGCAGGAGCCACAGCCAACAAAAGCGGGCAACAGCCTTTCTGCATTCGATCTTTCATCTATCGAAAAACTGCATATACAACGCGTACTTAACCACACCCATGGCAACCGCGCAGAAGCAGCCCGCCTGTTAAATATTGGCGTAGCCACTTTATACCGGAAGCTTAAAGATTACGGGTTGGAATGATTTCGAATTTAGAATATCTGACATCCGAATTGTTATAATCTGTTACCTGGTCGCTTTCGGGATAAGCGCCCCGGTAGGCGACACCATTCACGTTCAGCGTTCATTTCACAACAACACACCAATAAATAATACATAAATACTTGATAATCAACCATTCTATTTTTAGCATCCGATTAAAAACAAAAAACAAACGCCTATAAAACTAAAAAAGCCTTTGCAAATTAAATGTCTTTCAATCTTGCTTTTCGTTAATGTAGTTATAAACTACAACTTTAGCTCATCCGAAGACAAAGTCTTCGGACAGCATCGATATTATCGGACGGTATGAAAGGGACGAGGTGAAGCCATCCATTGAGGTGGTTATCCGTATGGCTGATACCCTGGAAGTATCTTTGGATTACCTGGTTGGTAAGAGTGATCTGGAACTGGACAGCTCTATCCTTAACCGTATTCGTGAGATACAAAAACTTAATGACCATGAACAGCAGGATGCTTTTAAACTGCTTGATATGTTCTTACGCGATGCCAAAGCCCGTAAAGCTTACGCCCATTAATTAACAAACCACGGCATTTAGCTGCTAAATATTGCCTGTTAATGGTAGTTAAATGGTAGCAAATGATACTTACGCAGCTTCTGTTTTTTTTGTTAGCGCTAAAAAACACCTTTATTATTATCAAAAACGCGTTTTTCGTTTGCCAGCTCCGCCGCCTTTCATTTTACCCCCCCATATTAAATAACAAAGCCCGGCGCACAGCCAGGCTCTATCTCTTCAACTTGCTTTGCGTTTACTTGGCAAGCGGGGCACAAGTAGCCTTTGCCCAGTCGCCCCGCCCGACATACTTGCGCCAGAGGGGGCATTATCATGAACATCGGCGACAAGATTACTGCTTTACGTAAGGCAAAAAAGCTATCACAGGCCGACCTGGCTAAAGAAGCCGGTGTGTCCCGCGAGATCATCGGGCGGTATGAACGTAACGAGGTTTCGCCCTCTGTGGATGTGGCTAAAAAGATCGCCGATGCTTTGGAAGTATCGTTGGATTATTTGGCTGGCGGTAGTGATAAGGCCGCTTTTGATAAGCAGACCTTAAAGCTTATCGATGAGATCGAAGAACTGGAACCGTCCGTTAAGGATAAACTAATCTATCTGGCTAACGCCATTATCCGCGATGCTAAAACCGGTAAAGCTTACGCCCATTAAATAACAAAGCCCGGCACGCGGCCAGGCTTCATTACTCACAAGCTTTTCGTTATTGCGGCCAAGCGGCACGCTTAGCCGGGCGGGGGAAAATTTTACGCCCATTAAATAACAAAGCCCGGTGCACGGCCAAGCTTCGTCTATAATCTCACATTTCGTTATTGCAGTTGCAAACTGCAAGCATAGTCATCCGAAGTCAAAGACATTCGGACAGCGTTCCGATAAACTACGAACATAGGGTAGTTTGATGCCGCCCAGGATGGTTATGTGCAGTTTGCCGTCTAAGTAAATGAGTAATTCCGGGTTGTCAGCGATCAGTTTTGCCATGTTGAAAAAAAGTTAGATGTGTAACATCTGCAACAAATGTAGAACTTGTTTCAGATTAATACAAATAACACTTTCTTTTTTTGTAGAATACTTTAAACTATATTTGTACTAAACAGAAGCAAACATCAATCTTTAGTAGAATATGCTCGACATTGGCAGCAGAATAACGGAACTTAGAAAGGCTAAAAACTGGTCTCAGGCGGATTTAGCAAAGGCTATTGAAGCTTCCAGGGATATTATAGGCAAATACGAACGCAACGAAAACAGCCCGTCTGTGGAGATGGCTTTGAAGATCGCCAAAGTATTTGATGTACCCGTGGATTACCTTTTGGGCGAAGGCAAACACGCTTCCTATGATAACGAAACGGTTAAACGCCTAGAAGATATTGAAACCCTTGACGGTAATACCAAAACCATCCTGTTTGATATAATTGACACTTATCTCAGGGATGCCAAAGCCCGTAAAGCTTACGCACATTAAGCAACAAAGCCCGGCGCACGGCCAGGCTCAATATTTCACACAAAACATACTATACAATATGAAATCTTTTTTATTTGTTTTATTAATCTGCCTTATCGGTTGCCATTCGTCAAATTCGCAATCTCAAACAACGAATATGCAAGGACAGTTTAAAGAGCCAGACTTAACGAAAGTCAATGAATATATAAGTGTGTTTTTTAAAAAATATAAAGAAGATGGCTCATACAAGGCAATTGATTATATTTTTAGCTCTAATAAGCTATTAGCAAATACTTCCCAATTAAATGATTTAAAGAATAAACTAGATTCTACGCGGAAAGTTATTGGTAATTATTCTGGCCAGGTATTAATTACTGAAAAAAGCGCATCAACCGATTTGGTTCTATTAACTTATTTAGTTAAACATGAAAAGCAACCCATACGGTTTTCATTTATATTTTATAAGCCAAATGAGGATTGGGTTTTATATAAATTTCAATATGACGACCAAATAATTTCAGAGCTGGAAGATTCAGGCAAAATTTATTTTATAAAATAGAAATAAGCCGTATAATACCATGAATAAGCCAGCGGTCAATAAAATTATGTTTAATTGATTTGCATAATCCTTTATTATAACTTTTTTATAGTCCAAAACAGAGTATTGAACTCTTAGCTTTGGGTCATTTAATTTTTTTGCAGGATAATATCCTTCTGTATATTTGACCGTTACCCATTCCCCATCCTGCAATTGAAATTTAATAATTGGGTGATAATATTCATTTCCATGACTTCCGTGTTCCAGTTCATTACCTATTAAAAAGGCATCGGTTTCAATACAATCATTTAATATTGCTTTGTCTTTTTTCTTTCTTATAATAACAAATAGGAAAAGTATAATACCGCCTAAACAAGATAAAATCGCTTGATAATTAATGTCCATAATCTTTTTTATTTGCCCGGCATCAGTTTCTGGGGATGAGTAGTAAAATCAAACCAGGAAGCAAAATATGCATTAACCGCTGCTATATCTTCCTTTACAGCAGTAACAGCATTACCGAGATTTGCTTTTACTTCTCCAGCAATTATTCCTAAATGGGCAGATACGCTTACTTCTCCCTCTGAATTGGCTTCAGCACCACCTGCAGATGCTTTTGGCATCGATGGCCCCGTAACGCTTGGCTCGTTCGTAGTCATAGTCATATTATTACTTCCTATGTTTTGTGCCGAAACACCACCTAAGCTAACTTTTGCTAAATCAACGCTACCGATACCATAACTTGCTGAAACCTTAGCCGATGTAAGATTAGCATTCCCCGAAACCCCTTTTCCGCTTACTCCTACAGTTATTGTTGGGCCAGTTGCTACGGCCTCCACCTTAAAATTACCAACCTTTGCTTTAAACCCTATCCCTGGCCCAACAGTAACACTTGCAGAAGCAATGTTGGATGCAGCCACAGCTCCGTTATTAGCATGTTCAACAACTTTTGGTGATACCGCAGCAGCTTTCCAAGCATTAAAACAAGGCGGGTTGGGACAACCACAATCACCATTTGTAGCTGACATTCCATCTGGGTCAGTTAATCTTATTGGATTATTTTCTACATAATTGTAAGGAGAGAATCTGCGTGACTTCTCCGCCAGCGGATCAACCGTATTCCACCTCCCAATCACCGGGTCATAGAACCGTGCGCCGTAATCGTATTCTCGTAATCCAAAATCCGGCATCACTTCGATGCTGTAAATAATGTCCACGGATAAGCCTTCATATCCCTAAGGTATTTGCCTTGTGTTTTTAAGTATTCAGGATGTGCTTTAAAAAATGGTTTTGCCAGGAAGTCTGCACCGCCGGGGTGGCCCATGTGTGCCCAAAGCTGCATGTTTTTAGCCAGGTCGGCAGTAGTTACTTTGCCTTGTACCGCGCCCATCGGGAAGAACGGGCCTTCGCTCCATTCTTTGCTGCCTAAGGGATCATTTTCCACATGGCCATCGATCACGCAGCGGTTCAGGGCACTTTTTCCGTCAAGGGCGTCATAAGTATCGCCTTCAATGGTTTTGCCATTGGCATCGTCAAGCTTCCCTTTATAGTCCACGTCAACCAGTTTCTCCAGGCGCAGCTTACGCGCATTGGCAGAACTGGTTGGGTCGTTTACTTTAAATGTAGTTTCATCGCTTATCAGTTTAGGGTCCGTCGGGAAATTTGAACCTATAAAAGCAGTATCCTTCGACCGCCATACCTTATAGTCTTTCAAGCCCAGCTCAAGTTTGGCTACTTCGTTGGTTTTAGTATCGCCTATCAGCCAGTCGTTTGCGTAACCGCCATTATTATCAGTGGTCATTATCTTTACAACATCATCAATACTATTGCTGTATTGGGCCGCTTTACGGGCGCGCATAAATTCGGGCGCACGGGTGGTATCAAAACCATTGAACTGTGTTATAGTAGTTTCGGTAATCAGCATGCCATTGTCCGTAACTACAAAGTCATCGCCGCTATGTATAAAACCGGGGGCGCAGTCCATCAGTATATGGTTGCCTTTTTCGGGTTTAATATCGGCTATTACATTCCATCGTTCGCCTTCAATATAATCCGTCCAGTTGTTATGGGCTATTACTATTTTATGATCTTTTGTAAAGCTGCCTGTAGCAATAAAGGCGCTGCAATTGCCGGGAGCTTTGTTATCACCACTGCCCGGTTTTGCCTTGTTCATTAAGGATGGCACGTAGTATTGCGATAATTCGATATTGGCGTTTAATGCTGTAATATCTAACGAATCATATTTAAAGCCTTTTGCCCGAAGGCCTTCGGCAATGCCTTTAATTTCATCCTGGTATTCTTTATCAATCTTTTTCCATAAAAAACGGGCGGAGGCTGCACGATAAAAAGCCCAATCCTTACCACTGTTGCTGGGCAGGTAATATTGCATTACTTTTATCAGGGTATCTATTTCGTTGGCCACCAAATAGCCATGCTGGAAACCGATATCGCCCGGCGACCCCGAAAGGTGGATGTATATCCAGCCGTTTTTATCTTCGCGGGTGGCGTTGCCAATGCGGTTACCTTGTTTGCAGCTAAATAATAACGTAGCTACGCAAATACTTAAAATAAAGGCGGTTTTTAATTTCATGTCGATTTAAATATGATGAGATAAACTTCTTTTTTGTCGGGCATTTCAAATTTCTGTACCTTATCGTAATTATAAAAAGAATCAGCAGCAACTACCTGGTCGGGATCAAATTCTTTTCCAAGTATTTTCTCCGCTTCATCAATGGTATATAAGGTATCTTTTATGCTAAAAACAAACCCATAATCAGATTTTCTTAAATCTTTCAAGCGTGTTTTTTCTTTTTTCCCCGTAAGATCAAAAGTTATTGGTACGGTGTACATAACCCTTACCGGCTTGCCATCCTGGATGCCGGGTTTCCAGGCAGGACATAATTCCAAAACCCTTGCTGCCTCCGCCTCACAGCCGGCGCCAAGGCAATTTTTAGGAGTTGCCTCTACTATTTTTCCATTTTCATTCAGTACAAACGACATATTCACTTTCCCCGTAATGCCGAGCAAGCGGGCTACAACGGGGTATTGCAGATTTTTACTGATATAACTGTAAAACGCGGGAATGCCGCCCGGAAATTCAGGGACTTGTTCTATCGTAGTAAACACCTTACCATTGCCAGTTTTGGTTACGCTATCCTTAGTTACGGGAGCTTGAGCCAGCGAGGTTTGTGTGCCCAGCAATGCGACTAACAAGATGTAAAACAGTTTCATACCGTAAAGATAAAATATTTGATAATTGTTACAATACCAGGTTTTGCTATTTCCAGAGTTAAAAGGTTGAACATATTTTAACTACCTTTAGATTCGACGGTTATTTTAATATTGCCAAATACCTAATTTTCGCGCTATGAGCACAGACAAAAAACCTTCGGGCACAATAAAAAAAGAGCTATCCTATATAGCCAAAGTATGGCAAACGGTGGCCATAGTGGCATTGCTGGTGGTATTTATATTAATTACCCGCGTAGCCTTTAATGTGCTGCTCATGGCACTCGCAGGTTCGTTAATAGCGGTTTATTTTCATGGCCTGGGCGATTTGATTCAAAAAAGAACAGGAATACAGCGAAAGTTTGCCATGATTATATCTATTGCGGGCACTTTTATCGTAATAGGCTTGCTGCTTTGGTTTATCGGCGCTAAAATACAAAGCCAGGTAACCCAGTTAAATAACAACCTTCCGCGTAATATCAATACCGCCAAAGCAAAACTTGCATCAAGTCCTATGGGACAAAAAGTGCTTGACTACACATCGGGCGATAATTCAAAAAAACTGCTCGATACCGCCCAAACATTTTTTAGTACGAGTTTTGGCGTGCTGGGCGATATGTATATAATTTTATTCCTGGGCATATTTTTTACAGCCAGCCCCTCGCTTTATAAAGACGGCATACTGGTGCTGGTACCCCAAAGCAAAAAACAGTTGGGAAAGGCCATTATCGACCGCATTAGCCTGTCGTTAAAAGGATGGTTAAAGGGTATGCTGCTTTCCATGGTATTGATAACCATTTTGATAACTGTGGGCCTATCCATTATGGGCATACCGGCGGCCATGGTGCTGGGGCTTATCACCGGTATATTGGAAATCGTGCCCAACTTCGGGCCGCTGATAGCCATGATACCCGGCGTATTACTTGCGTTTACCGTAAGCACCAATACAGCCATCATTGTTGCGCTGCTTTACATCGTATCACAAACCATTGTGGCCAATATAGTTACGCCACTGATCCAAAAAAAGATGATCAACCTGCCGCCAGCTTTAACCCTTATCAGCCAGTTAATTATGGGGACATTATCCGGCGCATTGGGCATTATACTGGCGGTGCCCTTGCTTGCGATGGTTATTATTTTGGTTGACGAATTGTACGTAAAGAAAATGGCTAATACTGTTGCTGATCAGTAGGGCATTGTCAATATTTTAAACACAAAGGGCACTAAGAAAGCGCAGAGGGCACTGAGAAATTAAGATGGTTTAGGAACATTAAAGCCTTAGCGCCCTTTGTGGCCCCTTTGCATCTCTGTGTTAAAATTTTTAATTTAATTATATCAGGACAGTTTACACTATACACAACTATTAGTTCGTTTATATGCAACCTTAAAATACAAATGCTTAAGCCGTTGTTATTATCGCTCTTGCTTTTACAAGCTTTTTTAGGCGGGGCCCAGGGGAGGGAATTTACCGGCCTTATAACCAGTAATAACGAACGGCAAAGCAGTGTTATTATAAAAAATATAAGCACCCGTACGCAAACTAAAAGTAACGACAGGGGCGAGTTTTTCATAAAAGCCAGGCCGGGCGATACTTTGATAACTATTAAAACTGATTATATTCCTGATACTTTATTAATAGCAGATCAGCAGTATATCATCGTCCAATTGCATAAAAGCCCAACGATGTTAAAGGAAGTTGTTGTTAATGCCACTCCCCTATCCCCCGAATCAATTTATGCAGCAAATAAAAAGGAATATAAACTGATATATTTTTTTGGCGACAAAAGCCACGTAATTACACCGTTAATGATACCAGGGACTTCAATGGGGCTGGGCATTGGCGTTAATATTGACAAACTTAACAATGCCCTTGGCAAGCGGGGGCATGATGCCAGGCAATTACAGCGCAACCTAACCACTGACTATAAAAACAGCGTTATTGATAAGCGCTTTAATCCAATTGCGGCCCGCATAACCGGGTACCAGGGCAAGCGGCTAAGTGATTTTATAATGGACAACCGCCCATCGTATGATTTTATAGCTAATGCCACTGACTATGATATTACCCAATACATAAAACGAAAATTATCGATGCCTAAAAAGTCGTAAAACCACCGCTTAAATGGCACTTTTTCACCTTTATGGTTTGCACCTGCATTATTAAATTTGATGTCAAAAATTCAGCCATGGGAAACAATACAAGCAAGGTGCGCCTGGAAATTATCGAAAACAAAAAAATATTGGACGTACAACGCTCCAGCATCGAAGATTCAAAATTTACTATGATCTGCATGGATAGATCGCATTTTAACGATGTGAGCGCTAAAAACATAAAGATAACAGATGCGAATCTAAGTGATCTTGAAATTGAGGGCGCCCAACTTGGAGGCGCTTATATCCACAATATAGGTATGCCGCCGAAAAGCCATCCAATGTATGATCCTGAAGCGGGGCAGAGGCCCATTAGATTTGAAAATGGCGACCTGAACAGCAGTACTATCAATGATTGTAACCTTAGTAATGTAATAATTGATAATTGTAATTTAAGCGGGATGAAAGTAAATGGGATATTGGTTGAAGAGCTGTTAAAGCATTATCAAAACAGCAGTAAAACGTGAGCCGTTTCTGTCCTTGTATTCATTACCGTTTGTAAAATATTTTATCATTCCCTCAACTTCCCTTTTGTAACATATTAAAAACAAACAAAATAGGCTATTATTGTTAAATTCAGGTGGCAATGAATTACCGTTTATTGTCTATCAAAAACAAATCTATAAAACTATGAAAAAACTATTTTGTATGGTTGCTTTAGCAGCAATCTGTTTGGGGACAGTATTGGCGTCGATCCCCTAAAATCGGTTTCCAATACCACTAAGGTTAAAACAAAGATGGCGCATGGTAATTATAAACGGAAGATAAAAGCACCCCATAAGAAGGTAAAAACCAAAATTAAGGATACCACAAAAGTTCAATAATTATTTAAAAAGCAAAAAAACATTCAGATGTTGAATGTTTTTTTGCTTTTTAATCAACTGATTTTCATCTGTTTTTCATTTTCGACCGACTTGCCGTAAAACAAATAGGAGAAACGTCCGTTATTTCCTGTAGATTATTTAATTTAATTCATAATTAATCAACTTAGTCATTAAATTTAAAAACTATGAAAAAGCTAATTTTAATGATCGCTTTAGGGGCGTTCACATTTGGAAGTATTTATGCGCATAGCACGCCGGTTAGGGCTAAATCTTCTATGCAAACGGATACTACCAAGAAGAAAAAATCCTCGAAAAGGGATTCAACAAGAAAGAAAAAAGACACTACCCTGGTTAAACAAAACTAATGTTAACCAATTAATTGACCAATCCCCCGCATGTGCGGGGGATTTTTTGTCTTCTATTCTTTTGATATCACCAGGCTTTCGCCTATGGCCGGTAACTTTAAAGTGATTCCGGCATTTTCAAATTTAGCCTTAACCTCTTGCTTATCAATTTCTATCACCGGGAAGGTATCATAATGCATCCCTATCACATTTTTACAATTGATAAACCCGCATGCCTTTATAGCATCATCGGCGCCCATGGTATAGTTATCGCCGATAGGTAAAATGGCCCAGTCAAGGTTTTCATCAGCCAACAGTTTCATATCATAAGTAAGCGCGGTGTCACCTGCAAAGTATAGCACGACACCATCCGAATAAATAACAAATCCGGCAGGGTTACCTCCCGGTGAACCATCTGGCAAAGTGCTTGAATGTATGGCGTTAACCATTTTAACCCGGCCGAAATCAAAATTATACCCGCCGCCTATATTCATTCCATGGGCGTTGTCTATCCCTTTACTGCCAAGCCATCCGGCTATCTCGGCAATACAGATAACTATTGCGCCGCTATTTTTTTGGATAGCCAGCAAATCGGCCACATGGTCGCCGTGGCCGTGGCTTATAAGGATGTAATCGGGTTTTAAACTGTTAATGTCAATATCCTTTGCCATTGGGTTTGGCGAAATAAAAGGATCGAATAATAATTTTTTGCCCCCTGTTTCAATCATGAAAGAAGCCTGTCCGTAAAATGTAATTAGCATAATATTTTATTTTTTTTGTTTTAATACCAGGTACAGATGTTGGAAGACTAAGATCAAAAACCTTCCGCCATCCGGTCCCCAATATTCAAGAAACTTTATTAAGTTTCCTTCATAGCAATGTTATATTTTAAAATAACCCGCCCAGGCCGCCAAACATCTCTTTAGTCATGGCAGCCATTTCGCTTTGGCTTACGTTGTCGGCCTGTTCCATGGCCTTGTTTACAGCAATAACCAACAACTCTTCTAATTGCTCTTTATCGGCCCCCTTTAAAAAATCACCATCAATGGTAATTGATTCTATCACCTTATTACCATTGGCATTAACAGTAATTTTACCACCTTCGGCTATGCCGGTAACCATTATGGCATCAAGCCGTTGTTTTACTTCGCCTGCCTTTTGCTGCGCCTGCATTAATTTATCGAACATATTTTTTTGTTGAGATTATAAATTTATAAACACAGATAGATGAGCTGTGTTTTACTTTATTGAAACACCGCAAAGTTAAAAGATTGTGATATTTAAATTCAACACCAATTATTCTTTCAAACTAAATATCGCTTTATCAGCCTGTTACAAATTTTTTAAAAGTTTATTTTTAATTTCTCTTTAAAACTTTATCTTTGCAATCCCAAAATAAGGGGAGTGTTTAAGTCGAAAGTCTTAAGCCCGAAGTCTCAAGTCGACTTTATGCTTTTAACTGAAGATTTGGTACCCAAAAAAGAAGGCCCGTTCGTCTAGGGGTTAGGACGTAAGATTTTCATTCTTGAAACAGGGGTTCGATTCCCCTACGGGCTACTAAGATTATAACTACTTGATTATCAAGTAGTTATTTTTATTTTAGGGGAATATGAACCCAAAATTCTCGCTAACACCAACCTATTGACAGTCAATCATTTATCAATTCGAACACTCTCCTTAGCTGTCAAAATACAATATTTCATGGCGGGAAGCCAATTTATAGCTGTAAAAACGCCGTAAATATTTCACTTAACTTGTCCGATAAACAAACATCTCACCTTTTTAGAGAAACCACAATTTTTTTGGACAAGACAACTAAATCTTTACCAGTATTTTAAAGTTGGCAAATCCTTAACCACCGCGTTATCATATTTGGCCTTCGGAATATTCATTCGTTCGGGCTATAAATAATTCATTCAAACACAATACTATGTACGATTGAGGTACTATTATGCAAAGGTTATTGATGAAAAAGTGAGCAGGGACATGCTGGCCCTTCAAAAGTCATACGGAATAACTTCACGTGATAAATGCCCCCGGTAATCGCGAATGCTTTCATATACCCAATTTTTCAGCGTTAACCTCAATACATAAAAACAGGGTTTTCAAATTACATAAAGTGGTAAGTTTTTTACCTTAAAATTTGATTATTATATTTTTTATGGATA
>Ga0206884_1088_pt1 | contig 19982 bp, 17 predicted proteins | sample Alteio_BWOrgCont_FD_152914 | JGI IMG/M metagenome (GOLD analysis project Ga0206884, IMG submission 152914) | Enriched cells from forest soil in Barre Woods Harvard Forest LTER site, Petersham, Massachusetts, United States -... | ecosystem: Environmental > Terrestrial > Soil > Temperate forest > O...
CAAGGCATCTTTACGAATTTTAAAAACATTATAGATAGTTTCTACCCAGACATACCATTTGGCATGGCTCAGCAGGGAAAAGCTTTTCGCAATGAAATAAGTCCGCGCGATTTTTTGTTTCGTACGCGCGAATTTGAACAGATGGAAATAGAATATTTTGTACATCCAGATCACTGGGAATCAATATTTGAAACGTGGGTGTCGCGTATTCATGAATGGTGTCGTGCGCTTGGGTTACCCGATGAAAAAATTCATGAACTTGAAGTCTCCGAGAAAGACCGGGCTCATTACAGTAAACGGACCATAGATTTTGAATATGACTTTCCGCACGGACGGGATGAGCTTTTAGGTCTCGCCTACCGTACCGATTTTGATTTAAAGAACATTGAACGCATGAGTGGAAAAAGTATGGAATATCGTCCCAAAGATGGCGGCAAGCCGTACGTACCACACGTTATTGAGCCTAGTTTTGGAGTTGAACGTACTTTGATGGCGGTGCTTTCTGCTGCCTATACGGTTGATGAAATAAGTGGAGAGGAGCGCATATATCTTAAATTTCCATCGCACCTAGCGCCAATTAAGGTGGCCGTTTTTCCGTTGCTTAAAAATAAACCTGAACTAATTAAAAAAGCCAAAGAAGTTTATCATATGCTCAAAAAAGAACTCGGCAATGTTATGTGGGACGACAATGGAAATATCGGTAAAAGGTATCGTCGCCAGGACGAAATAGGTACACCTCTTTGTGTCACTATCGATTTCCAGACGCTAGAAGACAACACTGTGACGATAAGAGACAGAGATACTACCAAACAAGAGCGACTGTCAGTTGAGTCAGAACTGATCGATAGAATAAACGGCTAGATACTTAGCTTTGAGTATTGCCGTCTGGAGGAACTGGCTGATCGCCGCTTTCGCTGTGGTTGCTCTGCGGCTCTGTATCGGGATTTTGTGGATGATCGTCAATAGCACTTTCTTGGGTCGATGGTTCGGCCGGAATGCTATTGTCAGGAGATACGACTGCGGAGGCACCGTTGTCGGGTTCATCTACTGCTTCAACTCCAGAGTTATCGGGTTGACTCGGTGCGGATTGGAGGGGAGTTGATATTTCACTACTCTTATTATCGGCACCGTTTTCAGCGTTAACAGAGGAGGTGCCGGTCGAGGCTGAAGAATCGGTTGGAGATACGCTGTCAGTTGAATAGGTGTTGCCGGAAATAGCAAATGTACTTGCAGTGTTGTCGTTGGATGCGGTGGGGTTTAAGGCTTGGGAGTTAGTTTGTTCGCCAGTTTCGCTCGTAGATTGCGTAGCCACGCTTTCAGACGAGCTATCACTTACTACGGCGCTGGTGTCGTTCAAACCGGCACCAGAATCGCTCGATTCGGTCTCATCGCTAGTATTCGCGTCAGGAGATACCGTAGACTGGGCAGACGGGATCATAGGGTTTACTCCAGTCGTCACGTTACTTACATTATCAATATTAACTGGTGCATCAGTTTTGCGACCAAAAATTCCTTTAAAAGCATCAAATAATCCCACAGTAAATCCTTCCATCTTTGTTAGAAATAATAGTTCATGTTTTATGATACTACTTATGGTAAAAAATATACATCAAGTACTGATCTGGATCGAATAATAGTATTCTCTTGTTTTGGTTTGAAAAATATATATGGTTTCCACTCATTGAACGGAGGAGTGTTATGATTAAAACATGGATCAAACCAGGCAACGCCAAGTGTACGCGTTCATTGATAGCCAGAACTTGAATGTTGGTACACAGAAGTTTGGATGGAAAATGAACTGGATTAGGTTCCGTAAGTTTCTTGCCGATCGATACGGTGTTGAAAAAGCATATATGTTTATAGGATATTTACCTGAAAATGAAGATCTGTACGAAAAAATGCATGAAGCGGGCTACCTAGTAGTTCTTAAACCAACATTTGATGTTACAAAACCACGCCCCGATACTGATAAAAACGACAAAGAAGACGATAAGCCTGTAAAAGGAAACATTGATGCTGATTTGGTGCTCTGGGCTATGAAAGAAATGCCGAATTATAAAAAGGCAATCATAGTTTCTGGAGACGGTGATTTTTATTCTCTCGTTGAGTATCTCGCTAACAAGAACCGTTTACTGCATCTTCTGGCACCAAGCGGACACTACTCACAGCTATATAATCGTTTCGATGAATACGTCGTACGTTTAGACCAATTCCGTGGCGAGTTGGCATACCGAGACCGCAAAACGTATACAAAAGTTGTTCGACACCCCAAATCTCATTAAATTTTAGCTTATCAGGATGAGGCAGGCGCAAATTTTACTGGTTACGCCTGTATCTATAAAAAGATCAACGGTAATTTTTTTCATAACAGGGCTTTGCGCGTTTTGCTAAATTAATACATTGTGAGTTTTATAAAAGAAACTAATCGTTTAAAAACCAGAAAACTGCTGAGTGGTCAGGAAATGCCGGCTATAGGCTTTGGCACGTGGGAGCTGAGTTCGAGCGATATCAAGCGAGTTTTAGGAATTGCAATTAACACCGGTTACAAGCTTATTGATACTGCAAAAATTTATGCCAATGAGATAAGCATTGGCGAGGTCATCCGAAAATCGGGGTTCGATCGCCAAGACTTATTTATAACAACTAAATTATGGAATGATGATCAGGGCTATGACTCAGCTGTGTCGGCCTGTATGGCATCGCTCGAGCGATTAGGGCTGGATTACATCGACTTATACCTTATACACTGGCCAGTCACCAGCAGGCGCAGCGAAAGCTGGCGAGCACTTGTAGATTTGCAGAAAATAGGCAAGGCCAGGGCTATCGGTGTATCAAATTTTACCGTAGAGCATCTTGAGGAATTAAAGAAAACCAGTAACGTCACACCTAGCGTTAATCAAGTCGAGTTTCATCCGTTTATTTATGAGGACCAAAAAAAATTATTAGAATATTGCAAGAACAATAACATTCTTATCGAAGCTTACAGTCCGGTGTCTAGACTATCAAGAAGAGTATTTCCGGTTATACAAAACATTGCCGATAGATACGGTAAAACAGCTTCTCAGGTAGTGTTGCGTTGGTGTATTCAGCATGATACAGTACCGTTGCCTCGTTCCCAGAATCCCGAACATATAAGAAAGAATTTTGAAGTGTTTGACTTTGAGCTAGACGAGAAAGCCATGACATCTCTAAATAGAATAACTGACGGCATTCGGGTAACATGGGATCCAACAGGTTTACGATAGTATAAAATAGAATAAAATATGCCAACATCATCCTCGGTTTCGAAAAAGCCACACTTAGTCGTAATCGGCGGCGGCACAGGAAGCTTTACACTGCTCCGGTCACTGAAGGACTTAACACCGAATATTACGGCACTTGTCAGTATGGCAGATGATGGAGGTTCGACCGGTATTTTAAGGGATGAATTAGGCGTTTTACCACCCGGTGACGTCCGCCAGTGCCTTGTCGCACTGTCTCGCGCCACCGAAATGCGGGAATTGTTTAATTATCGATTTTCAGAAGGTACATTTCAGGGTCATAGTTTTGGCAATCTTTTTCTTACCGCTCTTGAGAAGATGACCGGAAGCTTTGCGAGAGCTGTTGAAACTGCAAGTAAGGTTCTAAATCTTCGAGGTACCGTACTACCGATTACCTTAGACAATGTTCGCTTAGTTCTTCATAACAACGATGGAACGGTTACTAATGGCGAGCACCTTATAGATGTAGCTCACTTTGATAAAGCCAACATGCGGCCGAAATTAACTCTTGACCCAAAAGCCCTTATCTATCCAAAAGCTGCAGTTGCCGTATCCGAAGCCGATGTCGTGGTAATTGCGCCAGGAGATTTATATACTTCGCTTGGTCCATTGCTTATTGTAGGAGGAGTTGCAGAAGCGCTCAAAAACACAAAAGCTAAAATTGTTTATGTGTGTAATTTAGTCGCAAAACCAGGTCAGACTGATGGTTTTACGGTTACAGACCATGCTTCTGAAATTGAAAGGTTTGCTGGCGGCCCAGTGCTCGACTTTGTGCTTTACAATACCGCCAAACCTCCAGCGGCTCTTTTACAGTACTACTCAGAACATAAAGCTAATTTGGTGCCATATGACACTAATGAGCTTGAAATAGCGAGCTATAAAGCGATCGGATGTGATCTGATTGCGGATCAGCCCGCCATTTCTCAGGTCGGTGATTCACTATCACAACATCGTTCGGTTATCCGACATGATGCTAGAGCTGTGACTCGATTCGTCAACGACCTCGTCAGCGGTAATTAGGATCATTATCGGGCTGGAAGAGCCTAATTGTAACGCTCAAGGGGGTCATAACAGTTGTGTGAGATGTGCCTATGTAGGCACCACATATTGTGTATAAAATTTGCTACCGATGTTATGCTGTGGATAAATAGGGTTACCTGATGGTTGATAATGGGTAAGTTGGGTATTGCAGTGGGTGATAGTGGGTAGTATATTCAGTGAAGTGGGTAAGGTAGGTTAAGAACCAACTTAACTACGAAAAACAAAAAAACCACTTGTAACTTAAGTAAGAGGCTAAATGTCTACTGTTGATTATTTCGAAAGGAAGCTTGACGACAAGCGGCGGTTAACTATACCGCCAGAACTTAGAGATAAGTTTTTGAGCGGCGCAGTAATCACCAGAGGGTTTAGCAAATACTTACATCTCTACCCAAAGGATGTCTGGGACAATTTAGTCGAACCTCGGCTGGGTGGCGATATCTTGGATGAGCACATTGCTGATCTGAATGTTCAGTTCAGAATGGGCAAAGCTGAGACGTCGCTTGATGGCAAGCAGGGTCGAATCACGCTGGAACAGCATCTGCTAGACTACGCGGGTATCACCAGAGAAGTTGTCGCCATCGGTGTAGGCCAATACTGGCGCTTAATGGCACCAGAGGAGGTAACACAGAGTAGAGAAGGCAAGTAGACCCACAACCGTTCTTTGACAATTTACAGTAAGTTTTCTCTGTTAAAAAACCTAACAGGGAATTGTCGAGTTCAGCTAATCGGCAGCCAACAAGTGGATTTACAAGGTACCACTCTAAAAACCTTCGTTCTTTCTCTAAACACCTCCCAAAACTCCACCTCACACATAAGTCTCTCAAACTAAAGAAGCATTAAGCTGTAAGAAGTTTTAAGATTTTTAAAATCTTGTTTCTCGTAAACATCTTCTTTACATACCACTTATTGCTTCACCAAAAACAAAAACACCAAAAAAATAAAAAAGTTGACTGCTGATTAGGTGACCTTGCACCAAAATAAAAACAATTTGTTTGCACTTTTGAGTGTAAACAACAAAAATAAAAGCAAGATGCACCGGAAACTAAATTCGCACATCCCAGTATTGGTAGAGCAGGTCATAAAGTATCTGGACCCAAAAGAAGGAGATTCCTATCTCGATCTTACGGCCGGATATGGCGGGCATGCTAAACGAGTATTGGAATTAACGAAAAACCCAGAGCAAGCCGTGCTTGTCGATCGTGACCTAAAAGCGATCGAGTCTCTAGAGCCAGAGTATGCAAAGCAGGGCGCCCAAATCCTCAATGCGGATTTTCTCGGCGCTAGCCAGCAAATGATGGCCGAAGGCCGAAGGTTCGACGTTATATTGGCAGATTTAGGGGTGTCGTCACAGCACTTTAACGAAGCTGGTCGTGGGTTCGCAATAAATGCCGAAGGACCACTCGATATGCGCATGGATCAAGCTCAAGATTTGACCGCAGCAGATATTGTAAACAAATATTCTGCAGTTGAATTAGCGGATATCCTAATGCGTTATGGAGAGGAGCCTAAGGCGAGGCTGATTGCACAGAAAATTGTGCTACATAGACCTATTGCAACCACAACAGAACTAGCACGAATTGTCGCTCATGCGTGGGTAGGGCATAGTAAAATTCATCCGGCGACGCGTACTTTTCAAGCAATACGCATCGCGGTCAATGACGAACTTGAACAATTGCAAAAAAGTTTGCCATTGTGGATTGATTTGCTTACTCCTGGCGGACGGCTTGCGGTAATAAGCTTTCATAGTCTGGAAGACCGTTTGGTAAAACAAGTTTTTGCCGAATTAGGCGGTGACTTCTATGATGCGGAGTTAAAATTACTTACAAAGCATCCGATCACAGCAGAGAAGCGCGAATTAGTTTTTAACCCGCGTGCTCGTAGTGCTAAACTTCGAGCCGTAGCGAAAATAAACACATAAAGAAAGGAGCTTCATGCCTATTCAGGTCAGAAGTAGCTCCCGAGCGTATAAAGTTCACGTTAAAGTGATCTAAATACGTTCAGATTGGAAAGCGTGGCGTCCGACCAAAAGCCGGACGCCACATACCAGTCAAAACTAAACACAAACAAAAACAGAAAGAAACAATATGACATATTCAAACACTTTAAGCGTTAATAGAGGCTATTATGCCAATCGAAATCAAAACGTAGTTCGATTTAGTGCACGTGAGCATGTAATAGGACCAATTAGCAGCACAATTATCCTGGTTGTTTTAGTGTGCCTACTCGGTCTGCTATACTTAACTCAAGTGACGAAAACAAATGCCTACGGTTATCAGATTAATAGCTTGCAACAAGAGCAGTCTCAATTACAAACCGAACACAATAACTTGGAATTAGCCTCGGCCCAACTTCAATCACAAAGCCGCGTCCAAACCAGTCAGGTAGCAAGCGCGCTTGTCGCAGTGACACCAAGTGCTACGGTACAACACTAGACTGAAATATGTTGCCATAACCTAAGGATCTAGGTAGGCCTAAAGTTAGAAAAATTGGCAAATGAATTATGACTCCCAATTATCATAAAACAAGGACCGACCAAGGACATAAGTTTAATCATTCATTTGACGCAATTTCGCGTGTCCGTCTTATCTACGGAATCTTGATTGGGGTGTTTGCCCTATTTGGCGTAAGGTTGTTCTATGTTCAAATAATCCATTATGAGTACTACAAGAACGCTGCATTAAGTGACCAGCTTAAACAGTACGAAATTCCGGCAATACGGGGCATCATTGAAGGTCAAGATGGCAATTCGACCGTACCAATTGTCCTAAATCAAGAATTATATACGCTATTTGCTGACCCAACTTATATAAATAAACCTGATCAGGTAGCCGCGAAAATAGTTCAAATTATCGGCGGAAATACCGACAAGTATGCTCAGCAAATGCGCACTCCTAGCACTCGTTACGTCGTTCTGGCCACTAAGCTAACTGCTGATCAGAGCCAGAATTTATTAGCACTAAAAATACCTGGTCTGGGAACTCAAAATCAAGATTATAGAGCTTACCCTGACGGGAGCTTAGCGGCACAAGTTCTTGGTTTCGTTAACAATAACGGACAAGGGCAATATGGTTTAGAACAGGCTTTGAATGCAGAATTGGCTGGAAAACCAGGAAAAGTTAAAGCCGTAACAGACGTTAACGGCATACCGTTGGCTGCCACAAAAGGTAATGTAGAGACGCAACCAGAAAATGGCGACAATATAGTTACAACACTTAATTTACCAATGCAAGCTCAAGTCGAACAAATTCTCGCCAGTGAATATAAAAAAACAAACTCTCAAGGTCTTAGTGCCGTCGTTATGGATCCTAACACCGGCCAAATTAAAGCAATGGCCAACTATCCGTCGTATGATCCGAGCAACTATCAAAGCGTCACAAATCCTAATTTGTTCGAAAATGCCGCCATCGATAATGCAATCGAGCCCGGATCTATCATGAAAATTTTAACCACACCGGCTGCCTTAGATCTGGGGGTGATCCAGCCCGATACCACTTTTTACGATCCAGCCCATTGGGTGGTCGATGGTTTTAACATCACTGACATCGAACAAGATGGAGGGCCTCGAGATCAAAATATCGCCAGTATTCTAGCATTGTCTCTAAACACCGGTGCAACTTGGATGTTGATGCAAATGAGCCAACCAGGCGGAATCCAAATTAATCAGCATGGAATCAATTCTTGGTACAACTATATGGTAAATCATTTTCGTTTAGGACAGTCTACCGGCATAGAACAAGGATATGAATCAGCCGGTTATGTTCCTACCCCCGATGCTTCAAATCCAAGCATCGACCTGACTTACGCCAACACCGCTTTCGGTCAAGGCATTCAAGTTACCGCATTACAAATGGCGGCAGCCCTATCCAGTATCATTAACGGCGGGACTTATTATCAACCGACACTGGTCGATCAAGTTATGAACCCGAATGGAAATATAAAAATTAACCAACCAAAAGTTCTCGAACAGCATACTGTGAAAAGTAATATTGGCAGCGAAATGATACCTCTCATGGAAAATGTCGTAACAACCTATTTTCATGAAGGCTTTAGCTTCATGAATTTTCCCTCAGACTATATGGTGGGAGGCAAAACTGGCACGGCTCAGATTGCCAATCCTACCGGGGGTTATTATGCCAATAAATATAATGGCACCTACATCGGCTTCGTCGGAGGCGACAAACCTCAATATGTAATCGACGTATTTAATATCGAACCGAATGTGCCAGGTTATGCTGGGGCCTACGGTGGGCAACCGGTTTTTGCTGACATTGCCCATATGCTCATAAACGATTCTTTTGTAGCTCCGAAGACTGATTAAAAGTGATATAATAATCTAAAAGAATAAAAGAAAAAGGAAATAACACTAATTATGCCAGTAGTAGGCTCGTTGCATATCATTATTCTAGATAGCACGCTTATTCATATACTAGCGTTAGGTTCTCTCAGTTTTCTGTTGAGTATGATTCTTACGCCAGTTTACACTACTGCGGCATATCGCTGGCAGTGGTGGAAGCGCCCACGCGTTGAATCATGGAACGGTGGGGCGGCAACGGTTTATAGCGAATTACACGCCGAAAAGCACAAACGTAATATTCCTACTATGGCTGGAATCGTCCTGGTTCTATCGGTTGCGCTGGTGACCCTAACTATAAATCTTCAGAGGAGTCAAACGTGGTTGCCGCTAGCCGGTATGGTTGCCGCCGGATTTATTGGTCTTGTCGACGATCTTATTAATATTCGCGGCACGAATGGTATTGCTGGGATGCGTGCAAAGACCAAATTTCTCCTATACAGTATTGTTGCCTTGATAGGTGGATGGTGGTTCTACTCCAAGCTTGGAGTTACGCATATATATCTTCCGGGATTTCACGAAATTTATATAGGAGTATTCGTTGTTTTGCTTTTTTGGCTGGTTGTCGTTGCAACCGCAAACTCAGTCAATATTACAGATGGTCTCGACGGCTTAGCTGGCGGCTTGCTAACGACGTCATTCACTGTATACGCAATTATATGTGCGGTGGAGGGTAAATATGCTCTAGCTGCATTATGTATGACTATCGTAGGAGCTTTACTTAGTTATACCTGGTTTAATATATTTCCGGCTCGATTTTTCATGGGCGACGTTGGGGCTTTTGCACTCGGTACGGCACTCGGTATTATTGCTATGCAAACTAATACGGTATACGTATTACCTATCGTCGGAGCGGTTTATGTTATCGAAACGGGCTCAGTTATTATTAATCGATTATCTAGAAAATTGAGAAACGGTAAGCGTGTTTTCCGCACTTCGCCGTTACATCACCATTTTGAAGCATTGGGATGGCCCGAAGCAAAGGTTACAATGCGTTTTTGGATCTTGGGACAAGTAGCCGGAATACTGGGGCTGATAGTTTTTTTGATCGGAAAGTATCAGTAAAATGCTGCCAAAATTATTGACGCTTAAAGGGACGAACCCTGGTCCTTCAAATATTAGTAGGGTACCAGAACAAATACTCCAATTGGGGCGACGCCATAGACCAGATTACTGGCTTGTGGTTTTTTGCATCGTTTTATTGCTGATTGGCCTGGTCGTTATCTTTTCCATTAGCCCAGCTATGAGCGAAGTGTATCACGTCAGCAGTAACTATTATGTCTTGAAACAGCTTCTAGCGATAGTTCTTGGACTAATTGCGTTCGTTATTGCAGCAAAGGTACCATTGGGCACTTGGCGCCGTTTAGTAACCCCGATATTGGTCATAGCAGCCATCGCAACCTTATTGGCAATTGCAATGCCGGTAAACCCTAACTATCCAGCCCATCGCTGGGTTAGACTCGGTGATTTTTCGTTTGAGTCAGTCGAGATTCTCAAGTTTGCCTTACTTTTGTGGCTCGCAAAAACGTTGGCCGAAAGAATTCAGGACGGCACGATAAAAAACGTGAAACTAATCCTCAAACCCCTAATAATTGGTTTTGTAATCATAGGAGTAGTAGTAGCCGGCATTCAAAGTGATCTGGGTTCTATGGGGGTAATTGTCGTAATTATTGGAGCTATGCTGTTCATTGCCGGCATGCCACTTAAGAAGCTGTCATTAATCATTGGCATAATCGCAATCGGTTTATTATTATCAGTAGCGGTGATCCCATACCGGCGAGACCGTCTTCTGACTTTTTTGCACCCATCTGCGAATTGCCAAGGATCGGGGTATCAAGCTTGCCAAGCCTTAATAGGGGTTGGTTCTGGAGGCATGGTGGGACTTGGCGTTGGCAGTAGCGTGCAGGCATACGGTTACTTACCCGAAGCCGTCAATGACTCGATATTTGCTATTTATGCAGAAAAATTTGGATTTGTAGGTGCAATAATACTGGTAGCTTTATTTGTTGGCTTATTTTCAAGGATAAAAAATATTGCCGAGAGAGCGCCGGATGATTTTAGCCGTTTAATAGTGGTGGGAGTATTGAGCTGGCTAAGTATCCAAACCCTGATTAATATCGGGGCCATGATAGGCTTGTTGCCCTTGAAAGGCATCACCTTGCCATTTATAAGTTACGGGGGTACGAGTATTGTATTTGTATTGGCTGCACTCGGGTTAGTTTTTCAGATTTCGGCATACACGAAGCATTTATCAACTATCGGCCAAGGTAATCGAGGAGTAGGAAATGACTATAATTCTGACCGGCGGCGGGTCAGGGGGGCATATCACCCCTATCCTAGCGGTAGCTAACGAGCTGAAACGGTTGCAGCCGGACGTTCGTATCGTCTACATTGGTCAAAAGGGCGACAGGCTTGGAGATTTACCACGCCAAGACTCTAATATTAATGCTGCATATGCTGTCAGGGCGGGGAAGTTTCGCCGATATCACGGAGAAGGTTTCAGGCAGTTATTGGACGTTAAAACTCTGCTAAAGAATATAAGAGACGTTACGTTCGTAATAGCTGGTTTTTTCCAGAGTTGGCTTATTCTTAAGAAGTTAAAACCTGATATCATTTTTATTAAAGGTGGATTTGTTGGCGTCCCGGTCGGCCTAGCTGCTGCAGCTCATGGGATGCCATATATTACTCATGATTCTGATGCATTGCCTGGACTTGCAAACCGAATAATCTCACGTTGGGCAATAATACACACTGTTGCCCTACCCAAAGAGGTATACAAATACCCCCAAAATAAAACTATTACCGTTGGTGTCCCAATCCATAACAACTATCAGCCTGTTAATCCAGATATGCAGATAAAATACCGAAATGAAATTGGCCTTGGTGAATACAAAAAAATTCTACTCGTTACGGGTGGGGGATTAGGTGCGCATCGCTTAAACATGTCAGTGGCTGATATAATTCCGGCTCTTTTGAAGGAATATCAAGACTTAGCGATAGTTCACACTGTAGGGCGGGGGCATGAAACCAAAATGCGTGAGATATATGAACACAAGCTTAGTGATTCAGATCTTAAGAGAGTAAAAGTTGAAGGATATCTCACAGATTTGTTCAGATATAGCGGAGCTGCTGATGTGATAATTGCGAGGGCAGGGGCGACTAATCTTGCGGAGTTCGCTGTTCAAGCTAAGGCCTGCGTAATTGTACCCAATCCGCAACTTACCGGGGGGCATCAGTTAAAGAATGCGGATTATTTAGCTGAACAAAAAGCCATAGAAGTTGTTACGGAACAAGCTTTAGGCAGTAACAATAATGAGCTAAAAGAAACCGTAGAAACTCTTTTAAACAATGAAGTTTTAAGAAATAAACTCGGTTCAAATTTGTCGAACTTTGCTCAAGCTGACTCTGCTACTCTGCTCGCTCACTTATTACTAAAGCCAACATTAAACTAGGCAGCCTATGTTATTTTTTAACAAAAAAAACCAACATTCGCGGACACTAAGTCAAAGAAATGCTTTAACCCATCAGTCGGACAGGCCAAAAACATTTTTTTACCACTCACAGAGAGCTTTTGAGCCAGAAACGACAAAACGTCAAACTCTCCGGAATCCGTTAAAACCTCAAACAGTTTCTCGCGTTGCTTCATTTTCGCTCCAACGATTCGGGCTATTAACTGTTATCATCGTTACTATAATAAGTTTGATTAATATTATTGCCGTATCGTCCGACCCTAAAATTGTTTTACTTGAAAGTAACCAAATCGGATATCTTCATACCGCAGCTGAATATCAAAAAGCTGCAAAATTATTATTCAGTAAATCGTTCGCGAACAGTAATAAGATTACGATTGATTCGGATGGAATTAGCGAAGGGCTGATCCATCAATTTCCTGAACTGTCTAACGTCACAATAAAGCTACCTTTAGTTGGCCATGACCCAATTATCTATCTAAGTGCCAATAAAGTGCTGATAGCTATAACTACGCCCAGTAGCTTGTCATACGCCATAGATTCTAATGGCCAGGTGGTCGGCAGCATAAATACTAACGGTTTCTATAAGCTTAATCTGATTGATATTCAAGATGAAAGTACTGCTCCTATCCACATTGGCCAACCAATCCTTTCGATGAATACAGTGACATTTATCCAGACAATTATTTATCAGTTGGAGCAAAGAAATATAACAATTTCGAATTTAGTATTGCCCGCTAGTGCAAGCGAATTAGATATGAATATTATCGGGCAAAAATATTCAGTAAAATTTAATTTAGAAGACCCTGATCCTCTTCAGGAGGTGGGTACCTTTCTGGCGGTCCAGCACTATCTTCAAGGGCAGGGAGTAACACCCTCCCAATACATTGATGTTCGGGTTTCTGGCAGAGCATACTACAAATAAGTCACACAGAATATTCGATATATCGCAAAGACTCCTCTCTACCGCTCTACCCTATGTTCGTAAAATGTTTAGATTAAGTATTCGTGATGAATTATTAAAAAAACTATATTGCTATATTATTAATGCCAAATGTCAAAAAAGGGAACTAGGGAAGTAAACAGGGAAAGTATATAAAAATATAATATAAATGCAGAAAAGCAAGTTTTCACGACATAACTGTGGAAAAGTCAAATTGTGTGATATTTCACAAATCCGACTCAATCCTTGGTTGTAAGGACTACAGCCGGTAATCCATACTAATGATAGTGATACTGAAGACGAAGGTACTAAAAGTGGATTACAGGCATAATACCCAAAGTCCCCTAGTGCAGGCGGCACACTCTTAATCAGCTTATGTTACATATATACGTGTCGTAAAAGATATATTGTGCGACATGATGTTTATTTGTAGCAATATGCACTGACCCGCTTCCTGTCTCAATTTAATTAACCTATTTTTAAATTTATTTCAAAATTATTTTGCTCCCCCACTCATTTGTCGCTAGCCAGTACTATTTCATAAAATCGTTTTGGTATTTGCCTCCTAAGCACTCGCTTTACCAATGTTCGTAAAATGTACAAAGTTTCTATTATTTTGGATATGGTAACCCGAGACCAAGATCTAACATAACCCGATTGTCAGATTGAAGATCGATCGACATACTTACATCTTCAAGATCGAGAGAAGATATAACAGGCTCATATTTCTTAAATACCCTTGCCTGTGATAGCACGATTCTACCCAATCCGCCAATGCTAAATTCGCCAGCGCCTGTTTTTTGATGCTCGGCGTCAAGGTTAGCAAATAACGACAGCGCGGCCTCATCGTACAGATTACTAATTATTAAGGTTCCTATGATTGGAGCTGTATTTAACTTTAGCCTTAGATCTTCATCAATAGGTTGATTGCCGGCAGTCTGGGCCTTATATCCGAATAAATCTCCAAGTACAGGCACCCTATGGTGTCTTTTTCGATCACCCGGGAGTAGATTTGCCAAAACAAAGTAAGTAAGGTCTCTAGCTTCAGCGGGATGAAGAATACCATTAATCTGTACGCCGAGATCCATATTAAGGCCGGCTATTAATTTTGCCATGATCTATTTATTTAGCCAGGGTGTATGTAGCTTTTGCAACTCGCTTAAACTGCGGCTTGCCTTGTAAGTTCAAAAGTACAGTGGTTTCTTTGACATAACGAGTCTTAAGGACTCTTTTGACTATTTCATCTCGATGTAACGGGGTTTTGGCATCACTCAGCACTTTAGTAATAATGTCGGCAACTGTACCTTTTTCATACCCCCATTCTTTTAGTGCATAAATTCCCCGGCCAATAAGGACGAACCTGTCATCCTTAATAAGTTCGTTGTGAATAGCCTGAGTTGTAACATCTTTGCGCTTGAAGCCTGATTGCTTAATCGCTTCAGCTATTTCATTGAAATGCATGTGCTTGCCGTTTTCGTGCAAGATAACGTAAATCTTGTCACGAATATTTTTTGGATTTACAGTTGGCCACTTTGTTAATCCCCAAGTATTGTTAAGAGTAGACAAATGCTTGGATGTACTTGCCAAAGCCCCAGCTTGTTTAGGGTCTTGGATGCCAACTTGCTTTGCGATAACTTCAATAGGTGTCGCTACACCGATTGACTTGATGGTGTCAATCAGCTTGGCAACTAATTTTTTAAGCTGCTTCTCGTCGTGTACAGCTTTAATTCCTACGCTTCGGTAAAAATCATTATCTTCGTCGACTACCACAAGCTTCGGACAAAGCTGAGCTAAGAAAGCAACCCGAGACTGTTCGTCCCTACTGTTTTCTGTAACTAATTTAGCGGTCAGATCACTTAGGCGCGCAATACTGCCTAGAGATTCAAGTTCTGATAATATACGATCCTGTACATCTGATACATAGGGTACTGTGCCCTGCTCTGCGGCCATGCCTAGTCGAGTCATTACTGATTTTTCTAGCTGGCGTACCCGCTCGCGAGTAATGCCCAACAGTTCACCGATTTGTTCCAGTGTCTCTTTACGGTCAAACAGACCATAGCGACGAGTAATAATCTCTCGTTCTCTTTCTCGGTCTATAACAGCGCCCAGAACATCATTAGTGATGGTCTGGGTCTGGAGTGGCGGAGCTATTACTGCCTGTTTGGGCATCCCAAATTTCCTATAGTTATAAATGTAATGCTAATTATAAAACTTTAGCTTCAGAAAGTCAAATATCTCACCCTCTAACTTATTGTAGCACGAAGATGACATATGTGTTTACATTGTGTTGTGAAATATATTTGATATCATACTTACCCGCGTTTGCAAATCTTACAGATAAGAAATGGATTTCATAAATCTACTTATTAACAGATTTGCGACGGAAATTCCGTTTTTTGGCCGGAGCAGCTTCAAGTAGTTTCCTGGACTCTTCTTCGGTGAGCTTCTTGGGGTCAATATCCTTGGAAATACGGGCGTTCTTCTTGCCTTCATTAACGTAAGGTCCAAAGGGCCCCTGTAAGACCCTAATACCGCTAGGGAATGTAAGAATAATACGTTTAGCATCCTGTTTAAGCTTGGCGTCATAAAGCTTTAGGGCCTCTGACTCTGTTATTGTGCGAGGGTCCAGTGGTTTGATCGAAATGAAATGCTTGCCTACTTGGACGTACGGTCCAAACCGGCCAATATTAGCTTTAATTTCCTCTCCATCTGATGTTCGTCCTAAAAGACGAGGCAGTTTAAGCATTTCCAGAGCTTGCTCTAAAGTAACAGTCTCAATCTTAGTATTTGGCGGTAATGGTGCAAAGGTTGGTTTTTCTTCGTCTTCGGTTTCTCCGCGTTGCAACACTGGTCCATAACGGCCGAATCTTGCATAGATCGGCTGTTTTGTCTTAGGATCTTGACCGATGAGGCGGGCCTGAGAAACTTCTTTTCGGGAGGCCTCACCTGCTTCACGAACTGAGGGGTGAAAGCTTTTATAGAAGCTGCCTACCATTTTATTCCATACTTGCCGGCCGCTGGCTATACTATCGAGTTCGTCCTCGGTGTGAGCGGTAAATTCATAATCAACAATGCCCGGAAAGTATTTTTCCAGAAAATCAGTCGTAACTTCGGCTAGATGAGTGGGCATAAGCTTATTACTATCTTCCCCGATTGTTTCCATTTTTGTAGACTCAGATATAGTGCCATTCTGGAGTGTCAATTGTCGTGACGGTCGCTCACTACCCGAAACATCAGTTTTCTCTACGTAGCCACGAGTCTGAACCGTCGAAATAACTGAAGCGTATGTGCTTGGTCGGCCGATGCCCAACTCCTCGAGTTTTTTAACAAGTGCAGCTTCCGAATAACGTGCTGGCGGCCGGCTGTATACTTCTGATGCCGTTATTTGTAGCGGTTTAAGCGGTTGTCCTTTAGTAAGTACGGGCAGGAGCATGTCGTCTTTTCCCCCGCCATATATTTTTAGGAAACCGTCGAATAATAGCACCTCGCCTTTAGCCAAAAAGATCTCAGGCCGGCTTGATATTGCTATTTTGACTTCCGTTTTTTCAAGTTGAGCCGGAGCCATTTGACTAGACAAAGCTCTTTGCCAAATGAGCTGATAAAGCTTATCCTCCTGGGGATTTTCTAAGCTGACCTCAGTTTTTTTAAATTCAGTTGGTCGGATTGCTTCGTGGGCTTCCTGAGCATTTTGAGTAGTTGTCTTATACTGGCGCCGACTATAGTACTTTGCTCCAAACTCTTCCTTTATATATTTTTCGGCCGCTTGGAGGCTAAGAGCTGAAAGTGTCGTACTATCGGTACGCATATAAGTAATATGACCGTTTTCATATAGCCTTTGAGCCAGGGTCATAGTCTGTTTAACGCTATAACCAAGTCTCTGGGCAGCTTCTTGTTGAAGAGTGCTAGTTGTAAATGGTGCTCGTGGGTTACGAACAGAGGGTTTCTTGTCAATCGTGTCTAGATTAAATTTTGCATTCTGGACATCATTTAAGAATGATTTGGCTTCAGCGACATCTGCCAGTTTTTTGCTTAACTCTGCGGGCAGCTCATGACCGTCAGCATCAAAATTCGCATTAATTTTAAAACTGCCGGTAGGTTTAAAAGCTAGAATCTCACGCTCTCGCTCTGTAATTAAGCGCACGCCGACAGACTGAACTCTACCTGCACTTAATCCGGGTCGGATTTTACGCCACAGAATCGGCGAGATCTCATATCCAACTAGTCGATCTAAAACCCGACGCGCTTGATACGAATCAACTAAATTTAGGTCAACTGTCCGCGGGTGTTTTACGGCGTCTTCAATTGCCGGTTTCGTGATTTCGTGAAAAACAATACGCTTTGTTTTTAAGGGGTCTAGCTTAAGAGCTTGAGTTAGATGCCAAGCTATTGCCTCACCTTCTCGGTCTTCATCGCTAGCTAACCAGACTTCAGCACCCTTGGCTGACTTTTTAAGTTCGCTAACAACCTTTTTCTTGTCTGGGCTGATTTCATAATGAGGCGCAAAGTCATGCTCTATATCTATATTTAGATCTTTTCTTGGTAAATCTCTAATATGGCCAAAGCTACTTTTGACCTCAAAGTCCTTGCCCAGAAATTTCGTTATGGTTCTGGCTTTAGCCGGACTTTCAACAATAACTAAGTTTTTTGACATGCTCTACATCATTAGCGCAAAGGCCTTTAAATTGCAACAAATAATTCGGATATACTGGGGTGAGATTAAAAATATGCTTTACCAACTTTATAGCCTAACCATAAACCTACCAATGAGCCAATTCCAGAAACGATAATGCTCCAAGCCCCAAACCAATTTCCGTGATCAAATACTGCTCCAATAAAACCGCCGATCGTACCGCCAATTGCGATACCAATCCAAATCATAAGCTTCATGGTTTTCAGCATAACATAACACGATCTATTAATGCAGAGTTAACAGATAAGCTTAAGCTCATTGCTAATATTAAAAAACATGTTATAGCTATTGACAAATAAAATATTTTTGCTAGAATTGCAATTTGTGAACATCATAACCGTTGTTTACGCACCTTTTACTATATCTAGCGATGGATTTGCAAATTAATATAGCGAATCATTTTGCGTTAGATTGCTTTAGAGCGTAAGTCGCCAGCAGAAAGTTGTTACCCTCCACTTATCTCTTGGACCATTCCTAATTTTTTAGGAGTAGCGTTCTAAAGCAAACTAACCCCTTTAACACCATTGTTCGCAATGGATTCCCCCCGTTCAAGGTGAGCCTCGACGGTTCCGCAGCAATGCGGAGGCACTCCGCTTTAAGATTATTAGCGCTGATGCTTCACTGGGGTGGGTTGAAGGGTGTAATGAGCCTCCGGCGGTGCCCACCCCCTCCGGAGGCTCTTTAGGTATAAGTTCAAATTTTAGACAAGAAAACTACGAGTTTCGTGGGGTAGCTGACCGCTATAGATAAATTCTTCAAGGATGACTTTCACTTCTTGAGTGAGATTCGCCAAACGTTTTTGTTCTTTAGTATCGAAGCTTTGTAAAACAAAATCGGCGCTATCTATTGCTGCCGGCTTTTTGGGGCCAATGCCGATACGAATTCGACCGTACATTTCGTCCAGTGATTGAGTTACCGATTTGATACCGTTGTGTCCAGCCGATGAACCGCCAACTCGCAACCGAATTTGGCCGAACGGAACATCGAGCTCGTCGTGAATAACTACAATATTCTCTGGAGGGATTTTATAAAAACCGCTAACTGCTGCCACTGCTTGGCCACTTTCATTCATATAGGTTGTTGGCTTAATGACAATAACTTGAGAGTCGCCGATATGACCGTGGGCGAGGAAACAATGCAAGCTTTTTTTCTCTATCCAATTGCCCAGTTCTTCATGCGCAGAAACGAATGCATCGACACAGGAAAACCCAACATTGTGTCTCGTGCCTTCGTAATTGGGTCCGATGTTACCTAGACCGACAAATAGTACATGTCTTTGCTGGCCTATACTATAAAGCTGTACGGCACTTGTGCTCAGTTGCTGTTGTTTTACAAGCCAACCCATTTATCGGTACTCTTTCCTGATGGTTTTAGGTTCGCCGCGGGTCGGAGATACGCCATGTTTATGAGTATCGTGTTTTTCAATAAACCAGAGTTGGACTGGTGTTCCCGTAAATCCGAATGTCTCGTGTAAATTCCGTTCGAGATAGCGTCGATAACTCCAATGGATAAATTTAGTATGACTGCCGAAAATCTTAAAAGACGGGGTCGAATTATCATTTTCTTGAACAATGTAATTCAGTTTAGGGTTACGGTTTTTCAGACCAACTGGTGGGTGCGCACCGGTGGCGTGCTGTAACCATCTGTTCAGCTCCGGAGTGGCAATATGCCTTTTGCGCTGTGCAAATATTTCAATCGCTAAATCAAAAAGTTTAGTCACGTTTTGTCCGGTTACAGAACTCGAGAAAACTAAAGGAGCCCACGGTACAAAGTCGAAAGTAGCTACAATTTTAGCCGCCAACTCGTCACGTGTGTATGCTGTTTTTTCTTCAACGATATCCCATTTACTAACTACCAGGATCAGGCCCTTTCCGGCGTTTTTGACCATACCAACTATTTTTTGATCAAGTTGCACGTTCAGTTCATTTGCCTCCATCAATACTATGCATACATCTGACTCATCAATAGCTGCCAATGTGCGTAGTACGCTAAAATGCTCAACACCCCGCTCTATTTTCCCAGCTCGGCGGATACCGGCCGTATCCATAAGCTCAATATCTTTATCATGAAAACGGACGGTTACTCGATTAATATCCCGGGTTGTACCGGCTCTTTCTGATACCAAGGCTTGTTGTTTCTCGGCCAGAGCATTATAAAGAGCCGATTTGCCGACATTCGGTCGACCCAAAACGGCAATGCGTAGTCGATTGTCGTCCTCGTTTAGAAT
>Ga0206884_1090_pt1 | contig 19566 bp, 16 predicted proteins | sample Alteio_BWOrgCont_FD_152914 | JGI IMG/M metagenome (GOLD analysis project Ga0206884, IMG submission 152914) | Enriched cells from forest soil in Barre Woods Harvard Forest LTER site, Petersham, Massachusetts, United States -... | ecosystem: Environmental > Terrestrial > Soil > Temperate forest > O...
GACAGTTTGGAAAAAGAGATTTTTCCAATGCCAAAGCTAATGTTAATGGATACTTATTTTGATCTTCTCGACTAATATAATTCTTCTCCATCTGGCGCGAGTGTGCAGCGCTGGCCAAAAGAGGTGGCGCACCCGTGCCCGTATGCAGGTGACAAACTATGCCGAATTTATATTTCGTTGTACTGATAGCGGTACTTGATAAAGCTTTTAAAGCAAAGCGAATAGCCTTTATATTGGGCTACCTGCCAGCGGGGCACGAGAAGCCTTTGCCCACAGGCCTACCCGTCATTCTCGGCCAGAGAACGAAACGCGGGCTGTTGGTGATAACACACAACAGCGGTGGGGCGCCCTTAAATCAGTTTGTCCGCCGCCGCTATGGCTATGGCGGACGAAGCACCAGGGGGCGCTTCAAGTTCAGGAATTTGCATGCGCTGTAGGCGCAAAATATTGGTAGAAAAAATAATATTCCACCATTGGCGTGCCGTTAGGTACGCAACATTCGCCAGGTTCCGTACCGATGGCACGGTATTTCGCTTGTTAATTTTTTCTACCGATATGTGGCCCCGCTGGGGCCGTGCCTTTGTGCATGCGTCCGGGAGCGTGGGGTTTTTGCAGGCGAAAGTTAACCCGCAAAATCCCAAGTCGCTCATTGCGAGGAACGAAGCAACCTCTACACAGGACATTCAACGAAACCTAATGCCTTGTATTTACGTCGTGCGGCTGACAAGTAACGAATTTATTCTGGTTCATTGATTTGCAAATGTAGAGGTTGCTTCGTTCCTCGCAATGAGCGGAGGGGTATAGTCTTCGACCTTGCTGGTGTTATCACCATAGGTGTTCGGAAGATCAAAAGGGGTGTCATGCTGAGGCACTCGAAGCATGTGCGTTGGGCATAGCGAACTATGCATTAGCGTTTATGCATGGCGTAAGGGCCTTTGCCCGCATGCTTCGAGTGCCTCAGCATGACACCCTACGCGATATTTGTGGAAGAGAATTATTCTTCCGAACACCTATGGTGTTATCACCTGCAAGCTCCGGTGTGTTTGGGTGAACCCGGAAGCCCGCGTTAGCGATTGGCGCGGATACCGGCCTTGAGCCTAATGCCCGTGCAGTATGAGCAGAAAGCGCGGCCCCGTTTCTACCAACGGGGCAACGCCCTAATTCAGTTATCCGCCGTCGCTATGGCTATGGCGGACAAAGGCAGTTAAATTCGCTTCCACCTGGAATAACGGGGCTGTTGGTGATAACACGCAACAGCGGCGGGTGGCGGGGGCCTTGCTACTCGTCCTCGTCATCATTTTTGGCGTTCCAAAGTTTAATGATCATCGTATTGGGGCTATCCGTCGGGGGGTGCAGGGTTTTGGTTTTTAGGAGATAAACCTCATCATTTTTGTCGGCCCAGATTTCATATTCCTGTTCGTGGGGTACCTGGCCGGTGAGTACGGTGTAGGGCGGTATATTAAAGTGCCGCATAATGGTAACGATAACGCGTTCGGTGGCCTTTATATCCTCCAGCGTTTTATCCACTTTGGCTTTAAGGGCCTGGGCCTGGCGGTAATAGCTTATTATGGCGTCGACGTCGGTTAAATTGGTTTGTCCGCAATAATGGGGCGCATTATCCAAAAAGGTTTGTAAGCGCTGTTTGCGCTTTAAAAACAGTTGGGTTTGATGGTAGTACTGGTTGCAGTAGGCTGTGAATTCGCCGGTCATGGGGGTGGGGTTTTTTAGTTGTTAGTTTGCAGGTAATTCAATTCAATCGAACACGGTGAAAATGAATATAGCATGGTGGCAATTCAATATTTCGCCCTTTCAGGGCTTTAACATTATTTATATCTTTATCATAGTTCATAGGGCTATCGCCCTATGCTGATGTGTTGCGCCCTTTCAGGGCTGCGCGGGATTTTAGCCCTGAAAGGGCGAAATATGTTAGCGATGGGTAGCGCCCATCGAAAGGGATATGTTAGCGTTGGGTAACGCCCGTCGAAAATGTGATATGTTAGCGATGGGTAACGCCCGTCGAAAATGCGATATATTAGTGATGAGTAACGCCCATCAAAACATATACGATATTATATTTAAAAACCATGGGACAATCGCTCGTAAAAAGTTACATGCACATTGTGTTTAGCACCAAACACCGGGAGCCGCTAATTTTACCGCCTTATGAAGCGGAATTGCACAGTTATTTGGGTGGCATCTGTAAAAGCCTGGAATGTACGCCTATAAAAATTGGCGGCTATACCGATCATGTACACGTATTATGCATGCAATCGAAAAAAATAGCGCTGATGAAGCTGCTGGAGGTGCTGAAAGCAAATTCCTCTAAATGGATAAAGACACTCGACCCTTCTCTAAGTAATTTTTACTGGCAGGACGGCTATGGCGCGTTTTCTGTAACCCCGGCCGAGGTAGGTGCGCTTATAAACTACATCGCCAATCAGCACGACCATCATAATAAGTACACCTTCCAGGATGAATACCGCGAAATTCTAAAATATCATGATATAGCGTACGATGAACGGTATGTTTGGGATTAACCGGCGGATCTCCGGGATTCGTCATCGGGGAAATTAACATGGCATGCGGCAATTCAATATTGCGCCCTTTCAGGGCTATGTTATTCTTTATTTCTTTCCATAGGGCTATCGCCCCATGCTGGTGTTTTCGCCCTTTCAGGGCTATCCCGCGCCTAAGCCCTGAAAGGGCGGGATACGTTAGCGATGGGTAACGCCCATCGAAAGGAATATTGGCGATTGTAACGCCTATCGAGAATAAAATATACCCATCGAAAAGAGTTTTTACGGCGGGCCGTTCGCACAGGAGTCCATTGCCGTTTCGGGATATTGCTGCGTGCAGGCTGTTGTGTTGCGCGATGGCGCCTTTGGGTTTATTTGGTGACGTAAGCGGCGGGGGATATTATTTATACAGGGCGGGCTATCCGCAGCAGGTGGTGGCGTTGGCGGTTGGGGACTGGCGGCACAAGCAGTGTCGTCTTTGGGCCGGGGGTTATTGTAAGCCATCAGCTTGTTTACGGTGCCTACCGACAGGTACAGCCGCCGGGCAATTTGCCGCTGGCTGAGGCCATCGGCTGCTAATTGCGCTATTTGGGTGGCCAGTTCATCAAGATCGGTTTCGGCACGGTTATAGCCATGCCTGCCCGCTATCTGGATATGCGGCCGCTCGGCATCGTAGCCTTCGAATTCGAAATGCAGGAAATTACCGGGCTTGCCTTTGGTTAGCGGCGCTTTGGTGATGCGGCCGAGGGCCACGTTGTCTTCGCCGTAAAGTTGCTGCGTGTTGCGCTGTTTTATTTGTTTTATATAGCACAGGCCGGCGTCGGTGGTGCTTCTGCCGATGGCGAAGGCGCTGTCGGCAAAGTTGATGAGGAGTTTGCTGCCGTGAAGGTCCTCGGCACAGATGGGGCGGGCAGGATTTCGGCGTTTTGGGGTATGCGCCAGCACCAGGATGGATAATTTATGGTCCTTCTTGAGGTTTTTGAGGTTGTTCATGAGCCGCAAGGCCACGGCAGCGCTTTCGGTGCCGCCGCGCAGGCAGCTGATGTTATCGATAATAAGTACGGTAGCTTTTATTTGCCTGATCTTTTGTTCGAGGCCTGCTATGAGGAAATCGTCGTAGCTTTTAAAATAATCGGGCACGCCGTTGGCCTGGTTAAACTGTGCGCGGTAAAAGTTGTCGGGGAACTGGTGATCGCCGTCGGGATGGCTGTAGCGCTGGTAAAACTGGGTGTTAGTGAGCTCAAAATCGACATACATTACCCGTTCGGGCTTGGCCTGGCAGGCGAAGGGGCCTGTTTGTTTTGCACGGGCGATGTTATTGGCAATTTGCACGGCTAATACTGATTTACCGACGTTGGTATCGGCAAACATGATACAGAGTTCGCCCTGGTGCCAGAATTCGCCGAAAAGCATTTTGGCGGCAGGCTGCCGTTCGCCAAGCTCCATCCAGCGGCTCCCTTTTTCTATCGTGAAAAGGCTGTGGATGACATAGGGATCGGGTGGCTGTGGTTCCTGCTTTTTACGTGCGGCAGGTCGGTACGGCACCCCGCGCGCCTCGGCCCGCAGCTGCTCGATAAAGTCGGGGCGCCCGGCAGACGGGCGCTGGTAAGCCTCCGGCGGGGGCAGGGAAAAGGGGATTTCGAATGAGTTGCCGTTGTCCATGGTGAGATAATGCGGGGGTATTGGTAATGTTATTAAAGAAAATGCTTTATACCCTCTTTACCGCTCGCGGTAGAGAGGGTGGACGAGCGAAGCAAAGTCCGGGTGAGTAAACTATGCGCCATGCATTTACGCTAATGCATTTACGTCGTTGCCGCTCGCATAGTTGACTCACCCGATCTACGCTTCGCTGGATCACCCGATCTTTTGCAAGCAAAAAAGAGGGTAAATGAAATAAAATCTCCCTAACACAATGACATTGGCTATTGATTGGGCAATAATGCCGCGGATATTACAAAGATAAGGGGTTAGGATGATGAAAGTGGTGACAGTGTTTTGTCAGTGCAGCCCCCTCTAAATCTCCCCCGGTTGGGGAGACTTTAACTTCACACGTGATGATTTTTAATCCTATTTGTCATCCTGAGCGATAGCGAGGGATCTTCTGCGATAGACATAGCGAACCATGCATGCGGACTATTGCATGGTGAAGAAGGTTCTTCGCTCCGCTTATAATGACAAAAAAATTAAGAAAATTAAAAATGTTAAAATTTAAATGCCTGTTAATCAGGCATTAACAACTTTAAAAACGCAAGTGTTGTTGTGAAGTGAACGCTTGGGGGGTAGTAATCAGGAGGAAAAAAGAGTACTAAAATTTCAAATTTTCTTTCAGCCAAATTTGGACTTCTTCTTGTTTGGTGATTTCGGGGGGAAGTTTATCGTGAATGAGTTTTTCCATTTTGTTGCCGGTGTTCGAGAAACGGTAGTCCCAAAGGGTCATCAGCTTATTGATGAGGTACACCACTTCGTTGCCTTCTTCTTTGTTAAAAAGGGTATCATCGGGCCTGCCTGTAACGCGTGGGTCGTGCTGTATATATACAGTCCATTTATAATCCGAATAATGCAAATTCCTCCTCGAAAACAATATCATAGCCACAGCGATTTTTCTAAAGATACTTATAATAAACCGCATTCGGGTTTTTATCGCTTTTATTGGGCTAAACAAGTATTGCACAACCGCTGCTACTGCCACTAAAAACTGCAACTGAAAACTCACCAGCCTTTCAACTGTTTGATATAAGCCGTTAGTTCATCAGCTATAAGTTTGTGCTCGGCAAGGTCGGGGTGCCCGCCGCAACCGTTATGGTACTGCCTCGAAAAAAAGTATTTGTAAACCCGTTTGTCGCCGCCGGCATTTATGCTGCCGGTAATGGCGGTGAGGTAGCGCTTTAAAACCGGCGTCAAAGTGGCATCGCCCATGGGGCTGGTAAGGCAAACAATATCTGCCTTAGGGTAATGCTGGCGCAATGCCTTTATAAAATTAACATAAGTACTGCAAAATACGGTGGAATCCTGCGTGGGGCCATCGTTCTGTCCTATGCAAATGGTAACTACGTCGGGCTGGTAGGTTTTGAAATTCCAGGGGATGGTGTCGTTGCGGAGAAAAACTTTGTCGTATATCTGGGGCAAAAGAACATTCATGTCGCAGCAGCTGTGCACCAGGCCAACGCCGGCCAGGGCGGTGAGCTGCCATTGTGCATCCAGGTTGCGGGATGTTTGTGCGCCATAGCTCATGTAGGCATTATGCTGGTCGTACCATTGGCCCTGCCCGCAGGGGATAGCAGAAAGGTCCATGCCTGTGCCGCTGGTGATGGAATCGCCAAAGTATTCAATTTTGCGTTTGGGCTTTGCAGGCGGTGGCAAAAGTTGTTCGCACCGCAGGCCGATGAAATCGATATAACCGATATTTGATTCGGTGTCCTTGCAAATTACGAGGGTATGCTCCCCATCCGATAAGCCATCGGGTACATTTATCACATTGGTTTTGTCGGTAAGTTTAATCCTGTAAGGGTTTTTATTATCTATGATGATCTCCAGGTAATTATGGTTGCTGCCGCCTGCTTCATCGTTCAGCAAAATCTCGCAGTGGCTGCCTTTAAACTTAGCGGTAATATAAACGCCGGGCGCCCATATGCGCGGCGCCTGCGGGTTGGTAAAATCAATGCGGCCGATGTACTGTATGTCGGAGTTATCGGCCTTAAATAGTTTTAAGCCACCGGCCGCCCATGTGGCCAGCGGTACATTTAGCAGCAAAATAAAAAACAGGTAGATAAAGCGTTTCATAACTGGCAGGTTAAAGCGTTAAATTTAAGTAATCCGCGAAAGCCAAATTAATATTATTATATCATTTATAGGGCGTTTTGCAAAGGATATCCAATCGAGTAGGAAGTAATGGATTATTTCCCTTACTGTCCTCTCACACCACCGTACGTGCCGTTCGGCATACGGCGGTTCATTAAACATTAACGGCTTTGCGGGATTATAATGTCTTTTAGACATAGTAATCCTTCTTTCTTTAAAAATGCATTGTTCAGTGCTGTTGTTAGAATCGGACTATGGACAGTTCGCCAATAACCGTTGCGGGTATTTGCCCACCAGTAGGCTTTATTGGGTTTCACCCCAAGCCGCCTTAACTGTTCAACCCGTGTCCTTACCCTTTTCCATTGCTTCCAGTAACATAGCCGTATCCGGCTTCTAACCCATGAGTCGAGGTCATCGAACACCGATTTTGCTTCGCTTAGCTTAAAGTAATTCCCCCAGCCCTGATTTAACTGCCTGATTTGCATCATGCGTTCTTCCATTGCATAGGGTTTGCTCCGGCATGTTATCTGACGGATTTTGTCCTTGTAAGTTGCGATGCTTTTGCGATGTACCGAAATGCCTTTTCCTACTTTCTTGTGGTAGAAAGTGAAGCCTAACAGCTTACTGAACCATGGACGGGTTACCGAACTCTTTTCAATGTTAACCTTTAGCTTCAATTCCTTTTCGATATAGGTACTGATACTTTCCATTACACGTTCGCCTGCACGTTTGCTTTTGACATAGATACTCACATCATCGGCATACCGCACAAACCGGTGTCCACGTTTCTCTAATTCCTTATCCAGTTTATCAAGAATGATATTTGAAAGTAAGGGACTTAGCGGGCCGCCCTGGGGAACGCCCTGTTTACACGGTGTTGAACTTCCTTGTTCCTGAATATCTGCGCGGAGGATTTTGTGGATGAGTTTAAGTACGCGTTTATCCTGTACCTTCCGGCTCAATTCATTCATCAGGTAGTCATGGTTAACACGGTCGAAGAATTGAGCAAGGTCAAGGTCGACTACATGGCTGTAGCCTGCATTAATGTACTCTTTTGCCTTTTGCAAAGCTTGGTGTGCATTCTTTTCTGACCGGAACCCGTAGCTGTTTTCCGAGAACTCAGCATCGTACATTTTAGTTAGCTCCTGCGATATAGCCTGCTGTATCAGCCTGTCCATGTACGTAGGGATACCTAACTTGCGTTCGCCCCCATTGGGTTTTGGGATGGTTACACGTTTTACAGCCTGTGGCTGATACGTTCCGGTTTCAAGTTTAGTTCTGATTGCCTCCCATTCTGCTTTCAGCTGGCCGGGAAAGCCCGTTACCCCTATGCCGTCTACTCCGGCTGCCCCCTTGTTTCCCGTGACCTGGCCGTAGGCCGCCTGCATGTTTGATTTGCTGATGATTTCCTCCAATAGCATTTCTTCTGCACTTTTTTTTTCCTGTTTCCTCGTTTCTTTCCTTCTTTCAAGTCATCGTTCAGCGCTTCCTGTTACCTTTCTGCTTCCAGCATATCTTTATACAGGTAAGCCCTCCATCCGGAGTTTTCTGCTTTCTTTACGATGGGCCCATTGCCAGATGTACTCCTCAGACGTTTAATGTTCAGCCCTTCCCCCGTACGTACGAGGTACTATGGCCTCGGCTGACTTCTGATAAACAAGCCATGCATCACTGCATGCTCCTGCTCCTTCGGGACGCGCTTCTCCCTCCGTCCACCGTTTATCAGATCTCCCCGGGTAAGAACGCAAACTTTCTCTCCACATACCTGTCAGATTTACAGCACCATGTTTCGGATAGTTTCGGGCTTTGTTTTGTTATGCAAACTCACCCACATGATACTGCCTGATCTGCTTCCTGTTCGTCAGGCCAGAGATTTACCGCCGACTTCCTTCAGATTCCCCCTCACGGAGGACACCCTTGCCTTTGGTTAACGCTTCCCACTATCAGGGCGCGTTCGGGACTTACACCCTATAGTTTGCGCCCATGCCAGGCGCACGTAAAAAAGGCCACCCGATACCGGGCAGCCATTGAGTGAATTCCCTGCTAAGCAGGTGTAATATTATTGATTCTGCTGGCCGGGGTCTGGCTCGTCAGATGGCAGGCCTACAATTTTATAAGTTTTGTTGCCGTTGGCATCGGTTTGCTCCTGGTAATAAATACCATCTGCCGAAACCCATAATTTTGTGCCGTTAACTTTTATTTTGCGGCAATTATCAGGTAACTGGGTAACGATATCGCCCATTTGCGGGCCTTGTGGTTGCTGGTTTTGAACCTGCGCGCCGCCGTCAGAAGTGGTTAACTGACCGTCTTTACCAACTATTTCATAAACTACTGTCCCATCATCTTTGGTAACTGGCTGGTAATAAACCCCGTTCAACTCATAATATTGCACCCCATTTATAACAATGGATTGTGCTTTATCCGGCAACGTAGTTACTTCAGCACCAATCGGCGGTTCAACAACCGTGTATTGCGAATTATCGTACTGGTAGTATAAGCCATCGCTATAAAAATATTGATTATCACCCCAAAAGAAAGGGTAGTACCCATAAGGCAAAAATCCTACCGTAAAACCTAACCTTGGCCGGTAATAGGTGTTATAATAGCCACGATTATAAGAGTAATAACCATGGTTGCCCCAATAGCCGTTATAACCGATAGCAGGCGCAGTGCGATAACTGTTAACTGCACGCTGCTGACCGCCATAATTGCCTTGCACAACAACGCCTGTACGCGGCGCAGTCCCGTAATTGCCCCGCACAGCACCGCCCTGACGGTTTACATAGCCTTGTGCAGGCGGACGTTGACCGCCGCCTGAAGGCCTTGCAACTTTGGGGCTGGCTGAGGGCCTGTTATAACTTGCGCCGCCCGAAGGCCTGGAACCACCACCACCGCCTGATGGATGTGAGCCGCCGCCGCCGCCCGAAGACTTGGAGCCGCTACTACTGCCGCCGCTACTGGTACGCTGGGCGCTGGCCGGCAAGGCCAAAAACAAGTATACAAGCATTCCAAAAACAGGGTAAAGTAAATTTTTATAAGTCATTTTCATGATTTTGAGTTGTTAAAACGATCAATTGTGCTTTAGCTTATTAAAGGCTGGTTTACAAATTACAGACTAATGATGTGTTTAACGGTTTAATACTAAATAAATTATTTATAAATATAAAAACAAATCAGGCAGGTTTATAATAAAACGGCGTATTGTTACAAACGGGTTTTAAAACCTCACAAAAGGTTTAACGGCCCAGTTTAATATAAAACCCTTAATCATTGATATTTATATAGAAAAAGGAGGAGTAAGCAAGCCGGAAGTTTCCAAACGGGTTCGCGCTTATTTTACAATTTGTAGACCTGATAACGCTACCCGTCCGAATAAAAAGGCAGCTCATCCAATTTATGCCGATATTTAAACAGGTTTAACCAGCTTTGTGGTATATGCACGTCCCCGAAAACAAATATTTCAACAGGTCGCTTGTTAAAACCAATGTACTTTACGGTTTAATGGGGGTGGCAATTGGGTTGACAATAACTATATTCGAATGCGTAATAAATGACAAAATAGTCCCTTCGGTCAACATTATTGCGAACCTGATCTTTAGTACGGTTATTGCATTAAGCATCACCAATTCAATTTATCTTTTTGCCTGCTTTTGGCGATCAGAAAACAGGTTTGCATGGCAATTTATCTTAATATATTATAGCTGTAGTATATTGGGCACCCTCGTAGGTATCGAAATATCGTACCTGGCAGTATCCTTTATTTATAGTGTTCCTTACCATTTTTTAAACCATTTTGACGTTTATCGCTTCAGTCTTCTTATAGTGGTGGCTGTAAATACCATTATTTACTTTTATATCGCGCAACGCGAGACTATGAAAGCGAAGCTCCGGCAAAAAGAACTTGACCTTGTTAAAGTAAAGCAGCTGATAACGCAGGCCGAATTGCAGACACTGCAATCAAAAATAAATCCGCATTTTCTGTATAACTCACTTAATTCCATCGCCAGCCTTATCCACGAGGATGCCGATAAAGCCGAGGATATGACACTTAAGTTGTCGCGTTTATTCAGGTATAGCATTAACTCCAACCAAAACAACATGGCCCTGATTAGCGAAGAAATAGAAATAGTAAATACCTACCTCGCTATTGAAAAAGTGAGGTTTGGCGACAGACTACATTTTTCCATACATATTGATGACGATATTAAAAATAGCCTGATCCCCAGGTTCCTGATACAGCCATTGGTTGAAAATGCCTTGAAACATGGGCTTAATGAGCTGGCAACAAACGGAGAGCTAAAGGTCAGCATAACAATGGACAAGGAAAACATTGTAATCGCCATTGTTGATAACGGCAAGCCTTTTCCTACAGAATTAGATATGGGTTACGGGTTGCAAAGCACTTATGATAAGTTAACTTTATTATATGGTGAAAATTACCAGGTGCAAATAACCAATTCGCCCGAAAAGCAGGTAAAAATTATAATCCCGGCATGAGCATGAATAAAACGTGGAAAACTTTAATTATTGATGACGAGCAGCTTGCCCGCCAGCGCCTGTCGCGTTTATTAAAGCCATATGGTGAGATCGATATTATCGGCGAGGGCGTTAATGGGCAGGACGGGCTCGAAAAAACAGAACAACTAAAACCCGATCTGCTCTTTTTAGATATTGAAATGCCTGTTTTTAGTGGCTTCGAAATGCTTGCCAAATTAAAACATCAGCCCAAAGTTGTTTTTACTACCGCTTATGACCAGTATGCCATTAAGGCTTTTGAAGAAGGTTCCATCGATTATCTATTAAAACCCATTGAAACCGACCGGCTTGAAAAAACGCTGAAAAAACTGCATCAAACGCAACACCTACCCTGGCCCCAGTTGCCATTGGAGGCTTTAATAAAACAGTTGCAGGCAAAAAAAGAAATAAAAACCCTCACTGTAAAAATTGGCGACAAGATATTACTAATAAAGCTGGACAGCATTATCTACATCGAAGCGGAAGAAAAATATGTGTTTTTGCATACCACTGATGGCAAAAAACACCTTACTGATTTTACAATAAGTTACCTTGAAGAAAAGCTGCCCGAAGTATTTGTGCGCATCCACCGCAGCTATATCATTAACACCGACCACATAAAAGAGATACGGAAAAGCTTTAATGGTGCTTTTGTTTTCGTAATGAATAACACCGAAAACACCAGGCTCACCTCCAGCCGGTCAAATGGCGAAATGCTGAGGGAAAGGTTTGGGATGTAGAAAAGTTTTGTCATTGCCTTTAGAATTGGGACAATGCAAATAAGAGGGCTATTAATTGACGAAGAAAAAGAAGCAAAAAGAAAGTTCAACAACAATAACTGCGCGTACGCCAAGAGCTTCGGTACACCGCAAACACATTATTTATTACTTGAATAAGGATATCAGTAAATTTATGTTAATACTGCTATCAATTGTTTAAATTCAGCCTCAAACAACTGTCCAACAAAAACCATCACCATGAAGAATAAAGTAACCCGGCTTTTAATATTACTGCTAATAATTGTTTGTAGCTTATTTGAAGCTATAAACGCACAAGACCTGCCTGGTAAACGGGATTCTATAAATTCAACTATTTTAAAAGAAAAAAGGATTATCCAGATAGTCCTGCCTGAAAATTATAAACCCGGATCGGCAGATAAATATGATGTACTATATGTGCTTGATGGAGAAGGTAATACTAAACTCGCCGACGATATAGCGCGTTTTTTAAATGGTGAAAGCTACATGCCCCCAACCATCATAGTAGGGGTTATAAACACCGACCGAAACCGGGATCTTACCCCTACGCATTCTAATGATTTTAATACCTCAGGCGGGGCAGACAAATTTCTTGGGTTTTTAAAGGATGAACTGATCCCTTATGTTAACAAAACCTACCCTTCTAATGGCGATAATACTATTTTCGGGCACTCGTTCGGCGGGCTGTTTGTAATGTATGCCCTGCTAAACGCGCCGCAGGCTTTTAACTCGTACATAGCGGCCGACCCAAGTTTTTGGTGGGGGCATAATTATATGGACCAGGTGGCTATCGATAAACTGCCCGGCCTGGCCAACTTAAATAAAACGCTTTATATAAGCGGCCGCGAGGGCGGCGCGTACCGGGGTATGGGGATAGCTGACATGGACTCCATCCTTAAAAAACATACTCCTGCAGGATTTATATGGAAAGACCAGCCCTACCCAGACGAAACCCATGGTTCCGTAAGGCTTAAAAGTATGTTTGATGGGTTAAAATTTACTTATTCGGGTTTTATAAACGCTGCCGTTGAGTTTCACCCGATGAACGGTATTTTACTGAAAGGTAAACCAACACTTGTTTGGGTGATCAGCGATTATTCAAATGTAAGGTACACTACCGACGGCAGCGAACCAACGCTGGCATCACCTAAATGGGGGGATGAAGTAAGTATAACCGGGCCTGCCAAATTGATGGTAAAATCGTTTACCAACCGCAGTAAATATGATAGAGTTTCATCGGGCGAGTTTAAAATTGGTGAAACATTGCCGGGAAAATATAAACCGGGAAAATATAAACCCGGCGGGCTCAATTATGCCTACTACGAAGGCGAATTTGACAAATTGCCCGATTTTAAAAAACTAACGCCAGTAAAAACAGGTATTACCGATAAAGATTTCGATATTAATAAAATGCCCCGCCAAAATAATTTTGCTTTGCTTATTGAGGGCGAAATTGAGATAAAGGAAGATGGTTATTACCTTTTCGGTTTAGATTCTGACGATGGCTCAAAGCTATTCGTCGGCAATCAACTATTGATAAATTATGACGGTTTGCACGGTAGCGGAAAAGTACAAAGTTATGAGCTGCCTTTGGCAAAAGGCTTTTATCCCATCCGTATAGAATATTTCCAAAAAGACGGCGGCCGCGACCTGAAACTAATTTACCTGCTGCCCGGCGCCAAACAGCCGCATGCTAACCCGATACCACTTGAGTTGCAGTATAACAAGGAATAATATTAACAAAATAGTTTATTTTAAACTGGCGTACGCCCTAACAGCAAATGTCCCTGCACCTTTAATTTTTGGCGGCACGGCATTAAAAACATAGCCGCTTTCGGGCAGTTTATCCAGGTTGCACAAGTGCTCAACTATCAAAATATCTGCGCCTAACAGGGTGGTATGTACCGGGCGGCTTTTTGTTGCCGTATTATCGATGTTATGGCTATCGATGCCAACCAGTTTAACTCCGCCTTCTTTTAGATACAGCGCGGCATCTTCAGTTAAATACGGATGGCCTTCAAAGTAATCGGCGGTGTTCCAATGCCTGGCCCAATTTGTATAAACCAATACGGCTTTGTTTTTTATGTCTTTGCCTTCAAAATATGCTGCACCTATAGCTGTTGCATCTTTGGCATTAATGGTAGTGGCGTTAAGCGCGGCGCATTGTTCCAAAGCAATTTGCGAAAGGTCTTTGCCGTGCTCAAAACGGTGAAACGGGCAATCGATATAGGTGCCGGTATTGGTCACCATCTCGATTTTACCGATCTGGAACTCGGTGCCTTCTTCATAAAACTGCTTTGAGTTTTCGCGGCTCAGGTAATCGCAAATTACGGGCGCGGGCAAGCCTTTGTAAGTAACAAGGCCATCAAAAATGGTGTGGCTGAGGTCGATGAGGGTTTGCATGGGATATACGATTATTCTGCCGGTTAATGCCATCGGCTGCTTTCAAGTGGTAATATTGGCGATAAATTTTTAACGGATAAAGAGGAGCGATAAAAATTACCTTGCCATGTTATTTGATTAAAGCAGATCCAATCTCAAAGTACAGAATTCTAAATATTAAGCCCTATATTAGAATTCCGAAATAAAAATAAATCTTACAAAAAATGTTCAAGCATTCTTTAATTACAGGTGTATTTCTCATCCTATCGATAAATACTGCTACGTGCGAAATCACTGATACCATCAAAACTTATTTTAAATACCGGGCCAGCTACGACTTAATTGTAAGTACACCCGACAGTGCTGATTATTATAGGCTTGTTTTTCCATCTGACTCGGGTGAAAACTTTTATGAGATAAGACAATATTATAAAAGTAGCAAGATACTGCGGGAAGGGAGGGGTCAGATTATAAACCTGAATACAGAAAATGAGCAGGTTTACCTGAAGGGAACCTGCACCACATTTTTTGAAAACGGCAAAAAAAAAAGCTTTGCACAATACGTAGACGGCGATAAGCAGGGAAATGAAACGTTTTATTTTCCCGATGGTTCGATTTACTGTATTGTAAGAGATTATTTGGTTCACGATCTTATTACAGAATCGGAAAAAGTGACTTGTTATAATAAGCAAGGAGAGAAGATATGTAGTAATGGCAACGGCATTTGGGAAAATTACGACGAGAATTTTAAACATGTGGTTTTAAGCGGCCCAGTTAAAAAGGGAAAACCTGATGGCGAATGGCATGGTTATTCAACAGTGATCGATTCAATTAAGTATATGATAAAATTCAATAATGGTAATTTTGTATCAGGCACAGGTTACGATAAAAAAGGTGTCGCCTATCCTTTTAAAACTCAGCATGAAGAAGCTAATTATACCCGTGGAATGCTGGGTTTTTTGGGGACTTTCACTGGCTATCTGAAATTGCCGGTAAACCCGGATGGCACGAAAGCTATGTTAGATACGCTTGCTGTTTCATTTGTAATTGAAAAAGATGGCCATGCGACGGAGTTTCAATCTTTAAATGTTACGACAATGGAACTTAATGACGCGTTAATCGCAGCATTTAATAAATGTAAAAACTGGTCGCCCGGACGGTATTTCGGGATACCTTACCGGTCAAAAATCGTAATGGCATTGAAACCTGTACGCAAGTATCTGGACAAAAACAAGACTGTTTGGATGGATGAACTTCCTGGCCACCAAATTATATTGGGTTTTTAACTAAAAACAGGTCAAAGAAAGTATTCTAAGTTTCGTGGTCGTTTTCATGTACGATATTCATACCCTCATGGGCTCCGCAACCGCACTCAACAACCCCTCCGCCTGACCAATGCTATTCACCCAGTTAACACTTAACCACCTAATCCACCAATTGGCCGCCTATGCTGCTTTTCGACTATTTGGCAAGAATAATTAAATATTTAAATATCAGGGCAATATAAATACACCAGCACAAACAACTAATGTTTTTTACTGTTAAAAATATCAGGCGCATTTGCTACCAGGTGCGCTGCGATCCTTGAAACAATATATTAACGAAAACTTAAAATACTACAATGAAAAATGCTACCACTATCGCAATCGTCGGCATCGTGCTGCTCATAATTGTTAACTTTTACTTTGTACTGGTCGATTTCCAGACGCTAAAACCTATTACGCACGGTGGCAAAATAATGGAGGTGCTGGCTTTTCTGGGATACCTGGCGCTTCTACCTTTTTTTATAAAGTTTCACAGAAGACGACTGTTCAAATAGGTGCTAAACCCCTACCGGCTCCACAATCTCACTCAATAAGTTTACCGCCTGGTTAATACTATTCACCCCTTCAATGCTCAGCCGCAATGTATTTTTCACCTCTTTTAAATTGCAGCGGCGCGGGTTGGCCTGTACGAAGGATAGTATTTGCCTGAAGGCATCTGTTTCAAAATAGGGCGATTGCTGGTTGGTGATGAAGTAGCCGCGCAATACATCCTTTTTAAGCGATATTTTTTCAAAGCCAACAGACTTGCCAAGCCATTGCAGGCGCATGGTGTTCAGCAGATTGTTAACCTGCTGTGTTAATGGCACGAAACAGCCATTTAGTTGCTGCTAAAAGGCCTTTGCCACAGCCGCTTTTCACGAAGCTTTTTTAGTGATTTTTGTTGACAAAATGTCTGTTAAAAAAGCCGGATGACACAGGAAAATATCAGGGGAACAATATGGACTTAAAGAATCAAAAACTTTCTTTTTTGCTATTCATTGCCTCTTTTAGTTTTCCAATAAAGGCATTAATATCCGCATTTAAATTGACCAATAAACTTTTTGTGAACTTTTTATTTATCACCCATTTACCTGAAATAAGAGAAGAATAAGCTGTCTCAATTGGTGTTACGTCAATATTTCCATCAGGCAGGCTAGTAGTAATGTCAAATATCTGATAACTGTATTTATTGTCTTTGAAATCTATCTTAACGGTCATTTTATTTTTAAAATTCCATGGCGTACCCATTCTTCCTGTTATGGTAGTAGTTAATGTTCCCTTATCTACAACCTCTTCCTCATTTTTATTTTGCATAGATTCACCTATATCATTAAAGTTAAATGAAAGGAATTTCATTGCACTTACGTCCAATTCTAATTTTGTTTTATTTGGAACTTCAACAACGCCCTCATAAACTATTTTTTGATCTTTGAAAGGTATGTTTAAGCCAACCGTATCTTTTTGGGCAAACAACGTTGTGGATGCAAAAAGCATCGCAACAAATAAAATTCTTTTCATCATTATTGATTATAAAATATGCGCTAAATATAAAGAAATATCTAATAATAACATTTACATAACTCCATTAGGGTGCAAATCAAATTGTCGCGTAGTACTATTGTAAGCAGTTTTTATTTTGTCACCCTGAGCGAAGCGAGGCATCTTCTGCGATATACATGGCGAACTATACATGCGGGCTATTGCAGGATGAAGAAGATTCTTCACTTCGTTTATAATGACAAAGGTGTATTTTGTATTTGTGCGACAATTTGAATTGCACCCCTCCATTAAACCAAGTCAATCGCGTTTAAAATTCGCTAAATTTTGGCTGTTGGGTACCATTACTGCGTTTCACTTATTTAAACGCGATATCGCTGCAGTTTACCCCCCTTAGTTTCCTTAATCAAATCCTGTATTGTTATATTAAGCCATCAAAAAGGATGTGACTGAGATAAACGAGGACTTGCATGAGAGATATCCTATTAGATTGTCAAATGCCGGTTAAAATTCTATGGACTTTACGGATCACTTTATATGATTTGTTGAAAAACGGTTAACTTTCTCGCTTTGTGGTAATCCTTGCCACCATTCCAGCCAAATTTGCCTGGCCTTTTCTTGCCCGATGACTTCGATCGTATGGTCAGTGAAAACATAATCATACGCAGGTTCATAGTCGCAATAGGAAAAAATCTTACTCGACTCAATAATAAAATTGAAACTTAATTTATTGGTCATCGTTCCTTCAGAGGTTGGTGAATTGACGGCTTTCTGCCATTCAGCGGTCTCTGTGATTTCTTTGTCTATGATAAAATAAGGAGCGAGAGCCCTTTGAAAGGAAATTAACGTCTTTGTAGAATGTAAGCCAGTAAAGTTAGCATCGTTTACGAAAACTTCTTTCTTGAAAATGCTGTCCGTTACCTTTTGTTCAAGCGGTTTTCCGTCAAATTCATATCGCTGCAACGCGACTAATATCTTTGAATAGTCGTGATTTTCACCGGATAAATATTGCATTATTTTAGGGATGTCACTAAGCCAAGGATCCCGTTTAATCAACACCACGACTGTTTCATTTAATGCATCGTCATCCAGGTATTTTAGCAGTGCGTTTCTTGCGTTTTGGCTTTCAAAATCTTCTGAAAATCTCCCCACTACCCGAAAGTTTATACCGATCAGATGCAGTGTATATAGCGCCCCCACTCTGGCATGTGGGTTATGCGAAGTGTCAATAAAATCAGTTAGCTTTTCAATGGCTTTATCTTTATATCGGGCTATAGAGTACATATCATCCGTATACCCTATCCAATAAGCCTTGAACGTCTCATTAAAGTCCCAAGGTTTTTCAAGCTTTTTTATTAATTCATATAAAGGCGTAATCGTGTCAACACTTACTACACGCCCGCCACCCATTCTTGCCGCGATGTATTTGTTTCCATAGTATGCATCGGAATCGGTTTGCGCCCTTGCAGAAAACACTAAAAACAATAAGAAAGTGATAAGAAAAAGGGATTTCATGCTTTTAGGTTTAATAATTTCGAAGTCAGTTTAATAACGTAGAAATCGAGAAAAAGTATTGATACCAAAGGCATTTTATGACAGCCTAAACCCCCACAGGCTCCGCCACCTCGCTCAACAACATCACCGCCTGGTCAATACTATTAACCCCTTCAATACTCAATCTTAAGGTGTTTTTCACCTCTTTTAAATTACACCTGCGCGGGTTGGCCTGTACAAAGGAAAGGATGTGCCTGAAAGCTTCCGTTTCAAAATAAGGGGATTGCTGGTTGGTGATGAAGTAGCCGCGCAGCACATTCTTTTTCAGGGATATTTTTTCGAAGCCGACGGACTTGCCAAGCCATTGCAGGCGCATAGTGTTCAGCAGGTCGTTTACTTGCGGCGGGATGGGGCCAAATCGGTCATGCAGTTGCTGCTGGAAGGCTTTTAGTTCAGTTTCGTTTTCCAGTTTTGATAGTTCGGTGTACAGGTTATAGCGCTCGGCAATATTGGTTACATATTCATCCGGGATCAATATTTCCAGGTCGGTATCTATCTGGGTAAAAGAAATATATGGCCGTGGTTTATCATCGGGGAATACACCTTTAAACTCGTCTTCTTTGAGTTCCTGTATGGCCTCATCGAGTATCTTATGGTACATTTCAAAGCCAATTTCGGCAATAAAGCCGCTTTGCTCGGCGCCAAGCAGGTTACCGCTGCCGCGTATGTCAAGATCGCGCATGGCAACGTTAAAGCCGCTGCCGAGGTCGCTGAATTCTTCGATAGCGCTTAGCCGCTTGCGGGCCTCGTTGGTAAGGGTAGATAGCGGCGGACTAAGCAAATAACAGTATGCCTTTTTATTGCTTCGCCCTACGCGGCCACGCATCTGGTGCAAATCGCTGAGGCCAAACATGTGAGCATAGTTGATGATGATGGTATTGGCATTAGGGATATCCAGGCCGGCCTCTATAATAGTTGTGGCTACCAGCACATCATACTCGCCGTTCACAAATTTCAGCATCACGTCTTCCAGTGCATCGCCTTCCAGCTGACCGTGCGCTATACCTACGCGGGCCTTGGGCACCAGGCGGTGTATCATGCCGCCCAATTGCGGCAGGTCGGCAACACGGTTATGGATAAAAAATACCTGGCCACCGCGGTCAATTTCATGCTCGATGGATTCTTTTATTAGCGTATCATTAAAAACATGCAGTTCGGTAACAACAGGCTGTCGGTTTGGCGGAGGTGTTGATATGATAGACAAGTCCCTTGCGCCCATCAATGAAAAATGCAGCGTACGCG
>Ga0206884_1063_pt2 | contig 19528 bp, 17 predicted proteins | sample Alteio_BWOrgCont_FD_152914 | JGI IMG/M metagenome (GOLD analysis project Ga0206884, IMG submission 152914) | Enriched cells from forest soil in Barre Woods Harvard Forest LTER site, Petersham, Massachusetts, United States -... | ecosystem: Environmental > Terrestrial > Soil > Temperate forest > O...
CCATTACAGCGGGCCAGCCACCAACCCGAAAGTCCCACCAGCAGTTGGGGCGAAGTGGCGATTACGACGTCAGGCCGGTGCAGAAAGAGGCCGGTCGTAGCCGAGGAAACGCAAAACGAGCTGTAATTCAACATGCGCTCGTGTGGCTTGCGATTGGGGAAGGGAAGTAGCCAGGTGCGAATGACGTTGACGCCTTGGTAGGTTTCGCGGGCTACCAAGCGGCGAAACTTGGGCCGATATTTGGGTGGCACGATTCCGGTGGGATGATTGGGAAATCCGGTTAGGACCGTGACTTCATGGTCGTCCTCTGCCCAAAGACGCGATAACTCCGCGGCTCGGCCAGCGGGTGCTCCCATCTCCGGCGGAAAGTATTGGGACACGTAGAGAATTTTCATGAGTTTTTTAATAGTAGCAAAGCTTGAATGCGCTCTTGTAGCAAAGAGCCCGGGTGCGCTTGGCGCGGCTGCGAGCGTAGGCTTCCCATTTGTCGGCGTATCTGGCGAATATCTGGTCTCCGGTGAGGCGATGCATCACGCGCAACTGTACGATGTGTAATCGATGATAGAAGGGACTCGCTACCATAGGCAGCAGAGTTCCGGATTGCTCATAGAGTGACCAAAAACCGAGGTCATAGCGATCGAGATTTGCGTGTAGGGTAAGTGCGGCCTGAGCGAACAAGTGTCGCGCGACGGCGCTTTCCGTCGCCAGAAAATAATCGTAGACGCCCCATGCCGCCCAGATGAATCCATTAAGAATGTGCGTCGGCGGGGAAACAATGTATTCCTCGAACCAAAGGTTGCCGCTTTTGTCGGTGAATGTAACGCCGCCCTCGACGGTTGCTTTGAGGAAGGTGTTGAACGCCCGCTCTGCAGCTACGAGATATGCGTGGGCGCCAGTTTCGCGATAGGCGCGAACCAACAGAGAAATTCCCTGGCCCTGAGCAAGCGCGGAGTACCACGGAGCTCTTAATGGTGAGCGGTATTCCCAATCGAAGTGGTGGTTCCATACCCAGAAGCCGGACGAATTTTGCTCCAGATGGCCGCACAGCCAGTCGCTTGCCGCGAGAAATTTCTTTCTTCGTTCTTCACTTTGAGTGTGGCAGAAGAGGTTGTAGTTGCCTAGACCCCACTGCGCAATCGCGATCGGGTTGTGCTGCAGGCCGATTTTGCCGTGGTAGTTGAGCATCGGAATACCAGCCGAATCGTGATGTCCGGGATAGTCCGCTTTCTCGGAAAACAACATATAGTATTCGCCAAGCTGGTGGACGCTCGCGCCCGGATTCACCTCGGGCGTCTCGTGCCAAAAAGTAAGGTGACTATTTCCCGGAACAAGATAGGCGCCGAAGATGCGCCGGTAATATTGCAGGTGGCTCACAAGCAGGACATTAGCATGAGAAAAGCGAGACGCCGGTAGCGTACGGGATTCCCCCGCAGAGTCAGCCGTCATATTCGCCAGATGGTGGTTTCAAGATCGGCATGCTCGACGGCGATGGTCGTAATTGCGAGGATAGAGGTGTTGTTGTTGCCGTCGGGCAGGAACACATTGCCGAACTGAAATAATCCCATCGGCCAGCGATCTTTTCTGCATTGAAGTATGCGTTGCCAGCGAATGCCGTCTGCCGTGCCATAGAGACACGCGTTGCCGTCGGAGTTGATTGCACTTGGTTCAACCATGGTGGAGAAGAAAACGGAATTTCCGACAAGGCAGCCGTAAATCGAGGAACTGTTCAGACTCGCAACTTTGGAAACAGATCCGCGGCGATCGAGGCGATAGACGTGATTGGTTTCGAGCGGGGTATCGGAAGAAAAGTAAAGTGCGTCGTGTGTGGGAACGAGCGCGGCGGAGCGGGTTTGCTGGTCGCCCGATAGAATCACGTCAACTGTCTTGAAATCGCACGAGGCGCGGAGAATACGGCACTCTGAACCACGGTCGCCGGTGAGCACCCAGAAACAGTTCTCCCACTCGTCATAAACGATGTTGTGCACATGACGGATATTGCCTTTAGGGAATGTGTAGGCAACATCCCAATGAGCGCCTCGATCGGTCGATGCGTAGATATGAACTTCGTCACGCTGGGGGTTGTCGAAATATTCTCCCCAGAATATGTGGTCGCCTGGAGTGGCAGCCAGATGCAGGGGACGTGTGCCGCGAAGCAACTTATGGGATCGATTAAATTCTGTTTCTCCTGGCGCCAGAGTCACGATCGCGCGTGGCACAGCACCGACTAAGTGCCCTGAGGACAAAGTCACAAGCGCATGGAAACCATCGCGGAAAAGGCGCGATGTCATTCGAAAAGAGGAAGTGATGGTGCGCCAGCTGGGGGGCCGATATCGGCCGACGTGGTCCCATTCGATGGCGCTCGTGTTCGTCTTTATTGTTGCGCTAAGAAGGCTATAGCCGCGGGAGGCGTAGAGCACATTCTTACGCCATACGAGCGCCCGCATGTTAGCGAATACGCCGATGCGAACTGGATTCAGTTCGGGCTTCTCGTAAATTGCGTTTACCGCGATTGAGCGGGCTGCCATGGCTCTGCTTTACCGTCAGTTTTTAGTTATCAGTTGTCGGTTTTCATACTTACGTAAGGCCCAATGGCGAGAGCATCCATGCGCGTACGCTTAAAGCAATCGATAGCTTCCTCGGGCTGGCAAACAATCGGTTCGTTTTCGTTGAAACTTGTATTCAAGAGCACAGGAATGCCGGTTTTTTGGTCGAAGGCGCGAATCAACTCGTGGTAGAGCGGATTCTCTTCACGGCTGACGCTCTGCAAACGCCCGGTATCGTCGACGTGATTCACGGCGGAAAGCTGGGCACGTTTTTCGGGACGAATCTTGTAAACATGCAGCATGAACGGCGACGGGTGATCGTGCTCGAAGTATTCGCACTGGCGTTCCTCGAGAATCGAGGGAGCGAATGGACGAAACCACTCGCGCTGCTTAATGCGCGCATTCAGAATATCTTTCATTCCTGGCAAGCCGGGATGGGCGAGTATGGAGCGGTTGCCGAGCGCACGCGGACCCCATTCCATGCGGCCCTGAAACCAGCCTACAACGTTGCCGGTCGTGATATGTTGGGCCACGAAGTCAAGCAACGGTTCCCGTTCGAGTTTGCGATAGCGCAGGTTGGCCTTCTTCAAATCGGACTCGATGCGCGCATTGGAAAACTCAGGGCCGAGATACGAGTTCTTCATCACAAAACAGCGCGCCTGGTTGAGAACGGCATGGTAAACATGCAGAGCCGCTCCGATGGCCAATCCTTCATCACCGGCGGCGGGTTGAATCCAGGTGCGGCGAAATGGAGTGTGCGCGAAAAGCTTTCCATTGGCCACGCTGTTCAGCGCGCATCCGCCTGCCATGGCGAGGTCTTCACACGGCACACGCTGGTGGAGTTGGGTAAGAAGGTGGAAAAGCACATCTTCGAAGCGCCGCTGCGTGGCGTAGGCGAGATCCATTTCACGCTGAGTGATTTCGGTGCGGGGCTCACGCGGCTGACCGAAAGTCTTCACCATCCGCGGAGAAAAATGGCGGGCCAGACTAACCGTTCCGTCCGGCAAAATCTGCATTCCCTGATTGCTTCCCAGCGGATTGAAGAAACTGGCATCGAGATTAAAGCTGCCATTTCTCAGGCCGATTACTTCACCGAGAGAATCGCAGAACCTGTCCTTGCCATAGGGCGCGAGCCCCATGACCTTGCCTTCATCTCCGTACTGCGGGTAGCCGATGAATTCGCAAATCATGGTGTAGAAACTGCCGAGAGAATCGGGCAAGAAAACACGGTCGAGCACTTCGATGTGATTGCCTTCGCATCGGGCCATCATGGTGGAAACGAAGTCTCCGGAGCCGTCGTAGCTGAAGCCCGCGGCCTTATCCCAGGGCGAGCAGTAGTACGCGCTGGCAATGTGCGCAATGTGATGCTCGACGTGATGCTGCTGGAACGCAAGTGCTGCGGGATCGAAGTCGAGGGCCTGGGCAATCAGGGTAGCCACGTTGCGCATCGGCTGCTTACGCTGGCGCAAGCGGATGAAATTCAGAATCCTGGCGGGATTGGCGAGTGCGTATTGAACTTTCTGGGCGAGGTTCGCATCGCTGTCCTGACCTACAGCCACGTGGTCGACATCTGTGATCTTGGCGCCGACGAAGTCCAGACAAGCTTCAATCGCAAGAGAGGGAAAACCGGCATAGTGCTTTATGCGGTTCAGGCGCTCTTCGGCGACAGCGAAAACCACCTCGCCATCCTGCACCAGTGCCGCCGAGGCGTCGCCGTGAAACATGTTCAGTCCCAAGATCAGCATTGGCTGGTGGCGGTTTCCTCGATTCAAATTCTGTACTAGTGTTTCTTAGACCATTTTCCGAGCAACGAACATGAGCAAAGGCGCCCAGTGGCGACTTCGCTGCGCCAAACCAGGTAAAGGACTGCCGAGCGGCAGGAGTTTGTCGCCCGAGAATCCAGCCTGCCGTAGCAATGTTTCGAACTCAGTCCGAGAGTATTGGTGGCGCGAGTATTCCAGGAACTTGCACCAACGTTGTCCCAGGAGGGCCCCCAATCGATGACATGCAAGCTGCGTTCGACGCACCACAGAATTGCGATTCGGTATTGAGACCAGCAGCAGTCCTCTTGGTTTGAGAACTCTGGCAAATTCGGTCAGACAAACGCTGGGATCGGGGACGTACTCCAGGACGCTCGAGCACAAGATGCCGTCCAGCGAGTGATCGTCGAGTGCAAGACGAGCGATCGTCTGTACACGGACGAACCGGAGCCGATGAGAATAGTCTTGCGATTCGGCTGACTGATTGGCCGCAGCAACCATTTCGAAAGCAGCATCGACGCCAAGTACGCTGCACCCGCGCGAGGCTAACCAGCGCGCGAGTGTGCCAGTACCGCAACCTGCGTCAAGCCAAAGGGTGCCGGACACGTCCCAACCTTGCAAAGCATTCAGCAGGACGTTGTGGCGCGTCTGAAAAGAGCGCTTTCGATAGCGTTGTTCCCATTCGCCCGCCAAAGAAGCGTGATACGCGATTGCATCCTGGGAGAACACGGTTCGGGTTGCGCTCATTGCCGGGTCTTCATCCGTAATTCGTAAATCTTCGCCTTGATGTGAAAGAACTGGATGCCCTGGAAGGCGCAGTAAATCAGTCCTGGAACACCGTCTAAAAATCCTAGCCGGAAGAGATACTTGTACAGAAAAAACGCAAAGGGCGAGCCGGGCAGAGACAGACAATTTTTTTTCAGCCAACGGCGGCGCTGCGCCTGGGTTCCGAACAAGGCTGGTGGCAAATCGTAGTGACCCCTCTCCCCGGCCAGCCAGGCCTGTGCTTCCCAGTTCGAATATTCATCGTGTTTAAGGATGTAGCGTGAGAGTGAATTCACGTTGTGATGGACGAGCGGGTTGCGCAACCCGGCCATCCGTCCTTCGACCACGACACGCTCGTGTGCTTCTATATCGCCCATGGAAGCGTCCTGATCCTTGAACCGGCATTCGAAGCGCCCCTTGCCGCGGCGAAGAAGTCGAGGGCTGGTGTAAAAGCTTGCGTCCCCGTGGCGGAGGACTCTTCCCAGAAAATACATTCGCAAGGCGAAATAGTAGCCGTTGTATCCGGGGTCCTGAATAGTTTGCCGGATTTCTTCCACCGATTCAGGGGTCAGCACCTCGTCTGCATCCAGTAAGAGAATCCAGTCATAAGCTAGCGGAAGCGTATCCATGGCCCACTGTCGCTTCTTTGGCCAGCCGCCGTGGTAGTGAAACTGCACGACCTTCGCGTCGAAGGAGCGGGCGATTTCCGCGGTTTCGTCGGTGCTGGCGGAATCGATGACGTAAATCTCACCTGCTCCGCGCAAAGATTCCAGGCATCGAGGCAAGTTGCGCGCCTCGTTGCGGACAGGAATGATCACGCTCACGGGCAAAGTCACGGAGCGCGGCTTCGGCTGGAGGAGTCGCGGTTCCTCGAGTGTTTGCATAGTAGACGTCAAGAGACTGGAAACATACTACCGCCGAATCTGGAGCTCCCATATGACAGAAAAGATGACAGCGGGCGTTAATCTCGGAGACGGCTGTGATTACGTCGGCTGTTGACGGTTTATGGACGTTGCCCATCGAAACTGTTTTTCAATCACGATTCGGCAGGCGCCTTGAAATAGACTGGATAAACGTTGTGTGAGCTGGCAGAGAAGTTCTGCTCTAAGGAGATGCATGCGCATTTTGATCACGGGTGGGGCGGGTTTCATTGGCTCGCATCTTTCGGACCACCTTCTCGGCCAAGGTAACGACGTTACGATCATCGACGATCTCTCGACCGGAAGCATGGACAACATTCGCGAGGCCAAGGAACATCATCGCTTCCGCTATTTTATTGACACGATCTTCGACAAACCGCTGCTAGCGGAATTGATCGACGATGCGGATGTCGTGTTCCATCTGGCTGCTGCCGTCGGTGTGCTGAACATCGTTGAATCCCCGGTGCGCACGATTGAGACTAATGTCGGCGGTTCTGAACTGGTATTGGAATTGGCAGCAAAGAAAAAGAAACGGGTGCTGATCGCCTCTACCTCGGAGGTCTACGGAAAATCCACCAAGTTTCCTTTCTCGGAAGAAGATGATCTGGTACTCGGGCCGACCACGAAAGGGCGATGGAGTTATGCCTGCTCGAAGGCGATTGATGAATTCCTAGCACTGGCCTACCATCGCGAACGCAAGCTTCCGGTCACGATCGTGCGGCTGTTCAACACGGTGGGTCCGCGGCAGACTGGCCGCTATGGGATGGTGCTACCGACTTTCGTACGGCAAGCACTTTGTGGCGCGCCTTTGACTGTCTTTGGCAATGGCGAACAATCACGATGTTTTGCCCATGTCGAGGACATCGTTAAAGGATTAGTGCAGTGCATTTCCTGTGATGCAACGGTTGGCCACGTCTTCAATCTGGGCAATACCGAGGAAGTGACTATGAATGCGCTGGCGGGGAAAGTGATCGAGGCGACTGAGTCGACCAGCACCGTCAGATATCTTACTTACGATGAGGCGTACGGTAGGGGTTTTGAAGACATGCAGCGACGCGTCCCTGACATTTCGAAAGCCGGCCAGTGGTTTGGTTACACGCCGACCCAGTCGCTCAACGACATTGTGAAGAGCGTGGTGGCTTACTGCAGGCTGAATTCGCGCCCTGCCGATCGCCACGCGCGCGAACTGAGCACGCTTAGAGTGGGCCAGACAACGGAAGCATTATCTGCGTAGAGGAAAGTGTGACGGCAAGCTCCGCGGTCTTACAACCCGAGACGCAGAATCAGAAACTGACGCGGCCACCCAACCGATATTCCGCCAATGCGGAATTGAAAATTAACATTGGCTGCGGATTGTCTGGCGCACCGGGATGGTGCAACATTGACAACTCACCTACCATCCCGCTATCACGACTTAAACTGGGGTGCCTATTATTCCGGACCCCAGCTTGGCCCAAAGATGTTCGCCGGCACGATGTGAAAAAGGGGTTGCCGTTTGCCGATCAAAGTGTGAGTTGTATTTATTCGTCGCATATGTTTGAACATTTCTCTTGGGCGGAATCGCTCGCAGTTGCAAAGGAGTGTTTTCGGGTGTTGCGGCCTGGAGGAGTACTGCGCGTCGTGGTACCGGATCTGCAACTCATCGTCCGTGAGTATTTAAGGGATTCCGATCCCATGGCCTCGCACCGCTTTGTGGATCGGCTTTTGTTGCGCCACACCATCCACGATTTGTTTCATCGTGGAGCGCACCACTCTCAAATGTTTGACGAGAGTTCTCTGATTGCCCTTCTGCGGCAAGCCGGTTTCGAGCGACCTGCCGTCAGCAATTTTATGCAGAGCCGCATCACGGACATTACCTTGATCGAACTCGATCAGCGCAAGCACGAGAGCTTATACGTGGAGAGTGTACGGCAGGAAACAGTTGCTTCTTCCGACTCTTCAAACTGACCGCTAATTAGTTATCTCTCGCGATATCGCAAGCAACTCCTGCACGTGTCTTGCCCACGAGAAATCAAGCGACCTGTTCTGCCCCGAATTTGCCATTTTACGGCCGAGTTCCCGGTTGTCCGCGATCGCCATTACTTGTCTCGCAAGATCGGCCGGAGAAAAACACGAGAAATAGAGTGCTGCAGGACCGCAGACTTCGCGATGCACCTGAAGATCGGAAGCCACAATGGGCAACCCGCTCGCCATGGCCTCGACCAGGGGATGGGCGAAGGTTTCCGTGTAGGCCGGAGTGACGTAAATATTAGAGCCACGGAGTACGCGCTGCAGTTGGCCATATGGAATTGCGCCCAACTCTACCACTTCATTTGAAATCCCCAGATTCCGGATGAGAGCGGCCGCTGTTGCTGTGCGATAGGCGCCGGTATTCTCTTCCGACGACAGTTTGCAAGTCAGGAATAGCTTAACGTTCCTCTCACGCAAGTGCTCCTTAATATAGGGTATCGCTCGCAATAACGTTTCGAAATTACGGTAGTAGTTGTAGTGACTCACGAAGATGAGGCGGAGGGCGTCCTTGTCCGAATCGAATTTGTCCTGAATTTCTTGGGGCAGTTGGTCTTGTTCGCGGAAGAATATGTCGGGATCGAAGCCGTGATAAATACTGACGACTTTGCCCTCACTCCATCCCCGCAGCGCATCGGCAAAAGACTTGCTGGGAGCGACGGTGCACTCAGCCCAGCGAACCGAGCGCCGGGCGAAGAAGCCTCTAGCCCGAGTGTCCAACCAGATGCGGTAGGCCCTGCGCGCACGTAGATCGTCGTAAAAGTCGGGAGAAGTATAGAGGGAGTTCCCCGAAAGAAGGATCTGGGGCACGGGCGATCGGAACAAAGCGAAATTGCCGGCCGAGATCAATACATCAGCGCCACTCTTCCGGATCGTTCGAGAGAGGAGAGACTGTTCCCAACAAAATCGCCCTGCTGCGCCAGCGGGAATTTCCAGTTCAACAAATGAAATGTTAGACGGATTGCCCAACTCATTCCGTAACTGAGGACTTAGAGCGACAGTAGCCCAAACCCCCTGCTGTCCAGAAAGATGGGGGACGACGTTGCGCACGTAGGTCAGCCCGCTTGCAGCGCTGGCCGCGAGACAGTTGAAAAAGAGATGCATCACCTTGCCCGGTAATTCGAAATCGCAGCCAGCGGCAATTGTCGAAATGCCGAGGGCCCGTCAGAGCTAGACCAGTCGTAACTCATGCTGCACGTCTTCTGCGCTGCAGCACGGCGCTGGCCATGCCTTCGGCCCAGGCTTCCGGCGAATACTGCTGGATGCGCTCGAGGCTGCGCTGGCCCATGACTGATCGCCGCTCTGCATCACGTCCAAGTTCGTCCATAACGCAAGCCAGTTGCTGGATATCGCCGGCGGAAAACACGCGACCGTTCCAGCTGTTTTCGACCAAGTCGGCAGCACAGCCTGCCGCGTCCGAGGAAATGGCAGGTAACCCGCACGCCATTGCTTCATTAACGACCAGACCCCAGGGATCAGTGTGCGTAGGAAATACGAAGACATCTGCGAGGGCATAATACGCGGGCAACTGCTCCCGCTGAGCAAAGCCTGCCATCTGAATGCACCCAGGATTGATAGCTGCGGCACGCTGAAGAAGTGTGGACCGCGCGACACCATCTCCGACAAATACCAGCCCCATTTCCTTCCTGAGTTCCGGCGCCAGAGCGCCATATGCGTTCAGCAGATCGAAGACGCCTTTTTCTGGTACCAGGCGGCCGACAAAAAGAAAAAAGCGAGGCAGCAAGCCCAAAGCCTCGCGATATGTGGCTGCATCGTCGCGAACGAGCGCGGCCCTTTGCGCAAAAAGTTGCGTGTCGACTGCGTTCGGCGCAGTGAAAATCATTCTTTCCGAAACGCCGTAGGTCTTTAAATATTCGACTGAGGATTTTCCTGGAACGACAAACGCATCGCAACTGCGCAGAAATCTTGTTTTCAAGAACTCTACCAACATACGGCCGCCGCGAAAGTCTCTGGTCGTGCTCTCCGACCATAAACCAAATGGCACGCGATTTCGTTGCGCCCACGACATGGATTGCCATGAGGCAAGATAGTTGTAGCCACCGCAGATGATGAAATCTGGCTCCGCCTGCCGCAGGGCATCTTCCGCTCCCCAATTCAGCAGGAAGCTATGCCTGCCCACTCGTCGCCTCCACGACCGAAGCACCTGATAAGGAAAACGGATTTCCTCTTTGTAAACCGGCCACTGGCGCTGAGTGCAATCGTTCTCCGCCAGAAATATCACGTGCAGATCGATTCCATCATGTTGCGCGAGCGCGTTGAAGACAGGAATCCGGTAGGGTGCAATGATTTCAGTAATAATTACGACCCTGCGGCTCATGCAACGCACTCCCGATATAGAGTCGCAAGATGCGCAGCCTGGTGCGCCGAGGTAAAGCTTTGAAGCGTGGTGCGGCGAGCCGCCTCGCCGATCTGCCGTCGAAGCTGAAGGTTTTGCAGCAGTACCGAAAGTGCCGCGATTAAATCTTGCAAGTTGCCGGGATCGATGAGCCAGCCGTTGCTTCCATGCCGGATAATTTCATCAATCCCCTGGCCGCGACACGCAATCACAGCTTTTTCGGTGGACATTGCCTCCAGATAAACGCAACCGAGCCCTTCATACCGGCTGGGCAAGGCGAAGAGTAGGCAGCGTCGCATCGCGTCAGCAACCTGCTTTCGACTTTGACGGCCGAGAAAACGAACCCGGCCCGCAATGTTGCAGTCGCTGGCCAATCTAGTTAGACGCTGATGTTCGGGACCGTCGCCAATAATCTCATATGAGATTTCCGGAAAGTGGGGAAGCACAGCCGCAAGCGCTCGGAGCAACAATTCATGTCCTTTGATGGGAATCAGATTGCCGACGCTGAGGACGGTCCTGGACGGGGTGTCGCTCGGGGCCGGAGAAAACATCCGTGTGTCGACGCTGTTGTAAATGACTGTGATATTTACCGGCGCGGCAGCGCCGTCGATCACGTTTTCGGCAACTTTCTGGCTAATGCATATCACTCGCGACGCCGAACGATACACAAATTGCGCAACCCGCTTGCACCATTCGCCAGCAAATCCATGCACCTGCTTGTCAAAGAATGGGTCCAGCCCGTGGACAGTGACGACGCAAGGAATATTCAGTTCGCGGCTCAACAGTACCGCAGCATGCCCGCACGGCAGCGCAGCATGAGCATGGATCAGATCAATCCTTCGTGACTGATGTAGGTGTCGGACCTTCGAAATCAAGCTCGCATAAAGAAATGCGCCAGCGGGAGCAAGACCGATTCCGCCGGGGACGCACGGATAGCGGATCCAACGTGCGATCGGAGTTATGGCGTCCGATCCTGGGCTGATGCGATGCAATGGCTGCACGGCCACAACGCAGGAGTTGACCCCGAACTCCTCCATTGCCCGCAATGGCTCCGCGACAAAGCACCCGTTCGCGTCGTCGGACGCTGTGGGATAAAAAGGAGTGAGGGTCAGAACTTGCATTGCGGGTTGACGTGTTTTCTCTCCGAACCGAAAGCCAACTTTATGAAGATCCGACTGCGTGCTAGCCACGAGCTCTTGCATCGGCAGATCAGTTCTTTCTGGAGACTGAGATCAGGTATGGACTACCAAAGCGATTGCCTATGTTATCGACTCCGGAGAGCTTCAATAGTTTGTGGGCAGCCCGGGCGAAAAAATCGACCGGCTTTGGCAGGGCATACGTGCAACGAAACGTCTTGTGATAGTCGCAATGCAGTACGCTTAAACCAGCTTCCTCCAGCGCCTCACGTAATACGGCACTTCGCATTAGCGGGAAACGGTGGACGCGCAGAACCTCCGGATCAAACCAGCCGCACAGCACCCGGTGAATATGAGTTAAGTTGGGCACAATAATCACGACGAGTCCGCCCGGCTTCGCCCATTCGGCGTGTTTCTTCACCACTAGTTCGTGATCATCAAAGTGTTCAACGAATCCTCCTGAGAAGACGAGATCGTATTTTCTGACCGGCACGGTCTGAAAAAAATCCGCTTTAAAGAGTTCCGCGTCCTGGATGCCGTTGCAAGACAAGTTAGCGCGAACATATTCCATATTGTCTGAGTAATCGAGTCCGTCGACGCGGTATCTGAATTCCTTGTTTAGGTAAATCATGTAGTTGCCGGAGGCACATCCGATTTCGATGGCATCGCCGCCGCCGGCCTTGGAAAGGAATCTCGATAGCACGGAATGTTGTTCGTAAGCCGGCCCTTCATAGAGGGTGATGGGTGGCAACTTTTTCCAAATGGAATTCCAGTACTCCTTGCCCGCAGCGTCTCCTGCAGGGTCACAAAGGGGCCTCCCACTTTGCGCCGATATGCCCCCTTCGCACGAAACGCCATTCACCAGGTACGGCCTCCATTCAAGATGGATCTGGAGCGCTGATTTGATTCCACAAGCGCACTGTCAGCGCATAAATACCAAGGTAAGCCAAGGCCCCCAGGGTGACTAGTGCCAAGACATGAACCGGGATGCGTGTCCGCACGGCGAGAAGACTGATCGCCATGACAGAGGTGGCGGGAACCGACATTGCCACCGCCGTGAGTAGTGGTGGTCGGCTCAAGTCCTTAACGAACTGGTAGTTCATGAGTGCTACGACGCCCTGACTGAACGCGGTTGTGAATGCAGCGGCAAGGGCTCCGTACCTGGGAATGAAAAACAGATTCAGCACCACATTCGCTGTGGCTCCGGCGAGGACAGCGACAAGATATTTTTTCTCACGGCCATTCGGTATGAGCTGCGCTCCGCAATAACTCGCTGCCGACCCCGTGATGATGGTCAGCATCAGCCAGCGGAACAGAGTGCCTGAATTCGAATATTGACTTCCGAAGACAAACTGCGTGATGGGTACAGCGAGAATAAAGCCGCCGACGGCAATGGGTAGAGCCAGGCCCAAGGTGGCGTTTCCGAACCAGCGCAGATACCTTTTCTCAGCATTGCGATTCTCCAAGTCGCGAGCTTGGCCCGCAGTTTCCGAGAGCAGTGGCATAAACACTTGTCCAAGGATCGGGAGGAAAGACATTGCCATCGTCATCAGACCATAGCTGGCCACATATGTTCCCAGTTCGGCGTCAGCTCGAAAGTACTTGAGCATAACGACGTCTATCTGGTCATAGATCATGGACATGAGGCTGGAAAATCCCATCACCAGACAGATTGGCAAGAAAACACCCCAGGCTTGCGGCGAAATCTGTGGTCGCGGAATGTGATATTGACGGCGTGCGGGAACCCAAATCATCAAAGTGCTGAGACCCAGGGAGAGAACGGTCGCCGATGGAACGATCCAGGCGTCGCGCGAACCGCGAACCAGTGCGAGGATCAGGCCGGCGTAGGCAAGTTGTGCCAGCGCGCCCTGGGCCGCGATCATCGACATTCGGGAGCGAGCGGCGAAGATCCATTGCGTGTCGAGACTGCCTGCTATGAACGCCAGACCGGAAAGCATTATCAAAAGACGCGTCTGACTGTCCGATGGGGCGAGGAATAAGGTGAAGATTGTGAGCAGCGCGTAAGCGCCAGTTGCAAACACAACCCGGGCCCCAAGAACGTGCTTGACGAGGAACGAAACCTGTTGGTTGTTCTTGGCAGCCTCTCGCAGTGCATATGTGGAAAATCCCGGAGAGGCCAGCAAGCCAAAAAAGCCCGCGACCGCAGCAGCGAAGCCTAATCGTCCGTAGGCTGCAGGTCCGAGAGCGCGAACTACGCGCGGGAACACGACCAGGGGAATTGCTTTGTTGAGTAAGTCGAGTAGGATCAAGGCAACCGAGTTGTTGATGATGCGACCTAGACCCACTGCTGGTGGAGAAGACTGCTCCCTCGTCAGCTGAGCGGTCGCATTCATGCGGTGGTCTCCCCTGAACGGTGTGATCCCAGCAGTAGAAAACATCGCAAACTCATGCGCACGCGCTCCGAGCCTGAGTTACGCTTCTGCTTAATACCAGCCAGCGAAACAGTAGCGCACTTCGATCCGCACCGGCGTGATGCTCTTGATAAAGCTTGGCAACTCGACGTGGAACGATTACATGGCTGAGTCGGCGAGAGATATCTGCGATTGCTGCTTCCATTGGCCGACGCAGACTAGTGCGAAACCAAGTATCGAGTGGTGGCGTGAAGCCATGCTTCTTTCGCCATCGGACTTCTGGTGGAACCCAATCCGGCAAGCAGCGGCGCAGCAAGGCTTTGCCTTGACCGTGGTCAAAGTGATAGCCAATCGGCAGGCTAGCGGCAAATGCAAAGAGGTCTCGATCCAGAAATGGAGTGCGACATTCCACCGCGCTGAGCATGCTGGCGCGGTCCACCTTCACTAAAATTTGCTCAGGCAAATATCCGTTAGCCATGTCTTCCATGGCCGAAAGCGGATAGCTCAAACGCGCATGTTCGATTGCGGCATCCTTCAGTTCCTGTAACCCTGCGCTCGCTCGCTCTTGATGTTCCGGCTGAAAGCAGGCCAGGGTCGAGGCTCGTTCCTGCTCAGGATAAAGAAGTTGCCAATCGTTCTTATGTAGAAAAGTCAGCAGACCAGTGCCGCGCCATCGCGTGTTCCAGGAGCGAAGCAGGAAGTCGGCAGCGCCATTAACTCCCGGCAAGCGGCGAAGCGGATGCCACCGCGAGTGCCAAAACAACGGCCGGTAACCACCAAAACACTCGTCTCCACCATCTCCTGACATCATGACTTTGCAGTGCTGACGCGCGGCCCGGCAAACAGCGAACGTTGGAAACATTGAAGCGTCAGCAAAGGGCTCATCGTAGTGGTCGATAAGATCGTCAAACACACTCAGCAATTCGGTCGAGGAGAAGTGCACTTCATGATGGTCAGAACCGATGCGCGTCGCGATTTGCCTGGCGTAGGGCGCTTCGTTGAGTTCTTCATCATCGAAGGACGCGCAAAACGTCGTTAGGGAAGCGTGCGGAAGAAGGTCCCGGATCGTGCCGACCACGAGCGTCGAATCGATCCCGCCAGACAGGAAGGCGCCGACGGGTACATCGCTGCGGAGCCGTAAGCGCACGGCTTCACGAAAACGATTCCGGACAAGCTTGATTGCTTCCGTTTGGCTGAAAGGCCGATGACCATTTGAATTTACAAATTCGGGTCGCCAATATCGAAATGTACGGTTGTTCGATCCAGGGCCGAAAACGATGGCCTCGCCGGCCCGAAGCTTGGACACCCCATTAAGATGAGTTCGTGGCGCGGGGAGATAACCTAGCGCCAGAAACTGGGCCACGCCTGCCACATCCAAGCGATGATCCACACCCTCAAGCGGTAGCAGAGCCTTTAGCTCTGAGGCGAAGGCCAGGGCTTTACCGTCGCGTGTAGCCGCCCAATATAGCGGCTTCTCCCCAAACCGGTCGCGCGCCAGAAAGAGCTGCTCTTTGCGAGTGTCGACGATAGCGAACGCATACATGCCCTCCAAATCGTCGAGTAGCGCGGCTCCTTTTTCCTCGAATAGATGGACTAGGACCTCGGTATCGCTGTTGGTGGAAAAATGGTGGCCTTGTGCCTCCAATTTCTCGCGCAATTCCAGGTAGTTGTAAATCTCGCCATTACAAACCACCCAGATGGTTCCATCTTCGTTGCTGATCGGCTGGGCACCGCCCTCGATGTCGATAATCGCGAGTCTCAGATGACCCAGCAGGCAGCGCCCATCCATCAATGTCATGCACTGGCGCCCGTCGGGCCCTCGATGCTGAAGGCGCAACTGCGCTTCATCAGCCCAAGCATGAGCAGAAGTGCCTAAGGGGCGTGCTGGATCGAGGATGCCAAATATCCCACACATATTCAGGCGCTTCGACGTTGGGCGACTACTTCTTGAAAAACCTCACGCCATTGCTCGGCGATCTGATCCCAATCGAATTTCTGCGAATGACGGGCGGCGGCCGACGCCATCGACTGCCGCATTGCTGAATCGCGCAGCAGCAGGTCCAGGTATCTGGAGAGTTCTGCATCTGACTCTGCCAGGAAGCCAGTCTTCCCATGCAGCACGTACTCAGGGTGGTACACGCTCATGGCGATTGCTGGCGAGCCGCAAGCAGCCGCCTGTCCGAGCACCTGAGGATGACCCTCGACAATGCTTGGGAATAAAAAAACATGCGCTCTCCGCATCTCTTCTCCAAGTTGCACCGGTGGCAGATGCCCCAAGAAAGAGACGTTGCGGCACTCGTACTTTTGACATAAAGTGCGGCATGCTTTTTCGGTTTCACCGCGCCCTGCCAGGCGAAACTCTACATTCGAACAGCGAGCCGCCTGCTCGATCACCAGTTCGACTCGCTTCCACGGTCGAAAGGATCCAGCATAAAGAACGGTCAATGCTCGGGAGTTAACATTCGATGCTGCGTCGTGATTCGGAAAGAAGAACCGCCGGTCGATCCCGTTGTAGATCGTTCCTGCCGGGACGCCAAATCTTTGCTGTACCGTTTCCGCAACATAGGATGAGTTTGCGAACACGGCATCGCCTTCGACTATGGACTGCGCGACCAAGCTGTTTTCCACTGCCTTGCTCATTACCGAAACCACGTGGGTCACCACCGCGGTCCTGAGCCGAAGACTCTTACGCAATGCAAACACTACTCGATCGAGCGGACCGAACCTTGGATAGAAGTAGATGTCAGGGCGGTAAGCAACCGATCGCATGAGCAATTGTGCGGTGTTTCCGTGCTTGTAGTAAGGCAACAGCTCGGTGTTCTTGCGCGCGGCAATGCGTGGATCAGGTTTGCTCTCGGAAATCATAATCACGCGAAACTGCTCTGCTGGCAGGCGGGCAACAATTTCTTTTACAGTAAGATTCTGAGCATTGGTGTCGTCCTCGTCGGCAAACGACGGCGTGAAAATTGTGATGGGTCGAGTTGGGGACTTCGTTTTCATTACGTGCTCGCCAAAGAATCACAACCGCTCGCGTCGTTCCGGTCGCCGTTTGACAAAGCCGTCACCCGTTGCTTGCAACGGCCAGGGAATAGCTTCCCGAGAAAAGATCCTGCAGGTCTTCGAGTTCGATAGCCTTCTGAGCCGCCCCCTGCCGGATTGATTTATTGTTCTGGTTTGCAAGCAACTCTGGAATTTCGCTGAGCTGGTCCGGCGATTCCAAAACGTGACCTACGCTGAATCGCGCGTATTGCTGAAGATATCCAGCCCATGAATCTCGCAGCCATGCACACAGGAAGACAGGAATGCCCAAGGCACGGCACTCCACAGCCGTTGAAGATTGCACCGTCAGGGCAAATCGCGTGTCGCCCCATAATTGATCTGATGGTGGGCCAGCAACCACTTCTATCTGGCGTTCATACTGCGGGACGAGGCGGCGTAACATCTTTCGGTGGCGTTTGATGCTTTCAAAGGGATGAAGCTTGAAAACCAGCTTCAGACCGCAGGTCTGAGCGAGGGTGCACAACCGCGGCAAAAGATCGCGGTAGATTTCATCGCTGCGCCACCCGCTGCTCGCATAGGGTTCGGTGAAAAAAACCAGCCACCGAGCCGAGTGGCGTAACACACGCGGCGGCTTCGACGACATTGGCGGCGCGACGACTATCTTCTCCGGCGCAAGACGGCAAATGCGCCGCAGGTAATCGCGCTCCATTTCACTCTTCGCCAAATAGACATCCGCGTGGTTCGTCTTGATCGCCATTTGGTAGTCGAGCGCGCCGTGATGGCAGGCGAGAACCGGAAGCCCGTGTTTTTGAGCCATAATGAGCGGAATGCTCGAAGGAGGGTTGCTCGCATCAGCCGAAAAACAAGCGGTCACATTCTCGGACTCGAAGACCTGGCTCCAGGCGTCCCGGAGCACCAATCCCCAAAGCAGAAGGGCAGGAAACCGTCCAAGCAATCCCATCGCATCAGCCGTACTGAACACTTCGGTGCCACGAGCAAGGCGGTTTCTTAAACCGTTCCACGACTCGAGCAGGGAAGCGGTTTCCAGCTTGTCACTCGGTACGAAATATGACGACAGCGATGCCGATCTGACGTTGGGCGGAAGCGCGGGGACTTTGGCATTATTCCTGGCGTGGACCAACAGGAAGTGATGAACCGGAAGCTGTTCAGCGTAGGAAAGCGCGACACGAGAGACATTAAGATAAGCTGACGGGAGCAATATGACGGGCATACCCGTCGGACGTGTACGGCGAGCAACGCGGCGACGGATGGCATGATCGCTGTCGAACTTGTCGGCAAGAACCTGGGCAAACTCAGCGGTGTCGAGGTGCGAGAAGACTTCGTGATAGTGACGCATCCGGTGAATGACCGCTCGGAAATTGCTTTCCAAGATCGTCAGCCTAGCGCCAAGAAGTCTCCGCAGAGCCGCGGCAAGGGGATGGAGCCGGGTTGCATATAGCTCGCAATTCTCGTCCAGTTCTTTCGAGAGCCGGTGCACGAGCATCAGTTGCCGAAGCTCAGCCACAATCTCCAGTGACAATACATCCCACCAATCGATTCCCCAGTGATCCGCCAGGTAGCCCGTTCCAAGTTGCAAGAGTTCCCGCGTGACTCGTAGATCGTCGACTTCTTCAGCGAACTGGTAAAGGCTAAGCACCGGACAACCGGCCTGGCGGCGCCAGTTTTCGTAGGTACCGTCTGGGGCGCGTGCAAAATCAATGATCAGATCCCAACGCTCGCTGGGGGTGGGCCATGGAAGCGTGTCAGCCGGATGAAGCAGCAAGACTTTCAACCTTGGCCGCCTCCGACAGGGACACGTCCCAGTATCCGCCGAACGCCGTGCTCCAGACGCGGAGAAGATTTGATGGCAGTAGCAACGTGATAACGAGCAGCCTCCCTGAGGTAATGCGTAGTCGAGGCAGTGAGGGTAACGTCCAACGTCTGGCGAGTGCCTGTGGCGAATCGCTCTTTGTAACCCTCCGCTCCCAGCCCCAGATCAATCCGCTCGATTGCAGGATCGTCACAGGCTGCTTCCACGATTTTCGAAAGAAGGCAGAACCCAGGAGAAAACTTGCACCAGTCGCTGTTGAACGTTGGCTGATAATAAAACCAGCTTCCTGAAAACCTGAACCCATAATTCCACGCCACCGAGTTATCCCCGACTCGGAGGCAGGAAAGCACAATCCAGCCCGCGGTGGAGAGCAAGCCAGCTAATTCGATCAAGAACACTTGCCGCTCCGGATGTGACAAATTGCTGCGCCGGCCTGTGGCGGAGAATCGCGCGATATGCGCTCGTATAAACTCCGGCAGCGCTCTCTGAAGATTCTCAGCCGACTTCAGATGATCGATGCTTAGGGGACCGTGCCTTTCCAGGCCTTTGAGGGAATAGCGAAGCCCCTTGCGACTGGCCACGACGTCCCGCACCTTTCGACGCTCCACAGGCGATCCCATCGTGATCTGAGAACATAGATGGGCCGGATGGGAAAATGCTCGGTAGCCTTGCGGCTCGGAAGTTGTGGGAAAAGCGCTGGAGGTAACAGAATCCGCCGGCAAATTCGCAGCCACTAACGCAGGTATTTTTAATCTTCGCAATTCCCCAAAGACCAGAGTTACAAAATCCGCTCGGTTAGCGGGCGATGAAATAAAATCGCAATAATCCGCCGTTGTGC
>Ga0206884_1091_pt1 | contig 19512 bp, 19 predicted proteins | sample Alteio_BWOrgCont_FD_152914 | JGI IMG/M metagenome (GOLD analysis project Ga0206884, IMG submission 152914) | Enriched cells from forest soil in Barre Woods Harvard Forest LTER site, Petersham, Massachusetts, United States -... | ecosystem: Environmental > Terrestrial > Soil > Temperate forest > O...
CATTTTTTGTGAAGGGTATTAATTGATGGGGCAAACGCCAGCCACTCCAGCAGAATATGTTCAACATCACTTGGACCATTTGATGTTGAATCTCCACACCCTTAAATTGGGGAATGGCGGATTTTGGACGATTAACCTCGATACCATGTTTGTTTCTGTTTTCTTAGGCTTGCTGTTCGTGGGACTTTTCTGGCGAGTGGCAAAAACCATTTCGAGTGACGGGGAGAACTACTTTACCCATAATTTTCTCACGACTGCTTGATCGCGCGAAGTATAGTCAAATCAGGCTGGTTAATCAATTATTAAATCTTAATTTTTTCAAGATAATTTGCGGGTGTAATAATCTCACCCTTAATCCCCAACTCTTTTTCTGCCTGAGCCAATGCACGTTTTTCTCGAGCCATGGTCTCTTCATCTTTCATATCCCAAACCACTTGATACAGCTTTTTTGTACCGTCTAAAAACTTGGCAACAAAATCGACCTCATATCGCTCCGCCGTCAGGTAATAGTAAATCTCAGCGCCTTGTCTTCTTAAATCTAAATACACCAGATTCTCAAAAAGATGGCCCATATCACCATCAAAATTCAAGGTAAATGCTCTCACCAATCCTGGATCAACTGCATAGTACTTTTTAGGATTCGAGTGCACCTTGCGCAATGACTTCGCATAAAGTGGCACACCAAATACTAAATAGGCATCTTCGATATAACTTAAATATTCATAGAGCGTACTTTTAGAAACGGCCATTCCCTGGCTTTTACTGTCATTAAAAAATTTAGTAACAGAAAAAGAACATGCGACGTTATGCAGAATTGTCTTGATGAGATAATTGATAAGCGCATGATGCGTAATATGATATCGCTCGATAATATCGCGAAAGATAACGACGTTAATATAATCTTGCAAAATACGAATACGATCCGTGGTATCCATCGCGGTTACTTCAGGGAATCCACCGTCTCTTAGATAAATGCGCAATTGTTCCAATAAAACATCCTGTTGATGCTTTCCATGAAACGAGCCTGATGTTAATTTTATATTATGCGCCGTCAAAAACTCTTGGAAATCATAGGGAAAAACCTCTGTCGCCAATGACCGCCCCCGCAATGACGATGCAATTTCTTTGCTTAATAATTTTGCCGACGATCCGGTTAAATAAATTTGTACTTTTTTCGTATCAAAAAAACGGCGAATGACTAATGGCCAATCCGTAACATTCTGGATCTCATCCAAAAATAAATAAGTCATTCGGTTATGATTTTGCGGATATTCTGTATAAAAAGAATCAAGCATATCTGCCAATTTTTTTTGGTCACACGGCATTAATCTATCATCTTCAAAATTGATATATAAAATGCTTTCTCGGGGAATTTTTTGATCCAATAGTTTTTGAATCACTTGAAATAATAAAAAAGTCTTGCCTGAGCGACGCATACCAATCGCGACTTTGATCTTATTTTTAACATCGGGTAACTCAACATGACGGGCAACCCCGTTCTCTGCTTTGAGCAGTTTTTCATCAAACTCAGCCTGTAATGAATCTATAATGCTTGGCATACCCCTCCAAATCTGTACCTCTGCAGGAGTACAGATTAGCACAAATCTGTACCTCCGCGGAAGCACAGATTTGGCCTTTAGCGCATTTCCCCTGAAAAAACCTTCAAAAACCGCCATTTCTTAAGATTGCCTTAAGGTTTCACCTGTATAATCCCCTTATTTCTATGATTAAAAGAGGCATATCTTCATGAAAGATGAAACAAAGACCATCGCCCTTCTGAAAGAAGACGGTCGCACTTCAAGCAATGCTCTGCAATGGTACCTTGTTTTTCGCCTTTTAATTGCCGCTGGCGATTTTCGCACAGTTGCGACAGCTGGACGTGTTTGCGCTCACTTCTATCGTTTAACAAGAGAAAATAAACTTTGGTTAGGCTTTTTCAAAAACAATAGCGATAGCAGTTTAAGTGAAGGTCAACTATTTAAAAGCATATTCCATGAGTATTTTGTAGTGTGCGGTTTTGTCAACACTTATACCGGAGTAGTAAATTCTGCAGTAGGAAGACCAAGAACAGCAACAGATGATGAGTTATACAAAGCAATTAGTATTGTGCCAAATCAAGTCTTTTCTACTGTTGATTTTGTTCACACCACTCAAGAAGTTTTACAACACCGCCTAAAAACAAGTGTAGAAGCGAATTTTTATTGTTCCTCTTTTTATGATAAAAATAAATTCCCCGTTTTCTCCGTAGAAAAAGAAGCCATAAATTTCGCAAGACGCCTATGTCATGATAATGATACCGTTTCAGGTACCTGCTCCATTCCTGTTGTCGCTAAAGCAAAAATAATAGGGGGTAAACCAGAAATTTATGCGGTGGCGCAGGTTAATCTTCAAGAGCAGGCATTAAATTACAGAAAAATTTCTGGAATTACGTCAGAACCAATTCCTGAAATTACCTCCCCAAAAAAATGCGCAATAATGTAATTCAGTATTTATTTCATGATTCATTAAATCGCTAGTCAACTCGGATAAAAATCTTTTTGTCTCTGAACTCAACCGGAAACGTCGGCACAGGCTCATACGCCGGCGCGCACATCGCCTCACCTGTCTTCACATCAAATCTTGCACCATGACGTGGACAGACTAATTCGTTATTAATCATCGGCCCATCAGATAAAATTCCGCCGTCATGGGTACAAATATCTTGCAGCGCATAAAAAGCGCCATCAAGATTTACAATAATAATTAATCCTGCGGGAGATTGAACAACATGGCGTTCACCGGGAGGAACATCTCTTACTTCACATGCTTCAAACCATTCTGCCATTCGCGTAATTCCATGTTAAAAGTTTTCATAAATAAATCACAATTCAGTACAGAATTCTGGGGTCGTTTTGCGGGCGTTGGATATTCTGTTGTTTTGATAGGCATAAGTTTTATGTCACTATCTTTTAAAATAACTTTTGCGAATTCGTACCAATTAGTAACGGGTTTGCCACAATAATGATACGTGCCAATTTTAGGATGCTTCGCAATATGCAATAAAACATCAGCAATATCACCCGCATATGTCGGACAGCCTATCTGATCAGACACTATTTTTAATTCTTTTTTTTCTTGCGCTAATCTCAACATGGTTTTGACAAAATTATGGCCATATTCACCAAACACCCAACTAACCCGTAATATCACATGGTTTTTGCAATAGTGTCGAACCGCTTCTTCGCCATCCCACTTACTTTGCCCATAAACACTTTGTGGATTAGCCTGATCAGTTTCAACATAGGGAGATGTTTTCGTTCCGTCAAAAATATAATCAGTCGACATATGAATTAACACTATTTTATTTTCTTCGCAAATCTTCGCTAAATTTTCTGGACCTGTTTTATTAATAGCAAAAGCTAAATCAGATTCTGATTCGGCTTTATCTACAGCGGTATACGCCGCGCAATTAATAATAACATGAGGTAAGTGTTGCTCAATTTTTTGGCGTATTTGATGAATATCCGTAATATCCAATTCATCTCTGTCATACGCAATAATACTGGGAAGCCGTTTTACCACTTCTTTGCCTACTTGACCGTGCGAACCTACCAATAAAATTTTCATGATTTTAATCTCGGATAAAGCGTATCTTTTTCTGACAATATGGCGTGTTTAATATCTATGGGCCATTGAATATTGACATCGGGATCATCAAAGCGAATTCCCCGCTCGCCTTTCGGATAATAATAATCTGTGCACTTATACATAAAATCAGCTATATCAGATAATACGCAAAATCCATGTGCGAATCCCTCGGGAATATATAATTGGTAGTGATTAGTATCGTTTAAGATTTGCCCAAACCATTTGCCAAAACTGGGTGAATTTTTGCGAATATCTATTATTACATCAAATACTTCGCCCGTAATAACACTGACTAATTTAGCTTGTGGCTTTTCTATCTGGTAATGCATACCCCTCAGGGTATTTTTAATGGATCTAGAAATATTATCTTGAACAAAATTTTTATGAATCCCTGCTTCTTTATAATTGACCTGATTAAAGCTTTCATAAAAAAAGCCTCTTGAATCTTCAAAAACTTTAGGCTGTATAAGCAGTACTTCTGGAAATAAAGTTGGCTTGATTTGCATAGTATTTATCCTGGTGGCCATGTCATTTGTCGACCACCCAATAAATGGCAGTGGATATGATATACCTCTTGGCCTCCGCCGGAATTACAGTTCATCACCAATCTATAACCTTTTTCATCTATATTAGCGTCTTTGGCGAGCCGCGTGGCAACCCAAGCCATATGCCCAACCAGTGCAGAATTCGCCTGATTTAGCTCATTTATCGTGCTAATATGCTGGCGAGGTATAACAAGGACATGAACAGGAGCTTGGGGATTAATATCCGCAAATGCTACGACCTGGTCATCTTGATAAAGCAGTTTCGCGGGTATTTCACCGCATGCAATTTTACAAAAAAGGCAATCCATATGAAATTCCTAAATATTGCGGCATATAAATTCGTAAGCTTAGACAATTTAGCTAGTCTACAGCAAGACTTAAAAACCGCTGCACAAGATTTATTTGGGACTATTTTGATCAGCCCTGAGGGTATCAATATTATGCTGGCGGGTGAACATGCCCCCGTTCGAGCTTTTCAGGATTATTTAAAAACAGACTCACGATTTGCTGATTTATATTATAAAGAAAGCGAAGCTGACACAAAACCCTTCCGAAGATTCTGGGTAAAAATTAAAAAAGAAATTATTGCGTTTGGCATTCCCACTATCGATCCCGCAAATCATAAAGCCCCATATATTAAGCCTCAAGAATTAAAAACACGCTTAGATAATCAGGAAGATATTTATATATTAGATACCCGCAATGACTATGAAATTACGGAAGGTGCGTTTGAAAATACACACCAATTGAATATTCAGCATTTTAGAGATTTTCCAAAAGCCGCTCAAAACTTAGATCCTGAATTAAAAAATAAAACTATCGTAACAGTTTGTACGGGTGGCATTCGTTGTGAAAAAGCGGCGCTATTATTACAGCAATATGGTTTCAAAAAAGTCTATCAATTAGAAAATGGCATTTTGGAATATTTCAAAGAATGCGGAACAGCGCATTATGATGGAAAGTGTTTTGTGTTTGATGAAAGGGTTGCGATATAATTTATCTTGATTGGAGAGACGTATGGCAGCATCAAAAGCGGTAAAACCCAGCAAAAAAATCACCAAGAGAACGAGCGCATCGAAAAGCGCTGTTAAAAAAGCAACTCAAAAAGCAATGGCACAATACGGAAATGCCCTTAGAAACTTAGCCAACCGTTAAAAATTTACTATGAACATCATATTTTTATCTATTGAAGATGTAATCGATATTCACGAAGATATTTTAAAATCGTATGGTGGTCTAGAAGGTCTCAGAGAAATCGGAATGCTCGAGTCAGCCCTAAAGCGAATAGATTTTCATAAAAATTATATGGGCTTAACTGACTTATTTGAAACGGCTGCTTTACTTGCGCAGGCTTTAGCACAAGGACATGTGTTTGTAGATGGAAACAAACGTACTGCTCTTGTTTCAATGTACAATTTCTTGATATTGAATGGCTATAAACTCACCGCCTCTGAAACTGAAGCAGAAGATATGATAGTCGACGTTGCTCAAAAGAAAATTTCTTCTGAAAAACTTACAGCGTGGTTAAGAAAACACAGCCAAAAAAATTAATAGTAGCCCGAATAGAGCGCGCAGCGCGAAATCCGGGCTACAAAACCAAAGAGAAAACGGTATAATCCCGGGCGGGAAGAATCCCGCCCCTACGAATGTATGAATGAAGGAATAAACATGAGCTTCGACAAAATTGCACCCGGTAATGATTGCCCCAATGAAATCAACGTCGTTATTGAAATTCCTTCACATAGCGGCCCCGTAAAATATGAAGTCGATAAAAAATCGGGCGCGTTATTTGTAGACCGGTTTTTAACAACCGCTATGTATTATCCCTGTAATTATGGCTATGTTCCCCAAACGCTTTCAGAAGATGGTGATCCCATAGATGTATTAGTTATTACTCCAATTCCATTAATTAGCGGTTCGGTCATTCGCTGTCGCCCGATTGGCATGTTAGCCATGACTGATGAGTCAGGTGTGGATACAAAATTATTAGCGGTGCCCGTAGATAAACTCTCAAATCTATATCAAAAAATTAAATCTTATGAAGATGTTTCCAAGCATACGCTAGATACTATTGCGCACTTCTTTGAACACTATAAAGATCTAGAATCCAATAAATGGGTCAAAGTCGATGGCTGGAAAGGCGTGGATTTTGCGAAGAAAGAAATTCTTGATAGCGTTAAGCGATACTCGGGGAAGTAGTAGTTCCCCCCCTGCCGCGTGTAGGAAAAAATCAGCTTCAGGATGACAGACTAGGAGATGCACATAACGTCGGCGCTACAACCACCGACTGCCTCTTCCTCCACACATACCACACTAATAATACACCCAGTACTTTTGAGGAGGTTAAAACTAATATTCCCGCAATATTCAACGGCCCATAAATAGCTAGAAATACAAAGCTATCTGCAGGGGCAGAAATAGCTGATGATAAAAGTAGCCGTTGAGATAATGGCTTACCTGTAAATGTAAATATCACCCAATCAATCGTTTCCGCAACCGCAAATGCACACACACTCGCAATGGCCATCGATTTATCGGCAAAACAATAACTGATCACCACGCCTAATATCATGGCCAAAATAACATAGTGTTTAATTTCACGCTGCGCAAAATCACGAAAGATATAAATCGCACCCACTAATAAATCACCCGTTGAAAACGGAGCGTGTGCGATAGTCATATACGGAAAATAAATATAAGTTGTGTTAACGACAATAATAAATACGAGATAACTAATCGTTGCTTTTATTGATAAAATCTTATTCCACATGTAATTTGTCCACTCGTTGAAACCCTCTGGGTAATTTTCCACCCCGTTGCGCTCTCTCGCCTTTGTAATTTTTCCAATCTGACGGCTTTAATGTCAGGTGACGCGAACCGCTATAAACCAATAAAGATTGCGAAGAAGAAAACACCGCGATATCTGCAATCACTTCATCTTTTTTGATAGCGAGTAATTTATTGCCCTTACCCTTTGGTAATTGCGGCAAATCTTTAATCGGAAAAATTAACAACTGACCCGAGTTTGTCGCAACGGCTAATAAATCACTACTTTCATCGTCAATGATAATCGGCATCACAACACTCGAACCTTCAGGGACTTTTAATACCGCTTTACCCGCTTTGTTTTTGCAATACAGACTCTCTAAGTCTACCACAAAACCATACCCCGCCGTGGACGCTAACACTGCTTTTTGTTGCGGTTCTCCCAATAAAACACCTGAGAAAACAGCACCCTGCGGTGGATTGAATTTGCCCGTGAGCGGTTCACCTTGTCCACGCGCAGAAGGCAAACTGTGCGCAACTTGCGAGTAAGTTCTTCCTGTAGAATCAATAAATATCGCCTGCTGGGTATTCTTACCCTTCATGGCCATTTTGAATTCATCGCCTGATTTATAACTTAAATTCGGCGCATCAATTTCATGACCCTTCGCCGCACGTACCCATCCCATTTGAGATAGCACTACCGTAACAGGTTCTGTTGCAACTAATTCTGATTCATCAATAGCCACGGCTGCTTCACGATGAACCAATGGCGAGCGTCGTTTATCGCCATATTTATCTGCATCTGCTTTGAGTTCATCACGCACCAGATTTCTTAATAATTTTTCTGAGCCTAAGATTTTTTGTAAACTATCGCGTTCTTGCGCCAAGGCTTCTTGCTCACCCTTGATTTGCATTTCTTCTAATTTAGCCAAATGGCGTAATTTTAATTCCAATATAGCTTCAGCTTGCTCATCGCTGAGTTTAAATTTAGCAATCAATTTTGCTTTGGGATCTTCTTCATAGCGAATTATTCTTATTACTTCGTCAATATTTAAATACGCTATTAATAAACCGTCTAATATATGTAATCTGGCTAAGACTTTGTCTAGTCTGAAATTTAAGCGCTTTTTGACAGTATCGACACGAAATACGAGCCATTCAGATAACATCTTCACTAAGCTTTTAACTTGCGGACGACCATCCAAGCCAATTACATTGAAATTTACACGGAAACTTTTTTCAAGATCAGTCGTTGCGAATAAATGCGCCATCATGGCTTCAATATCCACTCGGTTTGATCGTGGCACGATGACTAAACGCGTCGGAGATTCATGATCAGACTCATCGCGCAAATCTTCTATCATGGGTAATTTTTTATCACGCATTTGGCCAGCGATTTGTTCTAAGATTTTTGCACCTGATACTTGATACGGTAATGCCGTAATAACAACCTCGCCTTCTTCTTTGATATATACCGCGCGTTGTTTAAGTGACCCGTTGCCTGATTTGTACATCGCTAGAATTTCTTCGCGTGGTGTAATAATTTCTGCTTCCGTTGCAAAATCCGGCGCTTGAATAAATTCACAAATATCTTCCAAGCTTGCTTTGGGATGTTCCAATAAATGAATACAGGCTTTTGCGACTTCTCGAATATTATGAGACGGAATATCGGTCGCCATACCCACTGCAATTCCTGTCGTGCCATTTAATAATATATGCGGCAATCTTGCGGGTAATAAAGACGGCTCTGTAAGTGTTCCATCAAAATTGGGAACCCATTCGACAGTCCCCTGTTCTAATTCTGATAATAAAACTTCAGCAAATAGAGACAGCCTCGATTCGGTATAACGCATAGCAGCGAAAGACTTTGGATCATCGGGTGATCCCCAATTTCCTTGGCCATCCACTAAAGGGTAACGGTATGAAAATGGCTGCGCCATTAATACCATTGCTTCATAACAGGCTGAATCACCGTGCGGATGAAATTTGCCCAATACATCACCAACGGTACGAGCAGATTTCTTGTATTTTGCGCTATTTTTTAAACCCAGTTCAGACATGGCATAGACAATTCGGCGTTGAACGGGTTTTAATCCGTCCGCAATATGCGGCAATGCGCGGTCTAAAATCACATACATGGAATAATTTAAATACGCGTGCTCTGAAAACTCTTTGAGGGGTTTGTTTTCAACCATAATGTTTTCCTAAATAACCGTAAATTTTTCGCGAAATGCACTACTCAACATATTCGCCATGCTCGCCTGATCTTCACGAAATAATAAATGCACATTGGGACCGGCATCCATTGTGACTAACGGACCATCGCCATGTACATGCCAATAATCTCTTAGCGCATCTAATACAAAATATGAACTTAATTTTAAATAACTAAACGGCTTTTCTGACGTTTCAAATAACGCCATCATGTCTTGAAATTCTTGCCAAACAATCTCATAACTTTTTTGCCAGTCTTGTTTTTTAAAACTCTCCAATAATTCAGCTAATCTTTTTTCGGCCCGAATTTTTCTATCTGCATATAATAAGCTAGTTTTAACTAAGCTGTGCGCTTGACTCGACGAAATTAATTTTTTATCGCTGGATACCACTATGACATGATGAATAAATTTTTTGTAGGGCAATGCAATACTCTCGACTTTTTCACCTGACCACAACGCAAAGGGCCCATAAAAAGATCTGCACGAAGAACCTGATCCATGACGACTTAATGCTGATTTTTCTTCTACACTAATATCTCTATTAATTATTTTTAGAAAACATTCTGTGAGGGCCGCAAAGCTAGAAGCTGAACTCGCCAACCCACATCCTGACGGAAAATTATTATGGGATTTAATCTTAAAATATTTTTTAGTATTAAATTTTTGTCTTAAAAAATCCAGATGTTTTATAAATCTAGCCTGATCTTCCGTACTGTCCCATTGATCTTGCTCAGCATCAATTACACTTAAATTTACGGTTGTTTTGAGATCGTCCAGTGTATAGGACAAAGAACTATTATCGGGAATATTAGCAATACTGTCTTTTTTGCCCATATATTTAATCAGGGCAATATTCGTTGGCATGGAGACTTCAATCATATTGTGTTGCGCCTTCGGCAAATTGGTTATCGCAGTAAACGAGATTTAATTTAGCTGTGCTACAAAATTCTTCAAATTTATCTTTATGCTGCTTTTCTATAATAACTAATATTACATCTGCTCCCATCGCACCACAGCCCTTAGATGCTAAAATAATTTTATTTTCAGATAATTTATTCAGCAATATTTTTGTAGACTCAGCGACTAGTCCTAGATTATTTAATTCTTGAGAATAATCTCGAACAGCTTTTAGAAATAATTCTTGAGACTTATTTCTAATACTCTCATAACAGCTTATAACTATTTTTTCGAGAGAACTAAAATCAGTTAAGCTTAATTTTTCTAGATGCTCATGTGTTTTAAGTTTATATCCCGTATGAATTAAGCCCACACATAAATTTTCAAAGGGCCAGCTAATATTTTGAATGATATGTTCTTTAGCATAAAAATAAACCAGACCGCCCATCCATTGAGATACGACATCAGCGCCACTGCCTGATAATCCCTTTTTTTTATAGCTGTCTAAGACTTTCCACACATCGACTATTCCGAGCTTTTTGGCTTGAACAACAAACTCTGCGCCGGACGCACCAAAACCACCTAAACTGTCATAGGGATCGAAAAAACCTTCAATATCCCAGGAAAAATTAGGGGGTGTAGCAAGCAACAATGCAGGACCGCCCGAAATAACAGCATATTCGCCGACTAAAAAGGTTTTACTTGGACAAGAAATTCTCATAGAATCAAATATACTACAGCATAAAGCCAATAACACTTGCTTTCATTATCTCTGGAATATTCCCTGCAAAGGTTTGCTAAGACACTGGCCGAAGAGTCCAGTATAAATTTTATTTTTTTAGAAAAAGAGGAAAACAACAATGGAACAAGTCTCAGAAAAGACCCCCCTAGTTAGCGATGATGCTAGAAGCGAAACTCAATCAGCAAGAGACACTCAAAAAGCTAAACAACGTGCTGTATTAGATTTTGTTAATGACCTGCAACGTACAATTCCAACGGGCGCAGATGGAAAGCCTGACATCAATGCCGCTAATCCCCAGGTATTAATTGAACTCTGCAAAAGATTCATGGGTGAAGACAGTCTCAGCGCATACATCGAAGCCATCAATGAAAAAATTAGCGCTGGCGCTAGACGTCCTGAGTATAGTCCTGCGGCTGGACAAAAAGTTACAGCAACATTTGGTCAGTACATGGCCAAAGCAATTGCAGACTCGGACAAAACAAGAGGTGACAGAACAGCTAAAGAAAATGCGCCTTTTGTCGCGTGGTTAGTTGTCACTGCAGCACTTGCTATCAGTCTCACTTACCTCACGTATGATTTCTATACCGGTACTGGCAGAAACGCAGGACAATATCTTTCAGATCTCATTTATTCTGTAAATGAGGCTATTAATTCCACTAATATGACGATGCCTCAAGTTAATGAAACAGCAGATTACTTAAAAATTCTTTTCGACACAGCGGGTATTCCACCTAATAGTTTACTGAATACTTACGGAACATGGTTACCTGTAATCACATTTTGGACGCTTTTGTTTGACCGATTCCCGGGTCTTCGAACTTCCCGTTGGGCAGATGCAGATAAAATTGCTCTCATGACTGATGAAAACGATCACAACCGTGGCAAAAAACTTGCTGGAAAAGCCATCCTTGTAACACTCTTCACTGTTGCTCCCTGTGTTACCTACGCAGCCACTGCAGCAGCAGATGGCGATCCTTTTTTCACTGCTATGCTCGTCGGTGCGAGTAACTTTGCATCATTTTTCCTTGGGCTGAGTAAGCTTGTTGACAGAATATCACTGCGTTATCAGCCGGCTTACCGAAAAGTAGTATGGCAATATCTTGAAACACAAAAAGATGAATTGCTTAAGCTCTATCAAAATAGCAAAGGCGACGAAAAAATTGCCATGGAAAAAATGATGTCGGAAGTCGTTGCGTTATCTGAAAAAATAGACGAGTTAGCAGAATATTCAGATACTGACGAAGAAACAGCCAAGCTGAGCGCTCAACTATTTGCAAAACTGACAAATATCACAAATCCAGGTATTAAAGAGAGCGATCCCTTTACATACTATTCTACAAATCCAATTCCTGGATGGGTCAGCGGACTTGTTGGGCTTACTGTAGTTCTCGCTGTTGGAGGAACATATGGTTTTATCGGCGCAACGTATCTTGGAACATTTGCGGCACTCGCAAAATACGGCAAACCCGTTTTAGGTCAAATCCTCGGTGCAATTGCTTCTATTATTTCACTTCCTGGCTTCGGTGGTCTTTCTTGGACAGCCGCAGATAGTATGGCTTACGGTGTGTACAATAAATTCGCAGGGAAAGTTACAGTTCCTGATCTTATTGACTCAAAAATTATTAAATACCCCACCAATGTTGTTAAATTAACCGTGGGTGGAGTAACAACAGCTTCAGGAGGTACGAACGCTTATTTCAATGGTCTGACCTTAGATTGGTTGTGTGGTGCCGTTATGGAAGCTAAAAATTATCTTCCTATTCTCTTTGGTGGTGTTGCCCTAGGATTATTCAGTGCACCGTTAACCAACGTGTACTACACCCTTCTGGCAATTGATCTTATATCAACTTTTTTAGCCAAAAATCTTCCGTCGTGGAAACTTGATGAATCCTGGGAAGATGTTAATTGTTGCGGCCTGGGAAGGGTTAACATTGCCAAATATCTGAATGGGGGACCTTCGCGCGAATTTAAGAAACGCGCTCAATTGATTGAAGCACTGGAATCCAGTGTCGTCGAAATGTTGAAAACAGATATGGCAGACAAACATTTTAGAGATTTCCTCGTATTTGCCGTTAATCTTCGCAATGATGATGGCACGCCAACCATGGCCGCTAAAGCACTTGTTTCAATTCTGAATGAAAAATTATCTGATGCTGAAAAAGGTCAGTTAAAGAAAGATACCGGCATTGATATTAATTTATATATGAAAAATCCTGAGTTTAATAAGTATGAAAAGCGTTATGAATATGAAGATATTGAGAAAGCCGCGTTGGAAAAAGCAAGAGTGGAATCGCTCGCAGCGAATGCAAAAAAAGCAACTGGTGCGTTCGGCGGCGAAGCTCCAGGCGCTGTGCTAATGACAGAATCGGATACAGGCGAGACTTTGGAGGAATGGACCGAGAAACGTGCAGCACGACAAAATAGCGCTGCAGCGTGCTGCACAAGTTTCTGGGCACCCGTTGCAAAAGTTGTCTGCTGTCCTGTTGTAACAGTACGTGACACGTTCTGTCCGCCAAGAACTACGTTTATATGATATCTCTCGGCTTGATGAGTGGCACTTCCATGGATGGTATCGATGCTGCCCTCATTGAGACCGACGGTGAATTTAATATTAAGCGACTCGCACATGAGTCGCTTTCTTATGGAAATTTATCGCAAGAACACATTCTTCAACAAACGACAGAACTCCACGCCAAACTCATCGAAAAATTAATTTCCCAGTACAAAAATAAAATAGATCTGATTGGCTATCATGGCCAAGCTACGTTGCACAATCCCGCAGAAAAAATAAGCATACAAATTGGTGATCCCCACTATTTAGCCAATAAATTTAATATTCCCGTTGTATTTAATTTTCGACAAAATGATATTCAACATGGCGGTCAAGGTGCACCACTTGCGCCGCTTTATCATCAAGCGCTCATGATTCAAGCCAATTTAGATAATATGGCTGTAATTAATATTGGCGGCATTGCCAATATAAGCTTACTCACAAAAAATAAAATATTAGCTGGATTTGATACGGGACCCGGCAATACTTTATTAGATAAATTTGTGCAAGCCCATTCAGACAAAAAATATGATCATAATGGCCAATTTGCGAAACAGGGAAAAATAGATCAGGAATTATTAGAGTTATTATTAAACAAAACCATTCCCGGTTACTATGAAAAAAATCCACCAAAATCTTTGGATATTAATCAGATTATTTATCCTGAAAGTTTAAATAACCAAGATTTATATAACGGCTGTGCAACGCTCGCGGCGTTTACCGCTTTAACTATTTCTAAAAGTATTCCCCAGAATATTAAACATATTGTGCTATGTGGCGGCGGTGCCAAAAATCCGGCTATATTATTAGCGCTGAAAAATTACTTGCCCAAAGATTGTGATGTCAAAACCGCCGATGATATGGGTTGGAGCAATACGTATATGGAAGCAGAACTTATGGCATGGCTTGCGGTGCGAAGTTATAAAAAATTACCACTGACACTTCCTGAAACAACCGGTGTGAGTGAACCAATGACAGGTGGAGAAATATTCTATCCGCAGGGGCTGTCGTACTAGTCTTCGCTGCTTAATTTTTCCCACACCCCCGCTACCGCGCGCCCCTCTCCCACACATGGGAAGAGGGGCTAAGTACTTTTTAAATGACTAGTAATTTTTGAAAACACTCTATTGTTTTCCCGGGTTACACCCGGGCTACTTAAAATATTATTTCAACACAAAATTCTAAATGACAACATCAAAAAAATACCTAGCCCCTCTTCCCATGTGTGGGAGAGGGGCGCGCGGCAGCGGGGGTGTGGGAAATATCAGACAGTGGTGATGCGGAATCTCACAAAAATATTTTACCCGGATTCAAAATAGATTTCGGATCAAATATTTTTTTGATTTTACGCATAATTTCCAAACTTGTGTGATCAATAGCCAGATTAATATAATCCATTTTTTCTAAACCAATACCGTGTTCACCCGACAACGTACCCTTTAAACTAATCACTTTATGAAATATTTCACCTAAGGCTTCTTGGGATTCTTCACTGCGCGGCGCTAATAAATTTACATGAATATTGCCATTTCCTGCATGACCAAAACTGACTATTTTAATATTATATTTCTGGCTAATATATTTTAAAAACTCTAAAAATTCGGGGATTTTAGAAACAGGAATAACTATGTCTTCATTTATTTTATGGGGAGATAGTGTCTTTAAAGCAGGTGATAAAGACTTTCGAGCAGACCATAATTTTTTTAATTCTTCGGGCGTTTTAGCAACGGTAATATCCATCAATCCAGAATTAGTGACTACTGTGCGAATATGACTTTCTTGAGTTTCATCTTCAAGATTAATTAATAATACCGCTCCCGCATCTATATTAATTAATTTCGACGCAGATTCGTCTAAAAATTCCAACGCGCTAGGAATATACGGCTGAGACATAATTTTTGTAGCAGCAAGCGTCGCGGATTGAATATCTTTATATTTTATTAATAACGTCATTATTTTTTCAGGTAGCGGCATAAGTTTTAATATCGCTTCCGTGACGATACCCAATGTCCCTTCTGAGCCTATCAATAATCTGGTCAGGTCATAACCCACGGCTGATTTTGTGGTGTAACTACCTATATATATAGTATCGCCCGTACCCGTCACGACCGTCATGCCTAAAACATTCTCGCGTGTCGCGCCATACTTCACCGCACGAGGACCACCAGCGTTGTACGCAATATTTCCCCCAACCGTACAATTCGCTGCACTACCCGGATCCGGTGGCCAAAAGAAATTTTTCTCAGCGACACTATCTTGAACAGTCTGGTTTAATATTCCCGACTGGACTTTAATAAATCTATTATCCGGATCGAATTCTATAATTTTATTCATTTTTTCGAGAGAAAGAACAAGACCACCATAAATAGGCACTGCACCACCCGGCGTTCCCGTTCCTAAACCGCGTGCGGTAATAGGGACCGTAAATTCATAGCACGTCTTAACAATATGAACAACATCAGCATGATTGCGTGCAAAGACAACGACTTCCGCCAATCCTTGATGTCGGCTATCATCGTGACTGTAACGCGCACAGTCCTCCGGATTGGTCAGTATCAGCTCAGGGTCGAGGTTTTTTTTGAGGGCTTTTAAAAAATCGTCACTTAATTTCATAATCGGGAGTTTACCATGAGTTTCGAATCTGCCGTGATTTTGGTTGTAGTTTTAGCTATCGTTGTTCTGTATGCCGGTGTTAAACAAGTCCCCCAAGGTTACGAATGGACGGTCGAACGCTTTGGTCGTTACACTGAAACGCTACGCCCTGGTTTGAATTTGATTGTTCCCTTTATAGACCGAATTGGTGCCCGATTGAGCGTCATGGAACAAGTTTTAGATATTCCCCCGCAAGAAATCATCAGTCGCGACAATGCGATGGTCCGAGTCGACGCGGTAGTATTTTTCCAGGTAGTAGACGCCGCCAAAGCCGCGTATGAAGTTCGCTTTCTCGAAAACGCCATGCGTAATTTAGCGATGACAAATATTCGAACCGTATTAGGTGCATTAGATTTAGATTCTATGTTATCTCAACGTGACAATATTAATACGCAGTTATTACATGTCATTGATGATGCGACGACACCGTGGGGAATTAAAGTTACGCGTATTGAAATCAAAGAAATTGCACCACCGAAAGATTTAGTCGAATCAATGGGTCGACAAATGAAAGCAGAGCGTGACAAACGTGCGGCGATTTTGGAAGCGGAAGGTTTACGACAATCGGCTATTTTACGCGCCGACGGTGAAAAACAAGCGGTTATATTAAAAGCCGAAGGCGACAAAGAAGCGGCGTTTAGACAATCCGAAGCACGTGAACGTTTAGCCGAAGCCGAAGGCAAAGCAACCATCTCTGTTTCTGAGGCTATCAGTAAAGGTAGTATTCAAGCGATTAATTATTTCGTCGCCCAAAAATATGTGGATGCATTAGGAAAAATAGCCACATCGCCAAACCAAAAAGTTATCTTGATGCCTTTAGATGCATCGAGTGTTATTGGTTCGATTGCGGGTATTGCGGAAATTGCGAAAGAGTCGTTTAAGAATTAACGCTCTGCTCATTTTTATAAGGGCGCTGCAAGCATCGCCCTTACTATCCGTATAGATAAAATTATGTGTAATTATACAACTGTGGATCGGAAGGGCGGCACTTGTGACGCCCAGATATCAAAACTGAAAGGACATTATCCATGAACACTGTTCACCTCCTCCCCTTCACCTACTGGCATTGGTTAGGTTTAGCTGTTTTATTATTAATCGTTGAAGTATCCGTCAGCGGCGGATTTTTATTATGGATAGGAATATCTGCCCTGATGGTGAGTTTATTATCTTGGCTATTTCCCTTAACGTGGACGGCACAAATGATGTTATTCAGTGCGCTTGCCATATTAACGTCGTTGGGTTGGTGGGGATATTTACAAAAACGGCCCTTAAAAACAGATGATCCAAAATTAAACAGGCGTGCAGAACAATATATTGGGCGAACATTTTCGTTAATTCAGCCTATCCAAAATGGCCGTGGAAAAATTCATGTAGATGATTCAACCTGGACGGTGAAGGGAGAAGATCTTCCCCTCGGCACGAAAGTGAAAATTATCCGTGCCGAAGGAACGATTTTGGTTGCAGAGAAAGTCGACTAAAACGTAGTTAAATTCCCGGGCTTGTTCTTCCAGATTGATTAACGGCTGCTTGTTGTGCTTGCTGATCTGCTTGCGCAATGTCCTCTTGACTTGCAGATCGTGATCTTGTCACTTGTGACATTGATGCACCTAATGCCGCCGCAAGACGTGGTTCATCGTTAGCAGGTAACGGTGGTAATGCATCATCATAAACTTGTCCTTGTTGCTCCTGATCATCAGTCTCTGCCAAGAGTCCCCTGGTATGATCACCGCCAAGACTTCCTCGTGATAAAAGCTCTCCTCTTTTTACTGATGCAAGACTTGCTTGTGTTTTCGCTACAGCCGTTTTGCACAGTGCATCCACTTCTTTTTTAAATCGCGCGGGTAAACGTGAATGATCTGCAATTTCTTGAAAGGAAACGGATTCAATCTTCACTAAATAAGAAGCATCCGCATTTTTTTCTGCCATGAAGTGATTCCATACATACGCCATCACGCCCACTAAGACACGGCCGTCGTCTGATAATGTTGGATCTTCTAATAATGCACTCATCGTTGCTGCCCAACTATTTCCTTTGGAATGCAACACGTCAGCCATCTTTACTTCTTCACCGTTAACGCGTGCCAGTAGTTCAAGAATAAGTCGATCAAGATGCTTTACGCGTAAACCATTTAATTCGCCTGTCCCAAAATAGCAATGTTCAGTCCATGCAATAAACGGGATCGCGAGAGGCGCAACTTCTGCATCGCGTCCATTTTCCATCTGAACACAATAACTAATTTCATCTGCTATCTGTAAAAGCTGTTCTTTCGTGAATAATCTAAAGCGTTCCTCTTCATGTTCATTAGCAAAGAATGCTTGCCACAACACCTCATCACGTAAAGCCACTAATGCATGTTCTGCACGACGGCTTATCGCCCCATTCTTTCCTTTAGAACGGGAAATTCGAATACCTTCCGCAATTTGAGTAAATAACTTAACATAATCTTCTGGTGTGCTCGCTAAAAAATAAGCCGGTAACACATTTTTGCAAATATGCTCTCGCTTAGAAACCTTCACAGCTTTACCGACGATTGCCTTTGCACTTTCTTTCTCTTGTTCTGCACAATAAACTACTAATCCTTGCGCAGCTTCAGATTTTGCTTGAGCCATCACTAATTGAACAGGCAGTTTTAATTGTCCGCTATCCACATAAGGTTGCAATTGTTGTTCGCACTCCGCAATTTGTTCACCGAGTCTCATTATTACCTTGTCTAGCATAATTTTAGCTTTGATTTTATCTTGCTGGGAAACAATCATCATCGGTTTAACCAATTCGAGAAGCCCACCCTTTAATTCAGTATTCAACGCATTTAATACAATATTCAGAAACACACTGGTAACCAACTTTCGTTCACTTTCATCACCAACTTCAGTGACCAATATTTTCTTTTGTGCATCTAATACGGTTTTTAAAGCAACCCACCCGTTATATATCGCATATAGCGCTTCTGCTTTATTGATTTTTCCTGCAGCAAATTTGTCTTCAACTGCCTTTGCATATTCGACGGAATTTAGATCGCTAATACTTAGCGCTGTTCGCAAACCCTTACATATTTCTACGACAAATAACGTCGTCTCAACTCTTCCGCTTTTCTTTTTGACCGCACTTTTCTCTTTTTTAGCATTGTCGGCTTGATAAGCAAGTAATCTTGAAAATAGCGACGGCTCTTTTGAATGGATAGTGAGTAATGCGGACCATCTCTTAAGGGAATCGACCAAAAATTTATCTTCTTGAGCAAACGGTTGTTCCATATTAGTACTCCTCAATGTTATTTGAAAAATCAGGGGGTTAAACGTGCGGTGAGTATACAATGGGAATTTTTGACAATACAATAGTTCAGTGATTAATTTAAAGTGAGTTTGCGAAATGGATGCGATGCAAAAAGAAGTGGTATTTCCGAATTTAAACGACGTTATAAGTACCTTAACACTGATTAAAAGTCCTGCTGAAGCCCAAGCATTACTCCTCGGCTCTCCTTCTGGAACAATCCGTGAACGCGCAAGACTTGCTTACAA
>Ga0206884_1092_pt1 | contig 19464 bp, 35 predicted proteins | sample Alteio_BWOrgCont_FD_152914 | JGI IMG/M metagenome (GOLD analysis project Ga0206884, IMG submission 152914) | Enriched cells from forest soil in Barre Woods Harvard Forest LTER site, Petersham, Massachusetts, United States -... | ecosystem: Environmental > Terrestrial > Soil > Temperate forest > O...
CATCCTACTTGGTAAGTTTGAGCACCCTAATAATGTCCGCACTTATCTACAACTTGAACCAACCGCGTCAACACCCATGGAAGGTACACCACCGACTAGCCTAATAAATACCGGCGGGACTAAACTGGTACAAGACGGTGTTGGTTATAAGTTAGGCATACAGTCTAGCTCGAATGTTCCAGCAGAATTTGTGCTTGTCGATTTCCAAGCCAATACACCACCAGATTATCCAGACGGCAGCGTACCATTAGGTGTACCAGAAGTAGTTTGTCCAACAGTCAATTTAGGGCAAATGATGGTTAATCAGTATTTTCCCAATCGGGGTTAATGACCGGTTCCTTTTGATTTTGAATAAACAATTACTCGTATGCTACAAGGTGAATCTAGGGAACAGTTCGATAAACTCCATGCTACTGGCATGGCATTAAAAGATGCTAATAAACACGATCAGGCTTTAGCTGTATTTGAGCGAGCCGATCAATTAGCAATTGACAATAACGACGAGCCTAAAAGACTTGATGCTTTGCAACCGGCAGCTCGAGCTTTATGGAGTATGGGTCAGTTTGATGATGCTATCGATAAACTGAATACCGCTAGTGAGATTGCCGCTAATTTAGACTTGACCGACGAGCAGGGAATTATTGTTTCCAATTTAGGCCGTCTGGCTACCAATAAAATTGTGTCCAACACGCCAGTACAAGAACAGGCCGCGGCTTTAAAAACTCAAGCAATGCCCAAGTTTGCAGAAGCCTATCATATTCTAATGGATCACCCTCATTTATATTACCGCTATGCTAATGCCCAACATGGTTCAGTTGTATCAGCTCTTGCTAATGAACGAAGGACGGCTGTATTACTAGTAGTTGATGGTATAAGGGTAGCATACAGAAAGTCTGAAGCACCATATGATCAAAGACCAACTTATGAACTTAATCGCCGTGGCTTAATCCAGTTCGCTGCCGCAACAGCCTTAATACCACTAGGAAGCAGAACACCATTGCTGGCCAAATGGTCTCGCCACAGACTTATTCGTTAAGATTGACAATTAGCTTTTAATATTATATTGTTTTTTACATGTTTGAAACAAATCCAGATTTAGATATCGATTTGAGTTCATGTTTACGAAGAATAATTAATCGAGCGATAGAGCGTAAGTTAAGTAATAATTTTGGCCGTGTTCAAACACTCGAATGTCATCTTGGAAGTTGCTCACTTAGATGTGTGACTGTTAATCAAACTGGTGCTATGGAAGTTATTGGAGAGAGTGGTCAAGCTCTTTGCGACACATTTGACTAAATAATACCTACACACCTGTTCAGCTAAGGTCCGCCAAGCTGTACTTTAACTTTCATAAGTATGTTTATTGCTATGATTAGTTCATGGCATCACCGATAGCTGATAAGTCTATACGTAAATACTATGACGTATTTTGCATCGGTCCCATTATTATTCAAAACGTTTATAACTATTTAGGTATTTCCTTAAATGGGCTTATAGGTACGCATCCTTTGCTGCTTAGTCTACTTAGGGGGACAGTTCCAGCTATAGTGGTTACTGGTGCCTTTGCAAGAATAGGTAGAGTACCGTTAGTTTTGGCACTTTTAGCACCCTTACTTATATCAGTCATATTTGATCCTTTCTATTTCTGGGCAGGACGTCGTTATGGTCGCCGATTATTCGACTATCTTGAAATACGTTACCCAAGGTCACGAAAAAAATTACATGGAAGCGAACAAATCTTACAGCATTACGGTCTTGGAGCCGTATTAATTGCCCCCTTTGCTAGCCTTAGCTCCATTGTTGCTTTATTCGCAGGTGAAGCAGGAATGCCATTTAGAGTATTCATCCTTGCTGATATTATAGGTAACCAAATTGAAAATAGCTTATTAGTCCTTCTAGGTTGGAAAATAGGCCAACCTGCAGTCAACGGCGCACAAGAAGTTAGTCGTTATGCCCTACTACTTTTTGTTATTACTGTCCTGCTGATAGTGGGTTACAATGCATTGTCGATCAATCATAGGATCAGAAAGTCTCATCAATAGACTGTTCCAAAATCCAACTCTAAATCCCCCGGTAAATCGCTATCTGTTATTTTTTCACAGCCAAACCAGATGTTAGAACTATTTTAAAAATCTAATTTATTACTGCTCATGCTTGCAATCCGCCATCCAAGAACATATGATTCGTATTAGCTAAGATAGGAGATGGGTATGGACATTGTTAGTAGTTATGAAATTACGGATGCAATTAATGCATTGCACGATGAAGAAGAAAGACTTGCATCTACCGCCCGACAATTTCCACCCACTCCAGAAGCATATCGTACGCTGCCCAGTTCTGAACGACTCGATGTAGCACGACGAATGATGGATGAGTATGCCAATATTGGTTCATCGGTTCCTCGCCATAAGACATACGACGAAACACCGCTTGAGCAGGATTGTGCCACTGCTACGGTTTCTACTGATGACCCGAACGTATTCATTGATGCGAGAGTAGCATTTGATAGTGAAGGTAATTGGGCAAGTTCGGGCGATCAAATGTCTTACTATTCGAAACCCGCAATCATCGTCTGGGCCAAAGCTAGAAATCAAGTTACGGGAGTTAGTGGAGAATTCCAAACAGTGGGCAGGATATGCTACAACAGATATAGAGAAGGAACAAGAGGCGATGATGATCGAAGAATATTGCATCATTACGTAGAAACCGAAAAGTTCGTGGTGCTTGGTTGGAATCGTCGATTTACAGGTATTGAAGAGGACGACTCAGAAGTAAATACATTAATCACGCTTATTGATGAAGCAACCTGCAATTTAATTACGGGAGTTGTTACAAGAAACAGAAATCTAGGCACTCTCGCAGTCAGCTCGTCGAATGTCTAAATATTAAATTGTTCTAAAACTCAACTCTACATCTTGGCAGTATGTATCAGTATCGAAGTTGCGAAGTGCGTCCACTAGAGGGAAATACTTATGTTTGCGATTACTTTATTTAGTATTAATATGCTTTGCCGAAATAAAATCTTTTACACCGTCGAGCTTTTGATAAGAAGTTAATAATGTTGTATCATAACTTACATGCCGACTTCGAGAGAGTTGTTTGAGGAAGAAGAGCGAGAGCGACTAGCGCCTCGACTAGACATACCGCCACATGAGGAAAGCGAGCAAGTGCAGCGTATGCTGAGATATATTGATATAGAACATGATGCTATCAGGGCAGGCGTAAATAGTCTGACAGATGACGAATATAACCCGATACCTTCCGAAGAATTGCTAGAAAGACTGACTAATTCTTTCACAGAGGGTGAAGAGGGAGAGTGGGTAATGGCTTTCGGGGTGTGGGATCATTTCAGACTTATGACGTCTGAGATGACAGATGAATTTAGGCATGGTCTTCTGTTGGGGATAATGGCAACAAAACAGGCTATAGTATATCTACACGAGCACGCAACTGATCGGCCTCCTTTTAGATCTAAAGACTAAGCTAAATATTAGCTTCACCACATTTGGTTCAAGCTTTTTCGACAACGATAAAAGCTTCAGTTGAAGTGTTTAGGTTGCGAAGTACGTCCACTAGACGGACCCAAACTTCTTATGCTTGCATAACAAAACTTAAGACTGTATTTTTACTCCATGAATAAAGAACAGCGAGAAAGGCTTAGTCGGTTAAATCCCGAAGTACGAGTTGCCAGAATGCAAGGCTTGTTAAGGGGAATTATTAGAAGCGACTTTACGAGTACCCACGATATGATTCGTTTTATGAATCTATATGATGTACATGCGCCTACTGAAGGTGAAAGCCGAAATGAATTCTTTAAGCAGCTTGATCAACCAGAACTTATGTTTTGCGAAAGTACATTCGATACCATCGTGGCAAGTTATGATAATCTAACAGGTACAGAGACCAAAGTATTTTAAAAGTTGCGAGTGCATCCACTAGAGGGAAATGCTCATGCTTGCAATATTAACTGTTTTATAATATTTTAATTGATATGACAAGAAGAAACGAGGCGCTACGGGTCGGTATTAGTAATTTTCTAGAACATCACCCGAAAGAGCGCCAACAAATTAATTTTGCTACTCATTTAGGGGTAGTCGCAATAGATGAAGTATTCGCACGACATGGAATAAAAGTCGGTACTATAGGTACCCCTACGATTAGAAGCATTTCTGGGGATAAAAAAGTAAATGGGGAAGTACTAGCAGGATTTATACAGACTGCCGACACTTCTGCCGCAAATCGAAAACAGTTATGGATACCTACAGATGCATCTTCCAAACATTATTTCCATAAATACCGAGCTGAGATTGCAGTCACCGATGAGCAATTTATGCTAGATGGCTGGGTAGCTGCTCAATCTAAACTTGAAGCGGAAAGTGATCCTGATGAAGTTACTGAACTACTTGAGGAAGCCAAGAACTGTTTGATATCGATCGGAGCAATGACCATTGAAGCAGGTTATATAGTAATTCCGCCCATTCCTGAACATCCATCCCTTACAGGTCGTGAATAACTAGAGATTGAAGAAATAGATATGGACCTAAAAAGCACGAAGCATTATCTAGAAGAGCGTCAAGTAATTCATGATGAAATTGCTCGTCATCAAGCAACGTCAATACGTCTTTCAAAACATGATCGTTTCGAGTTAGCCAGACAACCACAACTAAGATTTGAAAGACTCTGGCGTATGGGCTGCGGATTATTAGAAGATGATGTAAATAGGGGCGGTAATGTGGTGGGAATAGGCCGGACTGAAAGCGGTCATCCATTCAGCGTTAAAGTATCGTTTAATCACTTAGGCCGATTTGGCTACGATCGAGATATTGAAGCCCGTTGGTATGACGATGGCCAACCATTAGGGACACCAGAAATTATTACAGAGTCGGCTACTTATTTAACTCCTCAAAATAATGCCTTAAGCGAAGAAACGTTAAATAATTTACTCCTAGTTGAAGAAAGTATTATTGCCTGTCAAACGCTTAGAGCCCAATATCGTCAAATTGTTCAACCTAGACCGATTCATTTTGGTTGAGTCATAAAACCTCTGATTAGAGCAATACTTCCACACCTGTTTAGCTAAAAGTTGCTGATGTAAAGTTTTTAATCAAATAATAAAGAGCAACGGCATTAAGAGTAGTTTCAGATATTACAGCGATTCCTAAACATAAACCGGCAGCAACTAAAATGGGGATGCCATATCCAAAAAGAAACATCTTTATTGCTTGAGATGAAGATGATACTGACTGGCGAGTATTAATAATCAGGTGGACTAAGGCGTAGATAACGGTTACCAGCAGCATGATTCTATCAAAAGATGATATGGGCTGAGCTAGATCTAGACCCACTAAAGCTAATCCCAGTATTGTAAACATACCTGTGGCTAGAATTAATAAAGCATTCTGTTCTTTTTGCGAAAATTGTCTATCGCTATATCTTACAAACGAAAATACTGCAAAGACACTGAAGAATTCCAAGACCGGTGCTGTAGCCAGTACCCAATCAATGTTACTGATAGACCCACTGAGAAATTGACGACTAATTAACATAAAGGGGATGAGCGGTAGGCTGATGAGTATAGCAGTGAAAAACTTTTGGTACCGCATTTCAGATAATAATAGCATTAACAGACGAAACTGTTCAGCTAGAGCCCGCTAGGTTTTGAAAAGGTGTTGATTATAGTTAGACAAATTACTACTTGATACAATAACTAAGTGAAGTTTCAAAGAATAACTCTAGAAAAAGTATTTCCATATCTACTAATTGTCACCGGTATCCTTGGTCTAATTACCGCATTTATATTAACCCAGGATATTTTAGCCATGATTCAGAATTCGAAATTCGTACCTACCTGTAACCTTAACCCAGTTCTTAGTTGTGGCAACGTCATAAACGCACCCGGTGATAAGCTATTAGGCCTGCCTTATCCTTTGTATGGTCTACCCTTATTCCCAGTTCTAATAGGTGCTGGAGTAGGGATGTTAGCTGGAGCAATATACAAACGCTGGTACTGGATAACCTTTCAGGTCTTGGTAACCCTCGGAACAATAGGAGCGTACTATTTACTACTTAAAAGTGTTTATCAAATACACTCGCTTTGCCCATTCTGCTTGTCTGTAGATGTAGTTACTACGGTTTTATTTTGGTATACAACCCTTTATAACTTAGACACTAAGATGATTAGCCCAAGAAGCGCCAAAGCTAAAGTGGCATATAAATGGATAAGGAAGCACCATTTGGATTTGCTTGTTTTGTGGTTCCTGATAGTTACTGGTCTACTACTAAAGCATTTCTGGTATTACTATGGGAAGCACTTATAAAATAATTCCACACCCGTTCAGGTAATGTCCGCTAAATATTAATAATAAATTAATCATTCGGTTATCTAAGAATACAGAGTAGCTTTAGGGCGTTTACTGCGTCGATCTCGGCGACTAAGATCGTGCCCGGAAGATCCTATGCCTCTTCTAAATTTTTCCCAGATCTCTAATCCCATAGCAACTTCTCGCGATTCTCGCATGAAAAACCACCTATCCCAAAATCGGGATGATGATCTTGCCAGAATTTCGTAACCTGTTTGGGTCTCCTTAGCTGGAACACCCATATTACCACCATTACCCCATCTAGCAGTTAAATCATCTAGTTCATAGACTGCAGACTTTAATACTTCAAGGTCGTCTTGGTTTAATGGCTTGTAGCTACAGACTTCAATAATAGAAGTTAAGGCCATCTTCAAATGTTTAAATGAAGTATCCAAATTGGCCGTCTCAGAATCTGATCTGTTACTGAACATTATTTCCTTGAAAGAATTATGTAGCAAGTTTCGGGCTCGTTCATATTTACTTAGAGCTTCATCTGGCTTTTCAGATATTTCATAAACAGTGCCTAACTCTAAGGCAGCAATACCGGCTTGATGATGCTTCCCAGACCTTTCGAATCTCTCCACGGCGGATTGCCATGACTCAACCTCATTACCCTTAATTGCTAGCCGGCTTTTGGAGATAACTTCGCTTATCTCCGTTTCTGCCTCAAATGGAGGGCCAAATACTTCATTCATCGCCGTCCCACATATTCTGTCAAAGTCTGGGGAGTAGTGCTGCCAATCAAGCTGATAATCTAGAGCCGCCGCAACAATCTCTGATTCTCTAGCGTAGTGCCATCCTCTGTTAGGAATGTCTGATACTAATCTGCCGTCAATAATGGCTCCCGTGAAGTCGCCTGACTGAAATTCTTCGATAGCAGCGGGATAGTGAGTATCTATTAAAGCTTGGCGTCCCAACATGTAGGATCTTATCCATTGCTTTTCTGATTCCACATCACTTGTTATCTCGAAATGAGCTATATCTCCTGTCGCGCCAGAACCAGTCAATGGATTACCGGAATTGGCACGATCGATCCAACTATCAACATAGAGCTTAGGCCCGTAAGAATCAGTACTGTTCTCCACTGTTTACCTCATCTTGAAACCATAATGAATCATTATATACCTATAGGATTAAAGGTATTTCAAAATGACTTTCGGGGCTCATAAAATATTTCCACACCTGCTCCGCTAAGGGCCGCCCTAATGCTCATGCTTGCTAACTCTAAATTAGAGCGTAGACTTTTAGTGTGAGCGGCTCTGGTGAGTTTAATTTGCATCCAACTGTAACCCAAGAATTGGCTAAACCAACCATTGTTTTACAGGAACTTGGTGTAGGCAGTGAAGTTGCGGTTGTATTTGGTGAGGGTAATGACTTTCACCGACGAGTTCAATTAAGACTTCGATATAAAAGTCTTCCTACCGAAAAAGTTCCTGGAAAATTTGAAGTACTTGAAGCAGTACTAGACCCGGAAACTGTAAGATTGAATACTGAGGCTGGAATGTCAAAACCCGAACTGATGGGTGGAGAAATATGGATTGATTTTGCCTGTAGTTATCATCCCGGATATATGCCTCCGATAACAATGGCTCGAAAAGACGTTATATCACCAGGAAGACACCTATTCATGGCGATACCTGCTCCAGAGCCCGATGCACCAGATCGTTGGATTAACTATCATGCTGAAGTTCTAGAAGCTGAAGTACAGCAATAGCATTGATTTCACGTTCTAAAGTCCAACTCTAAACCCCGCCATAGGTCCGCAATCTGTTATTTTGCTATACCTAAACCGGATGTTAGAACTATCTTGAAATCTAATCTGTTGTTGCTCATGCTTGCAAAAGAATCTCGCCTAGCTTAATCTGGTGGTAAATGCCTGAAACACTAAATATATCTCTTAATCAAAGACCTCCACAGGGAAGATATGTTCATAATATTGGCTCAGATGTAGAAGCAATCTATCCTTTTACTTACGTGCATGCCAAAAGGGCTGTACGCGCAACGGGTGCAGAACGATACCCTGGTAGAATTGACCATGAATTATTCCAAAAACGGATAGGACCAGTTATTGTAAATGCTGTAAGTAATCTTAAATCAAACTTTATAAGCATTGCTGAAGATCTTCCATGTAATCGATGTGAAACAGGATGCGGACTGCAAACAAGGAGCAAGACTTCTCAACCCGTTTCAATAGATTCAACACAGCTGCATGTGTTTATTCAAGCCGGTGTGGATAGGCGAGAATCTAATGAGTCATATCTACCTGACGAGCCCATTTTAAATGCTTATATCAGATGCTATAGTGCACTCGAGTCGTCAATCGATGATAACTACGAAACATCGGCTCGTGCGCAAGTAGAAAAATTGCCGGCTGGGATGCAGTTTGATGAGAGGTGTCATTTGGTGATGGGTGAGGTTGCTGTCGCATTATTCATGAATTTTGATGAGCAATTACGGAAGCTTGAGATGAGTGGCGTGCGCTGGTAATAAAAAATCGGATTCACTTGGTAATTGACCGGAATTGATAGAAGAGAAATACTTCCACACCTGCTCGGCTAAGGTTCGCCAAGAAATCATCTAGCTCAGCTCGAAAATCTAAGTTTTGCTATCATTAAGGCATGAAGTCAGCTTGGTTATTGCATGGTACTGGTGGAAGTGATACAGATTACTTTTGGTTTGGTGACACCAAGGGTTACCTTGAATCAAAAGGCTATAACGTCTGGTGGCCTTTACTGCCGCATACTGAAAAACCAGAATTAGTAGAAACTAAAACCTTTATTGAAAACAACATGCCACCATATGATGCTGAAACTATTGTCATAGGTCATTCTTCAGCTTGTCCAGTCATATTGAGCCTGATGCAGTCCTTTAAGAATCCAGTAAAGCAAGTAATCTTAGTTTCAGGCTTTTACCAATCTATTCATGACGATGGTTATTCAGACCGTATGCTAGAAGCTGATTATGACTGGGACACGATTAGACAAGCCGCTCATGAAATTATTATGATTAATTCGGATAACGATCCTTGGGGCTGCGATGATAAACAAGCTAAACCCGTTGCTGAAAAATTAAGAGCTCGCTTAATAGTGGCTAAAGGGCAAGGGCATATGGGCTCTCTTACATATATGCAGCCTTATAAAGAGTTTAATTTGCTCAAACAATTATTAAAGACCAATTAGACAAAGTTCTAAAATCCAATTCTACATCCCGCCAAGCATAAGTGGTATTAATTTACATCCGGCTCATACCAGACCCAATACTTTTCTGTACCTCTACCAAATGGATTAGCTTTCACGAAATGGATAAGCAGATTAAATCCATCGTGGTCTTCAGCTAAAGCATAAATTAATACTGAATGTCTCCCAATAGCTATATCTGGCTCACCACTCTCCATGTCAACTTCTCGTGTGAATAATGAAAAAGTTATAGTTTCCTGCATACCAAACGCACAGATAAGGTTTTCCTTGTCCGGGCCATGTGCGACAAAGAATGAGGGAGCATACGGATTACGGGTTTTTGACCACTCATAAAATGGAACTAGTTGCTCGCTTTCAAACTGCAGGTGAGCTTCAGAAGCCATGGCTTAATTATATGCTCTCGGTTAATCTAAAATTCAACTCTAAATTCTCGCTGTATTTATTCATCTCAAAGTTGAGAAGCTAATACAATTATGAGGTTGTTTCATAGACTATAATAGTAACTATGAGTGCAGAGGACATATCTGATCAGATTGATGATCTTAATATAGTTTATAAGTCAAGACGAATTGCTGCGGCTATATGGATTGGAGCGACTACGCTTGGAGTAATAGTTTTAGCTGAAGGCGGTGGTCATGGTGATTGGACAGGCTTGGCAACCCAAATTGGTACAGCTTTTGGTGTAGGCACAAGTTCATACCTGACCTTAGGTGTTATCCGCAGCGGAAACGAAATTAACGCACTGCGAGTAATTGAAGCCCAACAAGAAGTCGAAGAAACCTTAGAGCCACAGCCGCCGCCACTACCTGACTAAGATAACAATGTTCAGCTAGAAGAAATGCTTGAGCTTGCATTTTATAGATGGCTATAACTTAATGGTTATATGAGCGAACGCCAAAGAATAAGAGAAAAGAGAGTCAAAAAACCTGGGGAACGTTTACTTAATGTATACGAAAGATTAGTGGCCGAAAAGTCAGCTGGTGCATACAGAACTAATATCGAAGGTTGGCACGTGGTATTTTCTCATAGTTTTGATAGTTTTGAAGGGGGAGCACTTTTAGTTTTTACAATACGAACAGAAGAGGTAAACCCGAATGATACTCGGCAAGAAACTGATTTTATTCATATATTGTCTGATGAACCAAATAATTGGCGGCCAGCAAACCTGACCTTGGAACTAAGCAGAAAAGAATTGCTAAATCGGTTAACTATTCTTGCTGATTTAGCTGAGCAAGCAGAATGGTAAATACTATTGGGAATGAGCACTTATCTAATTTTATAATTTTTCTCTTTGCCACAGACGAGGCTGTGTTCTTAGCCAAATCAGGCCGTGACCTATTTGATCATCAGTAAATGAACCGAAGAATTCTTTAAAATCCATCCATTTAACTTTCTCAATTTCATTAGGAGCCATAATCGTTGGCTTCCCACTTGATAGTTCAGACATGAAAATCTATGAGTTACCTTATGGTGCCGATGCAGCTGCTCGATTTACTGAACTGGCTATAGAGTCTGGGGCATTGACTAAATATGATCTTGATCACCAAAGATTAAAGTTCGAACAATGGTAGCATTAACTTATATTCAATGATTTTTCGACAACGATAAAATCTGTCTCCGAGGTTTTTAGGTTGCGAAGTCCGTCCACTAGAGGGAATAAAACGCTTACGATTGCAATACGCCACTAACATAACGCATACTTAGATTAAATTTATCGAGGTCTTACGAAATGCCTAACCACGAAGTTCAGAAAGCGCCTATTCAAATAGATACACGTTCCGTTACAGAAGAGGGTATATATGATCGGCTTACATCAGCAGAAACATGGACGTGGCCGGAAGTTATGTCCAAATTCACAGAAGAAATAAGAAGTGTGGAAAATTTTGAAGAAAATGAGATTGGACAAGCCGCACCGCCTGATGCGGCTCAATCTGTAACTGAAGGTATATTCAAGTATTTAATCGACGAAGGCGAAGGACCACAAGAAATCTTAATAATGCTTGTTCGGGAAATAACTGCTAATACTAAGCCATCTAATGAAAGTGGCTTTTTGGCCGGTTTAGGTATGACTTTTGCTGATAATGACATGGCTACTCAAGCAATTGAATTAATCAATACTCAATCTGAATCTATATTAGAAGAGCATAAAACTGGAATACTTTTGGCGATAGCTGAAGCCTATGCTCGAGACGCTGATAAACTAAAAGCGCTTGATTATATAATCCGGGCTTATGAAACCAATCATGGGCTTGATCCCGAGCATGCTATACACGATTTTGAATTTATGATTCGATTGGACGGTGTACTAAATACCTTGACTAAACTTGTCGATCATCCAAGCCAATCAACTAGTGCATAAACTCAATTCAAATTCCAGCAATATTAATTCATTAACGGAATCGGAGTTGTGAAGTACGTCTACTACAGGGAAATGCTTAAGCTTGCAACCTACATAACGAGAGACTATCTTAAGTATTAATGTACAGTCGCTTTGAATCACTACAAATGGATATAAATGCGTTTCTTAAGCACCCTCCTGAACAGTCATTACACCTGGAATCTAACACAGTCACTCCTTTGGGCGTTTTATCTGTTGAAAGGATAATAGATGTTCCGCAAAACATTACAGTGGGAAGAATCGATATCCCAGGCATTTCCAGTTTTTCGAAGCGTAATAGAGTAGCAAGACGACCTCTCACAAACTTCATTCATGACTCAGCTCAGTCTAGACAGATATGGATACCCTATAGCTTTGCTTATCGAGGAGCCCACATATTGGAGACTAATGAGCAGTACATGGAAGATGGCTGGGTAAAAGCTGGAACTATACGTAAGCAGGACCTTCAACCAGAAGGCGCTGAAGTTGATCTATTTGAAGAAGCTAAGAGCTATTTAATGACTGTCGGGGCAAGAGCGATTGAAGCTGGCTATGCAGTAACCCCACGTGGTCCTTTTAGTGCATGATTAATTGGCAGTTGATTTTTCTACATCGCTAAAATCTTATTCTGTGTTATCAAGCTTGCGAAGTGCGTCCACTAGGGGGAATCGCTAATGCTTGCATTTATGTCTTTTTAGATTAATGTTGAAATATGGAAAAAGGTGAACTACTTGGCAATGTATCTGGCGCTCAGGACTACATCTTAAAGCAGAGACAGATTGAGACTGACTACAATACCTCTAAGGAACGAAAAAGTGAACTTACAATTCAGCTAGATTCTACTCTTGAAAGCATTATCGAACTTTGCAATCAACTTCCAAGTGACGGTCGTACCAGAATGAGTCATGCAATTCTTATTGAACAGATACAAGGGAACAGTGGAGGAGTTGGCGAACAAACTCGTCCGGCTGGTTTTATTGAGGCCAAAATAGAACAGATAGTCCGAATTAACAACTCTCAAGAACGAATAGGTCATCAAGACGCTAAGAGAGCACATGGCATCGGTGCGAGTGCGAAGCAATCTTTTAATATCAATTTCTATTTTAGGGCAATTGAAGACGATAAGACCGCTGAAATTGCTACCGAGTCAACTGTCTGGACACCAGTTGCGGAAAGCGGAAAGAAGCACCACTTTGATGAGAGTTATCTCTCAGAAAGCATCGCAGAGCCGTTCATGGAAATTGGTAGCGACCATCTATATGATGCTGACGACGAAGAGAATATTGCCGCGTACTTACACGACTATGTACCAGCTCGTAGAGCGCAATTGACGGAAGTAGGTAGGTCAGTGGAATTAATAAAGGCCGCTCTGAACGATCCGGAGCTAAATCCTTGGTTTGGGGACTATAAAAAGACTGTTAGAGCGAAAGCCGAAGAAGATCGACAAAGGGAAGAAACAGAGCGATCCAGACAACAAGAAGTTGCTCAACCGTCAGGTCGAGTGGCGGTAAGTCCGAGATCGGGTCGTAGAGGATTATTCGGTCCACGGTAATTCCCTAATTAAGCTAATCTAGCTTTATATTTCAGAATATATTGCCCATCGCCGATCCGATGGTTGCGAAGTGCGTCCACTAGGGGGAATGAAATGCTTATGGTTGTACATCCGACGCTCTGTGCAATAATAATTCTAGACGAGGAGGTAGTATGACAATGAGATTAGCGGAAACTTTATTAAATGAAACTAGATTAGCTCTTAGGGATAGAGAAAGGGCCGCATCAATAGCTGAAAGAACAGCACACCTAGGTCAATTAGCAGCTGAAGGTGCTCGCTCAGCTCGTATTGCACAATTTACCGCAGAACATCTGGATGAAAGCATTGAAAGAGTAGCATCTGATGCTCATTTCTCAGCTAGTTTTGGAAGAACTGAATCTACGACAATATGGTCGAGAGTAACTTCTTCATTCCACACCTGGGAAGATTATACAGAGGCTAAAGACAGATATAAGAGTTTACGTGATGAGGTGGCAGATCACTTCAGAGATCTCGGTTTTACGACTAATGCAGTTGACTTAAATGATTATGAAAGAGACGAGATTGTTCCAGAATTGCCGAATCTAAGCAGGGAAACAGGTTTTTCGGTTAGGCTTATGTTATCTTGGGGTTCACCAGAATGAGCGTCAATAATCCAGAACGTACATATACAAGTGAAGAGTTTGATCAGCGAGCTGCTAATATTCTAGATGGCAAATGCGAAGATTGTCCGTTATTTATTAGACTTATGGGTCGTTCAGCAATTCATGACGGCATTATTTACGATAAAGTTAGTACCCTAGAAAGGCTAGGGGGCTTTATTGGTGGGACTATGCAAGCAATTAAGCCAGATGCTTGTAATGGACAACGCTGTTTAACACCAAACCAACGCGAGGAACTTGAGGCATCTCTCTTAATTGATTTTGGAGAGCCCTATGAAGAAACCGCATCAGAAAGATTTATAGCAATGGCTCTTGAACGTCGAATATTAACTGAGCGAGAACTTAATCCTGAACCAAATTACGCTGACTGGTAATTCTTTGAGCTAAATTCTAATTCTGTATCATCAAAGTTGCGAAGTGCGTCCATTAACCCCAATCGCCTCTTTACTATTCGTATTTACATGGTATTAGTATATTAATGAATAGTGGCGCCAATGAAGCAGTTGCAAGTCTGGAGAGTAGAAGATCATTCTATTCAAAAGCAGGTTTAGTGTGTCTGAGCTTGGCAGGAATTACAGGTGTAGGAGAATTTGTTGCTCATACACTTCCGGAAGCGGTGGCTCTTGGCGGGGTGGCCATTCTAGGTTTAGTTGGTTCGTCCTTCTCAAATCGCCAACTAATAGAAATTGACCACAAATTAAACCGAACGACCAATTAAGTACACACAACTGTTTTAACACTGAACAATATGGTTAGCCATAAGCATTGACCTCTGTAAAAAGAGGTCTATTCTATTTTGATATACTCAACTCATGCCCAAAAGTCTTGAGACAACACCCGACCATCATGTGGGCGAGGCTCAGCCTAAAGTAATCTTCGTTGATTGGTACAAAACATTGTCGAACTCATTGTTTTGGATAGACCACCCAGGAACTTTGCTCTCATCACAAGAACTTAGCAGGGTAACCCACTCTCTATTTGACGATCCTAAGCTTATAGATTCGTGGATGAAAGGCTTTACGAACTCAGAGGCTGTGAGTGCGGAAGCGGCTGCCAGAACCAATCTTGATCCTGACAATATATTTCAAGAGTTAGTATACAGTGCCCAAAATATGAAATTATACGATCCTGAAGTTCTGCAAATGATCCAAGCAGTTCGAGACCAAGGGCGAAAGGTTGTTCTTGCCACAGATAATATGGATACGTTTGAGCGCTGGACAGTAGCGGCGTTAAACTTGGAATCAGTATTTGATGGCATCATTACATCTCCCTCCCGTGGCGCGCTTAAGTCTGAAATTCAAGGGGACTACAGCCCATTCTTTGGTCACTACCTAAGTCTAAATGGGATAAAACCCAGTGAGGCAGTTCTTGTTGATGATAGCTCCATTGATGAAGTGGTAATGGCGACTGGTTTAGGCTTTCGACGTGTTGATCATCCGAACCGCCTAGCGTCTATCTTAAGTGGATTCCTGGAAACTGCCGAAGTATAGTTATTTAGTACATTCACGAAGGGATAGGTCTTTACAAAATAGTCGTATTATTATATTATCTCATTTATGACAGAGTCTGTCCCTGAAAGAGAAATACACGGTTCGCTATGGCTTGATGAATTGATGTATGGCGCGGAAAAAGCTTTTAAAATCAGAGAAGGTCTTTTCGACCCTCACGTACCAAGTCCTCTTGGAAGAGACGAACGACAAATACTCATTAACAAGCGAGAACTAGCCCGGCTGCAGATAGAAATAGGATTGAAGGGGACCGAAGTCGCGGTCAGGGAACTTACAAGGGAAGAAGACACACTTACTGGTAAGCTTATCAGTTATAACTTTGGCGCAGCTAGTATCACACTACGAGCGGGTAAACGAGTTCTTGCAGTACGTTTCGGCGAATATCACTTAGAAGAAGGTATGGTTGTAGGTTCTCCGCTTATTGAACTTGAAACTGATCAGCCGTATAAATATTAGAAATCTATTTTTGGAGCTAGTAATCTTTCAGCTACGCTAAAATCTGTTACTAAAGTGTACTGGTTGCGAAGTATGTCCACTAGGTGGAGATGCTAAAGGTTGTGAAACAGTATCCTTTATGGCATACTATAAATCCAACAATATTGGGGAGAAGAAATGAGTTTACGCAACGAAACTTCGCTTGATCTTAAGCCGGCTGATCAAATGGCTGACAGCTTTCTGGAATTAGTTCATTTTGGCATTATAGGCTCTACAGAGCATGTTTTAGATCCAAAGCATCCAGAACAGTGGATTGTAGATTTAGAAGAACAACGCGTAAAACTATCTGGAAGAGAAGCTACCGCCTTTCTTTTAGGTGCTACAGCCACTTTAAAAAGGTGGAAACAAGATATTGACGCCTGGTCACTGGAAACTACTAATCCTAGACATTAGACTAACTCATAGTTCCAGATAATCGAAATGGCGCATTTACAAGAATCAAATACTGGTATAGATAGTGAGGAAGAAGAATTGGTTAATTAGCTAACTTCAGTGAATCAAAAGCTGTTTGAAATGCATTCACCATAGTCAATGACTCTTCGGGGCAAGGGAAACCGTTACCGTGACCGAATGCGTAAACGTAACTTCCGACTTGTTTATAAGTATTGGGGTATTGTGTCACAGCTTTTTGGGCTGTCATAGTACTGCCAGGAGTTTCCTCTGGATAGACAGTATCGGTCAGAGCGTATTGAACGAGCCATTGAAAAGAAGGGTGAATCGGGTCAGAAGCATAGTATTGCTGACAACTGGTCGAGTTATCCAGTGCGGCTGTTGATAGAAACGCAGTCGGATGATTATCCCAGCTGTTGTTCATTATCGTATAAGCAGCGCCACTTATATCTGAAGCTAGTGGCAGTTTTACTGACCATTCCTTTATTTTTAGATACTCATTTGAATTGCTAACGTTTTGAAGTGAACCAAGCTGGCTATTTAAATTTGCTATTTTAGCTTGTTGGCCGTTCTCAATTTTAGCTGCTCGATTATTTTCCCACTTATACCCTCCGAAAGCAGCGGCAAGCATTAATACTAGAACCAACAGGACAACTATTACTAGTCTGTTTATTGAGAGCTTACGACCAGAGTTATTTTCTCTTTGTAACTGCGTAGTTGCCAGTTTATCGCTACTACTAGCTTGATTAGAGATAAATTCGCGGCTTTTAGTGTCACTTTCCATCTTAAACAGCATACGATAATTAAGGAAAGGGAACAAGTTGTTGGCATTAACATTTATAATTGATGAGCCATGAGTATTTTGATCTCTGTTAAAATTGACATAGTCAGTCGATTATTGTAAATTATATTTACTTTGTTGAGATGGATTGATCTATCTCCGAAGCACATTGACAATCAGACCAGTTAAAATACAAGACGAGGAACAAGATTGCTACTAATCTGTGCTTTTATTCTTCGTCTTGTATTAAACAACTAAGAGGAAACTACATGGAACCTGTGTCTCCAAAAAGTCACCGTCATATCAATGCCTGGACTGTCTACTGGCTACTCGTAGTAGTCGCGGTAGTTCTGGCAACTATCCTCTCCCACGATCTACGTTTGGGTGCCATCATCGCTTTCTTAGGTATTTTCATGGGTATCAATACCTATGTAAGTACCCATACCGACTTCGGCTACTAGAAAAACGCCAACCAATCACATGAGGACGTTAAGATGAATACCCTTTTAGACTTGGTAATAGTTGGTTCAAGTCTAGCAATAGTTTGGTTTGCATTCGGTACTTGCTTTTGGGCAGTACTGAGTCTAGCCAATAGGGGATCAAGGCAACCGTTTTGGGTTTGGGGGTTACTTTGTCCGGTTCTTCTTCCTGCAACCTTCTTCGCCCTCATTCTCGGAACATGGTCCGGACTCGATCGATCTACCACTACAACCAACGACTCGTACGACCGAACAGTCTAACTAATCAAGAGGTGTCTGACATGAACGTTCGGGAAATTCCGCTAATCCTGTTTCAGGAATTTCGTCAAGGAGACTTTGAGGAGGTTAAGTTTACGGGACTCAGCTCTTCAGGCTACAGCCTCATCGCACCAACCCTTAACGATGTCTGGTTAAGGTTCGACTTCAACGGACACGACAGGGGTTATAGCACCAACTCCTACCTGCAACTGCATGCCAACGACTACGACGCAAAATCCAACTTGACCTATATTGTTCTTTTGGGTGCCGGCGAATCGGATCTGATGGGCGCGAGTCATCCCCGCAGTTATGAGGATGCGCTCTGGTTAGTCCACGGTCATAGTTATAGTCGTCTATGGGGACGTCCGGGTTGGTGTAATCTACCATACTATCTTCCTGTCTTGACGAAGATTGTCGAAAGAGCTCAGGAGCTCGATCAAGACCCAGGAACGGAACATCCCATTTACAATCACGATGGCCGACCGGAACCAATCGACCTACCTCGACCTGTCTTGGCTCACGCCTAAACAACAACTGAAGGGTTGCTAATCAAGCAATTAGACTTTAGGAGGAACTCATGGCAGATAACAGCTTAGTCATTCAGAGACATCCTCAACTATCACCCGGTCGTCGATTAGGAATTTTCCCGGATGACATCGGTTCATATGCCGAAGCGGCGGGTCAGTTGAGACAGAACGAGTATCTCGCTCTTCACGCAGACCACATAGTCTTTGATGCATTAGTGTGCATTACTAGTGAAAAGGGGTTTAGTGAAGTCGTAGGAGCGCACATTATGGCGGCATTTCTCCTCTATGGAGAACGAGTAAAGCCGGTTCTCTATGCCGTTCCCGTAGAAGACTGACACGAGCACCAACCAATCACAGGGAGAACATTCTGATGTTAGCAGTTTTGGTTGATATCCTTGTCTATGTCGTAATTTACGTCGTGGCAGGCTGTCTTGTCGGTATTTGGTTAAAAGAACCTGCTGACGACGGACCACCCTTAAGGTATTGGGCCCTGTTTTGGCCATTCCTCATATTCGCCATGATTCTGTATAGCAGGGATTAGAAATCAGTCACAGGAGAAACAGCGTGGATACTAACACTGAGTACGACCCTGGGGACAAGATCAACCCGATCGGAAAAGACTACGTACTCGTTGTGCCTCCAGAACTCTGTAAACCACTCGGTATCACCGAACATAGCCATGTTTTCATGGATCTGTCCGAGGATGGTACGTTCATCGTGATGCGCAAGGCTAGAGTTGCACCGTTCAGCCATCGACTCAATCGACCGATGAATGCGGAATTGCTCGACATCTCAGGCGTCCACAGGGACGACAATCACTAGTATCTCATCCTGAGACTGCTTGAGTTGAGGCACTATAACTGGTCTGGTCAATTACCCGAAAGAGGAGCGGAATTCGCT
>Ga0206884_1100_pt1 | contig 17917 bp, 15 predicted proteins | sample Alteio_BWOrgCont_FD_152914 | JGI IMG/M metagenome (GOLD analysis project Ga0206884, IMG submission 152914) | Enriched cells from forest soil in Barre Woods Harvard Forest LTER site, Petersham, Massachusetts, United States -... | ecosystem: Environmental > Terrestrial > Soil > Temperate forest > O...
AACCTATTTCAGGACAAGATACCTTTTTATTTAACAGTCAACCTTTACGTATGCCGAAGATTTACTTCACAAACCCATTATAAGGCTTATTCTGCAACATCACCCAGGTTCTATCATACGAAACCACGTAGTGTACTTTCACAATTATTATCATGGCCAGGGATAATGGCACATCACCAAGATCATACAGCGCCCATGAAGCAAAACCGAATAAGCCCAGTTCCAGCAATAGCCTTACCATGCCCGGCACTTCAACCGGTGCCGGTTTCGGATCGTTTTGAATGCGGAATAGACCCCACAAAACGGCTGCGATTACAGGCAGGCCGGTTGCGTATATATATCTTGGCCAGCTTGCAGTTAAATGCCAGCCCCAGTAGCCCAGTACTATCAGCATGGCAATTTCTAAGAAGAACCGCACAGCGAGGTTTATAGGGTTTGTATTCATAAAAATATTTTCAAACTTTAAATTTTGGAAAACTTAATAAGTACTTGTGAAATAACTTAACACTAAATTAAATATTAGCCGATAAAACAACCAATTATTAAGGTAATTTTGCGGCATAAATATTTATAGCATTCCTGTACAAAAATGCGTTTTACTTTTTTTTGTCTTCTGTTTATTTTAACCGGGCGTTTTGCAGGTTATGCGCAGCCTGATACTATATCCCCAAAAAGTAACCCCAGCTTAAATTATAACAATTTACAGTTACCGGATTCCGCCGCATTGGCAAAGGCCTACAGGCAGAAGGTTATAGAAGATTCTATCGCGATGTTTTACTTAATGCCTGATTCGTTACGCGAGAACCAGCTTGTAAGTGGCATATTAAAGAATAATTTGGATAGCATCTTTTCACATGCTAATACTTCGGCCCGGCAAAAAGCTTTAATAAAAACCGGGCGGCCCCGTAACCAGCGCGAGGGCTGGATTATTTGGGTTATTGTTGGCTTATTAATTTATACGGCCATGTTAAACCTTTTTTTAAGCAAGGATATAAAAAATGTTATTCAATCATTTTATAATAAACAAGCACTCTCGCAGCTTGATAAAGAAGGTGGCCCGGTTAATTCATGGGCTTTTGTGGGCTTATTTTTATTATTTTGCTTAACCGCGGGCCTTGTGTTATATCAATTTACGCTGTATAAAAACGTTTACTATAATATTAACGGCCTTCAATTATTTTTTACATTGTCTGTTGGCGTCAGCATTCTTTTTGCCCTTAAGTTTATCGCATTAAAATTTATAGGGTTTGTTTTTGATGCTAACCGGCTGGTAAGCCAGTACATAGCGGTATTAAATTTAACCTATTTTAATATAGCATTTGTGCTTTTATCGGTGGCCGTATGCTTTAGTTTGCTGGCAAACCAGTTTATACAACCATTATTAATTTTAACACTGGCATTAATTGCGGTGATATTTACCTGGCAATACTTACGAAATAGTGTAAATATCATTTCTGATATTCGATTTCATAAATTTTATTTATTTATCTATCTTTGTGCCCTCGAAATTTGCCCCATTTTGATTTTGATTAAAGCACTTGATATATAAACTTTAAGGCAGTTACACGATTTGAATTTGGAAGAGAGAAAGAAAAAGGTTAAGAGCATATTGGTTACATTGCCAAAACCTGAAAATGATAAAAATCCATACGCCGAGCTTGCTAAAAAGCTTAATTTGAAAATTGATTTCAGATCATTTATTCATGTTGAGGGTGTACCGGCAAAAGATTTTCGTAAAGAAAAGATCAATCTTGCGGATTTTAGTGCCGTGATTTTTACCAGCCGTAACTCTGCCGATCATTTTTTCCGCATATGCGAAGAAATGCGTTTTGAGGTGCCCGTGGAGATGAAATATTTCTGCCTTTCGGAAACTATTGCCCTATACCTTCAAAAGTATATTCAATACCGCAAGAGGAAAATATTTTTTGGTAAACAAACCGCTTCCGACCTGGCCGAAGTTTTGAAAAAACACTCCAGCGAAAAATTTCTTTACCCATGCTCGGATGTTGCTGCAGAAGAAACACAAAAGTTTTTGCTCGAGAACGGCTATAACTTTACGCCTGCGGTACTTTTCCGTACCGTTTGCAGCGACCTTTCAGACCTTGCGGAGGTTTTTTATGATGTAATTGCTTTTTTTAGCCCGTCAAGTATCCAATCTCTTTATAAAAACTTTCCAGATTTTAAGCAAAATAATACCCGGATAGCCGCTTTTGGCGCAACAACACATAAAGCAGTGCTCGAAGCAGGATTAATTTTGGATATCCCCGCCCCATCTCCCGCTGCGCCATCGATGACTATGGCCATCGAACAATATTGTAAGTTAGTGAATAAGTGAGGTGGTGAGTGGTTGATTAGGTTGGATTAAGTTGATTGGGTTGTACCCGGGTTATTAACCAATCAACAATTCACTTAATCAACTCAATAAACCAATAATTGGTGAGTGGCTTATCAGGTTGGATTACGTTGATTAGGTTGTACACGGCTTATTAACCAGATAACAATTCACTTAATCAAACGTAGTCAACTACTAACTAACCTGCAAAATAACTTAATCAACAGCTCACTCAATCAACCTAATCAACAAAAAAATACTTATTTTAGTGAAATTTATTCACAATTTAGCTGTCGTGTTTGCAACTATTTTTAGCGGCTTAACGTATAAATGCAAACTATTTAGCATTATTGTAACCGTTAATTTAATTTTAATTATTCGTTTATTAGCTAAAGGTTTATGTTATTTCAATTAAATTTAACGTAAATTTGACTGAAAAAAATGTTTTTTACGTTTACATGAAGCAAATTTAATATATTCGGGGGTCACATTGTGTTATATCAATATAACTGAATTTTGATTTTTAAAATGAAGCAGATATACTTTTTAATTGCTGTTTTGGCTTGCGGAATATTAAGCGGCTGTAGCAAAGGCGGAGACAGGGGAGAATTAACCGGCGTCCCGCAACGTTCATTCAGGGCCGAAGTCCCGTATGGCATGGTTTATATTCCGGGGGGCTCCTTCCTTATGGGGCAAACCGATCAGGATGTCACCTTCGCCCAGATCGCACAAACAAAACAAGTTACCGTCCCCCCATTTTTTATGGACCAAACAGCTATCACCAATAGCGAGTACAGGCAATTTGTAAACTGGGTGCGCGATTCTATCGCCATTACCAATTACGTTAATGACCCTAAATATTACATGACCGCCCAAAAGGGTGCGGCGCCATCCCCAAGTGGTAAAAAATATATCAATTGGGCCTACGTAAAAAAATATCCTGTAATGAGCGCCCGCAAAGGCGCCGGCGCGGCAGCAGCAGCAGCTAAATTGCAGGGAATGTATTACCAGGGCGACGACCGCGTATTTGACCGTAACGAACTGGATGTACGTTTATTAAAATACAATTATGCAGTACAGGTACTGCGTAATGCCGCTAATTATAAAGACGACAAAACCAAAAAACGTTCTGATTTTATTTTACGGGATACTGTACCGGTTTACCCCGATACTTTGGTTTGGCTGAGCGACTTTTCGTACGCAGCCAACGAACCTATGACCGAAAGTTATTTTACACATCCTGCTTACCGCAATTATCCCGTTGTTGGCGTAACATGGCGCCAGGCACGGGCATTTACCGTATGGCGCACCCGTTATAACGATGCTTATAAAGAATCGAGGCACTTGCCAACCCGCTCACCTTATCGCTTGCCTACCGAAGCTGAATTTGAATATGCAGCGCGCGGCGGAAGGATAGGGACTGATTACCCATGGGGAGGCCCTTATATTAAAAACGCAAAAGGCTGCCTGCTGGCAAACTTTAAACCAGGCCGCGGTAACTATACCGACGACGGCGGCGCTTATACAGTAAACGTAAAATCGTACTTCCCCAATGATTATGGCCTTTATAATATGGCCGGGAACGTAGCCGAATGGACCTCATCTGCTTTTGATGAATCAGCGTCTACATTTGTACATGACCTTGCACCAACATTTGATTATGAAGCTAAGCCAAGCGATCCGCCTGTACTGAAACGTAAAGTGGTAAGGGGTGGTTCGTGGAAAGATATCGGTTATTTCCTTCAAAATTCAACCCGTACCTTCGAGTACCAGGATACTGCAAAATCTTATATCGGCTTTCGTTGTGTAACACATTACCTGGGCCGCGATATTAAAGACAAACGATAAAAGCTAATTACACTAAAAAACTATATTAAACTCTTTTAAAAACTACTATGGCTGGGAAGAAACAACCTTACGGAATTAATAATATTGTATCATGGGGCGCTACTGTGGTTATTGTGGGCCTGATGTTTAAAATATTGCACTGGCCGGGTGCTACCTGGTTTATAACCGGTGGATTATCAGCAGAAGCTATTTTGTTCTTCCTCCTTGGTTTCCAGAGAGAAGATAAAGAAATTGACTGGCGCCGCGCTTATCCCGAACTGGATGAAGATTTTGATGGCGAATTGCCAAAATCTTCTGCAAAGAAAGCGATTGGCGGCGATAGTTTTTCAAATACAGCAGCCTTGGACCAAATGCTTTCTGAAGCAAAAATAGGCCCTGAACTGATCAACAGCCTTGCCAGCGGTTTAAGGACATTTGGTGACAAGGTAAACTCTATATCACGCGTTACCGATGCCGGCGACGCTACTATTGCATTTACCGCCAAAGTTAAACAGGCTACTGCAAGCTACGATACTTTAAACAGTGCTTTTGAAAAAGCATCAGTGAATTTAAATGAAATTGCCAGTACCAATATCGATTCAAAATCGTACCACGACCAGGTAAACAAGATGGCTAAAAACCTTACAGCCCTGAATGCAGTGTACGAGTTGGAATTGCAGGACTCGAGCAATCATTTAAAATCGATGAATAAGTTTTACCAGGATATGTCAAATACAGTAGAAAACTTTAATGCTTCGGCAGGGGATGCAAAACTGTTTAAAGACGAGGTTAACCGTTTAGCGAAGAATTTGGCTACTTTGAACTCAATATATGGTAACATGCTTTCAGCAATGAATCAGCCACGTGTTAATAATTAATATAAAGTTTACGTCATTAAAAAAATTAACATTTAAAGCACATGGCTGGAGGTAAGCAAACCCCAAGACAACGAATGATAGGTATCCTGTACCTGGTACTTTTGGGCCTGATAGCCTTAAACGTGCCTGACAGTTTATTGGATGCGTTTAAACATATAGCAGACAGTTTGGATATATCTACCCAGAATGTAACTAGTGGAGTTCAAAGCACTTACTCCACTTTCGAAAAAACCACGCTTGTACAGCAGCATGACAGGGCTCTGCCGATATACAACCGGGCAAAAAAAGCTTCAGCTATTGCCAACACACTTAATGATTATGTGAAGGCTTTAAGGGAACAATTGGTTACCGAAGGCGGTGGGATAAACGAAAGTACAGGCGATGTAGCTCAACGGGATAACCTTGACATATCTCCCCGTATTATGATCACCGATAAAAAAGGCGAAGAACTCCGCCAAAAAATAAATGACACCAGGATACAGTTGCTGGCAACAATGAAAGATGATAAGGAACGTGCAGGTGTTAACTTCTCTTTGAATGCTGAAGACCCGCCGACGATGGGTGGAAATATTCATAAAAGTTGGCAAGAAGCTTATTTTGGCGATGGGATACCTTTAGGGGCGACTATTACTACTTTGGCTAAAATACAGACAGATACTAAAAATGCCGAAAACGAAGTTGTGAAAAAAATATTAAGTGAAGCAGAACAGGCGCAAGTAAACCTTGATAAATTTGATGCAGTGGCTGTAGCGCCGACAAGCTACGTACTGGTTGGGCAACCTTATACAGCGGAAGTGTTCCTGACAGCTTATGATTCGCATTTATCTCCTAATATAACTGTGGGTGGTTCGCCATTAACTGTTGACGCAGGAAAAGGTAAATATTCAGGCTCTACAAGTGCTCCAGGCTCGCATACGTGGACGGCAACTATAAGCTTTAAAGACAATGATGGCAAACCGCAATCATATACTACCCCGCTACAAACATATATGGTGGCTGCACCATCGGCCGTGGTAAAGCCTGATAAAATGAACGTTCTATATATTGGTGTGCCTAATCCTGTGTCGGTTTCTGCACCTGGTGTGGCAACGAGAAATTTGCATGTAAGTATGACAAACGGCAGTATATCTGGTTCGGAAGGGAATTATACTGTAAATGTTACTACCATGGGTACGGCTACTATTACGGTGACAGGAGAAATTGCAACTGGTAAACCGGCTTCTTTTTTAGGAAGTTCACCGTTCCGTGTTAAACGTATTCCTGACCCAAAGGCGCAGTTTGCAGGTAAAAGCGGTGGTAACACCAGCGCGGCTAACATAAGGGCGCAGGAAAAGGTATTTGCCAAACTTGATAATTTTGATTTTGATGCCAAGTTTAACGTAACTCGTTTTACTTTAATGATAGCCAAACCGCGCCAGGATGTAATTATTATACCGGGTACGGGGAGCGAATTAACACCGGCCATGCGCACGGCTATAAACACCGTTGCGCCAGGCACTACAGTTGAATTTAAAGATATTATTGCTGTGGGCCCCGATGGCACACAAAGAGGACTTGACCCGATTGTACTGAATGCAAATTGATAGTATTATGAAAACAAGAATTTTAGTTGTAATAATGTGCTTAGCTTGCGTAGCATCTTTTGCACAAACAAAAAAGAAGAAGCCAAGGAGAAAGCCAACTGCAACACAACAAGCAGCCCCGCCCGCACCCAGCACAGCACAAAGTGCGCAACCAGGCGTTGATACCACTAAAAAGATAGCGGCAGGACCTGCAAAACCTTTTGACGCACCATTGGATGGCTATTATAAAAAAACTAATATTTTAAGCGCCAAGGTTACCCCTTATCCAAACCTGCGCGAATCGGATGTTGCTTTCGCAAAACGTGTTTGGCGGGAAATTGATGTTCGCGAAAAAATGAACCAATACCTGGTATCGCCAAAACAACGTTTAATTGATGTTTTGATGACTGCCCTTGATGCAGGCGAGTTAACAGCCTACGATCCTACACCAACAAAAACAGATCCGGGTGGCGATACTTTTGCAGTACCTTTGGCCCAGGGCAAGGCAAGGGGCAGGATGGCAGACAGTAGCTTGGTTGATAAAATTGATAAGAATACCGGCGAAAAAATAGGATCTGTATTAAAGGCAGGCGAATTTAATCCTGATAGTATAGTGAAATTCAGGTTAAAGGAAGACTGGATATTTGATAAGCAACGGTCGATGTTTGAGCCGAGGATTATTGGCATTGCCCCCCTGATAAAAGTAAAAGTAGGAGGTTCGGAAGATTATCAGCCTGCATTCTGGGTGTATTTTCCTGACGCAAGGCCGTTATTAGCTACCAAAGAAGTGGTAAGCCGCGATAATGATAATACAGGTTTAAGCTTCGACGATATTTTTATGAAAAGAATGTTTGCGAGTTATGTCGTGAAAGAATCGAACGATAAGGATGAGCGTATAAAAGATTATGCAACAGGTATAGATAAACTCTATGAATCTGAGCGGATCAAGAAAAAACTACAGGATTGGGAGCTTAACTTGTGGCAGTATTAGTGTAGTTGGATTCCGAAAGTCCGGAAAGTCAGTAAAGACCGAAAGAAAAAATATTGAAAGCCTTGGTGTATTATGCATTAAGGCTTTTTCATTTGTAATACATTACCTTAAACACCATGTCATTGCGAGGCACGAAGCAATCTCGTCGCCATGCTAAACGCTAATGCATGGCCATAATGCATAGTTACGGAATTGCCGCGTTCGTTCCTCACTCGCAATGACAAAATCTATTAATTTTCCACTCCAGCCCCTAAGCCACCACCTTCAAAATACCCTACAATTGCCTTGGCTTGCTTAGTATTTACTACCTCCTGCAATACTTCTTCCGGTGCTTCGCGTATTTTTTTTACGGATTTAAAATATTTCAGTAGCTTTTCTGCGGTGGTTTTGCCTATGCCTTCAATAAGTTCAAGTTCAGTGGCAAGCGTTCCCTTATCCCGCTTTTTGCGATGAAAAGTGATTCCAAACCGGTGCGCTTCATCCCTTAAATGCTGTATTACCTTTAACGTTTCCGATTTTTTATCAAGATATAGTGGGTATTGGTCGCCGGGATAATATAATTCCTCCAGGCGTTTGGCAATTCCAATTATGGTAACCTGTTTGTCGATACCCAATAATTTGAGGCTTTTTAAAGCCGATGATAATTGCCCCTTGCCACCATCGATAACTATTAACTGGGGCAGCTCATTGCCTTCATCAAGCATACGGCGGTAACGCCTGTGAACCGCTTCTTCCATCGTAGCAAAATCATCAGGACCTTCTACCGTTTTTACATTAAAGTGCCGGTAATCTTTTTTTGAGGGTTTGCCATCCCTAAAAACCACGATAGCCGAAACGGGGTATTTACCCTGGAAATTGGAGTTGTCAAAACATTCGATATGACGGGGCAATTGGTTCATCCGCAAATCTTTCATCATCTGCGTAAGTAAGCGTTCTGTCCGTATTTCGGGGTTTAGTTTTTCGTATTGGTCTATCTTTTCTTTTCTAAAGAACTTTACATTTTTTTCCGAAAGGTCAAGCAGTTTTCTTTTTTCGCCAAGTTTTGGTACGGTGAATTTTATGGCGGTATCTTCCAGGTCGATATCAAAAGGTACAATGATCTCTTTTGAATGACTATCATACCGGCCCCTAAACTCAGATATCGCGAGTGTTAATAGTTCTTCATCACTTTCATCAAGCCGCTTTTTTAATTCTATGGTTTGCGTTTGTATAATGGTGCCATTCATCACCTTTAAATAATTTACAAACGCATATTTTTCATCGGATGCGATACTGAAAACATCAACATCTGTAATTGATGAATTTACTACGGTTGATTTACTCTGGTAATTTTCAAGCAGCTCGAATTTTCTTTTTAAACGGTGGGCGTATTCATAGTTCAAATCGGTGACCGCCTTTTGCATATCCGTTTTCAGGTTACGCAGTACCGCGCCTATTTTACCTGTTAAAATATCTTTTATTTCCTCGATGCTGCGGTTATAGTCGTCTTCATCCTGGTAGTTCTGGCAGGGGCCTTTACAATTGCCAAGCTGATATTCAAGGCACACTTTGAATTTTCCTTTTTCAATATTTTGAGGTGTTAACGCCAGGTTGCAGGTACGCAGCGGGTAAGTTTCTTTTATCAGCCCTAAAATATTATGCATCATACTTACGGATGCATACGGTCCCAGGTATTTCGACCCATCACGAACGATACGTCTTGTCCAGAATATGCGTGGGAAATGCTCGTTTTTAATAATGATCCAGGGGTAGGTCTTATCGTCCTTAAGCATTACGTTATAACGGGGCTGGTGCTTTTTTATCAGGCTGTTTTCCAGTAGCCAGGCATCAACTTCGGTATCAACAATGGTAAAAGTGATATTCCTGATCTTCGAAACCAGTACGCGGGTTTTGGCATTTACATTGGTGTCCTTGTTGAAATAACTGGTAACACGGTTGCGCAGGTCTTTTGCTTTGCCAATATATATAAGCTCTTTCTCATCATCCCAAAATTGATAAATTCCAGGTTTATGGGGGATGTTTTTTAATGCTGTTCGGTAATCAAACACACTGTTCATTAGTTCACTGGTTCAATAGTTCATTGGTCTGCTTCATTATTGAAAAATTAGTCAAGAAGCAGTTATTTCAGCTTATTTCCCTGATTTGTTGATATTAGAATTGCCTATGAACTTTATGTAAGCATTAAGTTTCAAATGAATAGCTTGAAGCTTTTCAAATAAAATGGCAAACTGATCTTCCGTTATGAGTCCCCTTGTTTTGGATTTCCTCAGCCATCCCTTCGTTTCAATAATTGAGCCCCTGCTGAAATAACAGAAATTTTTATTTTCTTTATAATGATACCTTCCATAGCCTTCTGCAATATTGGCTCCGATTGAATCGGCAGACCTCGCCATTTGTTTACCAACTGTATCTTTTGCAAAATAATCCCACTCGTGTACAATAAACCATATCTCATCACCGAAACTTTCGGCTAACTGATATACTTCTAAATCTTCAAGTGTGTAAAAACTCATAACAAAAATCTTAATGAATTATCGAACTATCCACCAATGAACTAATGAATAATGAACCATTGAACGTTAAAACCCTAATTTCTTATCAACATCCCCCGTCCCTTGCTGCTGCTGTTTATAGGCATTGCAATCAATAGTAATCGCGCCATTTTTTGGCGGGTCGAAATCAACATTCTTTTTAATACCTAATGCTTCATTGGCATAAACTTTTTTCATAAACAAGGCAAAAATGGGCAATGCAGAATTAGCCCCCTCGCCAAGCCGGGTTGAAAAGAAATGTATATCGCGGTCTTCGCAGGCTGTCCATACCCCGGTTACTAATTGCGGGGTTACTCCCATAAACCAGCCATCCGAGTTGGTTTGCGTTGTACCTGTTTTGCCGGCAATAGGGTTAGTTAGTCCATATTTAGGCCCCCGCAACCTCGATCCTGTCCCATCCTCTATTACGCCTTTTAACATATAGGTCATCACATAGGCGCTTTGCGCGTCCATGGCCTGTACCACTTTAGGCGTATGAGTATATATCACATTGCCATTTTTATCTTCGATACGTAATATAAAAGTAGGCTCGGTCCAGGTACCATGGTTGGCAAAAACCGAGTAAGCGCCCGTCATATCAAACACGGATGCATTAAATACACCAAGGCATATCGACGGATATGGCGGTACATCGCTGGTGATCCCCATTTTTTTAATCAGCTCAACCACCGGCAACGGCTTTACTTCATTCATCACATAAGCCGCTACATAATTTTGTGAATAAGCCAACGCAGTCCGCAAAGTAATCATGCCCGGCTTATAATCTGACATGGATTGCGCAGGCTTCCACGGCCCGGAACCATACCCTGTTATAGTTACAGGTACATTGTCAACCTCCATACATGGCGAAAACCCATTTTCAATAGCCACGGAGTAAGTAAATGGCTTAGCGGTGGAACCAACCTGCCGCGTGCCTTCTTTTACCTGGTCGTATTTAAAATGTTCAAAGTTTGTACCGCCCACCCAGGCTTTTACATATCCTGTAGTTGGGTCCATACTCATCATGGCATTACGGAGCATCAGTTTACAATATACTATCGAATCGATAGGTTTCATCACCGTATCAATATCGCCATGCCAGGTAAAAAGGTCAAGACTATCAGGTGTATCAAAGTCCTGCCTGATTTCGTCATCCGACTTTCCTTCCAACTGTAATTGCTTGTACCTGTCAGACCGGTACATGCCTTCGTCAAGTAATAATTTATAGTTCTTGATAGTCTTCCAACGACTAACGCCCTTCCATTGTGCATTAAACTGCGCTTGTAAAGTTGGCATATACTCACGCTGTGCTTCTTCTGCATATTGCTGCATTGTAGCGTCAATGGTAGTATATATTTTTATGCCATCGCGGTCAAGGTCATAAGGCGTACCGTCTGATTTAACGATGTTCTGGTCCTTAAATATTTTTTGAATTTCCTGCTTAAGTACTGCCCTAAAGTATGGCGCCGGCCCGGCATTATGGTCCATCGGGTTAAAATCAAGGCCCAGTGGTTTTTTCTGAAGTTCTTCGAGTTGGCCACTGCTTAAAAAGTTTTGTTTGGCCATAAGATCCAAAATCAGGTTGCGCCTTTTTAAAGCCCTGTCGGGATGCCTTATAGGGGAATAAGCTCCGGGACCTTTAACCATACCTACTAAAAGGGCTGCCTGATCAGGTGTAAGTTTATCAGGCGTAGTATTAAAATAAGTATGCGCCGCCGATTTAATGCCAAATGTATTATAAGCCCCAAAATCAACAGTATTTAAATACATGGTTACTATTTCCTGCTTGGTATAACGGCGCTCTAACCGCACCGCAGTTATTAATTCCTTCAGCTTTTGGGTGATACGAACAAATGGGTTATGTGAGATCTGGCCCGAGAAAAGGTTTTTTGCCAGTTGCTGCGTTATCGTGCTGGCCCCTTGTTTGCTGCCCACAAGGTTTAATAAAAGTATGGTGAACGAACGCCTGAAATCGATGCCCGAATGCTCGTAGAAACGGGTGTCCTCTGTAGCTATAAGCGCGTTGACTACGTTAGGGGATAACTGTGAAAAATTAACGCTCGACCGGTTTTCTACAAAATAGGTGCCTAACACTACTTTATCTGATGAGATCACTTCGGATGCCTGGTTGCTTTTAGGGTTTTCAAGGTCGCGGAACGATGGCAATGGCCCGAACAGCTCGAAGTAAGTAGCTGTGAGCAGCAAAACAATAAATGCGAAGCAGCCGATGACTGTTCTCCATATATACCAGTTATATCTTCTTATATCCTGCGGAGCAAGCTTTTTGATGATCATTGTCAGAAATTATTTTGGTAATAGTCTATATAACTATCCAATTTTGTTTTGTCGGCTAATTTATCAAGGTTTTCTTTAGTTATGATAAAAAAGCTATACTTATCCTTTGGCACTTTCATTATATCCGGCAATAATGGAATGATTTGCCGGGCATAATCTTTAGCATCCTCAAGTGAAATGAACCGGCCAACAAATATTACCTGGTTGTCGTTTCCAACATCTTTCAGTTGATGTTTAAAGCCTTTGCCTGCATAGTTTGCGCGGTTAAACTGCCCTATACCAAAACGCGATGAAGCCAGATTAGTTGTACCGCTGTTTACATTTACCGCAAAATAATAATTTGTACTATCGCGCATCGAAAAAATAGATGGCGCCGCAACTACGGGATTATTAATTGCCGGTTTATTTGATTGGGTTAATGTTACAGGCGGCGGCGCATCAACATCATTATTAGTAACTGATGTATTTGGCTGTGTTGCCGCTGCAACCTGGACAGGCTTTGCGATTGAATCCGCTTTTTTAACGGCCACATTGTTACTAACCGGCGGTTTATTTGGCTGCACTGTTTTTGGCGGCTGCACAGTTGGGGCCGTAACCGGCGGCTGTTTTTTATCCGGGATCCTTTGAGCCGGTTTGGTTGCGAAAACAGGTTGCGGCTTTATGGCACGCCGGAATGAAGCCTTTTCTGCGTATTCAGGCGCCATCGCAAATGGTATTTCTTTCGGGTCTTCATCGGCAAGTACTGTATTTCTTGCCTGCAATTCGGTCTCGTTGGTATTAATATATGCTAAATGCTGGTTAATCAGCGGAACTATCAACTTATCACTGGGATATTTTTTTACTACCTGTTGTAAGCTATCCTTAAATGGCCCTTCTTTTTCAAAATGGCCCTGGGCAAGTATTTGCAGGTAATCCAGCTGGGCCGATAGTTTATTATTTGGATACTGTTTCAACAGATCGGGCACACATGAAATTACTTCTTTATATTCCTTATGATCGTACAGGTCAAAAACAACATTATAGGCATCGGTAAAAGCTGCATCGGCATCATCCAGTTTTTTTGCATATTCCGGATCAGATATTATCTTAGCGAAAGGCGTATTCGGGAACTCCTTCAGCAATTTATTTTTATACATATCCGACTTTGCCTGGTCCACATCACCGTAAAGCCTGTATAAATTATAATACATAGCCGGCTTATTCGGGTCATCAGGGAAACGGCGCAATACCTGTTCATAAGTAGCTATCGCATCTGGTTTATTATCCATAACGTCCCTGTAAAAATTGCCGATATCTACATAGGCATTATAAATTCGAAGATTTGATTCGGCAAGCAGGTCGGGCGTTAGCGGCAGGCCCTGTACAAGCTCTTTACGGTAGCTCCCGGCTATTGAGGAGCTTTTGCCGGCTTGTGCCCGGTTTATGGGCGCGTCAGGGTCATTTCCCTGTGTTGAATTTGCTGAATTACTGGTAATATCGCTGCCTGAGCGGTCGCTACGGCGCCAGTTGTCCTCGAGCTTACGGTTACCCCATGTTTTTTTAAAATCGGTATAGCCCTGGCCAACAGCCGTTGCGTTATCAAAATAAAAAGAGCCACCGCTAAATGAGCCGCCTGATGGGCCACTATTACCGGCCGTTGCACTTCCAGCTGCTGCAGTTGCAGCTGCCTGCTGTTGTAAAATCCTGTCGTTAACCATCTTATCGATCACCGAATCACGCGTTTTTTTGTCCATTCGCGCTAAAGCCTGTAAAGTATCCTCCCTGGTTATGATCTGCAGGCGGTCGGCGAGCAACTGAAGATTGTTTCCTTTCTTTTGGATGGACTGGTAGCCGGGATAATTAGTTGGCAGGGTGGTTAATGTACTGTCGTAATATTTTTTTGAGATAAGATAATCGGCTTTGTTTTTAAAATATATTTCGGCAAGGCGTAAATACGCCAGGCCTTTTTGACTTTGATTTTTTATACTGGCCCTTAAAGATAGCTTATAATATTTAATGGCCTCATCAATGTGTTTATCAGCAAATTCCAGTTGTGCTACCTGGTAATATATCTGATCTTTAAATTCTTTATTGTTAGGGTTTTTTAGCAAACTGAGCAACTTATCTTTTCTGTTTATTTTAACGCCATTTTCCGTATCCTCAATACGAATCATATTTAAGCTGGCATTAAAGGCCATTTCGAACAGTGCATTGCTTTTAGCAATTTGGGCATAATTTTTATAGGCCTCACCCAATTTATTGTTAAGCTCTTCAACCTGGGCCAATATAAACGTCCAGCGCAGCCGTTGGGTTTTGTCCCTGCAATATTGTACAGCCTGTTTGGCCATCTCTTCGCCATCAGCATAGTCCTGCACATCTATGTCATATTGTAATTTGGTAGCATATATATCGGCGATGTACCGTTTCTTTTTTGGGTTGATGGTTAAAATGGCCGTATCGATAATCGGTTTGGCATCAGGCAGCTTGTTTAAATATATTAAGGTGCGCGTTTTCCAAACCAGCGCCTGTTGTAAAAGGTCGGCCCTTTGCGGGAAGGAATGGCTTACGTAATTAAAATATTCAACGGCGTTATAATAGTTGGCTTCCAGGTAATTGGCCTTGCCTAAAACAAGGTAGGCATCGCCCAGGTATTTGCTTTGCTCCTTAATGGTAATAATGGTGTTGGCTTTAGTGGTTACCAGTTCAAGGTCTTTGTCAACTGTCGTGGTCTGGGCAGTTGTATCCTGGTAAACACTCAGTATCTCGTTATAATTATCAACAAACGAAGTTGCATAGCCAATCTGTTTTAAACGCAATATCTCATTCGCATTAAAAAGGATATTATAATGCGCTGTAAGGTTCTGCATGCCGCGGTTAAAGTTGCTTTTCTTTTGGAGGGAGCATCCTGTCGCGATAGCGATCATTGCAAAAAGCAATAATTTAACCGGCTTTAATGTGTAAAATATAGAAGTTTGCTTCAATTTTAACTGGGATATAATGCCTTGCTAATTTAATAACAATTATGGAATAGGATTAATAAATTTGCACATGGCCAAAGATGAACAAAAAGAAGACGAAAATACTGGAAATAGTTACTTAAAATATAGTGGGATAGGTTTCCAGATGATAGCTATTATAGGAGCATTTACCTATGCAGGCTATAAAATTGATGAAGCTGCCCATCATAATACTAAATGGGTAACCGTTGCGCTTTCACTTACGGGGGTTTTTATATCTTTGTACGTTGTTATAAGGTCGGTAAAAAGCTGACCAGGATTTACCTGATTAATGGATTTCCCGAAATTTTTAAAATAAAAGAAACCCGGAAAAATTCGTTTAACCGGGCCCAGACAAAAAATCAACCCCCTCACAAATGAAAATCGCTTCGGTTATTCTTTCTTTCCTGCTATTTATTGTTGTTATTGCTATCCGCCAGGTTTGCTCCAGTACACCGGCAATACCAGTTTGCTAACCGCCAGTTTTTGGGTTATGTTCTGTTTTATGTCGGTTTTTACATTTTTGGTTTTAATGCTGATGGTAATCGTAAAGCAAAAAAAACCAGGAATATTTTACCCAGGCTTTTCTTGGCGGCACTACTTTACAGATGCTGGCATTTTTAATATTTATTTTTGTTTTTGAGCGAAAAAATGTAACTGATAAGCACGTTTTTTTGCTTGATTTTATTTATATATATTTATTAAATACTGCCTTTGAAATTTACGTTTTGTTGCGTAACTTGCGGCACGAAAAATTAAGGTAGAAAACTTCATTTAGATGACAAACGGCTCGATTTTGAACTTAAAACTTTTTAGAATTTCCCTGATTTCCGCGTTTTTTTTATTCGCATACGTATTTGCCAACCCTGTTTTGGCTGAAGGAAATGCCCCTGATACGGCAAAAAAGGCGTTTGATGCAAAAGCAACAATACTTGAACATATTGGCGATTCGCACGTATGGCCCGTGGTATCCGAAAAATGGCTTCCGCTGCCTGTAATTGTTCATTCCGATAATGGCCTCGAATTTTTTTCATCGGGTAAACTGATGCCGGAAGGCACTATTTATAAAGGCGAAAAAAAACAGCTACAAACTGGAAGAAAATAAAATAAAAATTGTAGATGCATCTGGGAATATCGACGAAGCGGCTAACAAACATTTAAAAGATTTTTCGATAACCCGCAACGTAGTAAGTATGTTTATGACTATGGCTATTTTGCTTATTATATTTTTAAGCGTGGCTGGGTCGTACAAAAAACGTATTGGGAAAGCGCCAAAAGGCCTTCAGTCGTTTTTGGAGCCTGTTATCCTGTTTGTTCGCGACGATATTGCCGTCCCCAATATTGGCAGCCTGAAGGCAAAAAGATTTTTGCCTTTGCTGCTTACCATTTTCTTTTTTATCCTGATCAACAACCTGTTTGGGATGATACCGTTTTTTCCGGGGGGGTATAACCTTACTGGTAATATTGCGGTAACTGCGGTGCTATCGGTTATAATATTCTTTGTGGTTAACCTTAATGGTAATAAACACTACTGGAAACACATATTTGTGCCTAACCCGTGGTGGTTATTCTTTATTATGATACCGGTTGAAATTGTAGGCATCTTTACCAAGCCTATCGCTTTAATGATTCGTTTGTTTGCCAACATTACTGCCGGCCACATATTAATATTAAGCTTAATATCCTTAATATTTATTTTCAAAACAATTGCTGTAGCCCCTGTTTCAATTGTTTTTGTGGTATTTATGGATGCCATTGAGTTACTGGTGGCCTTTTTGCAAGCTTATATTTTCACCTTGCTGGCAGCGTTGTTTATCGGGATGGCTATTGAAGAACACCATTCAGATCATGGCGCCGAAATTTTGTAATTAATTATCTTTTATATATACACGTTTAAATTTAAAACACAATGACTGGAATGATTGGAAGCATCGGTATGGTATTAGCTCAGGCTACAACTGTACACGGAAGCGTTGCAGGTTTGGGTGCCGGTTTAGCTGCAATTGGTGCAGGTATCGGTATTGGCCAGATCGGCGGTAAAGCTGTTGAAGCTATTGCACGCCAGCCTGAAGCAATTTCTAAGATCCAACTTAACATGATCATCGCTGCCGCCCTTGTAGAAGGCGTGGCCCTGTTTGCGGTGGTTGTTGCAGCATTCTTTTAAGATGCCGCGAAAAAGCAACCCGGAGCGGTTGGCGCCGGGTTGTTTTTACTTTAATTGATTGATTACTAAAATATTCTTTAAACATGGATTTAGTTACCCCCGCGTTGGGCTTAGTTTTTTGGACTACGGTTTGTTTTGCGATATTATTATTTATACTGGGTAAATACGCCTGGAAACCTATTTTGGCCGCTGTTGCCGAACGCGAAAATTCTATTGAATCGGCATTATCAAAAGCTGAAGCCGTAAGGGAAGAAATGACGCGTTTAACAAGCGAGAACGAAGCTTTATTAAAACAAGCCCGTGCCGAGCGTGATGCTATTATAGCCGAAGGAACAAAGGTTAAAAACCAGATCATCAGCGAA
>Ga0206884_1103_pt1 | contig 16947 bp, 15 predicted proteins | sample Alteio_BWOrgCont_FD_152914 | JGI IMG/M metagenome (GOLD analysis project Ga0206884, IMG submission 152914) | Enriched cells from forest soil in Barre Woods Harvard Forest LTER site, Petersham, Massachusetts, United States -... | ecosystem: Environmental > Terrestrial > Soil > Temperate forest > O...
GCGTTTTCGGTTCCCGCGAAAAAGATGGCGATGTGGCTGTTCATTATCGCCGACACCGCAACATTTGCCGGTTGTTTGGTTGCCTATGGATTCCTCCGCAACGCCACTCCCGACTGGCCGAGACCGTTCCACAGCATTACCAACGTCGCGCTGATGACCTTCATTCTTGTGACCAGCAGCCTCACCATGCTTTTTGCAATCGATGCGGCCAAGGCGGGAGAAAAAGCTAAAGCGCTGCAATGGACGCTGATTACCGCCGGCGCTGGTGCCCTTTTCGCTTTGTTGCACATTCGGGAATGGCTGGGGCTGATCGGTGAAGGCATGACCCTGCTTAAGAATCCATGGGGCACCGGCTTATTCGGCGCCGCATTTTTCAGCATCACGGGCCTGCATCTGTTGCACGTTACGGGTGGGGTGATTGCGCTCGTGGCAGTTGGCATCCGTTACCAGAGCGGCCGTTACAATGCTGACGATCTCGAAATCACTGGCCTTTACTGGCACTTCGTGGACCTGGTTTGGATGTTCGTCGTGCCGCTGGTTTACCTGTTGAACCTTTCGCACTAAAACGGAACAGGAGCAAAACAATGGCTATGGCAGAAGGGCACAAGAGTAACGCGGGCAGGTATGTGATTGTTTACATTTGCATTCTTGCCATCGCGTTTCTGCAGTTCGTGATTGCTTACTCCAACATCACCGCGCCGCAGATGTTCGCACGCATGCTGTTTCTGGCGGTCGTCGAAGCCGCGCTGGCACTTTTGTTTTTCATGCACCTGTCGGATAATCATGGGCTTCTGTGGTTTGTCGTCGTCTTCACCGTCTTCGTGCTGTTGGCGATGCAATATGGGTGGACGGACAGCTTCCGCGAATTGTTGGGAGCGCCCTGGTCCAGCTATTCATAGTCTTAATCGACGGCAGCGCCCTTCTGGGGAAGGAGATATGAAGTTTCGGAACACGATCCGACTCATGGGCATTGCATTGGCAGGACTGTTTGTGCTGCTGTTGCCTCTACCGGCTTTTTCCCAAAACTGTGCGCTTTGTTATACTCAGGCGTCCTCCGCCGGGGCAAGGATGATTGAGGCTTTGCGCAGTGGTATTTTGGTCATGGTCATTCCTCCCACATTGGGATCCGTTGGTATGATTTTCATCGTGCGTAGAAGGAACAATCGGTTTAAGCGGGAGGAGTCCGCGGTAGAAGACTGGTAAAATGGCGACCACTAATCTAATGGCAAATTCCATCTCTCCGCAGACGCTCACCGCCAAGCTCCGGGATTATTACACTCTGACCAAGCCCGAAGTGAACCTCCTCATTCTGATGACCACGTCAGCCGGCTATTACCTCGCCTCTCGTGGACCATTCAGGATTTTAGGCTTGATCAATACGCTGGTTGGTACGCTGCTGGTCGCCAGCGGGACCGCAACCCTCAATCAATGGATGGAACGGGGCTGGGATGGTCAAATGCGCCGCACCGCGTCGCGCCCTTTGCCCTCAGGACGACTTAGCTCTCGCGAGGCGTTTCTGTTTGGCATTCTGTTGAGCATTGCTGGAGGCCTGTACCTGGCGATTACAGTGAACCTGTTATCGGCATTTCTGGCAGTCTCCACGCTACTGTCGTATCTCCTCATCTATACGCCGTTGAAGAGGAAGACGCCTCTGTGCACGCTGCTGGGGGCTTTCCCTGGGGCTATGCCGACGCTGATCGGATGGGCTGGCGCATCCGCCGGCATCGACCGCCATGCATGGTATCTTTTTTCGATTCTCTTTCTATGGCAGTTCCCGCATTTTCTCGCGATTGCCTTGATGTACCGCGACGACTACTCACGCGCAGGCTACAAGATGTTGCCCGACTTTGATCTCGATTCTCGCTTCACTCGCGCCGAGATCGCGGGCTTCACCGTGATCCTGGTGCTCGCAACCATGCTGCCGCTCGTGGATCGGGCTGGCTTATGGTATTGGGTCGGCATGTGCCTGTCCGGAGCGTTCCTGTTCTATCACGTGGGCAAATTGACGGCATCGGGATCGAAAGTCCTGGCGAGCCGTGTCCTTCACGCATCGGTTCTTTATCTTCCGGTGGTTCTCGGAATCATGGTGTTCTGGAAGGCCTAGAGTCTCCGGCGGCCATGTGGCTTTTCACCCTGTGTTTTGTCGGAAACGATTCCTCGCGACCCTCGGAATAGCCTTCGCCGTGACTGCCGCGATCCTGTTCGTCGCCAACTCCACCTTCGCGCAAGCTCCAGCTCCGGCCCCTCTTAAGCGATCGCAGATCTTACATACACTGCCCCTGACGAAGTTCTATGACACTCCTCATCCATTGCCCGCTGGCAAACCAGGAGAACTGATCCGCTCGGAACCGTTCGACGAATACGAACTCCCGCCTGAGGTGTCAGCTGTTCGCATTCTCTATCACTCGCGCTCTGCCTCCGGGGAGGACGTGGGGACCTCGGGCGTAGTTCTCATTCCCAGCGAGAAAAAACCTCCCGCCGGGGGCTGGCCCGTCATTGCGTGGGCACATGAGACGACCGGCGTGTCTCGCCAGTGTGCTCCCTCGCTGATGAGGAACGTAGGCCACGGACCGTTCCTCTCCATGTACGTCAACCTGGGGTATGCCATCGTCGCCACGGATTACACCGGGCTGGGCACCAATTTTCGGAATGCATTTATGGACGCTCAGTCCAATGCCACCGATGTCATCGGCTCTGTCTCTGCCGCCCGCGCCGCAGTGCCGCAGCTTGGCGCGAAGTGGATTGTTGCGGGGGAAGGCGAGGGCAGTTTAGCGGCCGTCGCTGTTGCGGAGAAGCAAAACGAAATTCACGACGCAGGCTATCTCGGCAGTATCGCAATTTCTGGCCTGGCGGATGCGAAGGAAGCATTCGCGCAACCCACGCAAGGGCCTGCAATCAGCATGCTCACATTCCTGGCCTATGGCATCAAGACGGTGTATCCGCAGTTTCAAGTGACCGACATGCTGACGGAAAAGGCACTCGCACTTTATCAGCAGATCCAGCAGAACTGCGCGGAGACAGCCGTTGCCCAGCTTCCACCGGCTGAAACCCTAAGACCGGGCTGGGACAACAACGAATTCGTTAACCAGTATTTCGCGAGAAATACCCTAGGCCAGACACAAGCACACGGTCCGATCCTGGTGATCAGCGCCGGAGCCGATCGAACCGTGCCCATAACCCTGGCCGCACCAGTCATTGCTCGCATGTGCAAACAGGGCGACCGGATTCAGTGGGAAAGATATCCCGATGTCGACCCAGGTCGCGTAATCGGCGACTCGGCGAGGGACCAGATTACGTGGATTGAAGCACGATTCGCCGGACGGCCGGCCCCGGCGAATTGCCCTTGAACTCGCCCACATATACTAAGGCGTTGTCTAAGAAGAGGAGACTTCTCTGCGCACTTTCATCAAGATAATTCTGGCCGTCCTGATCTTGACTTACGTCGGGTTCGGAGCGCTCTTCTACTTTCAGCAGGATCAAATGACCTTCCCTGCGCCTTCGCAGTATGCCGAGGCGACTCCCGCCGATGCTGGCATTGCGTTTGAAGACCTTCACATTCCGGTCAACGGATCGGAGCAGGTGCATGCCTGGTGGATCCCGGCGAGTCAGCCCACCGACAAAGTTCTGTTGATGTTCCACGGCAATGGTTATGTTTTGGAACAGGCGGCTGCCCCGGGGGGCGAGGTGAAATCTCTGCATAATCTCGGTCCCAATCTCCTGCTCGTGGACTACCGCGGATACGGATCCAGCAGTCCAGGTACTCCGAATGAGACTCGCGTCTATGAGGACGCCCGCGCGGCTTTGGCTTACCTGGTCACGCAACGCCAAGTGCGCGTCAACAATGTCATCCTCATGGGCCGCTCGATCGGAACCGGGCCAGCCACACAACTCGCCGTGGAACATACTGATGCTGGTGGTCTGATATTGGAAAGTCCCTTCACCAGCGTTCCGGAAGCGGCCAAAGCAATTTGGTACCTGCGAGCCTTTCCGTTATCTATTTTTGTTCACAATCGGTTTGACAACCTTTCGAAGATCGGCTCGGTACACGTGCCTGTATTCATTACCGTCGGGACCGAAGACACTCTGACGCCTCCGGAAATGGCGAAGGCATTATTCCAGCGTGCGAATCAGCCCAAAAAGTTGTATCTCGTCCCCGGAGCAGACCACAATGGCATCGTTGAGATTGGCGGGGAGAAACTGGAGAACCAAATCAGTGGATTCATCGCTGGCATCCACTGAAATGGGAAACGCCTTCAAGATTCAGTGCGTCAAGTTGGTTGGTCCTGAATTCTTACTCCCCGTCTAAAGCGCGGCGGAGACGCCGCGTGTAGGGTATTGCAAGCATCCAAGCAACACGACGAGTCGGGTCATCTGTTCGTACCGATCGGCGATGCCGACTGGAGAGATGCGCGCGCCCGGGAGAACCATACCGAGGTAGAGCTTGGGGATAGCCTGCAAAGCGTAGAGCCGCAGACGAAGCGCATTTTGAACCAGTTTTTCAGCCGCTTCCGCTGTCGCCGGATCTGGACTCCGACGCCCGGCATCGGCCAGACGCAGCAGAACCGCTGCATTCTGAGCCGCGCAAGAGACGTACTCCACCGCAGCCCGCAGCCGCTCTCGCTGAATTCTGCGAAACTCCGACGAAGGAAGGTTGGTACGTAGAAACTCCTCCTCCTCCGGATCAACCAAGTTGCGAAATGCCTCAAGATCCACGGCACGCATGTGCTCGGTTGGGTTTTCCAAAACCTGAGCTGGGAGGGCGCGGCCTTTCGCCAGCCTGATCAAAAATCCCAGGGCTAACAATGCGACGGATACAAGAATCAACGTGATAATCATTGCTGCAGAAGACGCTCCAACTCTTGGTTCCAAATTTCCAAATCATATGTCGGCAAACTTTTAAGCTCGAATCGAAATTCAGGCTCCGGTCGCACCACATACAAAATCCAGATCAGCACGCAAAGGTGATAAATTCCCATCGCAGAGCGGTCAAAAACCTTGTTGCTAATGGGCACGTAGAGCCGAAGGGCCGTTGTAGCGAACTCCGCGATTGCAAACGTTCCCATGCCCAAGGCTATGCCGAATGCAGGGCTTCGCCAGGAGAGTACGAAATAGCGGGAGAACAGGAACAGCGAAATCAGCAGCCCACCTTGAAGAATGCTCACCGCCCGATCGGCCGCGAAGGTCGTCGTTCGCAACGCTACGTAGGTCGCATCGTTGAGCGGAGCAGCCGGAGTGTTACCCGGCGCAGAAACAGCCAATCCAAGAGCTATCAGTAGAAGCGCCAAGCTCGCGCCGCGGAACAGCAACTTCCCGGCCCCGCTGATCGCTGGGTAACGCCGGAAAAAATGGCAGAATAACTCATAGATGACGGCAAATCGGATGGAGGTGCTGACGGCCAACCCCACGGCATACACCTGAATGTAAACTTGGCCGAAGTAGGAAACATACTGAGACACGGCGAGCAGACAAAAACACTGGGCAATTTCAAAACTGATATAGAGAAAGAACATCGGGAACTGACGATGCAGTCCGCGACGCACCATGGCATACAAAACGATCCCCTCGAGGACGTGGGGAGCTATCCACAGGTAGTAAAACAGCATCACCGAGGCAGACATGGGCTATCGCGCAGAATATACACCCTTTTGCGCCAGCCCACAACAACACTTTAACGAAATCTATTGGCCCGTAACTACTCTCGGCGGACCCGTCGGATTGCCATCTGGAGGCACTGGCGGAGTCGGAAGCGTAATCGGGCCCGTCGGGGCGTCAGCAATGGCCTTAAGGGTTGCCGGCAAAGAAACGGTAGTGGTCAGCAGCAGCGCAACAGCCAACCAGCGTAAGCTATTGTTCACAGTGTGAATTCCTTTCCAATGTGGGATTATCTCGTGATAATCTATTGCGGCCAGCCTTTTTGAATAGATTACTTTAGTAATTTCGAATTTCCAAAAATGTAACAATGACCCTGCATTCGGCACTCGAGGACCTGCAAGAAACCACGCTGAGAGCCTTTACTGGCTGTCTGAACCGCCTGGAGTATCTTTCTGGGTTACGGGACAAAGAGGGAAGCTACTTCCACTGGGGGTTTTCTCGCGTCTACGGAGACTTGGCGGCGCAGAAAGCCCTGGCGCGAGCGCACCGCTCTCAACTCTCCAAAGTTCTGGCTATGCCGATCCGGAAGCTGGTACAAGATGCCGAACAGTCCAGCGAAGTAGCGGGAGTTTCGCCGGCTGCCTACGTGGAACGACTCGCAACCACGAGCCCGAATCTCTTACCTCCGGGGCCGGGCGCCGGATCAGCCCGCCATCTTAGTTCAGTACTTCACGCGCTTTCGAGCTTGCTGAAGAATCCAAAAGCGGACGCCAATCCCCCAGCCTGATCGCAACCCCGACAACTTGGCCAATGATCTCCGCCTCTTGCGGGTATCGCAGGGCGCGAGCCGCAACCGGCGAAAGAGGGTGCGGCTGCAGAATAATCTCTTCCCGCGTCATCGTGCACCAGCAGCAAGTGTGGCCGTCGCGGGTTTCCACGAAGTAGATGGGACGTTCGTATTCCGACCTCCACCCGCCTTCTTCCGCCTTGTTCTTCGACTCATCGATCTGGACGAAACTCCCCGGCGGCAGAATCGGATACATCGTCAAATCGTCGCTGCCGATATAACCATAGGTGTACTGGCAGGTGGCAAATTGCGCCAAGTACGCTAAGGGCACTTGGCCCCACTGCTCCACCATTCGTCCAAAGTTTACTGTGCGGTGGGGATCGAAGCTGGGATCCAGACGTATCGGCATTTGGATGCTGGAGAGGTTCGCCAAGGCTTCGGAAACGTGCGATTTCGGTGGGATCACGAAATCCAGATCCGCCGCCATTCCGTTCAAATCGACCCCGTACCAGGACAAAAGTTCCCGAATGTCCCTGCGGTAGATGACCGCCAGCGAATATAAACGGTAAATGCTGGGGATGACTCCTTTTGTCTCAACATCCGAAAGACGACTCGGTGGTATGGCAAATTCGTCGTTCGCACGTTTCTGAGCGATCCGTGTGCTGGCGTTTTCGACATCCCTCATGGTCAATCCCAGTTGCTCGCGCAACACGCGCAAGTTCTGTCCGCCTGGAAACATTTTTGCCCCTCCCACATCGGCAGAAGTAACTGCAATAATAGCAACTTAGAGCCATCTATGGTGTTAAGAAATTGCGTTTATTATCGCGAAAACCCAACCAGCGTCGGCGCTATAAGAAGCGGGTATCGACGGCTCTCCGTTTCTGTTCCGAATTCGTAACGCGGACGGATTCCCCCAGCTTCTGCGTGATTCCCCAAAAGTGCCTCCTATCTTGAACGCGCGCTGCGTCGAAGTCAAGTAAATCAAGTTAGCGAGGAGGAGGCAAAGACAGGGCCGGTCTGGGACCAGCCCTGATCGAAGGCTTTCGCCGCAATGCACGTCAGTCTGCGGCTGCGGAACTGTCTTCGGCTTCCACCAGAGGCATGGTTACCAGGTGCTCGCTTATGAACCACACCTGTAGTTCGTTCGTCCGCAATACATCACTGACGACCACATCGTTGGTCCCGTCATCTCCCAGGGTTGAGGCGCGTTTCGCCAGCTCACGGCAGTCCCCGATGATGATCTGGTGGGCGTCGAGCAGGCGCGAGAGTTGCACCGGAACCTCTTCCCTTCCCTTGGGCGGCCGTTCGATTCGCGTAGTTTCCGCAACATCAGGGGCCATCGCGATACTGAGGCCGCCGAGCAGCTGAATCCGTTCGGCGATGGTGTCGACAAGCTCCGATTGCTCATTGAAATGCTTGTCGAAAAGCAGATGAAGCTGATAAAACGTCGGACCAGCGACCTGCCAATGGGATTTCTTATACAGATCGCGGAGAGTCATGGTGTCGGCGAGCAACTGGTTGAGTCGTTCCGTCATTTCCAGACGCACCGGCTCTTCCAGTTCCAGGGGTAATGCATGGTTCACGGTGCCATACTGCTGAATTTCGCGCGCCCGCTGATGTATGTGCGGCTGGGCATTAAGTTTCGAAGCAGGTTTTTTCGGCATGAGGAGTCTCCTATTTATCGCGCTGTTTAATTCAATGTTTGATTCTGCCTGACTTGGATGCAATCTATCTGTAACCGTTACGGCATGATCAAAACTAAGTAACACCTGTGGGGTCTACTACTCGTCAGTATGGATGTTTTCGACAGACCCGGGGATTCCTGTTTCAGCACAAAATATGACTCCGTCGGCAGCTTCGTCCCGAAGTCGCCAGCAAAATTCTTCGCGATTGTCTATCATGGAAGATTCCTGTTCATAAAAATGGAGAAACCATAAGTGGCCGAGACCAAGACGAACGGATTGGAAGTACTTGAAACTCGGGAATGGCTTGATTCCCTCGACTACGTGTTAGCCGAAGGCGGCCCAGAGCGCGCCGGACGCCTGCTGCAACAGTTGTCATTGCACGCCAAGCGGGCTGCGGGAGTAAACCTTCCGTTCACAGCCACCACCCCTTATCAGAACACAATTCCTGCGGTTCAGCAGCCGCCGTTTCCCGGCAGCCAAGAGATGGAGCGCCGCATCAAGAGCCTGGTGCGCTGGAACGCACTGGCTATGGTAGTGCGTGCCAACAAACTGCAGGAAGGCATCGGCGGGCACATTTCAACCTTCGCTTCGGCGGCCACTCTTTACGAGGTAGCGTTTAACCATTTCCTGCGCGCCCAGACCGAAACCGGCGACCGCGACCTGGTCTACTTCCAGGGCCATGCCGCCCCCGGCATGTACGCTCGCGCCTATCTCGAAGGTCGCATACCACGCCAGAAACTGGAGAACTTTCGCCGTGAACTGAAACCCGGCGGCGGCCTCTCTTCTTATCCTCACCCCTGGCTCATGCCTGATTTCTGGGAGTTCCCCACGGTTTCCATGGGATTGGGACCCATCCAGGCGATCTACCAGGCCCGCTTTATCCGCTATCTCGAGAATCGTGGGCTGAAGTTGTCGACTGATGGCAAAGTCTGGGCCTTCCTCGGCGACGGCGAAATGGACGAGCCCGAATCCCTGGGCTCCATCACGTTGGCTTCGCGCGAACGGCTCGACAATCTGATCTTCGTCGTGAACTGCAATCTACAACGTCTGGACGGCCCAGTTCGCGGGAACGGCAAGATCATTCAGGAACTTGAAGCCATTTTCCGTGGTGCCGGCTGGAACGTCATCAAGGTCATCTGGGGCGGCGACTGGGACACTCTCATCCGAAGCGATCGCGACGGTCTGCTGGTCAGGCGCATGGGCGAGATCAGTGACGGTCAGTATCAGAAATATTTCGTCGAGAGCGGCGCTTACTTCCGTCAGAACTTCTTCGGAACCGACCCCCGTCTGCTCAAGATGGTCGAGCATCTTTCCGACGAACAACTCGCGCGCATGCGGCTGGGAGGACACGATCCCATCAAAGTGCATGCTGCATACAAGGCGGCTGTAGAGAACCGCGGCTCGCCGACCATCATTCTGGCGAAAACCATTAAGGGCTATGGCCTGGGCGAGGCTGGCGAGGGCAAGAACATCACCCATCAGCAGAAAAAACTGAATGACGATGAGCTGCAAATGTTCCGCTCACGCTTCGGCATCCCCATCCCCGATGATGAACTTCACAATGCTCCGTTCTATCGTCCCGCGGACGACAGTGCGGAAATCACCTACATGAAGGAGCGCCGCAAGCAACTGGGCGGCTATCTGCTAGAACGCAAGGTGCGAGCGAAACCGATCAGCCCGGTCTCTGAATCTCACTTCGAGGAGTTTTACAAGGGCACCGAGGGCCGCGACGTTGCCACCACCATGGTCTTCGTCCGCCTGCTGGGAAAACTGCTGCGCGACCCAGAGATCGGTAAGCTCATCGTGCCGATCATTCCGGACGAAGCCCGCACATTTGGCATGGAAGCGCTGTTTCGCCAGGTGGGTATCTACTCCAGCGTCGGCCAGCTTTACGAGCCGGTCGACATGGATACCCTGCTCTACTACAAAGAGGCCAAGAACGGACAGATCCTCGAGGAAGGAATTACGGAAGCCGGCTCGATGTGCTCGTTCATCGCTGCGGGCACGGCATATGCAAATCATGGAATCAACACCATCCCCTTCTTCATTTATTACTCCATGTTCGGCTTCCAGCGTATCGGCGACTTGATCTGGGCCGCGGCCGATATGCGCACCCGCGGATTCCTGATCGGAGGCACGGCCGGCCGCACCACCCTCGCTGGCGAGGGACTTCAGCACCAGGACGGTCACAGTCACGTGCTGGCACTATCCGTGCCAAACCTGCTCGCCTACGATCCAGCCTTCGCGTACGAGATTGCCATCATTATTCAGGATGGCATCAAGCGCATGTACGTCGATCAGGAGTCTATCTTCTATTACTTGACCGTCACCAACGAACCACTGCCCATGCCCGAGATGCCGCATGGTGCGGAGGTCCGGGACGGCATTCTGAAAGGTCTGTATCGTTTCAAAGCCTCGGAGAAGAAGGATGCTAAGCTGCGCGCCCAGCTCTTCGGCAGTGGAACCATCATGTTCGAAGTGCTTAAGGCCCAGCAGATTCTGGAAGAGAAATACGCAGTAGCCGCCGACGTTTGGAGCGTGACCAGCTACAAACGGCTCTATCAGGACGGCAACGACTGCGAGCGCTGGAACATGCTGCATCCGGGCGACACTCAGCGTGTCCCGTTCGTGACGCAGTGTCTAAAAGAAGCACCCGGGGTCTTCGTGGCCGCATCGGATTATATGAAGGTGCTTCCGGAATCGATTTCGCAGTGGGTGCCACGGCCGCTTGTGGCATTAGGTACGGATGGTTTCGGCCGCAGCGAGGGTCGTGCTTCACTTCGCGACTTCTTCGAAGTAGACGCAAAGCACATCGTTCTGGCGACGCTAACCGCGTTGGCCCGTGATAAACAGATCGCACCGGAGACGCTCCAGAAGGCGATCAAGGACCTGGGCATCAATCCAGAAAAGCCGAACCCGGCCAACACTTAGTGGCGACGCTGAAACAACGGAGAAAGAATTAAAGTGACAGAATTCAAGCTACCGGAACTCGGCGAAAACATCGACCAGGGGGACCTCGTCCGTCTGATGATTTCGCCCGGCGCGACCATCACGCAAGGCCAGGCTGTGATGGAACTGGAAACCGACAAGGCCGTCGTCGAAGTGCCCTCCACCGTAAGCGGCGTGGTGAAAGAGATTCGCGTTAAAGAAGGCGAGAAGATCAAAGTTGGCCAGGTAATCTTTACCTTCGAGAACGGCGCGGGTGGCGTAGCGCGGGCGCCCTCGCCCGCGGAGGAACCCAAAGCACAACAGGCTGCTGCGGCAGCTTCGTCTGGGAAAGCAAGCTCGGTCGAATCACCGGCGCAAACCACTGCGACAGTAGTCCAGAGAGAGCGGCGCATTACCAGCTCGCCGACCGCGGGTCCCACCGAATTCAAATTGCCCGAACTCGGAGAAAACATCTCCCAGGGCGATCTCGTCCGGCTCATGATTTCTCCTGGCATCAAGGTCTCCGAAGGCCAGCCGGTGATGGAACTTGAAACCGATAAAGCGGTGATCGAAGTACCCTCCTCTATCAGCGGAATCATCAAAGAAGTCCACGTAAAACAGGGCGACAAGATTAAAGTTGGCGACGTTATCTTCACGCTCGAAGGTGCGGCCGCGCCGCAAACAGAGCGACCCAAACATGTTCCAGTCGAGCGTGTGACCGGGCAGCAAGGAGCGCGGCTCGCTTTCCAAGCCGCCATCCAAGCCGAAGGTAAAACGGAGGAACAAGCACTTCCACGCGATCAACCGCAGCCACTTCCCCCAAGCTTCACCATGCCGGCTCAGCTCGAAAAAGTGGCAGGCGCCGAGCGCGGAGCACCAATCCCCGCGGCCCCGCATGTCCGTCGATTAGCGCGCGAGATCGGCATCGACATTCACAATGTGAAAGCAACCGGCCCCGGCGGCCGCATCAGCGAGCACGACGTCAAGACGCATTCGAAGGCGCTGCTCGCTTCGGTGACGGCGGCTGCGCAAGCGCCGCGCGGAGCCCAATTCGCTGAGCCAGAATTGCCAGATTTCACCAAGTGGGGAAAGGTGGAGCGAGTCTCGATCCGCGGAGTGCGCCGCAAGACCGCGGAACATCTGTGGCAGGCTTGGACCACGGTTCCACACGTCACGCAGAACGATAAGGCCGACATCACGGAACTCGAGCATCTACGCGCGCGCTTTGCTCCCAAAGCGGAGGAAGCTGGCGGCAAGATGACAGTCACCGCAATCGCGCTAAAGGTTTGCTCGTCCGCGCTGAAAATTTTTCCCCAGTTCAATGCCAGCATCGACCTGGCCAAAGACGAGATCGTCTACAAGCAATACATCAATATCGGCGTCGCCGTGGATACCGACCGTGGTCTGCTGGTCCCCGTCATCCGTGACGTCGACAAGAAGAACATCGTCGAGCTTGCCGCCGAACTCACGCAGCTTTCCAAGAAGGCCCGCGAAAAGAAGCTCACCCTCGCGGAAATGGAAGGTGGCACTTTCACGATTACCAACCTTGGCGGAATCGGCGGCACTGGATTTTCTCCTATCGTGAATTATCCCGAGGTCGCGATCCTCGGCCTTTCACGTTCCAGCATGGAGCCGGTGTGGCTCAATGGAAAGTTCGAGCCGCGGCTCGTGCTGCCAGTGTCATTGTCTTACGATCACCGGCTGATCGACGGCGCGGATGCTGCCAGATTCTTGCGTTGGATCGCGGAAGCCTTTGAACAACCGTTCTTGCTCTCCGTTCAAGGATGAAGGCTTAGTCGCAATTTGTCATCCTGAGCGGAGTGGCTGCTCCGCAAAAGCGCAGTAGCCACGGAGTCGAAGGATCCCTATGATGCACGCGCTGAAATCGCGGCCGCAAGGCGTTTTCATCGACAGATTTTGTTGAGAGAACCCCCGACGCCGCAGTGCTGAAACCTGGCTGCACAGGGATCCTTCGACTGCGTTGCCGTCGCTTCGCGACGACCACTCCGCTCAGGATGACACAATTTTTTTGGATAACTGGCAAGCCTGCGGGGGCGGCTTACCGGAGATAATCAACTATGGCAGACGCGTCGAACATACACATCGCGATAATCGGTGGAGGGCCAGGCGGTTACGCCGCCGCCTTCCTCGCCGCCGATCTAGGATTGAAGGTTACGCTCATCGACCCGGAACTCAATCCGGGGGGCGTCTGCCTTTACCGCGGCTGTATCCCGTCAAAGGCACTTCTGCACATCGCCAAGCTGATCGACGAAACCCGCCACGCGAAGAATTGGGGGGTCGACTACGCCGATCCGAAAATCGACTTACCCCGCCTGCGTTCCTGGAAAGAAGGCGTCGTCAAAAAACTGACCGGCGGCTTAGGCGTGCTGTCCAAACAACGAAAGGTCGAATACATCCAAGGCAGAGCGGCATTCGAGAACTCGAATACGCTGCGCGTCAGCCGTACAAACGGTGCCGAAGAGTCGCTTACCTTCGACCGAATCGTCATCGCTACCGGCTCGCGGCCCGCGATAGTGCCCAGCCTCAAACTTGAAACCCCGCGCATGATGGATTCCACATCTGCGCTAGACCTGAGCGAAGTACCCGGCACTCTACTCGTAGTCGGCGGTGGCTACATCGGCCTGGAACTCGGCACAGTGTACGCCGCCCTCGGCTCAAAAGTTTCGGTTGTGGAGATGCTCTCAGGACTCTTGCCAGGGGCGGATCGCGATCTCGTCATACCTTTACACAAACGCATAGAGAAGATTTTCGATTCCATCCTGCTCAACACAACCGTCGCTGCGGTGAAAGAAGAGTCTGGTGGAATTCGCGTCTCCTTCGACGGCCCCGAAGTGAAAGAACGCGAGAAGCTATTCGACAAGGTTTTGGTTTCGGTCGGACGCAAGCCCAACTCCGAAATCCCGGGCCTCGAAAAGACTCAAGTCAAGGTCGGACAACGCGGATTCATCCAGGTAAACAAGCAACTGCAAACCGACGACCCCGCGATCTACGCGATTGGCGACGTAGTCGGCGAGCCCATGCTTGCCCACAAGGCTTCGCACGAAGGCCGCACCGCGGTTGAAGCCATCGCAGGGCACAAAGTCGCCTTCGAACCCAACGCGATTCCCGCCGTCGTCTTCACCGACCCAGAGATCGCCTGGTGTGGCCTCACTGAAACCCAGGCGCAGAAAGATAATCGCGAAATCAAAGTTGCCAAGTTTCCCTGGGGAGCCTCAGGACGCGCCATGACCATCGACCGGACCGAAGGCATGACCAAGCTGGTTATCGATCCGCAGACCGAACGCGTGCTAGGCGTAGGAATTGTCGGCGTCGGTGCGGGCGAACTCATCGCCGAAGGAGTGCTCGCCATCGAGATGGGCGCTCTCGCCAAGGACATCGCACTCACCATCCATCCGCATCCCACGCTCTCGGAAACGGTTATGGAATCAGCCGAGGTTTTCTTCGGCACCAGCACTGACGTCTATCGGCCCAAACGTCCATAAGAACTCAAGCCGATTCCGGGAGATTGGCTTCCCTTTCGGTACAATGAACTCTCGCTCTGGTCAGGCATCTTTCGCGGGCGCATGATTCGCATCAATTCGCGCCCTTCCTCTGGAGAAGGAACCATGTCTTCGTTTCTCTTTAAGCGAGCCTGCTGGCTTCTTTTGTGCATAACCGTCTCGGTGGCTGCCGCTGGACAGCTGCTGCCGACACAGAGCGACAAAGCCACCGGATCCGCTACTCAACTGGCGCCCCCACCGGATCCACTGGGCCGTGACACTCCCAACGGCACCATATACGGATTTCTCCATGCCGCCCAGGCGGGAAACTACTCCGTGGCAGCGCAGTACCTGCAAATGACCAACGCCAAGCGCTCCGCGCAAGGTGAGGAACTGGCCACAAAGTTGAAGAGTGTGATGGACCGCGCATTTTCCGGCAACCTGCGGCTGATCAGCAATCTGCCGGAGGGATCTCCACAGGAAGGATCTTCTCCAAACCAGCAGCGCATCGGTGCTTTGTCTGCTGGAGATGTTAATGCCGACCTCAACCTTGTTCGCGTCACCGATTCCGGTGGCGTGAAAATCTGGCTGATCTCCTCTGACACGTTGGCTAAAGTTCCCGATCTTTACGATCAACTCGCGGTGCATCAGGTGGAAAGCCACCTGCCTGAGTTCCTGGTGAAGTACGAGTTCTCAGCGGTCGCGATATGGCAATGGCTGGCTATCTTGCTGGCCATCCCCATCTCCGCGGCCTTGGGTTGGCTCACGGTCCGGTTGCTGGGCCTGTATCAGAAACTGCGCCGCCATCCTCCAATACCACGCCCGGGTGCCTGGAATGCCATCTCGAACCCGCTCTGGCTTGTTTTTGCCACCGTTTATGACGCCATGCTCGTGCGACAAATCGGCTTGCCGTTATTGCCCCGCCACTACCACCAGGAAGTAATCGGTGTGGTGTTCATCGTCGCATGGGCCTGGTTGCTCTCTCGAATCGTTCAGCAGATAGCACGGCGGGTTCGCGAACGCGCAATCCGCGCCGGCCGCACCGGCACTGGGTCGCTCTTGCTTCTCGGTGAACGTGTCCTCAAAGCCATTATTTCCATCGCCGCTATTTTTGCCATACTCAGCTCTCTCGGCGTCAACATGACCACCGCCCTCGCCGGACTCGGCATCGGCGGAATCGCCATCGCCTTCGCCGCCCAGAAAACCCTGGAGAATCTTTTCGGCGGCGTTTCTCTGCTGGGAGATGAAGTCATCCGCGTGGGCGACGTATGCCGCTTTGGTGACAAGACCGGAACGGTCGAAGATATCAGCCTTCGCTCCACTCGCATCCGCACTCCTGAACGAATCGAGCTCTCCATTCCTAATGGTTCGCTCGCTACCATGAACATCGAGAACCTGAGCCGCCGCGATAAAATCCTTTTCAATACCAAGCTGAGCCTGCGCTACGAAACCTCCGCCGATCAGTTGCGCTACGTGCTCGCCCAGATTCGCCGCTTGCTTTATGAGCATCCCAAAGTCGAAACCGACGGCGCCCGCATTCGATTCATCGGATACGACAACAGTGCGCTAAACTTGGAGGTCTTCTGCTACATACTCACCAGGGATGGCGCGGAGTTTCTCGCAATTCAGGAAGATCTTCTGCTCAGAATCTTGGATATCGTCGAGGCTTCAGGCACTACCTTCGCATTCCCCTCACGCGTTCTTTATCTCGGTCGCGACTCCGGCTTGGACCAGGAGAAGACTGCGTCAGTTTCGCACGAAGTGCAACAGTGGCGAGAGAGCAGCAAGTTGCCCTTTCCAGATTACGCGCCGGCCGACATTTCCGAGTTCAGCAATTCCCTGCCCTACCCGCAACCGGAGTCGGCCCTAAGGACCAAGAAATAGAAATAATGAAGAGGAGCAGGAAATGAACCAACCCCGCCGATTGACGCTACTCGCGATCGCTGTCCTGTGCGTCACCGTGCCACTTTGCTCAGAGGAGATTTTGATGCAGAACGCTTCCACCACCGCCAAAACATCCGCGGCAGCACCATCTTGGATGAACGCCTCGACCACCAAACTGCAAAACGAACTGACCGCGAAATACGGCGCTCAACAGAAACCTCGCCTCGACCGCGGTCTTCACCAGGTAGCCGAGTTCTGGCGCGCCGAAGATGGCGATGCCACCGTGTTCGAGGAATTCGTTCGCACCAATTTCGCTGGCGACCAATCCACTCTCGACACCATGTTCAATCGTTTCCAAAGCATGCTCGAACAACTCGATGGCCACATGCAAGAAATCCGCCGCGAGTTAAATCAGCAATCCGATCTCGATCTAGGCCTGGTGCTCCCTTTCGACGAAGTCTTCGCCGGCTACGATCCGTCCGCCCACGTCCTTGATGATTTCTTCCACAACAAACTGGCATTCACGGTTCTCCTGAACTGCCCCCTCACCACCCTCGACGAACGCCTGAAA
>Ga0206884_1105_pt1 | contig 16946 bp, 15 predicted proteins | sample Alteio_BWOrgCont_FD_152914 | JGI IMG/M metagenome (GOLD analysis project Ga0206884, IMG submission 152914) | Enriched cells from forest soil in Barre Woods Harvard Forest LTER site, Petersham, Massachusetts, United States -... | ecosystem: Environmental > Terrestrial > Soil > Temperate forest > O...
TGGCTGCGCCTCAGGGTGGTACTGTCGCACAAGGTAGTGCCAATATTTCTCAGTCTGGAACGACTACAACTATAAATCAAACCTCTCAAAATACGGTCATTAATTGGACTGGATTTAATACAGCAAGTAATGAAGCGGTACAATTTAATCAGCCCAATTCTAGTTCTATTGCTTTAAACAGAATTACGTCTGGATTACCCACGACTTTTGCTGGATCACTTACGGCCAATGGCCAAATATGGATTTTAAATCCCGCCGGTATTTTATTTACACCCACCAGTAAAATTGATGTGTCTGGTTTAGTCGCATCGACATTAACGATGTCTGACAGTAATTTTATGAGTAAAAATTATCAGTTATCACAATCTCCTAATTATTCTCAAAACAGCGTAATTAATAATGGTTCTATTACTATAGAAAACGACGGATTAGTCGCATTGGTTGCGCCCACCGTAGTAAATAATGGAACGATTACGGCAAATATGGGAAGTGTTCTTTTAGCCTCGGGTACTGTCGCGACGTTAGATCCGTACGGTGATAATTTAATTAATTTTGCGCCAAACAATTATGCTGTCGAAGGTTCTGCGTCAAATACAGGTAATATTATTGCCAATGGTGGCAAGGTCGTCATGGCAGCGAATAGTATTAATAATATTATTAAAAACGTTGTTAATAACGGCGGTTTTATTGAAGCCAATAATGCCATTCAAAGTTCCAATGGTGTTGTTATATTAGGCGGCAATTCAGGTACAACAAATATTGGCGGTACTATTAAAAGTAATAGAATTACTATAAAGGGCAATAATACTGTCATTTCTGGAAACTTAAGCACACCCGCAGGCGGAACGATAGAAACATCAGGTAATACCGTCAGTATTTCTCCCACAGCGGTAATTGATCCAGGTCCGGGTGGATTGTGGTATATGGATCCGTTGGTAATTGATTTAAGTTCTTACGGGAATGTTATTCAAAACGAATTAAGTGCTGGAACTAATGTAACAATTTATACAGGAACAAATACGTCTATTCCTGGCGCAGGGACAATTACATCGGATGTCGCTTTATCATGGAATACTGCAGCTGTTTTAACATTGGCTGCGTATGGAAATATTACGATTACACAGCCCATCAATATTTTTGGAACAGGCGTGAATGGAAATGGAACAGGTGAATTAATTTTACGTCCAGATGTAACCGGCACAAATCCTAGTACTGTTATTTTTTCAGGTTCCGGAAGTGTTAATACGAATACCTATGGAACATTAAAATTATTTTATGACCCACCCAGTGGATATGCTAATCCGATTGATTATTCATCGTTTATTTCAGGGAATCCAAATCCTGGTTTTGATACGGAATATATGATGATTAATACTCAGGCAGACTTTAATACACTCATGGGTTTAGTTGGCCCCACTCCGGCGGTGGCGGATTATGAGTATAATTTAAATACGAATGTGACCTATAGTGGAACAAATCCAATGTTTAATAATTTTAATGGCATATTTGATGGCCATAATTATGTGACAGGCGCAAACAGCACGATTACTGCTAGCAACACTATTACGGGTGCATTTGGGCTTCCTGGAGTGCAGGGCACATTTGCGGCTAATCTATTTGGTACTTTACAAAATATTAATATTTCAGCTTCGGTCACTAACATTTCGAGCAATGCCAGTTTCGTCGGTGGCGTAGCGGGTATTGTAGGGAGCGGAGGAGATATTAGTAATGTAAATTATTCAGGAAACGTTGTTACATTTAATGCAGCGGCCACAGGAGGAATTACTGGCTTTACAGATAATAGTACTCTTGCGAATGTTACTTATGTTTCTGGGGTATTAGATGCGCTGGGTGCTACTCTTGTGGGAGGGATTGCCGGTGCTTCTAATGGTGGTATATATAGTCAAGCTATTGTGAATAGTGGCGTAGCAATTGAGACAACGAATGCAACTGCTTTTGGCGGTATTGTTGGTAATGTGTTGGGCACAGCTCCAACACTTATTGGAAATTCTTATACGCAAAATCCGGGAGTACTTATTACGGGTGCTGGAACGGCGAATGGCGGAATTGTCGGATTGCTTAATTCAGGAACTTCGTTGCAGTTGGTAAGTGTGTATGCAGGTGATCTAAATGTTTCACAGGATAGTGGTGTTTTTGATCTGCTTTTAGGAAGTAATCAGAATTTTCTAGGCGGAAGTACCAATGTTACTGGGTCTGGCCTATATTATACGTCTCCGACGGGTTGTGGCGGTTCCTTCACGTGTTCGAATACTCTTTCTGCCTTGGCGCCGCAAGAGAGATCTAGTAATCCATTTTCTCCTACAGCTCCAATTTATCCTGCTATTCCGACAACTAATTTAGGTGAAGGTGTACTGTCATCTGCGTCATCACAAACGGTAGATATTTATTCTGATAATACATTAATTGCATCACCTACCAGTGATGGCACAGGTACCTATGTGTTTACGTATGATCCGAATTTAGATCCAGGATTTTTTGTCGCAACAACCAGTGGTACGGTAACGGGATTAACGCTTAATAAATTTGCTACAGAGTCAGATAATCCACTTTCTGGATTAAATATTACTAATGATACTGTAACGGTTATATCTGATTTGCCGAATCCTGTCATGAATTCTGATCTTGCGGCATTGTCATTCCCTGCTTTTTATTCGAGTTCAGGAAATGATCTGACGCTTGCATCGGGTATGAGCTTTTTAACCACAGCAACAACACCGTTTATATTAAATGGAAATATTACAGCGCCATCGGGAAATATTACCTTTGGAGCACCTGCGTCAGTAAGCAGCGATTCTGTGGTAACCAGTGGTAATGGAAATGTTTTATTTAGCAATACCATTGGTGGTACTGCCAGTTTAACCGTATCCGCCGCAGGAAATGCAATATTTGATGATACTGTCTCGGGAATTAATAATTTCACTGTAACCGGTATGACATTTATAAATACCCCCAGTATTTCAACGGTAGGAACACAAACTTATAATAGTCCCGTAACCCTGAGTGTAGATTCTGTTCTTGCCAGTTCTGCAGGGAGTATTGATTTTGGCAGTACAGTGGATGGTGGAATTAATTTGACGGTAAATGCACCATCAGGTGATGTAATATTTAGTGATAACGTTGGAAGCATCACGCCATTGACTAGTTTGAACGTTACGGCGGGACTTACTGATCTTAATGGAGCACTTGTGATAACAACAGGCGCTCAAACCTATAATGATGCAGTGGCGTTGAGCGCAAATACGGATTTAACCAGTTCAAGTGGCGTAATTGATTTTGGAAGTACCATAAATGGTAATGGATTTAATTTAAGTACGAATGCAAGTCCATCCAATAGCACGGTATTTAATGGCAATGTTAGCGATGTCGGTGCGTTGGATGTTACAGGCCCCGCCAATATTAATGCTTCATCCGTTTCAACTATTGGTACGCAAACTTATAATAGTACGGTGACATTGGGTACGGATGCAAGCTTATCGAGCTCAGGCGGAAATATAGATTTTGGTAGCACTGTCAATGGCGCAGGATTTAATTTAGCAACTATGACTACTGCTGATCCAAATAGTACTATTTTTAATGATAATGTTACTAATGTAAATAATTTAACCGTTAGTGGCGATTCGACAATGAATAATGCGATACAAATAACCGTAGCAGGAACGGCGTTATTTAATGATGAATTTAATGGCCCCGGTTCTTTAGTGTTAACCGCAGCAAATACAGCCATTTCTGAAGATGACAGTACGGGAATAGAACCCGGTGAAGTTCCATTAAGTGCATTGACTATCAATGGCCCTGTGGTATTTACAGGTGGTCTTGTCGATGCTAATGCACAAACCTATAACGGATTGGTCACTATTGCGGCTTCTGCTAATCCAACGTTATTAAATGGCACGGGATCAATTGAGTTTATTGATAATATCGAAGGTCCTGGATCGTTAACGATTGTGAGTGCAACCACACAATTTGATGGAACCGTTGGTGTTGTTACGCCATTGAATGTATTAGATATTACCAGTCAGCTGACATTAAACGGCGCAAGTGATATTAATGCAGCGACACAAAATTATCGTGGTAATGTAATTATTGCTGGAAGCGGAGCTGTTTTACAATCAAGTAATGTGATTAATATTTTTGGAACCGTAGATGGTCCTGGATCACTTGCGGTATTAGGTAATTTAGATGTCTTAGGAACCATGGGAACACCTACGCCATTAGATAGCTTAGTGGTTACGGGTAATACAGAAACATCAGGCAGTGTTTATACGGTTAATACACAAGATTACCAAGGTATATTTACAGCAACCGGAAATCCTGTATTAAATAGCACTGCAGGAGATATTCTTTTTGGAAGTACAGTGACGGGTTCGGGAACATTATCAACCAGTACTACTGCGGGTAATAACACACAGTTTGATAATAATGTCACGGTAGGTGGATTGAATATTACTGGCACAACCAATATTAATGGCGCGGATTTAATTCAGACAGTAAATGGTCAATATTATTCTGATACGGTGACTTTAAATAATAATCTAAATATTATTAACTCGCGCTATAATCAAATTGATTTTGCGGGCGGTGGTGTTGTGGGGCCAGCGTATGATCTGAGTGTGCAAAATTTCAGTGGTACATGGAGTAATGGAATTTTAGGGAGTGTTGATGTGGGAGCATTAGTCATGGGTGGCTCAGGTGGTTCTAATTTAGTTAATAGCATTGTGAATGGCGTGCCAGGTGCAGGAACACTTTCTGCTACGCAATTTTATTTAAACGCTATAGGTATTTATTGTGTTAACGGCGTATGTACTTATTTGAATACGAATATTCCTCCTACACAGGAATTTATCTTGCCCAATGGCTTGGATAATTGTGGTTTATTCGGCTGCGATAATTCAATTATTGATACCAGTCTGTTATATATAGGTGCAGTGACGGTTGCAGACGGTGATGTCGAAGCGGTTGATCAAAATGGCAGTATTAGATTATTACAAAATGGCGATATCGTATTTGTGGGCGAAACGGTATATACCGGTCTTAATAGCCATATTTGTATTGTCATTCCAGATGGCACGAAGTTATGTTTAGGTCCGTCGGAGAAATATAAAGTAATAGGAGCGTAATATGAAATTTAGTATTAAAGCTATTATTAAATCTAGTCTTAAATTTATAATTTTATTAAATATTTTATTATGCGGTGTGGTTTTTGCTGTTTCTGTTCCTGATAAAACAATTCCTCAAGCGCAAGCGTTTAATGTTCCTGCGGCTCCTTATTGTACGGGCGGTGGATGTAATAACCTGAATATTGAGATTCCCGTTGGAATAGTGGCAGAGGTTTCCGGTACAGTTGAGAGAACGAATACCACCAGTGGTATTCCGCAACAAATTAATGTCGGCGATCCGGTGTATTCCGGCGAAGTGATTGTTACAGGTCCTGGTGCACATCTGTGTTTTAATACAACGCCAGTAGGTACGAAGAAATGTTTAGGCCCGAATGAGAAATATACGGCGTAAAACCTCACCCCCCTTCGGGACCCTCTCCTATTAAAAGGAGAGGGGAATAGATTGTAAGGAGGTTATATGAAAAGTAGTATGATAAGTATTATTAAAAGTAGTGTTTTTAAAAGTAGTATGGCTTTAATACTATCCAGTTTCTTATTATGTAATCTCGCGTTTGCAGAAACACAAATTGGTATCGCAAGTTGTCTGCATGGATTCGTGGAAGCGACAAGTAAAAGTGGCGAAGTTCGAATCTTAATGCCGGGCGATCCCATTTATCAAGGCGATAAAATCGCTCCCAGTGGAAACGGCAGTAGTGTGTGTATCACGCGATTAGACAGTAATACCATTGAGTGTATCCAGTAAGGGTTTCATCCCGTTTTTCTTCCTAGCCAGTTCTACGAGCCCGCCACAACAGCCCCCCAAAGTCTGAAAAATGATCTATACCTATAGTAAGAGGTAAAGAAGAGGTTTGGGTATGGGTTGTTGCATAAGAAGGAGCCGTGCTATGAACACAATGTTATTTAAGAAGCTAGTAAATATTCTGACTTTATTAAGTTTCTTCTCTTGGAATTTGGCTATCGCAGCCCCGACAGGTGGCACTGTCGCACAAGGTAGCGCAGCTATTACTCAATCAGGTACGACTACCACTATTACACAAGCTTCTCAAAATACGGTGATAAACTGGACTGGTTTTAATACGGCAAGTAATGAAGCCGTAAATTTTGTTCAGCCTAATTCAAGTGCTATTGCACTAAACAGAATTAATTCTGGATCTCCAACTACTTTTGCGGGATCACTTTCTGCTAATGGCCAAGTGTGGATTTTAAATCCCAATGGCATTTTATTCGCAAATGGGAGTACGGTGAATGTCGCGGGATTATTAGTGACAACACATAATATTACTGATGCGAATTTTATGGGTGGAAATTATCAATTTACTTTGGCACCGGGTTATTTGAATTCAACGGTTATTAATAACGGAACGATTACTGTTGCGGATACTGGCATGGTCGCGTTGGTCGCGCCTGGTGTTCAAAATAATGGTGTGATTGTTGCTAATTTGGGTAAAGTAACATTGGCAACAGGAACAACGTATGTTTTAGATCTCAACGGTGATCAATTAATTAATTTTGGATCCAGTCCTGCTATTGAAAGAGGATATGTTTCCAATTCAGGAAGAATTACTGCAATGGGCGGAAAAGTTTATATGACGGCCAATGTTGCTGCACAAGCTGTTAATAATGTTATTAGTATGTCTGGTGTAATCCAAGCAACAACTGCAAGAAACGGTGCGAACGGTACTATTGTTTTAAATGGTGGTAGTGCAGGACGTGTGCGAGTTACGGGAACGTTAAATACATCGGGTGGTGCGGGCTATATTGAAACGTCTGGTTATGATGTCGATATAGGTATGAACGCCGTTATTAATCCTGGTCAGGGTGGTACATGGGTAATGGATCCATGGAATCTGGTTATTACTGCATGTTTAGCCGCAGAGATAGAATTTGTAATGGATGTGGAAGGATCAAATTTCAATTTATGGGCAGAACATAATCTGTATGTTGATTCAGCTATTACGACCAGTATTTTCAATGGATTTAATAAATTATTCTTGGGAGCGGGTCATGATGTTGAAATTTATGCGCCTATTACCTTGGGTGGTGAAAATTCATTAGTGCTATATGCGGGTCATGATATCAAAATTGATGCGCCGCTTGATATTGGCGGATTTTTTAAAGCGATCGCTCGTCACGATATTTTGATTAATACGGATTCTATTACATCCAATTGGTCGCAAACCTATGATGGTAATGTGCTATTAGAAGATAGCGTTAATTTAACCAGCAATTATGGAAATATTAAATTCAAAGATATGGTTAACAATGCTTTCTGGACAGATCCAAATGATTTAGTGATTACGGTGCCTTATGGTAAAGCTGAATTTTATGGAGCCGTAGGTGAATGGGATCCACTTAATAGTTTGACTGTGTTTGGCAAGACAGAGTTTAAAGATAGCGCATGGGAAGTTGTAACTGTTATGGGCCAATACTACTTAGATACAGTTAAAATATTTGAACGTTTTATGAAGTTTGAAACATTAGAAAATGGTTCGATTAATTTCGCTGCAGCAACTGGATTCGGTGTTTATGCACCGTGTGCTGTTTTATTATTAGAAACAGGCACTGATGATGGATATACCGGCGGTGGTATTTTTGGATCGGTTGACGTCAGATATTTAATCTTGGGTGGCTCTGGTGGATCTGATTTAATTAACAGTACGGTTGGTGGATACACAGGTGCTGATGCATGGATGCGTATCCATGTCGAACATGATGCCACTGGATTATATTGTGTGAATGGTGCGCAAGGCGGTTGCTCTGGAATTAGTCCAACACTTGAAAATGAGGTTATAGATTCACAAATATTCACTTTGCCTCAATTGGGTGAATGGGATTTAACAGCGGGTGGTGTGATTACTGAGGTAGACCTAAACGGAATACCAACAGATATTTATACTACAGATGTTTGTACCAGCAGTGGTTGTCAGACGGTTTCCTTCGTGGTCAACCAGGAGCCATTGACCCCATAATCATTAATAAATAAAGAAAGGGGCGGACTTCCATCCGCCCTTTTTTATTGCCCGTAGGGTATAATCTCCCAGATGAACATAACTCCCGAGCTCAAATTCATTGAACACGACACTGTCGTCATTCGCTTTGCTGGCGATTCTGGCGATGGCATGCAAATTACCGGTAACCAGTTCACTACAACGTCTGCTGCTATGGGTAACGATGTTCATACATTCCCTGATTTTCCTGCGGAGATTCGTGCGCCGGCGGGAACACTTCCTGGTGTTTCTGGTTTCCAATTGAGTTTTTCCAGTAAAGAAGTTCACACGGCGGGTGACCAGTTAAATACGTTAGTTGCGATGAATCCTGCTGCGCTTAAAGTAAATTTAATAGATTTGGAAGAGGGTGGTTTATTAATTATTAACGAGAATAGCTTTAACGAAAAAGAATTTAAAAAAGCACATTACGAAACCAATCCATTGGAAAACGGCGAGTTGGAAAATTTCAGAGTATTTCAATTTCCCATAACTGATTTAACCCTTAATGCCGTAAAGCCATTTAAATTAACACACTCACATGCGAGCAAGTGCAAAAATATGTTCGCATTGGGCATTATCTATTGGCTGTATTATCGCCCAATAGAGCCTACGATAAATTGGCTGACTAAAAAATTTGAACAGAAAGAAAATATTCGCGATGCAAATATCGCGGCGCTTAAAGCCGGCTATAATTATGCGTTAACTATTGGCTTATTTACAGAAAGATATATTGTTAAAAAAGCAAAATTAAAGCCGGGTAAATACAGGCAAATTACAGGCAACGAGGCTTTTGCTTTGGGTTGTGTTGTATTAACTAAACAAAATCAAAAGACTTTATTATTATCGGGTTATCCGATTACTCCCGCATCGGCTGTTTTACAGCATGTCTCTAAATATCAATCTGAACATATTCGTGTATTTCAAGCAGAAGATGAAATTGCAGCGATGTCTGCAACCGTCGGTGCAGCATACGGTGGTGCATTAGCCATGACGGTGACGAGCGGTCCTGGATTTGATCTCAAAAGCGAAGCGTTAGGATTGGCGGTGATGACGGAACTACCTTGTGTGGTCATTAATGTTCAGCGTGCGGGTCCTTCAACGGGAATGCCAACAAAAACCGAACAAGCTGATTTATTAATGGCAATGTACGGTCGTCACGGTGAGTGTCCTGTGCCTATATTGGCGCCCAAAAGTCCAAGTGATTGTTTTGATATTATTATTCAGGCTTTTCAAATAGCCGTAAAATATATGACGCCAGTGATTATATTAAGCGATGGATATCTAGCAACGAGCGCTGAACCCTGGTTGATTCCTGATGCAAATACAATACCCAAGATTAATTCATCTGAAAATTGGATTATTCCCGGAACCAAAGATAAAGAATTTAGATTGGGCGGTTTAGAAAAAGATATAAAAACAGGCCATATTAGCTATGATCCGCAAAATCATCAAAATATGGTGAATAAACGCGCAAATAAAATAGAGCTTATAAAAGACTTTATTGCTGAACAAGAGATTATGGGCAAATCTTCAGGCGAGACATTAATCATTAGCTGGGGTGGTACCTATGGCAGTGTATTTACAGCAGTAGAATTATTGCAGCAAGATGGACATGATATTGCTTTAATACACCTGCGTAATTTAAATCCCTTTCCTAAAAATCTAAAAAATATTTTAAATAATTTTAATAAGATTTTAGTCGCTGAATTAAATATGGGGCAGTTATGTAAATTAATCCGAGCAGAATTTTTAGTGGATGCGAAATCGATATCAAAAGTTACCGGCAAACCTTTTTTAGTGAATGAATTATGCGAAATGATTTTGTCTCAAATCAAGAAGTAAGATGGTGTCCCGGTTGTGGCGACTATGCAATTTTAGCCGCCATGCAACGGACTATGCCGGAATTAAATATTCCCCGAGAAAATATTGTCTTTATTTCAGGCATTGGTTGCTCTGGACGATTTCCGTATTACATGAACACCTATGGATTTCATACGATTCATGGAAGAGCGCCTGCAGTTGCGAGTGGCCTGAAAATAATTAATCCCGATCTATCCGTTTGGGTTATTACGGGTGATGGTGATGGATTAAGTATTGGCGCGAATCATCTGATGCATTTATTGCGCCGTAATTTTGATATTAAAGTGTTGTTATTTAATAATAGAATTTATGGGTTAACAAAGGGCCAATATTCTCCCACTTCTGAGCAGGGAAAAGTAACCAGTACTACTCCAGAAGGTTCTCTTGATCGACCTGTGAATCCTATAGCCTTTGCGTTGAGCGCAGGTGCGACTTTTGTAGCGAGAGTATTAGATGTCGATCAGAAAAATTTAAATTATTTAATCAAGAAAGCCGCTGCGCATAAGGGTTCTGTATTTATAGAAATTTATCAAAACTGCAATATTTTTAATGACGGCGCTTTTGCCAATCTGAGTGACAAAGCATTAAGAGATCAAAATACCGTTTTTCATACAGAATCGGCTGAAAGTCTTTCGGAGGCTTTTCGCTTAAGTCAGATAGAAAGCCCTGTTCATATGGGTATTTTTTGGCAAGAAGAGAAACTGAGCTATGAACAGCTGTTAAGCGCGCAAAAAAGCGATAAAAATACCAGCGTTTCTGACTTGCTGTCTTCAGGACATATTTGGGATGTGGTATAGTTCGCGCTGTTTTCTTTAACTTTATGAGGTCTTATATATGAAACTCAAGGTATTACTGCCATCAGTAGCTTTATTAATCATGGGATTTCTTACGGCATGTACGCCAAATATTTCCGCAGGAAGTTATACAACGGATCAAGTAGGACAAGCAGCGCGTACAGCACGTGGTGTAATTATTGCGGCACGTCCGGTTAATGTCGCAAATTCAGGAGTGGGTGTTGGTACTGTCGGTGGTGCATTACTCGGTGGTGTTGCGGGTTCTGCGATTGGTGGCGGTACGCGTATGAATATATTGGGTGCATTGGGTGGTGCGGCGGTCGGTGGTGCAGTCGGCAATTATGCTGAAAACAAGATGACGAGCCAAACCGGTATGCAATATACGATTAAATTAGCCAATAAATCGGTTGTGACGGTTACGCAGGGAATGGATCCTATATTAAACGTCGGTCAGCATGTTTATGTGATCTTCAGTAATCCAGCGAGAGTTATTTCAGAGTAAAATATTGTAACTATTTTATTTGTAGCAAAAGGGCGCAATGTACCGCGCCCTTTTTTTATGGATTTAATTTAAGCGAAAAAAAACCACCGGACAGCAGAGCTACCCAGTGGTTTTTTCGTGAAGCTTAAGCGAAGTGGTAAGCTAAGCCTAACATCAAGTTAGCATTGTTGCCGGTATTAGTATTGTCTGTATAAACGTAGTTTCCGGTCAGATCAAGTTCCCAATTTGGGTTAAACATGTAACCAACACCTAAGTCACCTTCTGGAGCAACTTGGTTGCCGGTACCTGTACCCGTTAAGAGACCGGATGCAGTAACATCTTGATTAACGTATGCCGCACCTGCCTTAGCAAAAGCAACAAAACCTGTAGCGCAATCGGTATATTTTAATACACCTAATAAGCTGATGTTATAGCCATTTACTTTTAAATTAACACCTTGGTAGCTTGTTGTGGAATTTGGATACCAAAGACTATCTGCTTCCAAGCCGTAATTAATGGTGCTGTCACCCCAAAGGTAACCTATGCCTACACCACCAACAAATCCTGTAAATGAACTTACTGCTGAGGTTCCTGAATCGATCCAGTTGACACCGGCTTGTGCTTGAACGTATGCGCCTGGGTTAGCAAACGCTAATGCAGGAACAAGAGCTAATGCAGCTAAGATTACTTTTTTCATCAGTTGTATCTCCACGGTTTAAAAGGAAAAAGGATCCTAGCAGGTACTTTCTATACAGTCAAAATGGTTGTGCTGGCGCTGTATTGACGGTGAGGGGGTGAAATAGATAGGCGAAAAAAAACGCTGGAAAATCATTGACTTTCCAGCGTTTGAGTGCGGCTAATTAACCAAAGTGGTACGTTAAGCCCACTAAGAAATTATAGTTTTCAGTAGTATTGGGACTATTTGCTGCAACGGCAGCTGTGTTTATATTATTTTGAGAGCCAGCGAAAACACCATCCGCTGTTACGTCAACTTCAAGGTTGGATGCAAGCATGTAACCTACACCAACTGCTGCTTCGGGTTCAACGTTACTGGTTGATGTAAAAGTATTAACCGTCACGCTATTTTGTAGAATATCCAATTGCTGACTGACATACGCGCCACCCGCTTTAACAAAAGCAGTAAAGCCGGTTGAACAAGAAGTATATTTTAATACGGCAAGTAAGCTTAAGTTGTACCCATCATATTTCGCCTGAAAATTACCGGTGCCGCCGCCACTGCCGCCAACATGTTGTGATGATGAATATGTATTTGGGTAAACCAATCCGTCTGCTTCTAAACCGTAATTGATTGTGTTATCGCCCCAAAGATATCCAACGGCTGCTCCGCCAACAAAGCCATAAGCATCATTTTGAGATGTTGCTGTGGCAGCTGTTGCACCATTCTGAAAATTTGCGTTAGGTTGAACCCAATTTACACCTGCTTGCACAGTTGCGTAAGGTCCGGGAGCAGCGAAAGCAAAAGCGGGAGTAAGTGCCATCAAACAAAATACTAGTTTCTTCATCCTGAATCTCCAACAGTTAAATAAGGAACTCGGATACTAGCATTGAGTTAAATACATTTCAACGGCTTGGGAATTTTTGCAAAGTGACTAGCGGTCTTGATTGGATGATCAGGAAAAAGTTTGTGCAGATAAATACTGTTGGCTTTTTCTTTTCCCCAGTGTTCAGATAATTTTTGAATTAATATTTTGCTGGTTGGATGAAGGTGATTTTTTAAATAAAAATCGCGGACTATGTTAATTACTGTCCAATGATCTTCGGTGAGATTATTTTCGTTCAATTTTTTCAACATGTAGTCGACTGTGAGAATAACTATATGAAAAATAAATAATTAAACCTAATGTCATCCAGGTTAAAAAACGCCACCAGGTTCCAAAGGATAAATTCAGCATTAAATAAAAGCACAATCCTGCGCCTAATATTGGTGTGTAAGGATAAAAAGGCACTTTGTATGAGCGAGTGAGTTCTGGATGTTTACGACGTAAAACAATAACACCTAGTGAAACCATTGAAAAAGCACATAGGGTACCAATATTGACTAATTCAGCTACCGCATGCATGGGCATTAATCCAGAAACTAATGCAATCACAATTCCGCCCACAATAATTATAGTCATGGGCGTGTGAGTTTTTGGATTAATGGTTGAAAAAATGGGTGGCAATAATCTATCGCGTGACATTGCAAAAAATACGCGCGTTAATCCATAAAACATCACAAGCATGACAGTAGTTAAACCCGCAATAGCTCCTGCCGAAACAATGGCTGCAGCAAAATGACTGCCCACCCCTAATAGAGCATCCGAAACCGGTGATGCCGTATCCAGTGTTTCATAGTGTGCAATACCCGTTAATAAACCAGCGACAATAATATAGAGCGTTGTGCAAATAAGCAGCGAGCCAATTATTCCAATCGGTAAATCACGTTGTGGGTTTATTGCTTCTTCAGCAGCTGTCGAAACAGCATCAAAACCAATATAGGCAAAGAAAACAATGGCTGCGCCATGTGCAATTCCTGTCCATCCAAAGGGTGCAAAGGGGAGCCAGTAATTTGGATGAATGTGCATCGAGGCTACGGCAATAAAAACGAGGATAGCGATAAGCTTGATAAAAACAACAATATTATTAATTTTTGCGCTTTCACGGACACCAATACACAATAGAGTGGTAATGGCTGTAATAATCAATACCGCCGGAAGATTGATATACCCCCCCTGAGACGGATTGGTTATGAAGCTTTGGGGGAGATGGACCCCTAGAGACAGAAAGATGTTATTAATATAGCCAGACCAGCCAATAGCTACAGTCGCTGTTGCGATGGAATACTCAAGAATCAAGCTCCATCCAATGAACCAAGCAAAAATTTCGCCCATTCCTGCATAAGAATAGCCATAAGCACTTCCGGAACCTCCGATAGATGAAGATAGCTCGGCATATGAGAAGGCGCTAAATGCACAGGCAATGCCTGAGAGTAGATATGAAATAACAACGGCAGGGCCCGCTTTTGTCGCTGCAGCGACTCCTGTAAGCACGAAAACACCTGCGCCTATAATCGCGCCAACCCCCAGTAGGATCAGGTCGGTGGCATGTAAGCAACGCTTAAGGGCTGAGGCTTCCCGAAAGTGTTCCAAGGGCTTTGTGCGTAGTAATTGCATAGCCGGAGACTATACCATATATGCACTTTTGGTTGCCAATTCGAGTCAAAATAGGGTACTATTGAGGGCTGTTTCTATTACAATAAGGGGTATTTCATTGTTTGGTCGATTCTTAATAGTTGTTCTTAGTAGTTTGATTTTTTGTGCCAGTGCTAAAGCTTTTGGTCTTTTTAATCTTTTCTCCCAGTCTACCAGTGATGCGCAGGTCATTTTATCCAAGGCTGAAGGGTTAAGTCCTGAAGTGCTAAATTTGGCATTGAAGGCTTATGATAAATTGCGTCAGCAAGGCTACGATCAGCAGCAGGTTTTGACAATTGTGGACTATTCAAAGCCTTCTACTCAGCCGCGTATGTGGGTTATTGATCTCAAGAACCTAAAAGTAGCTTTTCGCGCCTTAGTTGCTCATGGAAAGAACAGTGGGGATGATTACGCTGAATCGTTTTCTAATCAACCCGAAAGTCTTAAGTCTAGCATTGGCGTTTATTTGACCTCCAATACGTATGTGGGGCACGATGGATATTCTTTACGACTGAATGGTCTTGAGCCTGGGTTTAACAGTAATGCGCTAAGTCGCGATATTATTGTGCATCCTGCTAGTTATGTGAGTGAAGATTTTGCAGAGACTCACAAAAGGCTGGGGCGTAGTTGGGGCTGTTTCGCAGTGGACCCAAAAATCTCTAATCAGTTAATTGATAGCATTAAAGAGGGAACGGTAATTTTTGCGTATTACCCTGATAAGCAGTGGTTAGAACACTCTCAATTTATAGGAACTTAATTTATGGAGCAGTTGCGTTGGGCTTGCCGACGTGGAATGTTGGAACTGGATATTATCCTGAATGATTTTTTGGATGCCCAATATTTTACTTTAACTGGGTATCAGCAAAAATCCTTTGAGAATTTATTATCGCGTACGGATCAGGAACTTTTTCGGTGGCTAGTGCATCATGAAGTTCCGTCTGATTCGACTTATTTTGAAATTACTGATTTGGTTAAGACGTATGCAAGCCGAATCATTTGATTATCGTCCTTCAAAAATACTGATTTTTCTATTGATTGTGGTTCATGTGGGCTCTTTAGTTATTATCGCTTGTATGAGAGGGCATATATTTGCACAATTGCTCGGTGGAGGTTTATGTTTATTTAGCTTTATCTGGAATATTAATCTCCAATTAAACGTCAAGAAAATCTTGTGGAACGAAAAAACTGGCTGGAAAGTGCAGGATCGTAAGGGAGCTATTTACCCTGCTAATCTTAATAAACAAAATGTTTGTACGCCATGGGTTGCAGGTTTAAATTTTAACAAGAAACCGCTGATTATTTTTTTTGATTCTATGCGTAAAGATGCATTTCGTCGCTTGAGGGTTTTACTGGCAAATGGGAGAGCAAATTATGAAAATTGACATGGAGATCCGTGAAAAAAATGCATGGATGTTGAGAAGTTTATTAGGCTAACGTATGCGCGCAACACCAAAGGTCAATTTTTTCAACGCCGCGATTGCTGAGTATTTCTGAAAGTTCGCGTGTGGTTTCCCCCGTGGTTATCACATCGTCAAGAATAGCAACGTGGTTTACGGTTAGTGGTTTGGTTAATTCAAAGCAGTTTTTGATATTTTTTTTGCGCTCAGTTGCGTCTAGAGAGGATTGTGCTGAAGTGTATTTTTTTCGAATACAACTGGAAATGTCTATTTTGATTTTTAGAATGTTGCTAATAGGTCTTGATATTTCAAGCGCCTGATTAAATCCTCGTTCTTGTAATCGTTTTCGATGAAGCGGAACAGGAATAATAAGTTTTGGTAGTGGGGTAGTGCTGTAATGTTGAACAATTTTTTGTGCTAACAGCTGTCCAAATAGCTTTGCATACACAAGTTTTCCGTGGAATTTTAGTTGAGTGATCATGTGATCGACCGGAAAATCGTAATCAAACAATGCCAGTATTTTATTAGAGTTGTGTGCAGGTAATTCGTGTTGACAGTCAGTGCAAAGATCGTATGGGTTTTTGGTATTTCGATGACAGAGTAAACAGATATGACTCAAGCGAAAAATATTCATATTATTGACCTCTCAGAGAACTTATTGGATCGGCTTTCTATTATTAAGTTAATCCCAAATTATATTCTAAGCAAGGGTGTCAATAGGGATTTAATAAAAAAAACATACCCTGACGCGAAGTTTGTAAAGGAAGGTCGGGTAGATTTAGTATTAGGTATAATCGAGTTTTCCACCGAGAGTGATTTAGCAGAATTATTAACGTTATGGAAAAAGCGTATAAAATCAGATGGTCTGTTGTTATTTAGTTTGATAGGTGTCGGAATTGATATTTTGGATGTAGGTGATTTTTTATTATGGCTGGGATTTGTAGATGTTGTTCTAGATCGTGAAGACGATGCTATATTCGCTCATGCATTCGGCCCAAAAGAGATAAATGTGAAAATTAATCAGATTCGTCGAGCGAATTAAATTTTTCTAATGCATCTGTATTTTTATTATAAACCTGAATTTTTTGATCGGCTTGT
>Ga0206884_1108_pt1 | contig 16040 bp, 9 predicted proteins | sample Alteio_BWOrgCont_FD_152914 | JGI IMG/M metagenome (GOLD analysis project Ga0206884, IMG submission 152914) | Enriched cells from forest soil in Barre Woods Harvard Forest LTER site, Petersham, Massachusetts, United States -... | ecosystem: Environmental > Terrestrial > Soil > Temperate forest > O...
AATATAGCCTTACGAATTGAACAGGCTTTTGGCGGGAATGCAGATTTTTGGTTAAGGATGCAACGAGGGTTTGACCTGATTGAGGAAAAGATCAAGTTTCAAAAGAACCCGCCGAATGTTAAGCGGTTTGTGGTGGGGTAAGTGAAATCACCTGGGGTTTCGGATACAAGTGCCAGGGCAATGGCTCACATTTTATAATACGATAGTATAGGTGTAGCCCGTTGCATAGTACACCCGGCAATTCTCATTCAAAATATTGCCGCCAAACCCCAAATGCTTTATTATTTTTACAGCTATAAAGCCCGCACAATTATTAATGAAAGCCCGGGCTACTATTTAAGTATGAAACTAAACCCCCAACATTTTTTCGCAGTCATACTGCTATCTTCATTTTATTCTTGTTCAACACTTAAACCGCTTGCACCGGCCAATTCAGGGGCTGATATTCCCAATATTGTTCAACCGGTTTCTAACGTGGAGGTGCCTGTTACCGTCGACCTGAAAACCTATTTTGTACAGGCTGAAAATTCGGTTCCCAATAAATTTTCGGGAAACCAGCAAGCTTGTGAGGGTTTAAGCTACGCATATACTTTTACACGTACGCCATTTGCCATTACAGGCAGCAACAACGTGGTCGGCTTAAAATTTACGGGCAGCTATGGTTTCACGGCGTCGTTTTGTGCCAAATGTACTACGCTTTTAGGTTCGGGCCCGCAATGTATAGTTCCAACTTTATCTGCACAGTGCGGGGTTGGCGACGAACCGCCGCGACGAATGGAAATATCCTACCAATCCACCATCAGGATTACGCCCGATTATCATTTACAATCAAAAACTATTTTATTTCCTGCGCCAAAACCGATTGACCGCTGCAACATACTTTTTGGGAACATTGATGTTACCGATAGGCTGGTGCAATATATAAGCAAGCCGTTAAACGATTTAGGCAAACAGGTTGACGCAAAAATTGCGGCATATGATATTAAACCAATGATTAACCAGATATGGAACAACGTTGCCAGCGAAACCAAAATTGGCGACGTAGGTTATGTATCCATTAATCCGCAAACGGTGAGGTTAAGCAGCTTTAGTTTAAATGGCAGTTTGCTTACTTTTTCGGTGGGGCTGTCGGCAAAGCCTGTCGTAACCACAGTAAGCTCCCCGCCGCCGCCAAGACCGGCGCCAAATTTAACCACTTATGTACCGGCAAGCGGCTTTAATGTTTACCTGGATATTTTAGAGAATTATGACCACCTCACCAACGTGGTAAACCAGCAGGTAGCCGGCATGAATGCCAAAGTTGCCGGTAATGAATTTATTGTTGATAAAACCAAAATTTGGGGCATTGGCAAACAGATAGCTATACAGGTTGATTTTAAAGGGACCAACACAGGCACTATTTATTTAGTTGGGACACCAACCTATAACCAGGTTACCCATGAACTTTCATTCCCCGACCTGAGTTTCGATCTGCAAACAAAAGCCTGGATGCTTAAGGTTGCTAAATGGATGTTCAACGGTAAAATAACCGATATGATACGCCAGCGGGCCACCTATAACCTTACACAATTTATGGGCGACAGTAAAATCAGGATACAAAAGGAAATGAGCCGCGACTATGGCAACGGCATCAGGGCGGAAGTAGCCATACATGACCTTGATATTGAGGCTATATATCCAACCAGCGAAAAGCTGATCATCCGCACCCTGTCAACCGGGCAACTTAAGGTGAACGTGGTTATGTAGGGGCGACCCTTGTGGTCGCCCTTTAAAATTGTTTCCCAGCGGCCATTTTGGTGATTAGATTTAATTTTCTCGAACCGGGCCATTTTGGTGCGACCACAAGGGTCGCCCCTACGTTATCAATTCGCTCCTTTCACCCTGCTCTTTTCATCATCGGCGCCGGTTTGATGTTCGCGGGCTTTTATTTTATTGTTACCGAAATTATAGGTCAATGTTAACCGGGTTATGCGGCTTTCGCGTTTCTGGGTGATGAACAAATCGGTGTTTTGGTACTGGCTGTTAACATCGTTATGCAGCGTGTTAAATATATCGCTCATCGATAGTTTTACATTAAGTTTTTTGTCGGCAAACTTATGGCTTACCCCAGCATCTACCGAATACCGTGGTTTAACATCATAAAGCCCATAGGTAAGATCTGATTGGTAGTTGCCTGTTAATTCAGCTTTGTAGTCGGCAAACGGAGTAAATGTTTCGGTAGCCCTTATATTATAAGCAACCTGGCCACGGTCAAGATTCCCGCCTTCAAGCCCGTTCGATTTAAAGCCCAGGTAAAAGGCGGTGGCGTTAATGTTGCCTTCCCACCATTTGGTGATAGTATATGGGGCATACAAGTTAACATTATAAGCATTTTGTTCCTGTAAATTATCCTGGGTGATAAATGAAACCTTTGTAGCAGGGTCAGTGCCGGGTACCTCAGTTATTACGTCGGTAGTTTTGCTGTAGCCGAGGGTTAAAGTAATGTTCTTATTATAGGTGTAGTTAAACTCAAAATTATTGGTGTACTGCGGTTTTAAATAAGGGTTACCCTTTTGATAAGTATAGGGGTCCAGGTGAAAAACAAAGGGATTAAGGTTATCATACTGCGGGCGGTCAATGCGGCGGCTGTACGAGAAGGTCATCTCATTTTTATCGTTGATGGTATGGCTTAAAAACAAGCTTGGGAAAAGGTTAAGGTAATGCCTTGGAATATTGGACACAACATTAGCCGAATCGCCAACGGCACTAGAACTGGTGTACTCGGCCCTTAAACCTGCCTGTACCGAATAGCCTTTAAAATCCTTGTTTAAATTTACATAGCCCGCATCAATCTTTTCGTCATAAACAAAATGGTTGGTGCTTACATAGGGATTAGTAACCGTATCTTTTTCGGTAAGGTTATTATCAGTTTTTACATCGCTGAATTTAAGGCCCGATTCAAACTTTAATGTTTTGGTGATCGGCTTGGTGTAATCGATCTTAGCTGTGCGGATATTGATAGTAGATGGCGTTAGATTTCCTAAAAATGATTCGGGGTGCTGTATGCTGCCATCGGGCAGGTAATAATCAGTTACATATTGCGCTGTCGAATTGTTTTTAAACTGCGAATAATCAAGGTCGGCGCTTAACTCCTGCCCTGCGGTATCAATTTTATAAGTATCATTTAAATTAAAGGCGATGTTATGATAGGTTTGGTGGATTCCCGAAACTGTGCGTAATGTTGAGTCTACCTGGCCAAAGCTCGGGCCTATATAAGTACGGTCATCTATATTGTCCTGTTCGCCGTTGAAATAGCCGCTTGCCACAAAGCCTATGGTGTTTTTTGACGATAGGTCGTAATCAGCGCCGAGGCGGTAGCTGTTGTCATGGTTGGCGCTGATCAGCGGGCTTGTTTGCCTGAAATAAGTCGGTGGCCCACCGGCAATAGTATCGGGAATAATGCGCATTATGCCGATATTTTGTATACGCTTATTATCATCATGACTAAAAGAACCGAACACATTCAGGTTGCCTTCTTTATGGTTCAAGGTTAAATTTTCGTTGTCCTTGCCATAGGCGCCATAGCCCGCGCCGACAGTCGCGCTGCCATTGGTGCCAACTTGTTTGTTCTTTTTAAGGATGATATTGATGATGCCGGAATTTCCTGCGGCATCATATTTAGCCGATGGGTTGGTAATTATCTCGATAGATTGTATCGTTGTACCGTCTGTTGAGCGGAGCAAGGTAGCCAGTTGTGCCGATGTAAGGTAAGTAAGTTTGCCGTTTATCATAACGGTAACGCCCTGTTTGCCCTTAATGCTGATGTTGTCATCCTTGTCAACCGATACGCCAGGCGCACGTTCCAGTATATCCATAGCGGAGTTGCCTGCTGCAAGGATGCTGTTTTCAACGTTCATAACCGTACGGTCTATTTTATGCTCTATCAACGGTTTCGAAGCCGTAATTGTAACTGCATTTAAAGCATGACTGGCGGCAGCCATTTTTAATGCAGGCAAGGTAACGGTTGGCGAGGCATCCGTAACTGTGAATACCTTGGTTATTGCTTTTTCATATCCCACCACCGAGGCTTTAATAATATAGGCGCCGGTATTTATATGATCAAAGGTATAAAGGCCCGTTTCACTGCTTAACGTACCTTTTACTACTGACGAATCCTGTGCCTTTAGCAGGCTTACTGTTGCATAATCCATTGGCTTGCCATTTTCATCGAGCAATGAGCCCGTAACCTTAGCTTCGGGTTTGGCGGTTTGTGCAAAGCTTATAGCCGTACCGGCTATAAGCAGCAATAGTGTATATATTATTTTTGCAAGTGTAGTTTTCATTTTGTTAGTCCGGTTTTTGGGCAATAAAAAGCCCGTTAAAGAATTTTGTTCTTTTTAAAAATTAGTTTGGTAAAATTTTCTATTGCCCCTTTTCGGGATGTGCAGGTTATGTAACCTGGCCTTGCTGGATATTTATGTTACGTAGTTGTTTGGTTTTCATTTGTTAATTTTTTTATAAAGGAACGCTGCTATATCCGTTTGCTAAAACATTTTTGACCAGCAGGTGCTTTTCAGTGACCTGTGGAGAAAAACCATCGGTCGCCGGTTAAAAATCTAAAAACTTTATAATTCTATGTTTAAGATGCGAAAAAGTAGCCGAAGGTTACAGTGGTTTTTGGCTTTTTCGGTGAATGACCAACATTTGTCGGTGAATGACCGAAAAAAACAGGCGGGCTTAGGTTGCAATCAATTTAAACTTTTTAATACCGGGAACAGCTCTGATACGATATCTTTAAAAAAGCAAAAACCTGCCGGTTTAACTTTATTGGCTATTTTGCCTATTTCCATTTGTTGTTGTATTGGTTTCGGATAGCAACCCGGCCGGGTTTTATTATTGAGTGTATAATAAAAAGATAATATAAGCCCGCCGAACAACAGCGGGCTTATATACTTAATGATTGTTAACGGCTTCATTAGTTATCTTTATGGGCAGTATCAACTTTAAGCCGGTCCTCTTTTGGCGTTACTATTGTATCAACTTTGCATTGCAGGCCGTTGTCGGTCATAATAAAGGTTGCTGTATTGGCATTCTCTTTTTTGTTGGCTTCCTTGCAATCATATATACTTATACCGTCCACCACGTTGCTTAATTTGTCATCGATAATTAACTTTGAATTTAAAGGTATTTTTAAAGTAATTTCCAATTCTTCATCATGCCACAATTCGTCTTTTAATGCATACAGCCTGTAATCAAATTTCAAAATTGAATCTTGCTGAGTGAATATATATTTGGTATTACGTGCATTATATAACGCCTCGTCATAATCTCTTCCCCTGGCTTTGAAAGTTTCGATCATTACCGGTTGGTTAACGTCGCTCTTCTCAATATTAAGAAGCACCTTTCTATATTCATTGTGGTTAAAGTCATTATATTCATACGGGTCATCTGTGATCCTCATATTTGACGAAAGCATTTTTATATTCAACCTTGCGCTATCTTCGGGCGTAAAATATTTCAAATCATTTAGTTTCAAATAATAGACGTTATTCTTAGCCGGTTTAATGGAGATTGTTTCGCTAACTCTTGCTGACTCCCCGAACTCCACTGCAATTTTCGTAATGAAATATGCGAGCACGCCAATGGCGCACAGCCAGATAACTAAGAAGGTTGAACCTGTAGAACGGTTTATAGAACCTGTTTTAAATATCCCTTTTAGGGTTAAAATAATGATGCTTAACACCGGTATAAATGCAACCAGGAATGCAGATACATAAATGTAATCGGCATGGTGGTGCCTTAGCACGATAAATGGCAATCCGTTAAAAGGTGCAAATGAGCCAAATGCTATTAATGCTACAAATGCAACTATTATAAAAATCGTGAATGATAAACAGCATAATAATATAAATACACCGATCAGTTTAATCAGCACATTGCCAACACCGCCTAAAAATATGCCCAAATGATGAAAAAAGTCGCCAAAAAAGTCGCGCGCCTTATATACAAATGGCCTGGCTTCATGGCCAAAATTTGTAAAGTTACCGCGTAACGAATTTAGCTCTTCCTCAAAATTCTTTTTAAAGCCTTGCAGGTTTTGTTTTTCGCCTTTCATGGCCATCCTGTCGGCGCGCGTTACAGCTTTTGGCACTACTATCCATAAAATGCAATACAGCAGCAGCCCGCTGCCGCCTATGCATATGGCAACCGCAAATGCCAGCCTTACCCAAACAGGGTTCATGCCAAAGTAATTGGCTATTCCGGCGCAAACGCCGCCAACCAGGTGGTCGTCCGGGTCGCGGAATAATCTGCGGCCTTCCATATTATTATAGGTATAAGCATTTTGACCGGCATTGTCATCGTTTTCGGCATTCTCAAAATCAGCCACACTGCCCATTTGCTCGATGATCAGTTTAACGTCCTGCTCAACAATTACCTGTTTGTTTTCTTTTTCCAGCAGTTCCGAAAACATCTCGGCGATTCGGTTTTCAATGTCGGTAGTAATTTCAAGACTGTCGGCCGAGGTTGAAAAATGACGTTTTACATCCGTCATGTAATTTTTTAATATTTCGTAGGCGTCTTCTTCAATGTGGAAGACAATGCCGTTTATATTTATGATGATAGTTTTGTTCATGATGATTTTTTATTTAGTGTGATTGGTCATTAGTGTTTTAAGCTTAAAGCTAAAAGACCAAAGCATAAAGCTTTTTTGCCTTTTGGCTTTCTGCTTTTCGCTTTCTGCTTTCACCTTCATTTTCTTTCCCCAATTGCGGTTTGTACGGCAAATAATAGTTCTTCCCAGGTCTTATCAAGTTGCTCAAGCACGCTTTTGCCTTCATCTGATAAGATATAATACTTTCTTGGTGGCCCCGAGGTCGACTCGACCCAGTTGTAGGTAAGCAGGCCGTTGTTTTTTAAACGGGTTAGTAAAGGGTACAAAGTACCCTCAACTACAAGCAGTTGGGCTTTTTTAAGCTCGGCAATTATGTCCGAAGCATAGGTTTCGCCCTTCGCTATAATGGAAAGTATGCAATACTCCAGTATTCCTTTCCGCATTTGGGTTTGTGTATTTTCAACAATCATACTGCAAAGATATATGTTTTAAATTGTATTATGCAATACATAGTACTAAAATTATTGCTTTTTGCTTCAAAGCGTAGGTTTTTTTAAAAAAAAGCAATGTTTTTTACGATTTAACTTGACAATTTGATAATGTAACACTACTTTTATGATTAATTAACTATTAACTGATCTTATTATTAACAAACATGAAAAAACTTCTACTAGTAAGTTTGTGTTTCCTGATGTTATGCATTACACAGGTATTTGCACAAAACCGTACAGTTACTGGTACGGTTACCGCCCAAGAGGACGGCCTACCCATACCGGGAGTAACAGTAAAGGTAAAGGGGACCACAATTGGTACCCAAACCAGCACAGCAGGTAAGTACACCTTATCTGTTCCACAGGGCGCCACTTTGGTGTTCAGTTTTATCGGCTACCAGACATTGTCGCTGCCGGTAACAGGGGCAACCCTTAACGCAACACTCGTATTGGCAAGCAACCAGCTTGGCGAGGTTGTGGTAACCACCTCTTTAGGTATCAAACACTCCGAAAGGGACCTCGGTTATTCTACCGCGCAGGTTAGCCCTAAAGAGTTAACCGCAACCGGTGTTACAAACGTTGCCAACGGTTTAACCGCAAAGGTTGCCGGTTTGGCGGTTTATTCCCTTGATAACGGTGTTGACCCGAACGTGAGCATTGTGCTTAGGGGTAACCGTTCCCTCGAAGGTAATAACGATGCGTTGATCGTAGTAGATGGTATCCCCATCCCGGGTGGTACTTTATCCTCTGTTAACCCGAATGATATCGCTGATATTACCATATTAAAGGGTGCAGGTTCTGCTGCCTTGTATGGTTCTGAAGCTTCAAACGGTGCGATATTGATCACTACCAAAAGGGGCACCGGAGACAGCAAGCCTGTGGTTACTTACCAAAACTCGTTCCAGGTTGAAAAGGTTGCTTTTTATCCAAAACTGAATACAACTTTCGGTACTTATGGCGGTGAAGGCAGCTACAGGGTACCCGGCACAGGTGGCGCCAACCCGGCAAATGGCCCTTTTATATCGGCTACTGACCCGCTAACAGGCGCCCCGGCTTATATCCCTTACGAAAACCAGGAATACGGCCCTGCCTACAACGGCGCCTTGGTGCCTATCGGCGCGCCTGCAGGCGCCTTTAACGGCCCCATTCAAATGGTAAAGTATTCGCCATATCCTACCCCGCCTATCCAGCAATTCTTCCAGACAGGGTATACCGAGCAAAATGATATCTCTTATTCACAGGGAGATGCAAAAAACTCCATATTCATATCTGCACAGGATGCTTACAGGACAGACGTTGTGCCTAATGACAAAAACATCAGGAATGCGTTTAGCGTGAGAGGGCACCGTACCTATGGTATCTTCTCTATGGATTTTTCTGCCGCTTACGCCAAATCATATGTTACCACCTATAATAGTAACACAACTAACGGCCTTGGCGGGATCAATGGCATAGGTGGCAGTTTTGTTACCGGCGCCGGCGCTGCCGACCTTTATTCGTCTATTTTGCAGCTTCCGGCTGATTTGAACCTTTCTACCATCAAAAACCCAAATACAAGCCTCTACGGAAATCCGAACGATTTTTATGATGCTTACGCCATTAACCCGTATTGGACGATTGACAACTCGCGGAGGGACATTAACAAGGACATTTTATTGTCTCAAATGAAATTAAAACTTGAGCCGACAAAATGGTTAGATGTAAGTTACCAGATATCGGATAACTTTGGTATTAACCAGGAACGCGATACACAGGCAGAAGTTGATTTCTCGGCATATGGCCTGAGTGATTATTTCCAGGCTGGTAACGTGCCTTCGGGCTTTAAAGCAACCGGAAAAGCACCCGGCCAGGTAGCCGATTATTATTCATACGGCGACGGTACCAATAACCCGTATCCCGGTTATTCACGTTTACAGGGCGATGCGATAGTTGACCTGCACAACACCTTTTTTAAAGACCTTAAAACCAGCCTGGTTGTAGGTAACACAGTAAGGCAGCAGTATGAAAAATTGATAGGGACTTATAGTAATGACCTGTTGATCCCCGGTTTTTATAACATAAACACTATTGCAGGCAACATCGCCGCGAATGAAGCCTCCTACATGGTAAGGAACATAGCATATTTTGGTGACCTGAACATCGGATGGAAAGACTATTTGAATTTTGAAGCCACCTTAAGGAACGAGCAGGATTCAAGGTTATCAAAAGCTGAACGTAATTTTAACTATCCTTCGGCAAAATTGTCATTTATCCCTACAGACCTGATCCCGGCATTAAAAGATAATAAAATATTAAACTATGCTAAACTTTACGGATCATTCAGCCGTGTAGGTAACATTGATATAAACCCTTACCAGATACAAAATATATACACATTGGCTCCAGGTTTCCCTTATGGCTCATTGGGCGGTTTAACAGCCGGCACCGAGGCATATAGTGCTACTTTAAAGCCTGAGTTAACCACGGAAGTTGAAATTGGCGCCGAACTACAGTTTTTTAACAGCCGTTTGAGTGTTAACGCTACTTATTATGACCAGCACGTTAAAAACCAGACCGTACCTATCGGTACATCAATAGCTACCGGTTATAGCACTACATTAACAAATATTGGTGAAACTGAATCAAAAGGACAGGAATTGCAGGTAACCGGTCAGATATTGACTCAAGCCCAAAACAAAGTAGGCTGGACCTTAGGCGTCAATTTCTCAAATAACGACTCAAAGGTTTTATCATTATTGCCTGGTATTAACTCGCTTCAATTAGCATCCGGCAGCAGGGAATATGCCGTTGTAGGCCAACCCTTCCCGTTGTTAGAGGGTACAGATTTTGTACGTTCTCCATCAGGCCAGGTAGTTGTCGATCCTAACACAGGTTACCCATCTGCAGCGCAGGGCTTAACTACCTATGGCAGGACAACCCCTCAGTACGATCTTGGTTTAACTACCAGCGTGAGCTATAAATTTGTAAGCATATCAGCCGTGGCCGAATATCGTGGCGGTGATGTTACCTACAATGGTATCGGCTCTACATTAGACTTTACCGGTTCAGGCTATACCTCAACATCAGCAGGCCGCCAGGTATTTGTTTATCCAAACTCTGTTATCCAAACCGGGCCAAATACCTACGTTAAAAACACCAATGTTAACGTTCAAAACGGTAACTACGGTTTCTGGCAAGGTTCGGCTTATGCAACGGTAGATTATCCTTATATATCAAGCGGTGCATTCTGGAAATTGCGTGAATTGAATTTAACGTTTAACTTAGATAAGTTTGTTAAACAATCTAAATTTATAAGGGGCGCCTCAGTTTCATTAACTGGCCGCAACCTGTTTATATGGGTGCCTAAAAATAACCCATGGACAGACCCTGAATTTTCTGATTCGTCGCCAACCAGTAACCTGCGCGGTACAAACGATATACGTGAAACACCGGGTACCAGGATATTTGGCGGAAGCGTTAAATTAACATTCTAATTTAAATAAATATAGAGATGAAAAAATATATATTAATTATAGCAGTATTTTTTTCGATCGGTATTTCCGGTTGTAAAAAAGATTATCTGAGCCTGGAGGTAAACCCCAACAATCCATCGGTATCTCCCCCGGGGCTCACATTGTCAGGCGCCTTAGTTGTAGCCGCCGCAATAACAAACCAGAGCTATTCACAATACGGCGCCTGGATGGAATATTGGACTAATAGCGGTAACTTTGTACCAAACCCCGCATTAGACCAGTTCCAGATCACTAACCAGAGTTATACCGGTGTATGGACCAGCCTGTACCAAAATTTAACAAATTTCAACAACCTGCAGGTAAGTGCCGCAGCTGACCCAACGCTGGGAGATTACCAGGCCATTGCCATGATCATGAAGGTTTATGATTTTGAGCAGCTGGTTGACCAGTTTGGCGATGTGCCTTACAGCCAGGCATTCAATCCTACGAAATATCTGAACCCTGCTTATGATGCCCAATTGGCTATTTATAACGACTTTACGAAACAGTTGGATGCTGCAATTGCGCTGGCTGTAAAAGGAGGTACAAACCCAGGCAGTGCTGACATTGTTTTTGGTGGGGTTATGGCCAACTGGATAAAATTTGCAAATACTTTAAAATTGAGGATTGTGCTGCGCCAAAGTACCCATGCACCAAATGCCGCAGCCGTTGCCGATCTTTCAACTACATCCTCTTATGGTTACCTGGATAATACAATTGACGCAGAAGCGCAACCTGGATATTTAGACCTGTTGTCGAACGGCGCAAGCCAGGCAAGCCCATTTTATTCAGACTATGGCTTTGATGTTACGGGAAACTCTACGCCCAATAATACTTATTACAGGGCAAGCAATTTTTATATTAGTTTGTTAACTAATGATAACGACCCGCGCCTGAACCAGGTTTATTCACCTGCCGCCGGTACTACCATACAAGGTAATACCTTTGGCCAGGTAGGCGCCGCTGTGTTATCCAATTCGTTTACCGCAGGCGTTGGCCCTGGTATCATAATATCACCAACGATGAATGCTGTGCTTATTGGACATGCCCAGGCCTGTTTTATGCAGGCTGAAGCGCTGCAAAATAACATCGGCTTAGGTACTGGCGCCAGCTTTGCCTCTGCTCAAGCTGCTTACCAGGCGGGAATCACCTCGTCATTTGTTGATATGCAGGTTGGGGCTACTCCTGCCGCATCGCAAGCAGCTGCGGCCACTTATTACGGTCAAAACATAGCTAACATTGGCTGGGCTGCATCAACAAACAAAGAGGAAGCAATTATCTACCAGGAATGGTTTTCATTATTTGGCTACGGAAACCTGGAGGCGTATTTGAACTATGAGCGCACAGGGTACCCCATATTACCGAACCCGTTATCGTTAGATCCGTCGGCTGTATCAACTATTGCACCTATCAGGCAATATTACCCGTTAAGCGAAGAAGAAACTAACCAGGCAAGCGTTGCTAAAGAAGGAACGATAAACATTTTTACAACCAAGATATTTTGGGAAAAATAAACTATAAGAAAATGAAAAAGAGATTATATTTAATAACCACCATTTTGCTTTCAGCGGCCGCGCTTAGTTTAAGCTCGTGCCTGAAAGATAGCCGGTATGTAGATTTGACCAAGGTTGGGACCATAGTTGAGTTCCCCTTCGGCGGACAAGTATATTTTGGATCAGGATACCAGGCGCTCACCGGAGATACGATTGTAACAAAGTTTGCGGTTAATGTAGCATCGCCAACCGTGCCTACTACAGCCACGCCAATAACATTTGATGTTGATAACCCGGCGACTGTTACTGCTTATGACAATGCTAACAAAGCGGTATTTTATTACCCTATGCCAGCCAATGCTTATGTGTTTACTCAGAATTCAATAACTATCCTTGCGGGTCACAGGGACACAGCCATGACGGTAACCGTTTATGCCAACCTGCTTGATCCTTCAAAAAGTTACATGCTGCCGATCACTATTAAAAGTGCAGGCGGACTGAACATCAGCGGGAACCAGGGCACTATGTATTTCCACATAATTGGTAATGTGTTTGCCGGTAGTTATACTCAAAACTTCTACAGGTATAATAACTTTTCTACGCCGCCTCCTGCAGGTACTACACCGTCAGGCGGTTCGTTTTATGGGGCAAATGCCGCGCAAGTAATTATCTCGCCGGTAACACCGACCGAATTTCAAGTTGTTAGCGGGTACTACCTGGATAATGTAAACTATCAGGTTACTTTTAACCAGGTAGATGCAACACATTACAATAACTTCCAGATTGTATTGGATCCTGCAGGTGTGTCCAGTGTATGGACGCCAGCTGGAATAACGGTTACGCAACCAGCTGTATTTGGGTTTGGTATTTCACCTGCATACGATCCTACAGTCAGTTATACGTATGCCGATGCTTTAAAGTACTTTACTTTCCAGTATACAGTTCAAAACTCATCTGGTTACAGGTATTGTATTGATAATTACGTACATAATTAAAGTATAAAAGCTTTATATGTAAAGAGGCTGTCTTTTTAAGGCAGCCTCTTTTTTTTGTAGCAGGCATAGGCGCAAACAATGGATGCAAGACCCCTGGTCGAATTCTCTGACTTTGGGCACTGTCAAATTAAGAACACCTTACCTGCGACCCTTTCAGGAAAAAATCGGACAAAAACTATTTTATAGAAGAAATAATAAAACGTGCTATTTGATTAATTAATCTATAAAAATAAACATTTCACTAAAGTTTGTTTTTATAAATTAAAATAGTAATATCACGAAATATTTAATTAAAACTTAAACTTATCGCAATTATGAAAAAGCTTTTTTTGCCAGTCATTGTTCTGCTATTGTTTGCAGCATGTAAAAAGGACACCAGTAATATAAGTAACACTACTGCTTCGAAACCTCTTTTCGGTTCAACATTTACAACCGATGTGGCCCAGCCCACTTATACTGATATGGTGTTGGCACCCCGAAAGCCCGGAGAAAATTTCGATACTTATTTTGCGCAATGGAACTCGTGTGGAATAGAAGTGAAAGGCCCACTTGCCTGGAATACATTAAAATATCCCACTTTACAAAATGGCGTGCCTGTAGTAATGTCTACTATTAGCACTTATGACGGAACTTCCTCCCTTGACGGTTTCAATACAGGAACAGACGGCAATGTTTTTGAAGTTACCCAAATTTTTTTTGGCGGTCTTCCGTCCACGGGATTTCAATCTGATTATGACGGATATGTTCAAGCCCTGGATAACTGGTATGCAAATGGGAGTGTGGGTACTGAACCGACGTTATCTAATGCGCTAAAGACGACTTATACTGCCGGGGGTAAAGTACAAACATTTACCGGTAAACTGATAAGGGTTACAACAGGCTCCAATTTAGCTATAGCCCCTGTTACTTATCCATTGCCTAGCCCCGTTGCCTATCCAGTTCCAAATTTAGGGAACCCTATTGTTGTCGATTCGGCGATAAATGTCCATTCTAACTATTTACTATTTGGTACAAATGGAAACATAACTTATGCATTCCACGGTACTGACGGTATCTTTGACGGCAGTACTAAAATTGCGGCTTCAGGAAGTTATACAACTACAATAGGCACTGGCGTCTTTACTTTCATCGGTACAATAATACGGGCCGACGGTACAATCTTTCAATTTAAGGGTACCCAGGATACGAATTGATCATTTTTAATATATGTAACTTAGAAAGCTGTCATAAAAGGGCGGCTTTTTTTTGTGCCACCGCTGTTCGAAGGTGTGCCGTGAATTACGAGCCTAAGTATAAAGGTAAGTAAATGTTGTATGAAAGATGGTAGTAGGTCTACCGCAGTCGCTGTGCAAGCGGAGGCTGCAAACCGCCTCTCGGTGCTGGTTCAGTAATGAACTGGTATTGAACGGAAAGAGGAAAAGGCTACGCAGGAGTAGTCAGGTAAGAATAAGAGAGATGAATGCAAATGAACCATTGCTGAAGTGATGAGATAGCGAAACCCATTGCCAAAAGCCGATTTTCTTCGGGGTCGGTGAAAGATTATAGCGGAAACTTGCATACTGGCTATAAGGCAATCGTCATTAAGATGGCATGACTCTTATTCAGGCTTTTGTATAGAACACGGGAAGTCCTTAACAGATGCTAAGTGAAAGGCACAAGCGGGCAATACCCGCGAGGCCGAATAGCAAAGCTGTTAAGGATGACGGATGATGCTGTAGTAGCGGTGAAACCACTGTAATGGTGGTGGAGCGAAGGGCATCAATTATACGGTTGAGAATGTTTTACAACTTTAAAAGAGGATGATTAAATGTTTGAGACAACATCAAAAACAGTACCGGTAACGAAAGAAATGGTACGGGAAGCCTACCGGAAAGTAAGGCGGAACAAAGGGTCGGCAGGAGTTGATAAAGAGAGCCTTGGTGATTTTGAGGAGGATTTATTGAACAACCTGTATGTACTATGGAACCGGATGAGCTCCGGCAGTTATTTTCCCAAACCGGTTCGGTCAGTATCGATACCCAAAGCAAACGGAAAGAAGCGTGTATTAGGCATACCGACAGTAAGCGACCGGATTGCGCAACAAGTAGTAAAGGATTACTTAGAGCCGCGACTGGAGGCACAGTTTCAGGGCCAATCTTATGGCTACCGGCCATTGAAAAGCGCGCATCAGGCAGTAGAAGCCGTACAGGAAAATGTACGGCAATACGCATGGGTGATCGATATGGACATCAAAAGTTTTTTTGATGAAGTAGACCATGAGTTGCTAATGAAGGCTGTAGAGCGTCATGTACCGGAAGCATGGGTAAAGATGTACATCAAAAGATGGCTGGAAAGTCCGGCACAACAATCAGATGGAACACTTATCCAAAAGGAAGGACAAGGGACACCGCAAGGAGGGGTAATAAGCCCATTATTGGCAAACCTGTTTTTGCATTATGTACTGGATAAATGGCTAACCAAGCGGTATCCCGGCGTAGCATTTGTACGCTATGCAGATGATATCGTAGTTCATTGCCAAACAGAAGCAGAAGCGAAGCAAATACTTGAAGCAATCAAGGCAAGGCTAACGGAATGTAAACTACGACTTAGCGAAGAAAAGACGAAAATGGTATACTGCCAGGATTATCGGAGACCAAAGAAGAAAGACTATGGTAAGAAGTTCGACTTTCTCGGTTTCACATTCAAACCACGAACGGTAGCATCCAAAAGCGGAGGCTCATTCATAGGATATGGAATGGCCATAAGTCAAAAAGCACAAACGCGAATAGTGGACGGATGGAAGCAACTTAATCTGCATCGGCGGAGCGATTTAACGATACAGGACATAGCAAATATGGTTAACTCTCAAATGAGAGGGGTTATCAAATACTATGGCAAATTTAAGTTGCGGGACTTACAGAGACTGATGTGGCGCTTCGAATTTCGGTTAGCTAAATGGGCACTGAACAAGTACAAAAGGTTTAAAAACAGTTACAGTG
>Ga0206884_1071_pt2 | contig 15738 bp, 4 predicted proteins | sample Alteio_BWOrgCont_FD_152914 | JGI IMG/M metagenome (GOLD analysis project Ga0206884, IMG submission 152914) | Enriched cells from forest soil in Barre Woods Harvard Forest LTER site, Petersham, Massachusetts, United States -... | ecosystem: Environmental > Terrestrial > Soil > Temperate forest > O...
GCACGGAAACGGTACCGCTCCCGTTTGGGACCACCAGGTCTGGCTTACCATCCCCGTCTTTGTCCCCAATTGTCCACCCCCTGTTTTTCGTTTTTTAGCTTGTAACGCGGCTACTTTCGTTGAAGAATTTCAATGCGTTGAAAAAGAATTTTTTAAAAGATGAAGGCTATAAATGGTTCCTGGTGATGCTGCTTTTGGTAGCGCTGATGATAGCGGTAATGATTTATTACAACCGGCGCATCAAAATCATAAACGATAAACTGAAGGAAACTGCTGAAACAGTTTGCAGTAAGCAGTAGACAGTTTGCAGTGCGTAGCAGGCAGTTTGCAGTAAGCCCAGACGTAGAAGCTTGCAGTGCGCAGCGGGCGGTTTGCAGTAAGCCCGCTCCAACTAATGACTATTGATAAATGACTATTGAACTAAACGATATGAAAACACCTTACCCACACCCATCTGTCAATTTATTGACAACTCCTTTAAAACGTGCGATTGTCGCGTTATGCATGGTGATGTTTACAGCTTTGATGCCTGTTAAACTATTTGCGCAAACGCCAATCATTACCTCATTTAGTCCGGCTAACGGCCCGGTGGGTACTACCGTAACCGTATCGGGCACAAGCTTTAATGCTACCGCCGTTAATAATATTGTGTTTTTTGGCGCAACGCGGGCAACTGTAACCGTTGCAAGCGCCACCAGCCTAACGGTAAGCGTACCAACCGGCGCTACTTATGGCCCCATAACGGTTTTAAATACAGCCAATAACCTGGCTGCTTACAGCGCGCGCGTTTTTATGCCCACTTTTACACCTAATACCGGCAGTATAACAACGGCTGATATTGCCCCAAAAGTTGACTTTGCAACTGGAACAGGCCCTATTGACGTTGCTATAGGCGATATAGACGGGGACGGCAAGCCGGACGTGGTTATCTTAAACCAGAACAGTAGCACCGTTTCCGTATTGCGCAATACCAGTAGCCCGGGCAACCCGGGCTTTGCGCCAAAAGTTGACTTCGCAACAGGGGGCGGTCCCCTTGCCGTCTGTATCGGGGATATTGACGGGGACGGCAAGCCCGACCTGGTGGTACTAAACCATAGCAATAATACCGTTTCTGTGCTGCGTAATACCAGTAGCCCGGGCAACCCTGATTTTGCCGCCAGAGTTAACTTTGCAACTGGATCAGATCCTTTTTTCGTAGCTATTGGCGATATAGACGGGGACGGCAAGCCCGACATCGCGGTGGCAAATTCGAGCGATAATTCCGTTTCTGTACTGCTGAATACCAGCAGCCCCGGCAATGTAGGTTTTGCTATCAAAGTAGACTTTGCAACCGGAATGGGTCCTTTTTCGGTCGCTATCGGCGATATAGACGGGGACGGCAAAGCCGACATCGCGACCGCAAACGCTGCCGACAATACAGTTTCTGTGCTGCTCAATACCAGCAGCCCGGGCAATGCAAGTTTTGCTGCCGAAGTGGTCTTTGCATCAAGTTCATTTCCTTTTTGCGTCATCATCGGCGATTTAGACGGGGATGGCAAGCCAGACCTGGTGGTGGCAAACGCTGGCGTCAATACCGTTTCTGTATTTCGCAATACCGGCAGCACGGGTAATATAAGTTTTGCCGCCAAACTGGACTTTACGGTAAGTGCGAATAATCAATGCGTCGTTATCGGGGACATAGACGGGGATGGTAAGCCAGACCTGGTGGTCCCAAACGGGAGCGGTACCGTTTCTGTGCTGCGCAATACCAGCAGTTCAGGTAATGTAAATTTTGCTGCCGAAGTTGACTTTAAAACAGGGACAAATCCTTTAGCCGCCGCTGTTGGTGATATAGACGGGGATGGCAAGCCCGACCTGGTGGTACCAAACGCTGCAAGCAAGACCGTTTCTGTGTTTCGCAATACCCCGCTTTTCCCCCCCACCACCCAGGCCACCAACGTTACTTTTGCCAGCACAACTGCAACGGCCACAACGGCAAGCTGGACAAACGGCAATGGCGCTTCAAGAGCAGTGTTTATGCTGGCCGGTCCATCGGGCAGCCCCACCCCGGTTAATTTAACAGCTTACAACGCTAATGCAACGTTTAGCTCGGGCGACCAAATAGGCGCAACCGGTTGGTACTGCGTATACAATGGCACAGGCAGCACGGTAAACATAACGGACTTAACCGCCGCAACTACTTACCAATTAATGGTAGTTGAATATAACGGAACAGGCAGCAATGTAGCCTATTTAACCACTGCGGGCACAGGTAACCCGGCAGGCTTCAATATATCCAAAGATGCCATGCTTGCCAATCTTACCATTAGTAACGGCACATTGATCCCCGGTTTTTCATCAGGCATATTCACCTATAATGCTACCATCGCCAATTTTACATCCAGTATCACCATAGTACCAACTACAGATAACCCAAATGCAACCATAACGGTTAATGGCAATCCGGCAACATCGGGCGTACGCACTTCATCTATACCGATGAGCGTAGGGGCAAATACGCTTACCATTGTAGCGACCGCGCAGGACGGCGTAACTACCCAAACTTATACCATAACGGTAAACCGGTCGTTACCCGGCAACGCCCTGCTAACCTCGATAGCGCTGAGCCCTAAAGCAACATTAGTCAGCACCATAGGGCCGGACTATCTCGACCTTACAGCAGCGGTAACCAATAGTATCAGCAGTATAAAGCTGCTACCGACAGCACAGGATGGGTTGGCCAATATAACCGTTAACGGTACGCCGGTGGCATCAGGCGCCTTATCGCAAAACATACCGCTTAATGTTGGTGCAAATACCATTACCACGGTAATAACCGCTGAAGACGGCGTAACCACCAAAACCGCTGTGATAACGGTAAACCGGGAAGGCGCGGCAGTGGCCAGCCTGGCAAACTTAACTATCAGCGCAGGTACATTAAGCCCGGCTTTCGCCAACAGTACCTTAAGCTATACCGCAAGTGTACCTTATCCAACGTCAGCCATAACCTTAACACCAACAACTACCGATCCGAATGCTACGGTAACGGTAAATGGAAAGCCGGTCTCATCGCCTGTAGTGCTGAATGTTGGCTTGAATAAGATCATTACCAAAGTAACGGCGCAAAATGGTACTACTTTTCAAATTTATACTACCTATATCTCCCGGGCCGCGCCATCGACAAATGCATTATATGCGTCGATAGCGCTAAGCCCGGTTTCAACATTGGTTGGTGTTGCGGGGCCAGGATACCTGAATTTTACATCGGTTGTTGCTGATAGCGAAACATCTGTACAGGTGATCGCTACAGCAAAAGACCCAACGGCTACAATAACAGTGAATGGCCAGCCGGTAACATCCGGTTCGCTATCGCAAATTATCGCATTGAATGTTGGTTCAAATACCCTCACCACAGTAATAACCGCGCAGGATGGGGTAACTTCAAAAACGGTTGTTATTACTGTTACCAGGATGGCGCAGGGTAGTGATAGCAATGTTTACCAGCAAATATCTGTTTCAAAACCGGCAGATGACATTAGTTTGGAAGATGGCATCGTTGTTCACCAGGCGGTTTCGCCAAACGGGGATGGCATAAATGATTTCCTTACCATTGAGGGCATCAGGAGCTTTCCAAATAACAGCCTGATGATCGTGAACCGTAACGGTGTAATGGTTTACCAGGCCAAAGGCTATGACAACGGCTCGAAAATATTTGACGGGCACTCGAACATCAATGGAAAAATGCAATTACCGGGTACTTATTTTTATTCGCTTGACTATACAGCCGCTAACGGAGAAGCCAAACATAAAACAGGGTATATTATTTTGAAGTACTGATTTTAGTCGATAGACCATGGTCCATAGTCCATAGTAAAAGAATAACTCCTTTAGCTATTGACTATGGACTTTTTATAATTACCACTATCGACTATGGACCATGGTCTATGGACTCTTTTCTTTGCGGACTTTTCCGACTAAAATTTTATCTTTATACGTCAAATAATGCGTAGCAAGATAATTATTTATGTAAGCGTCCTTTTATTAGCTGTATTGCAAGCTAATGCTCAAAGTTTTGATATCATTAAAACCACGCCGAAAGAAGACCGGAACGCAAAGGCTTATAATATCTTTGCTGCCGGATATTTTCATGCCGATTCAATTTCAGCATTTCGTGCGCTGGCCCAACTCAATGCTATCGCCATAAAATTGCGGGATACCTCGCTGCAATTGGGCGTATACGGTTTAAAGGCCGATTATTATTATGCAAATAATGGATATAACCCCATGAGTTTGGCATGTTATGATAAAGCTGCTGAAGTTGCGCGGAATTACGGCCTTACTATTGAATTGGGAAATTGCATTTTTGGGAAAGGCGTATATTATAATGTTTGTAAAAAATATGTCCCGGCCTGTGCCAGTTTTTTGAAGGCCTACGACCTGTATAAAAAAGCAGGCTTTGACAATGTTCCCGGTATTAGCCTAAACCTTATGCTATTGGCCTCATTTTACTATAACCTGGGCGATTTTGAAACCTCGAAGCGTTTTTTGCTGGAGGCCCTTGCCCACAAAGCATCAAAACACAATCAAATAGCGCTAAACAATACGATAGGAATGATCTACCGGAGCAGTGCCGAATATGATAAAGCTATTCTGTATTTTAACAAAAGCCTTAGCCTCGCAAAACAATGTAATGATCCGCAATGGCAGGGTATAGCTGCAGGTAATATTGGTTCGGTTTATTTTTTACAAAAAAAGTATGACGAGGCGCTCCCGCTCATGAAAACCGATTTTGAAATTTCGTTTAAATACGGAGACAATATCAACGCAGCTATTGCTATGCTGCGACTCGTAACGATAAATATAGAAAGAAAGAATTTTGCAGATGCCGATAAAGGGCTTTCAACCGTTGAAACCCTGATAAAGCCAAACCAGGCACATGCTTTAAAACAACGGATAGACGACTATGCATTAAGGGCCGAACTGTACGAACAAACAGGTAAGCAGGCGGAGGCTATTGTTTACCGGAAGAGGTACGAAAGCGCCAGCGATAGCCTGACTAAAGAGCAGGATGTGCTTGCGGTACAGCGGCTCAAACTGAATTACGAGATAGACAAGCAACAATTACAGGTAGCGCAGTTGAATGATAAGGCAAAGGCCGAAATAGCCGCACGCAATACCCTTGCGGGAATTTTATTTTTATTAATGGTGATTTCGATACTGGTTTATAACCGGCAAAAGCTGGTCATCAAAAAAGATAAGGCTATTGTTGAAAAACAGCAGGTGGCTCTCCAGCTGGAAATTTCGCGCGCTGACGAAGAGCGCAACGGAGCCAGGCTGGCGCTGATGGAGTATACTGATAACCTTCGCCAAAAAAACGACCTGATCGAGCGCTTTAAAGCTGAGTTGGACGGGCGGAAGCTTGATACCGACCCGGCCCATGAGGCCCGGCTGCTGCAGCAGCAAGAAATGTTAAAGGCGCATATCATGACGGATAAGGCCTGGCAGGAATTTAAAAAACTATTTGGCGAAGTACACCCGCTATTTTTTGATATAGTGAACGATAGTTTCCCAAACCTCACCGAAACCGACCTGCGGCTGCTAGCCCTGATGAAACTCAAACTAAGCAAACGCGAAATGGCCGCCATGCTCGGCATCACCGCCGAAGGCGTCAAAAAATCCAAACAGCGGCTGCGCAAAAAAACCGGCATAGTGGAAGAAGACGGGCTGGAGGATATTGTGGCGGGGATTTAGATTTAAATACTAATAAAAATTTGTCATTGCGAGGCACGAAGCAATCTCGTCGCCATGCGTGACCGTTATGCATAGCGACGGGATTGCTTCACTCGTACCTCGTTCGCAATGACAAGGTGGGGAGCACATCCCCAAAATGTCCCCCCTTTGTCCCCTCCCCTTATCAGATTGCGCTGATTGGGCCATTCCCATTTTAAGTAATTGATTTACAACCAAATAAGCCACAATCCACCCAGGGCACGCTATTTGTCCCGCCATTTGTCCCCCCTCTGCATTGCTGGATAACCGCTACCCCTGCACATCTTCGTTTCATGTTTTACGCAGGAAATGAAGCCCTTAAAGAATCCCATTTACAAATTGATATTAATCATCCTGCTTTTTGCAGCCCTAATCGTTGCGGTAATTATTTATTACAACCGCCGCATAAAAGTAATTAACGATAAGCTGAAGGAAGCTTCAGCGGTAAGTACAGTTTGCAGTGAGCAGCAGGCAGTTTGCAGGAAGAAACCCCAATGACCAATGACTAATGACTAATGACCAAACCATAAAAAATGAAAACACCTTACCCACAATCATTTGTCAGCTTACTGGCAGGTAATTTAAAACGAGCCATTGCCGCGTTATGCATGGTAACATTTGCAGCGCTGCTGCCTGTTAAACTATTTGCGCAGACGCCGGCCATCAGCACATTTGCCCCGGCTACCGGCCCAGTTGGTACACTGGTTACCATATCGGGCTCCGATTTAAGCGCTCCTACCGCATTTACCATAGGCGGGGCAACGGCCATAGTGGTATCAAATGACGGCAGCACATTGGTAGGTATGGTGATGCCCGGCGCTGTAACCGGCGCGGTTTCCCTAACCAATGCGGATGGCACAGCAACAGGCGGCAGCAATTTCGCCGTAACTGCAACGCCATTTCCGCTGGCACAGCAAGGCGCCCGGTTAGTGGCTACAGATAACACCGGCGCTTCGCAGCAAGGTAATGCTGTAGCGGTGAGTGCTGATGGCAATACGGCTATTGTAGGAGGGCCCCAGGACAATTCACAACGCGGCGCTGTTTGGATTTATACCCGCAGCGGCGGCACATGGATGCAACAGGGCACAAAATTAATGGGCTCAGGCAACATCGGCAGTGCCCAGCAGGGTACAGCTGTAGCGATTAGCGCCGACGGCAATACGGCCATTGTAGGCGGCCGTGCTGACAACGGCGGACAGGGCGCCGCCTGGGTTTACACACGCAGCGGCGGCACATGGGCACAGCAGGGCGCAAAATTGGTGGGCACAGGCAACAGTGGTGCTGCCCAGCAGGGCTGGTCCGTATCACTTAGCGCCGATGGCAATACGGCCATCGTAGGCGGGGATGCTGACAATTCGCATCAGGGCGCGGCCTGGATTTTTAGCCGCAGCGGCAGCACATGGACGCAGCTGGGCGCAAAGTTGGTGGCCTCGGACAATGCCGGCGCGGCCAATCAAGGCGGTGCTGTAGCGCTGAGCGCTGATGGCAATACGGCAATAGTGGGCGGTCCCCAGGACAATAGCCAACAGGGCGCCGCATGGATTTATACCTTCAGCAGCAGTGCCTGGACACAACAGGGCGCCAAACTGGTAGGTACAGGCGTTACGGGTTTCGCCCAGCAAGGCTGGTCGGTAGCCCTGAGCGCCGATGGCAATACAGCCTCAGTCGGCGGGTATCACGATAATAATGACGTGGGCGGCGCCTGGGTTTACACACGGAGTGGCGGCGCCTGGTCGCAACAAGGTTCGAAGCTGTTGGGTACCGGTGCCGACGGCCATGCAGCGCAGGGATGGTCGGTTGCGCTGAGCGCCGACGGCAATACAGCTATTGTTGGTGGGGATCTTGATAATTCCAATGTCGGCGCTGCCTGGATTTTTACCCGCAGCGGCAGCACATGGACACAAGAAGGCGCAAAAGTAGTTGGCTCAGGCAATACCGGGGCTTCCAACCAGGGCAGTTCCCTATCTTTGAGCGCTGATGGCACTACAGCTATTATTGGCGGAGCTACTGATAACACCAGTGTGGGAGCCGCCTGGGCGTTTATTCCGCTGGTTGCGCCAACCACCCAGGCCAGCAATGTAACTTTTACAACCACGACAACAACCACAACGACAGCGAACTGGACAAACGGCAACGGAACTGCAAGGGCGGTGTTTATGCTTGCCGGTTCATCTGGCAGTCCGGCACCCGTTGATCTGACCGGCTATAACGCCAATGCTGCATTTGGCTCAGGCGACCAAATAGGCTCATCCGGCTGGTACTGCGTTTACAATGGCACGGCCAACACTGTAAATATCACCGGCCTTACCGCAGGCACTACCTACCAGGTAATGGCAGTTGAATATAATGGCACAGGAACCAATGTAGCTTATTTAACTACAGCGGGTGCAGGCAACCCGGCAGGGGTAACTGCTTTTTCTTCGGATGCCATACTTGCCAATCTCACTATCAGTAATGGCACATTGATCCCCGGTTTTGCATCGGGCACATTCATCTATAATACTACCATCGCCAATTTTACATCAGGTATCACTGTCGTACCAACTACTGATAACCCCAATGCAACCATAACGGTTAATGGTGGCCCTGCAACGTCGGGGGTACGCACTTCATCCATCCCGATGAGTGTAGGCGCTAATACACTTACTATAGTAGTGACCGCCCAGGATGGCGTTACCACGCAAACTTATACCATAACGGTAAACAGGTCGTTGCCCGGCAATGCCTTGTTAACTTCAATAGCCTTAAGCCCTACAGCAACATTGGTTGGCGCCACCGGGCCTGATTATCTCGATTTGACAGCAGCGGTAACCAACAGCACCGGCAGCATACAGGTGTTGCCTACAGCACAGGATGGGTTAGCGACTATAACCGTGAATGGGCAAACGGTAGCATCAGGTTCATTATCACAAAGCATACCGCTTAATGTTGGTGCAAATACCATTACCACGGTAATAACCGCTGAAGACGGGGTAACTACTAAAACAGCAGTCATCACCGTCAACAGGGTGGCATCGGCGGTGGCCAGCCTGGCAAATCTGGCTACCAGTACGGGGACTTTAAATCCTGTTTTTGCCAGCAGTACTTTAAGCTATACTGCAAGTGTGCCTTATCCAACAGCATCCATTACCTTAACGCCAACCACTACCGACCCAAATGCTACGGTAACTGTAAACGGTAACCCGGCATCATCGCCAGTTACATTAAATGTCGGGCTGAATAAGATCGTTACCAAAGTAACGGCACAAAACGGGGTTACTACATCAACTTATACCACTTACATCACCCGCGCTGCAGCATCAACAAATGCATTGTATGCCTCAATAGCGCTGGTACCTCCTGCAAAATTGATTGGCACCACAGGGCCTGCTTATTTGAATTATAAAGTGACTGTGCCTTATACCGAGCCATCGGTACAAGTAATCGCGACAGCAAAAGACCCTGCGGCTACTATAACTGTGAATGGTTCACCGGTTATATCAGGCGTAGCATCATCGCCAATAACTTTGAATGTGGGTGAAAATACCATCACCACAATAATAACCGCGCAGGATGGGGTAACCACAAAAACGGCTGTTATTACCGTTACAATGGCTGCGCCGCCTGTTGATAACCAGCAGATATCAGTTACAAAACCAGCGGATAACGTGACTATTGAAAATGATGGCGTAACCGTTCACCAGGCAGTTTCGCCAAATGGGGATGGGATCAATGATTATTTGACTATTGACGGGATAACCAGTTATCCTGATAACAGACTGATGATAATGGACCGTAACGGTATAATGGTATTTCAAACCAAAGGCTATGATAACAGCTCAAAACTGTTCGACGGGCACTCTAATATCAATGGGAGGATGCAGTTGCCCGGTACTTATTTCTACTCGTTGGATTATACTGTTAATGGAGAGAATAAGCATAAAACAGGGTTTATTATTTTGAAATATTAGCGCAGGATGCAGGTGATTATAGGTTAGAAGAATTTGTATTATTCCAAATTGAAAAACAGGCAATAAGATCGCCGCGCACCCGAGCACATACCATTTCAGGCAGCCGGAGTTTTAAAAACTTCGGCTGCTTTTTTTTCTCCCGCCGGATTTAATAATACTTTCCGAATTTCTCGCCTCATTATCAAAGCATTGTGATAGTTAAACCATCTTAGCCAGGTAAATAAACTATGTAATTATTACAGATGTACAAAAAGCTGCATTATCAATAATAATGCTATCTTTAGCGGATATTTTTTATTCTTTAACGATATTTTTTTAATATCCTTAAAGAATGTTAAATGATAAGCTGCGGTAAATTTTTAATTAAATTCCCCTTGCCGCAAACGCTTGTAAAAAATGAAAGTTTTTTGCATGCATTTATATAAGATAAAACAAAACCCTGATCATAATTTAACCTTTAACTGATGACAAACCTTTACACACAATTACCGGCACAGTTACGCGCTGTGCAATTAAAAAAAACAGCGCCGCAGGCGACCGCCTATTTGGCAAAACTGTTTTTATCTTGTTTAACAATACTTTTTTTTTTAGTTCCGGCCGCCAGTGCACAAGTGGGCCCAACGGATGCTTTGTTAACTTCCATAAAGTTAACACCGGCAGCAACGCTTACCATTGTATCCGGCCCAAGCTATGTTAACTACACAACAACTGTAGCCGGGGCAACCAGCAGCGTTACTGTTACAGCAACTGAGCAGGATGCAAGCGCAACCTTAAAGGTGAATAATGTAACAGTTGCATCGGGTACAGCGTCCCAGGCAATCCCGTTGGTTGCGGGCAGCAATATTATAAATATCGTTTCTACAGCGCCCAATGGCACAACCACCAAAACATATACCATAACAGTAACCCGGCCCGCATCATCATCCGATGCTTTATTGACATCGATAAAATTAACCCCGGCTTCAACGTTAACTGTAGTATCGGGGCCAAGTTATGTAAACTATACAACAACCGTTGCACCTGCAACCAGCAGTATTACCGTTACGCCTACCGAACAGGATGCTACGGCCACCATAAAGGTAAACGGCACCACGGTAGCATCGGGTGCAGCATCCGCGCCAATAGCTATAAGCCTGGGCAGCAATGTTATCAATATAGTTTCTACCGCACAGGATGGTATAACCACCAAAACATATACCATAACAGCAACCAGGAGTGCATCAACAAATGCACTGTTAGCTTCTATAAGCCTTAACCCGGTTTCTACATTAGTTGGTTCTACGGGGCCTGGCTATCTGAATTTTACCACGGCGATTGGTGGTAATGTATCATCGGTGCAGGTTATCCCAACGGCAAAAGACGCCACTGCGACTATAACCGTGAATGGTGTGGCAGTAAAGTCGGGCGTTGCATCACAACCTATTGATTTAAATGTAGGCGCCAATACTATAACTACGGTGATAACCGCACAGGATGGGGTAACTACTAAAACCGTAATCATAACAGCAAACAAAGCGCCATCAACCAATGCAGGCCTGGCAAATATTACGTTAAGCAGCGGCACATTAGCCCCAGTGTTTGCAACGGCTACAACCAGCTACACAGCATCTGTAAGCAATACCACAACATCAATTACTGTAATACCGGCTACCAACGACGGCAGCGCGACTGTGAAAATTAATGGCACGCCAGTTGCCAATGGTTCAGTATCCCCAGTTATACCATTGACGGTAGGGCCTAATACTATTAGCTTTGTTGTGACCGCACAGGACGGAAAAACTGTTAAAACTTATACGGTAACAGTAACACGTGCGCCATCGTCAAATGCTACGCTCGCAAACCTTGCAATAAGCAATGGTACCCTGGCCCCGGCGTTTGCAACTGCTACCACGGTTTATTCGGCAAGTGTGCCTTATACCACCGCATCAGTTACTTTAACACCAACAACAAGTGAGCCTACCGCAAAGGTAACCGTTAACGGCTCGACTGTAACACCTGGTTCGGCATCAGGCGCTATAGCATTAAGTGCCGGCCTGAATACAATTACAACCGTTGTAACAGCGCCGGATGGCATAACTACAAAAACCTATACTGTAAAAGTAACAAGGGCAGCGCCATCAACCAATGCCTTGTTAGCCTCAATAAGTTTAAGCCCGGCTTATACACTCACCGGCACCACAGGTTCCGGCTACCTTAACTTTACCGCATCGGTTGCGGCAGGTACCGCTTCTGTTAAAGTTGTCCCGGTAGCAAAAGACGCTACTGCAACAATAAAAGTTAATGGTACGGCAGTGGTATCGGGTTCGGCATCACAGGCTATCGCATTAACTTCAAACATCAATGTTATCAATACCATAATAACGGCGCAGGACGGCGTGACTACTAAAACCATTATCATAACAGTTAATGTGTTGCCATTGCCAACCGTTAGTTACCACGGCCCCGATACCTATGTTGCCGGCGTCGCAATTGCAGCACTTACGGCAACAAGCACAAATGTATCGGCATTGGGCAAAAGTAACATCGTAACTGCTTTAGGCACCGGTTTCAATGCACCCGAAGGCGTGGCAGTTGATGCTGCAGGGAATATATACGTTGCCGATTATAATAGTAATTCGTTAAAGGAAATACCCGTTGGCGGCGGCGCAACTTTTACTTTTGCGGCCGGGTTTTCCGGCCCGGCAGGTGTAGCAGTTGATGCGGCAGGGAACATATACCTGGCCGATTCGCGCAATAATGCTATAAAGGAAATCCCTTTTCAAACAGGCACTATCATTACCTTAACCTCAGTTGGCCTTAACTCGCCCACAGGTGTGGCGGTTGACGCTGTTGGCCATGTATATATAGCCGACTGGGGAAATAACGCGATAAAAGAGGTTAATCCAAATGGCGATGGTACTACAATTACTATCAGTACGGCGTTCAGCCTGCCGCATGGTGTAGCTGTTGACAGTAAAGGTAATTTATATGTAGTTGATGCGGGCCATTCCCAGGTAACTGAACTGCCCACAGGCGGCGGCGCCCCGGTTATGTTAGGGTCCGGCTTCACAAACCCGGCAGGAGTAGCTGTTGACGCCACAGGCAATATATATGTAGCCGATGGACAAACTAATACAGTAACAGAAATACCTGCAAACGGCGGCGCCCAGTTTATCCTTGGCGGTGGCTTTTATGATCCAACGGGAGTCGCTATAGACCCGGCCGGTAACATTTATGTAGCTGATTACGGCAACAACCTTGTTAAAGAAATTAACAAACCAAACGGCGGTTATTTTATAAATGCGGCATTACCTGCCGGTTTAAGTTTTAACAATACAACCGGCGCTATCACCGGTACACCTACAGCCGGCAGTGCTGCAACAAATTATACTGTTACGGTTTTCAATACCGTAGGCAGCAGCTCAACAACAGTGAGCATTGCAGTTACGTTGCCGCCTTTGCCAGCCGTTAGTTATACAGGCCCGAATACTTACATAGTTGGTACGCTTATTAAGCCGCTGGCTGTAACAGGCAGTGGGGTTACGGCCAGTGGTTTTAGCCAGGCGCCTGTTTCGTTAAGCGCAGGCGCCACCGGGGTAAACGGTGTAGCGGTGGATGCTGCCAGCAATGTATATGTGGCCACAATCGGCAACAACTCGATAATGAAAATACCTGCGGGTGGCGGCGCTGCCGTAGTTTTTGCTTCGGGATTTAATTTTCCAACGGATGTGGCAGTGGATGCTGCCGGGAATGTTTATGAGGCCGATAGCGGTTCAGGCAGCGTAAAAGAAGTACTTGCAGGTACTACAACGCCTGTTACTATAGCCACAGGCTTAGGGTTTCCTTCAGCTTTAGCGCTGGATGCTGCTAATAATATTTATGTAGCTGATGGAAGTTCAAGCATTTTTAAAATAGCCGCTACCGGTCATGCAGTTACCACTGTAGCCACCGGGTTTAATGGCCCCTTTGGCGTAGCAGTTGATGGCAATAATAATATATTTGTTACCGATTTTACCAACTCACTGTTCGAGATACCTGCCGGTGGGGGGGCCCGCATCACCATAAATACCGGGTTTAATAATAATAATGGCGTAAGGGTTGACGGAGCAGGCAATGTTTATGTGGCCGATTCGGGCAATGGTGTAGTAAAAATATTCGCGCCAGGAAGCACAACGCCAACCATATTAAATTACAGGATGAGTTTTCCGTTCGGAATGGCGTTTGACCATACAGGTGCACTTTACGTATCAGACAGTAATACCGGTTTTGTTTATAAATTCAACCCTGTTGGCGGCTATTCTATCAGCCCCAACCTCCCTGCCGGTTTAAGTTTTAACGGCAATACAGGCCTTATCAGCGGCACACCAACTGCTGTTAGCCCTGCAACAAATTATACCATCACAGGCTATAACCCTGCCGGCGGCACTGCTGCAACGGTTAACATTGCAGTTAACCTGCCTGCTTTACCGGCAATTAGCTATACCGGCCCTAATGTTTATACCGTTGCTACATCTATTACACCGCTTGCCCCAAAAAATACGGGCGGTACTGTGGCTGCAACTGGTTACAGTAGTATCCCCGTTACTATAGGAGCAACATTTGGCTTTAAGAACCCAGAAGGCTTAGCATTAGATGCAGCCGGCAATATTTATGTGGCCGATGGCAGTAATAATGCTGTAAAAGAAATACCTGTTGGCGGCGGCGTCCCGGTTATATTGGGCTCCGGGTTTAGTAACCCTTTAGATGTTGCCCTGGATGCAGCCGGCAATATTTATGTGGCCGATCCGGGCAATGGCGATGTAAAAAAGATACCGGCCGGTAATGGAACCCCGGTTGTTGTAGCTTCGGGGCTGGCCTACCCTGCTGCACTTGCACTTGATGCCGCAGGCAATATTTTTGTAGCCGATGGCAATACAAGCATCATTAAAATACCTGCGGGTGGTGGCACCCCGGTTACGATAAGCGCTGGTTTTAATGGCCCATTTGGCGTTGCAGTAGACCCGGCAGGGAATATATATGTAACCGATTCGAACAATGGGTTGTACAAGATCCCCGCGGGTGGTGGCAGCACTATCACATTAGCTTCTAATCTTAATAACCCGAATCACGTTAAAGTTGATGCTTCGGGGAATATATATGTTGCTGATTCGAATAATGGCGTAGTGAAAATATTCCCTGCAAGTGGCGCGGCGCCAACAGCAGTAAACTATGTTATGGGCTTCCCCTTCGGCATGGCCATTGACCCTGCCGGCAATTTATATGTATCTGATGACGGCACTAATGACATTTTTAAATTTACACCTGTGGGCGGCTATTATATCAGCCAGGCATTACCCTTGGGTTTAAGCTTTAACAATACTACCGGCGTTATCAGCGGTACACCAACAGTAACAAGCCCTGCCACTACTTATAGCATTACCGGCTATAATACTGGCGGCAGTTCTGCGGCAACGGTTAGCATCCAGGTAAATGCAAACGCAAGCCTTGCTAACCTGGCCCTAAACAGCGGCACCTTAACACCGGGCTTCGCAGCAGGTACATTAAGCTATACCACAAGTGTGCCCAATGCAACAACAACCATTACCGTAACCCCAACAACAGCAGACCCTAATGCCACTGTAAAAGTAAACGGCACAGCGGTAGTATCCGGTTCACCATCGGCAGCAATTGCGCTGGCCACCGGTAGTAATAATATTGCGGTAGTTGTTACGGCCGTGGATGGTACTACTAACCAAACGTACAGCATAGCAGTAAACAGGGCGTCAACAACAGGCACAAACAGCCTTGATCAGTTAATGTCTGTTACAAAACCTACCGAAAGTGTTACTATTGAGAATGACGGCATTACAATTCACCCCGGTGTTTCGCCAAATGGCGATGGCGTAAATGATGTATTCACCATCGACGGGCTGACTGCATATCCAAGCAATAAAGTAGCCATATTGAACCGTAACGGCGTTGTGATATTTGAAGCCACAGGTTATGATAACGGCACAAAGGCTTTTGATGGCCATTCCAATATAAATGGCAAAATGCAATTGCCGGGTACTTATTTTTACTC
>Ga0206884_1110_pt1 | contig 15608 bp, 9 predicted proteins | sample Alteio_BWOrgCont_FD_152914 | JGI IMG/M metagenome (GOLD analysis project Ga0206884, IMG submission 152914) | Enriched cells from forest soil in Barre Woods Harvard Forest LTER site, Petersham, Massachusetts, United States -... | ecosystem: Environmental > Terrestrial > Soil > Temperate forest > O...
GGCTCCACGACCTGGGTCGATTTCGATGGCACTTCCGTCACTCGAAAGGTTTGGAATGGGCGTGCCAACCTGGAAGAATTCGAAGCCGATAGCTCACAGGGTCACATCGAGGGTCTGACCCTCCGGCTGTACAATCCCCAGTCCCGACAGTGGAGTATATATTGGGCCAACGGTAAAGATGGCATCTTAGCTCAACCCATGATCGGCGAGTTCAAGAATGGACGCGGCGAGTTCTTCGACCAGGAGCCATGGAAAGGTAGAGCCGTCTATGTTCGATTTATTTGGTCGGACACCACTACGAAATCGCCCCACTTTGAACAGGCATTCTCGGATGACGGGGGCAAGACTTGGGAGGTGAATTGGATTACGAACCAGACACGGGTGAATGATGAATCTGCCAAATCGCACTGAACTCGCCGCACAAAGATTCCCGTCGAAAACCGCGAATTGACTCTTAATCGGGCTTCTGGCCGTCATCGCAGCTGGCCATCTAATGGTTGCGCAGTCTGTTCAATCTACAACGCAATCATCCATCGAACCCTCGGCCCACCTAAGCGACTTTCAGGCCGTTGAATTCCGCCGATACACGATCAAACAGGGAGAGCGCGAACATTTCGCTCAGTATTTCGACACTTATTTCCCCGAAAGCGCTCCAGGAACTCGGGACAATCGTCTTTCGTCCATCAGATCGAGCCGAAGTTTTTTTCATCTGGTTTCAGCAGGCCACAACAGATGAGTTCCCAGTTTTCAAAGAACTGCATCGAGTCAAAGTATTAATCAGCGCGAGCAAGTTCTCGCATCAATCATGGTGTTATTGATTCACGTTCTGTAACTGTTTTAGATTTTCCCGCGCCAGCGCATGGTCTGGATTAATTTCGAGTGCCCTTTCGAACTGCGCTTTGGCCTCGGCGAAGTGGCCCAACTCCGCAAGTGCGCTTCCCAAATTCGCGTGCGCGTCGGCGTCATCCGGTCTAAGGCGAACGGCCTCGGTAAACTGTTCTGCGGCTCCGCCGAGGTCTCCCTCCGACGCCAGGGCATTCCCCAGATTGTAGTGCGCGTCGAAATAGCTCAGCGAATTTTGGGCGGCAGCCCGCAAATAAGGGATCGCGTGATCCGGTTCTCCTGCGGCCAACAAAGCAGCACCAAGTGCATTGTTTACGGTCGCATCTTGCGGACGGATCTGCAATGCCGCCTCATACTGTGCAATCCCTTCAGCTGTGTTTCCACGCGCCATGAGCATCGCTCCGAGATTGTAGTGAGCCTCGAAATCCCCCTTATTGTTTTGAATGTTGTGCCGGGCCAGCGCCTCCTGCAGCACCATCCGCGGATCGCCCGCTTTCGGGTCAAAATCGCGCGGCAGCACTTGCAACCAGAGGTGCGCCATCTCGTCTTTCGACCGGTTGCCGCCCCGCACGCGCTCCGGCGGATGATTAGGATTTAGCGCATTGTTCTCGGAGTTGTCGTAAACATAACGCATGCTGACGGTTGTCCCCCGTGGCAGAAACAAAGGTTCCGCGTAGCGATATACTGCCTGCCAATTCAAATCCCATTGCAGAATGCGAATCAACATGATCGTGCTGCCATCGGGCAACGTTGCAACCGCTTGCAGATCCTTGCCCAGGTAATGGGCATGCGGGTAGATGGCCAGCAGGTCCACGTCGATGGGAAGCGTGAGCTGATCGCTCACGACAAAGTCTTTTTCACCCGCCGGAATGTCCAGATTGGCATCACTCTGTAATTGCAGGAGCATGGGAAACTTGGTCGCGGGTTGGTCAGTGAAGTAGAGACCGATGGTCGGCTGAATCGTCTCCGGTTTACCTGAAGGCTGCAAGTGGACATTCAATACGAGGTCAGTTGCTTTGTCCAAACGCAGCGCCATGCCTTCCGGCTCAAGGTAAGGAACTGTGCCGGGTTTCCAAAACAAAAAGTGGCTGTCGGGATCAAAAGCTTCCGATTCGATTTTGATCTCCATACCTTCAAAACCCGCACCTGGTTCGGTTTCTCTCTGCCGCGAATTCTGCAAACGGTCGACGAGAATGTTGGCATGATGGACGAAGCGTTTATCCCCAGGTCGAATCTCTACGGCCTTCACCCAGCGGGTGCGGTCAATGGGCACAGGGAAAATGAAATTCCAATACATATCGGAGCCGCTGGCTAACAACAGGTACGGCTTCGCGGCCTTGAGCACCAGATCGGGCTGACCGAGTTGCCAGCCTTCCGCAAACTTCGGTTGCGGCGGCAAATCCGCAGGATTTCCTTCTGGCGTGCCTTCCTTTACCCATTTTTCTATGATTGCGATCTGCTCGTCGGAGAGCCGCCACTCGTCGGCGAACTTCAGCGCTTGGGGTTCTGGCAGCCACGGTGGCATGAAACGCGTACGAGTGACAACTTCGATCTGTCGTGCGTGCTTTCTTACATCATCATAAGTAAGCAAAGAAAAGGGGCCTGACTCTCCGGGACGATGGCAGCGGTCGCAGGACCGGAAAATGATGGAAGCGATGTCGCGGTTGAATGTGATTTGCCGGTCGTCCTTTCGCTCTGGCGCCGACTGTGCATGGACGCCTGCACCCGGTCGGAGCGCCAGCGCTATCGCCAACACCACACCGATTGCAGCGAGTGCATGGGAACGGTTCATTGCAGATCCGAAATGTAACAGCCCACGCCCGCGACCTCTTTGTTGGAAGGCGCACGACCTGCCAGGGTCGCCTGAATAGCGTCTTCCAGTTCGTGGGTGGTCGGCGCAGAGCGCGCGTGTCCGAATGACTCGTAGAGATTATCAATGCGCCCGTGATAGACGAGAACACCTTTGCCATCGAACATTGCTGCCTCAGGCGTGACCTGTACGTGCGCTTTTTTAACCAGCGCGTGTTCAGGATCGCGCAGGGCAGGAATAGAGTAGTGGAACTCGCTTAGATATTTGCGAATATCTGACGGCGATTCAGATTTATCGGGGAAGATGAGATAGAATCGGGCAGTTTTTTGATGTTCATCGCTGATCTGCTGAATCGTCGGAGCATAGCGTCGGGAAACTGGGCAGTCTTCCTGCACGAAAACCAGTATGACGGGCCGGCCAGCGTTGGAGTTCAGCGGGTTCACACGTTTTCCGTCGAGATCCAGCGCAGTCTGGCCCGCGCAAAATGCGGGCGAGAGCATTGGCAAGAGCAGCACCAGAAAGCAGTGGCCGCTCCATTTCCTGCCTGCTATTCGGAAAGCCCAGGCCTGTAGCGTTTGCAGTAGATGCGGAAAAACCATGAGCACCACATCTGGTGTTGCCTTCACATTGTAATCTTGGATCCCGGACGACGCACATTTAAACATTTTCGCGCGGCTCCCTCTTCCCTGTAGGATGCTCGCGATGTAGGCTTAACCACCAGAGGATTCGACGACTATGGCTCGAACGCGTCTGCCGAGTTTGACCTGGACCTCTGTCATCCTCTCGATTTTCCTGTTTACCCTCGAACCCCGCGCAGGGAGGGCATCCTCGGAACAGGCCGGTGCCGGCCTCGGTCCCGTCCTGCACTACATCGAAACGGACTGGGATGTGCTGACACGTTCCATGACCCGGTGCGACAGCATCGTGGATCCGAAATTGCCAGAGGCTGCCTTGCTGTACTTGCCTGCGAGCTTCCCCGAGCCCGATTCGGTAAAGCAACTCGAGCAAGCCTGCAAGGTACGAGTGGAGCACTTGCCCATGCTCATTCAGCATCCCGGGCAGGCCGGCGTGGATGCGATTTCGCCCCAAGGTTTGCTGTTCCTGCCCAACAGCTACGTCGTGCCCGGCGGCCGGTTCAACGAAATGTATGGATGGGATAGTTATTTCATTATTCTCGGGCTGGTCCGCGATCGCCGACTCGACCTGGCACGCGGAATGGTGGAGAACTTTTTCTTTGAAATCGAGCATTACGGAACGGTGTTGAACGCTAATCGCACCTATTACCTGACCCGCTCCCAGCCACCTTTTCTGACTTCCATGATCATGGAAGTTTATAACGCGGAGAAGGCTGCGGGGCATGAGGACAAAAACTGGCTCGCTCGCGCTTACGGATTCGCGGCGCATGACTACGAGATGTGGACGCATGAGCCTCATTTGGCGGGATCGACCGGGCTCTCGCGCTATTACGATTTCGGTAATGGGCCCGCTCCTGAGAGCCTTCAGGATGAGACAGGACTGCGTCACAAAGTTATCGGCTACTTTCTCCTGCATCCCGAACTGGCTCGAACTTATGTCGTAGTGAAAAACAACACGCGGCCGGCGCAAGAGGCCGTTGGCCCTAACTACAGCGTTGAAGTCTGCGATGTCAGCACAACCATGGCGCGTCCGGGATGCGATACCGCGGGCACGGTTCAGTTGAGTGCGGATTACTATAAGGGAGACCGCAGCATGCGCGAGTCGGCGTTCGACATTTCTTTCCGCTTCGATCCCTACGGTGCCGCCACTCATCACTTTGCCCCGGTGTGCCTGAACAGTCTTCTTTATAAGACGGAGAAGGATCTGGAAGAAATCAGCCGCTTGCTGGGGAAGGCTACCGAAGGGGAGCAATGGAAGCAACGTGCGAAACAGCGCAAGGTGCAGATCAACAAATATCTTTGGGACGATCAGCGGGGCTTGTTTTTCGACTACGATCTTCGCACTGGAGCTAGATCGACCTACGAATATCTGACCACGTTCTATCCGCTATGGGCGGGGCTGGCCAGTTCGCACCAGGCAGAAGCAGTCGCCCGAAATGTGAAAATCTTCGAACAGCCGGGAGGGCTGGCTACGAGCCCGAACGATACCGGCATGCAGTGGGACTATCCATATGGATGGGCGCCTCTTCAATCCCTCGCGGTGGAGGGATTGCGCCGTTATGGCTACGCTGCCGACGCGGACCGAATTGGGTACAAGTTTCTTTCCACTGTGGCGGAGAATTTCCGACGAGAAGGGACCATCCGGGAAAAGTATGACGTGGTGACGCGGTCAGCGGAGGCGCATGTGAGCGCAGGGTATCAAGCCAATGTGATCGGCTTCGGTTGGACCAACGGAGTTTTCCTCGAGTTTCTGCAGGAACTGCCCAAGGCAATGATCGACCGATTGGCTAAGGAACAGGACGCTGCGTTGCCATCAGGCCACTAGTGATCGCATGACTTGGCCCGCTGTCATTGCTTCCCGCTATCGCGCTCCTGCAACTGCTCGGCCAGTTTCAATTCTCTCGGCATCTTCATTGCGACCCAAATCACGGTAAGCCTGGCCCAATAAGTGATGAGTGATCGAATTGTTTGGATCCATCGCAACCGCGCGCTGCAGGGCACGCCATGCGACAGCTCGAGTTCGCACTCAAGTTAATTTTTGAGCGATTTGCAGAGTCTCTGACAGCGAGGAGTCCTCTGGGCTCCTTCCTTTCTTTCTACTTCAGGTTGCAGCCATTGTGCCGGGGATGGTCAGCTTGACCCTAGCGGGTCTGTCCCCTACGATGCGAAGAGGTCATACTCTCCGCTTGCGTAAACCTTCCTCACTTCAGTGCTCCGCTGCGATTCTGGTCTGGATGACAACTCTACCGCCGGTAGTGACCCAGGCACAGAAGTCACCGCCGCCGGTACCGCCTCAGCCCGCGGTTAATTTCGTCGATGTATCCGAAAAGGCCGGCCTGACTTTCACCAATGTTTTCGGCGGCCTCACCACGAAAAAATACATCATCGAAACGACTGGCACGGGTGTCGCGATCTTTGATTACGACAACGACGGATGGCCCGACATCTTCTTCGTGAATGGAACCACGCTCGAAGGTTCTCCCAATGGCAAAGGCCCAACCAACCATCTTTACCGCAATAACCACGATGGAACCTTCAGCGATGTCACCGCGCAAGCGGGTCTGACGGCCACAGGCTGGGGCCAGGGCGTCTGCGTCGGCGATTACGACAACGACGGATGGGAAGACCTCTACGTCACTACATACGGGAAGAACCGCCTGTATCACAACCAACGTGGAGTGTTCACCGAGGTCGCAGAGAAGGCCGGGGTTGCAGGATCAGCCAAGGCTTGGGGCTCAGGCTGTGCTTTCGTAGATTACGACCGCGACGGCTTTCTAGATTTGATCGTAGCGAACTATGTGGATTTCGATCTTTCCACCACACCCGCGCCCGGAGAGCGAACTTCCTGCATCTGGAAAGGCACGCCGGTAATGTGCGGCCCGCGAGGCCTGCCCGGCGCGAAAAATATCCTCTACCACAACCGCGGAAATGGCGCGTTCGAAGACGTCACCACCAAAGCCCACATCGACCAAACCAATGGTCATTACGCCTTCAGCGTCTCCACGCTCGACTACGACGACGACGGATGGCCCGACATTTACATAGCCTGCGACAGCACCCCGAGCATCCTCTATCACAACAATCGCGACGGCACCTTCACCGACGTAGCCGTAACCGCCGGCGCCGCCTTCAACGAAGACGGCCGCGAGCAAGCCGGCATGGGCACAACCATCGCCGACTATGACGGCGACGGCCGCCTGGACATCTTCAAGACCAATTTCTCCGACGACACTTCAACCCTGTACCGCAACAACGGCGACGGCACCTTCACCGACGCGACTTTCGCCGCCGGCCTGGGCTTGCACACGAAGTACTTGGGATGGGGCACAATGTTCTTCGACTTCGATAACGACGGCTGGCCCGATCTGATTCTGGCCAACGGACACGTCTATCCCGAGGTCGACAAATATCACCTGGGCAGCAACTACCAAGAGCCGCGAATCCTCTATCACAACAACGGCAACGGCACCTTCACCGATATCTCAGAGTCGGCGGGCACAGGTATTACAACCGCTTCGTCCTCTCGAGGCCTCGCCGTCGGCGATCTCTGGAACGATGGCCGCCTCTCCGTAGTCGTAAGCAACATGAACGCCCCGCCCAGCCTGTTGGTGAACCAGGTCCGCTATCCAAACCACTGGATCGCACTCAAGACGGTAGGAACCGCCTCCAACCGTGACGGCATCGGCGCACGCATCACGGTCCGCGCCGGCAAGCGAATCCTGGTCGACGAAGTCCGCAGCGGATCAAGCTACATCTCGAACAACGACATGCGCGTGCACTTCGGCCTAGGCGCTGCCACGAAAATCGATTCGGTCACAGTCCGCTGGCCCAATGGAAGGATGGAAACTTTCGAGGATCTGTCAGTAGATGCAATCCACACTTTGAAAGAGGGTGATGGAGCCGCTGCACGATCTGACCCGAAGAACTCAAGATGACCGGGTAGATCGGGAAAGCGGGACTTAACCAAGCTATTGCGGAATGCCGACGCGCCGAACTAAGTCACGGAAACGTTCATCGGAACGCAGCGGGTCCCAGAGCGCTTCCAGTTTAAGATAGGCAAAACGAGCAAAGCGCTCGTCATAACCCTTTTCGAGCCACATGAACGCTTGATCTTTGTCTTCCAGTGCAGCATAAACCAAGGCGAAATAAAAGGCCGGTACAAAGCTATTTTTGGAAGTCTCCTTGAGTTCGTCGATCGTCCTTAGCGCCTGGCTTTTTTTCCCTCGTCGCGCCTGCGAATATCCCAGGAGAGCGAGCGAGTCGACGGAGCCTTGACTGAGCGCGGAATACTTTTCCAGCACGGGCGCAGCTTCGCTGTTCATTCCTTTCGCGAGATACGTTTGCCCAAGCACCGCATAGGCGACCGCAAAATTCGGATCCATCTCAAGCGTCTTACGGCACTGCTCAATCGCCTGGTCGAATTGCCTTGTCAGGTAAAACTGCACTGCCAGGCTGTGGCTCAGAGATGGAGAAGCAGGGTCGAGATCTAGAGCGCTTTTCGCAACTGTCACCGCTTCTTGCGACTGCCCGCGCGAGCTGAGGTAAAACGGATAAAAGATGTGTGCCCGCGTATAAGCCGGATCCAGCGCCAGGGCCTGGTCAAAATGCCTGCCTGCCGCCGGCCAATCCCAATCGTATGCGTAACTCATGTATCCCAGGGAGACGTGCGCTTCTGCAAGATGGTCATCGATCTCCAGCGCCTTCGCAGCTGCAGCCTTCGCCCTGGGCATGGCGTCCCGTGGGGCGACCATATTGAAGAACGAGAGGTAGACGTAGGTGTCGGCCAAACCCGCGTAGGCCAGGGCATAGCCAGGGTCTTTGTCGATCGCCTGCTGGAAGTAGCTAGCAGCTTTCTGCATCCCTTCCGGGCTCCGTTTATTCCAGTAATAGCGTCCCTTTAAGTAAAACCGATACGCCTCGGCATCTTCCGTGTTGCGCCTCGCTAGTCGCTGCTTCTGCTCGCCAGTCAACTTCACCCGCAACTTCTCGGCGATTTCCCGGGAAAGATCGTCCTGGAGAGCAAGAACATCTTCCGCACTACGGTTGAACTGCCCACCCCACAACTGCACGCCTGTTTTGACATCCATGAGTTCGGCTTGGATGATCAGGACATTCCCCTGCTGCAGCAATCTCCCAGAGAGCACTGCCTGCACGTGCAGATCGTTCCCAATCTTCTGGGGGTCGGCATCATTTGCCTTGTAGCGGAACACCGTACTGCGTGCCATGACTCGCAGGTTCGGCAGTTGCGACAGATTGTTGATCAAGCTTTCCGTGATGCCATCGCTCAAGTATTCGGCGTTGGAATCAGAGCTGCCATTGGAGAAGGGCAGAACTGCCACTGATTCGATAGCGCCGTGCCTCGGGCGAAAGAAAGCAAACCACGCTGCAACGGTCAACAATGCGATGGCGACAAGGGCGGTTACAAATCCGATTCGCAGCCTCACACGGTCGTAACCCGGAGAGTACGGGCTTCCGTTCGTGGGCACTGTGTCGGCCTGTGGGGGCACCAGTTCCGCGACGTGTCCGCTTTCGTCCGACTTCACCACGGGTGCAATAAAGCGGTATCCGCGCCGCGGAAGGGTCTCGATGAATCGTGGGCTCTCGGCGTCGTCACCTAGCGATTCGCGGAGTCGGTTCGTCGCTCGGTTCAGACCGCGATCGAAGTCGACAAAAGTGTCCGCGGGCCAAAGCCTCTTCTGAATCTCTTCCCGGGTCACAACCTCGCCGGGATGTTCCAGCAACATCGCCAGGAGCTCGAAAGGTTGCTGTTGCAGCTTGACCTTGATCCCCTGCTTTCGCAGTTCGCTAGCCTGAAGGTCGACCTCGAAGACCCCAAAACGAATTGGCGAACGCTTGACCTCTTCCATAAGTCTTGCCACAACGATACAGCACTTTATAGCACTTTAATCTTGCTGAACAGAGCCGGATCTCCGGGGATATGAGCCTGCAATTCTATGATTCTGAGAGGGTTTTCAAGGGACAAATTGATTACATAGGAGGGAGCGCTGCGCCATTTCAATTTCCGGACTGCCGATTCATAGTCCGCTACCAGGAGGCAACAAAATGAAACTGAAACGTATTGGACCACTGGCAATCGCAACCGCAGTTCTTGTGAGCGTAGGATTTCTCGACGTCGAGCGAGGCTACGCTGCAGAGAGAAAATGCACGCTGGACACGCTGAAGGGACAGTATCTGGTGGCCGCAACCGGAACGCTGTTCCCTCCAGCATTTGGGGTAAAGAAGCGGTCCGCATCCGCTGCTGCTGGCTATTCCATCTACAATGGTGACGGCACGGGTACGGACTATGTGACATTCACCGTCAACGGCGTTAACCAGAACGTGGCATCTCCCACTTCCACTAGCTACACCCTCAACTCAGACTGTACCGGGACCAAAACCGTCTTACCGTCTGGCCCGCATTTTAATATCTTCGTTGCGTCCGATGGGGAAGGGCTAACCGGTGTCGCGACGGATTTGGGCTTCGCCGTGTCCGAGTCAGACGGGCGAGTGCCGTCGTCTCGCTGAGGAATCAGCGTTGCTCTCGGACTCCTCGGCGAACTTGGGCGGCTGGCCCATGCTTTTCGCCACATACAAAAAGCGAGTGCCCTGCCTTTCTCGCATCCTTTGCGAGAGGGCGGGGTTTTTAGAAGCAAGACTTCCGGTGACCGCAAGAGTCAGAGTCGGAAGTGAAAACCCCGCCCGAATAGGCTAATGGCCGTCAGCACAAACGATGCCTGACAGGTTCCCCTGGAATCCTTGCCCGTTGTCGACAATGGCTCCCGATATGAAGAAGACGGTGTTTCCCGGATTCGCGAATACACCGGTTCCGGAACTGGGGCGTTCCATCTCTGTGAACGCCAGGTGGGCTGCGTCCAGAACGCCGAGATCATTTGTCACCAGTGTGCCGCGCCTCGCCACGATGGTGAGCTGGCCGGAGTAGGAAAGGTTCGCCGCTGGTTCGACCGGAGGCATGCCGGCGGACGGAGCCGCGTCCAGGGCGACGAAACTAGTGGGCCCGTCGAGCAGGCCCGAACCGCTGATGGTGCCAACGGTGCAGAGTCCTATAGGGCTGGTGCAGTTCTGTGTAGTGAACAGGCTGTTGATCGTGCCTCTTACAGGCCGGCAACGGTTGTCTGCTGAGACCTTGAAGGGCGCCCCCGACGGTTTCATGGGTAAGACGATGGCGAACAGCCCAAGGCCCAGGATTAGTAGCAAGAGATGCTTAGCGACGTGTTTCATTGTATTTGTCCTCTCCTTGCAGATTTTCTTTGATCCAACCACCCGCATTGAAACTGGGCGCAAATGACATACTGAGAAGATTGCGAACGAATCTTGCGTTCGACATAGGCACTCGATTCTTTGGCTGAATCGGTCTAACCGCGCGACCAGGAAAAGAGGCGACAAGCATACTCGCAAGGGACCTGGTATGCAACGCTAAATGGTAATGCCAACGGGAGGCCCACTCAAATCGCACTTTTTGGGTCTGCATCTGGTTCCATTGCAGGCTTGTCTCCGCCGTTTTGTCGTTGACTGCATGACCCAAACCCGATAATCTAAGACAAGATACATTATCTGGAAGATAATCTCCGATCTTTGACAATCTGACCCGGGCGATGGCGTGCCTTCCAGACCCAGTTCCGAACGCCCATCCCGTCCCCGTTCCAAGATGGGACGTAAGGACCGTGCGGCGTCCGCCATAACTCCCATGTTCTCTAGATTTTGCGTGTAAGTCCTTAAGACTCAAAGATCTAGCACATAGTGGTAGAATAAATCGTTTGTTTTCTAGATTTTGCATTTCAAAAGGGGGGAGGGGGGTACCAGTACTAAACGGTAAACTTCGTTCCAAAATAGGAATGTGGAGTGGATCTTAATTCGATATCTTTCCCTTGGTCCGCTCAAACACCACGGTCCGCACGATCCCCTCACCCTCCTTCACGTAGACCAACTGATTGGGCTTGACGTCTTTCATCGAATCCACTTGTCCGCTGGGCCAGTGGACTTCGAGCAATTCCACTTTTTCAGCTTTGCCCAAGCCGAAGTGGATGCGAAGATCATTCTGCGAAATGTAACTGCCGCCGCTGCGCACTTCATCGATCTGCTGATGAGGTTTGGCCTCATCCGGCGGGTGCGCGACGCACCTCAGACGAGCCCCGATGCCGCTTCGGTTCGACTTGGTTCCAATCGTGCGGACCTTGATCCAGTTGTGGTTTAGGCGAGAGTCGCAGCGCAAAAGCTGCGGCGGGCCGTTGATGGTATTGACCACGACATCGATATCACCATCGTTATCGAAGTCGCCAAACGCACAACCGCGCGAGGCGCTGGGCGTGGAGATGCCAGTCCCGGCATTCAACGAGACATCCTCAAAATGCCCGTTGCGCTGGTTGCGATACAGCAGCTTCCGCTGAGCGTAGCCGGCTTCGGTCCGCAACTGTTCGACCTCGGGATATACGTGCCCGTTGCAAATCAAGATGTCAGGCCAACCGTCATTATCGAAATCGAAAAACCCGCAGCCCCAGCCCAGAAACTGGGTGTGCATGCCCAATCCACCGGTGAACGTGGCGTCGTCAAACTCTGCTCCGCCGCGATTGTGGTACAGAGATGGCGTGTCGCCCGCGAAGTTAGTCTTGACGATGTCCAGATTGCCATCCAAATCATAATCCGCTGCAGACACGCCCATTCCCGCCTGCGGTTTGCCGTCAGCGCTCAGAGCGCAGCCCGCCTCAATGGCAATGTCTTCGAACTTGCCGTTCTTCTTATTCTGGTAAAGAGCGCTGGCAGTCGAGTCATTGGCTACATAAATGTCCGGCCATCCATCATTATCAAAATCAGCAACCAGCACCCCGAGACCGTAAGTGCCGCTGGCACGCGTGATTCCGGCCGCCTCGGAAACGTCGGTGAAGGTCCCATCCCCGTTGTTGTGGTAGAGAATGTTCTTTCCCCCATTCAAGCCGGGAGGTCCGCACGCGACCATCACGCTTTTATAAAGACAGGGTCCCGACTCCGGCACTGGCGCCGTAGTCAGATCAAGGTCAATGTAGTTGGCGACGAAAAGATCGAGGCGCCCGTCCCGGTCATAGTCGACAAACGCGCAGCCCGTTCCCCAGCGAGTCTTTTTGCCGGCAACTCCGGCCTTTTCGCTCACGTCGGTAAAAGTGCCATCCCCGTTGTTGTGGTAGAGGACGTTCTTGCCATAGTAGGTCACGAACAAATCTTCGAAGCCATCGTTGTCGTAGTCTCCGATGCAAACACCTTGGCCCCAGCCGCTATGACTCAAGCCAGCTTTGGCGGTCACGTCAGTAAATGTGCCATCACGATTATTTTTGAACAGATGGGATGCGGGCTCGTGTCCTGGCGGAAAACCCTCCAGTCGCCAGCCGTTCACCAAAAAAATGTCGAGCCAGCCGTCGTTGTCATAGTCGTAGAAAGCCACGCCACAGCCAGTCGTCTCCAGCAAATACTTATTTTTGTGTTCGCCGCCAAAGACGGTTTCTACGTTCAGACCGGCTTCGCTGCCGATGTTTACAAAGCTGACGCCAAGGTCAATATCTGCCTTCTCGTCTGTTTGCGGAGTGTTGGACAGTGCCTGCAGGCGAAGCGGACGGGCGAGAGAGAGCACATTCTCCAAAGAAAGCACCAGCGCAGACCGGCTCAGGGATCGGAGAAACTTGCGGCGTGAGAACACCAAAAGGAATTACCTGTATGCCCTTAGCTCGTGCTAAAATTCGCCCTTAATTCTGTAGGACAACCGCCCGATTTGCAAGCGTTCACACCTCGACGGGCTGTCAGCAACGGAGTTTCGAACGGCCTATTCCTGCACTGGCGGCGCTCTCCGCAGCCGACGCGAACGATTCCGTCGGATGTACATTGCGCTGCTGCTGATCACTGTATCGATCTCGGCGTTCGCTGAGAATGCTGAGTTGTCTCTTTCGCGCCCCGTGCGACCCTGGGAATTTCTTTCGGCCGTCGGAACGCGAGCCGGGATGTTTGGCAACGAAGTTGGGAATTTCGAAGCCTGGGTGTACCCGCTGAAAATCCTACGCGATTTCCACCTTGTATTTCACATCGACGGTCGTGCGCTCCCGGCGGAGTCTTTGGCACGCACCGTTTCTGTTCAGCCGGAAGCATGCTCCATTCTTTATGCGGGTGACACGTTCCAGGTCCGAGAAACCTTTTTTGTACCTGTACGTGAACCCGGCGCCGTCATCCTGATCGAGATCGAAACCGCGCACCGGTTAGAAGTTGAGGCCGTGTTTCAACGCGATTTTCGGTTGGAATGGCCGGCCGCGCTGGGTGGAACGTATCTCAGTTGGGATCCGAACCTTCACGCCTTTGCGCTCGGAGAAGTGCAGAAAAAATTTGCCGCCTTGGTTGGATCGCGAACAGCCGCACTTTCCGGTGAAGAATACGCCACCAACTATTCCTCCTCCCCACAAAACTCTTTTCTGCTGGGTCCGACTGCAAAAGGCAAAGACACGAAGGTGGTGGTGATTGCTGCTTCGGTGAACGGCCCCAAGGAAGCCGAAGACTCTTATCGACGACTTTCCAGCACATACCCCGAGTTGCGGCGGACCTCCTCCGACTATTACAAGCAATACCTGAATGAAACTGTAAGCGTGACGCTGCCCGAGCCGCAATTGGAGCAAGCCTACGACTGGGCGCGCGTGAGCATGATTCAGGGCATGGTCAACAATCCATTCCTCGGGACCGGTTTGATCGCGGGCTACGGAACCTCGGGTGACACCGCGCGGCCGGGTTATGCCTGGTTCTTCGGCCGCGACGCGCTCTGGACCTCCTTTGCGTTCAACGCCGAGGGGGACTTCGCCGATACGCGTACGGCGCTGGATTTCGTTAGTCACTACCAGCGCGCCGACGGCAAAGTCCCACACGAAATCTCGCAGTCCGCAACCTTCGTCCCGTGGTTCACCGACTATCCTTATCCTTACGCCTCGGTCGACGCTACTCCCCTGTACATCGTGGCCACACACGATTACGTCCGCGAAAGTGGAGATGTCGCCTTTGCCCGCGACAAGTGGGATAGCCTATGGAAGGCCTACGAGTTTCTGAAGTCCACGTATAGCCCGCAGGGTCTGCCGCAAAACTTCGGCTTCGGCCACGGCTGGGTGGAGGGTGGCCCACTGTTACCGGTACAGAGCGAGCTGTACCAAAGCGCACTGGGGGCAGAAGCGCTGCATGCCCTCTCGAATCTCGCTCACCTCGCTGGCAAGGACAACCTGAGCCAGAAACTAGCCGAGGAATTTGCCCGCCAAGAACAACTGGTAGATCAGACATTCTGGTCCGCTGAGAAAAAGTTCTATGCCTACGCCCTCGACCCGAGTGGCAAACGCATGGATGCAGCCAGCGTGCTGGCCGCGGTTCCTCTCTGGTTCGGTCTTCTCGATCGAGACCACGCACGGCAGATGATCGACCAGTTAGCCGATGCGGATCATCAAACCGACTGGGGTATGCGGCTCATCTCGTCGCAAAATCCTATGTACGATCCCGGCGGCTATCACTTCGGTTCGGTGTGGCCGCTGTTCACGGGATGGGCTGCTGTTGGAGAATACCGCTACCATCGCGCCGTTCCCGCTTACTCTAACTTGCGCTCCAACGCGCTGCTGGCGCTCGACGGAGCACTCGGGCATGTCACGGAAGTTCTTTCCGGGGATTATTACCAGCCTCTTTCTACTAGTTCGCCGCACCAGATATGGTCCTCAGCCATGGTGGTCAACCCCCTGCTGCGCGGATTGCTCGGGCTGGAGATTGACTCCACATCGCATGAACTGCGTTTTGCTCCGCATGTGCCGGCGGAATGGAAATCATTCGAGGTTCATAACGTTCACGTGGCTGGCGCGACTCTTGACCTCAAATACCTGCGCACCCAGGAAAGCTTGACTCTAGAGATGCGACGTACGGGTTCGGGCGACTGCCTCATGGAATTCTCACCGGCCCTCAGTCCCCGCGCGGAAGTCTCGAGCGCGAAAATCAACGGACGTCCCGTTTCACTGCGCGTCGAACGTAATCGCGAAGATCAACACGTAGTTTTGCGCTTCCCTGTTCCCAGTGGAGCGGGTACGCTCCGAATCCGCATGCGTAACGATTTTGGCTACGACATTTCCTCGAATCTTCCCCCACCGGGAGAACGCAGTCGGGGTTTGAGGGTTCTTTCCGAGTCTTGGGGTCCAAAATACGAAAGCTTGACTGTGAACGTCTCAGGCATCCCTGGCAAGCAATATGATCTCAGCCTGCGGAATTCAGAACAGATCGCAAATGTAGAAGGAGGCAAGCTTATCCGGGGAGAAAATGGTCAAGGGCGAATCCGC
>Ga0206884_1119_pt1 | contig 14181 bp, 15 predicted proteins | sample Alteio_BWOrgCont_FD_152914 | JGI IMG/M metagenome (GOLD analysis project Ga0206884, IMG submission 152914) | Enriched cells from forest soil in Barre Woods Harvard Forest LTER site, Petersham, Massachusetts, United States -... | ecosystem: Environmental > Terrestrial > Soil > Temperate forest > O...
TCGCTTTAGTTGTCCCACAGCCACCAAGCAAAAAAGAGGGGTAAAAATATTCTTTGTTAAGTCAATCACAAGGTTTACGCTCCCACATTTATCAAATCTGCAAACACGCCTGCTGCTGTAACCTCCGCGCCTGCGCCGGGGCCTTTTACTACCAGCGGGCGTTCTTTATACCTGTCGGTGGTGAAGGATATGATGTTATCACTTCCCGATAGGGTATAAAAAGGATGGCTTTCATCGACCATTTGCAGGGTGATCTCCGCTTTGCCGTCATCAAGCTTGCCGATATAGCGCAATACCTTATTCTCTGCTGCAGCTTTGGCTTTAAGGTCGCTGAAAAAAGCGTCTTCGGCTTTTAAAGCTGCATAAAATTCTTCAACACTTTTAGCTGCAAGGCAGGCTTTGGGCAATACGCTTTCGATATGTACATCAGCTTCTTCCATGGCGTAACCGGCATCGCGGGCAAGTATCAGTATCTTGCGCATAAAATCCTTGCCGCTCAGGTCATCGCGCGGATCAGGTTCGGTATAGCCTTTGGCCTGTGCCTCTTTTACCACATCGTGGAAATTTGCATCGCCTTTAAAGTTATTAAAGATAAATGATATGGTGCCCGATAGGATAGCTTCTATCTTCGCTATCCTATCGCCGCTGTTCATCAAATCTTTTAAAGTGCGGATAATGGGCAGGCCCGCGCCAACGTTGGTCTCATAAAAAAAGTCGACCCCATGCTGTTTTGCTGCATCATGAAAGGTTTTATATTGCTGGTACGATGCTGAATTGCCTATTTTATTACAGGTGATAACAGAGATGTTCGATTTAAAAACTTCTTCGTAAACCTCAACAGGTTTTGGACTGGCTGTGTTATCAATGAACACGCAATTGGGCAGGTTCATGCTTTTCATTCGGGCAACGAACTCGGCCAGGTCGGCAGTTTCGTTGGATGCCTGTAGTTCATCCTGCCAGTTATCCAGCGAAATGCCATCGTTGTTAAAAATCATTTTGCGGGTATTGCTGATGCCGGCAATTTTTACCTGTATGCCATTATGTTCTTGCAAATAAGCGCTATGCGCATTCAATTGTTTAAACAGGGTTTGCCCGATATTGCCGGTGCCCAAACAAAATGCATGCAGGGTTTTGGTGAGCTGTACAAAGAAACCATCGTGTACGGCATTTAAAGCTTTTGCAAGATCGTGCGCGGATATGATCACCGAAATATTATACTCCGACGATCCCTGCGCTATCGCCCTTACATTTACCCCGTTGCGGCCAAGTGCATGAAACAGCTTGCCGGATACGCCCGGGGTTTGCTTCATGTTTTCGCCCACTATGGCAATAATGGCAAGGTTTTGTTCTATTACTACCTGCTCCAGTTTTTTGGCGATGAGTTCAAGCTCAAATTCCTGCTCTATTACCAGCCGTGCTTTTTCGGTATCGCCGGGCTGCACCGCAAAGGTGATGCTATGTTCGGACGATGATTGGGTGATGAGAATGATATTGATCTGCTCGCGCGCCAGCAATGAAAATAAACGGCCGCTAAAACCCGACCTGCCCACCATACCACTGCCTTCCACATTAAGGATGCTGATATTATTGATGGATGAAATGCCTTTTATCGGCAGGTTTGATGGTTTGCAATCGTGCCGGATAACTGTCCCTTCAAAGTCAGGTTCAAAAGTGTTTTTTATAACGATGGGTATCTTTTTCAGGAAAGCCGGTATCATGGTTGGCGGATAGATCACCTTCGCACCAAAATAAGAAAGTTCCATGGCCTCGGTATAAGTAAGCTCGGGCAGGGAGAATGCTTTTTTAACCATGCGTGGATCGGCGGTCATCATACCGTTTACATCTGTCCAAATTTGTATCTCGCTTGCATTTAATGCCGAGCCAAATATTGCGGCGGTATAATCACTGCCGCCTCGGCCCAAAGTAGTAACCTGCCCGGCATCGTTGGAAGCTATAAAGCCTGTTATTAGTAACATTTTGTCGCTGTGTTCTTTTTGAAAACCGCGTATCAGTAACTCGGTCAGTTCCATATTCACTTTGGCCTGGCCGAATGAACTGTCAGTTTTTATAAGTTCCGACGCATCAACACAAATAGTCTCCGGGAAATGCTGCGCAGCTATTTTGCATATCATTATGGTTGAGCAGCGTTCGCCGAAGCTTAATATGTGGTCGCGGGTTTTAGGGGTGAGTTCCTGTAGGGTAAGTACGCCTTGTAACAAGTCTTCCAGTTGATTGAAATAAAGCTTTAACCGCGTATAAGCGGGATTTTGATATTGTGCGGTAAGCAGGCTTTTTACAACGTCAAAATGGCGTTTTTCCAGTTCGGCCAAAGCCGCCGTAAAATCAACGCCCTTTGCAGCGCCTTCGGCCATGGATACCAGCAGGTTGGTAACCCCGCTCATGGCGGACAGTATCACCACAGGCTTTTCTGTGCTTTTAACCTCGCCCTTTAAAATATTTAACAAGGTTTGGATGCTTTCAACTGATCCTACGGAAGTACCGCCAAATTTTAAAATCTTCATTCGCTGTTATGTTTCGCCTCACCCCAAACCCCTCTCCAAGGGGAGAGGTGCTTCTGGGAAGCCATATTTAAAACAAAAACGCCCTCCTCTTTTGGAGGAAGGCGCTCGTTTGGTTTTTATGTTTTACACCATAAGCTCATCTTCCCCCGGGTTTCATCCCGGTGGTAGTTGTTGTTGTTGTTATAATGGTGTTGTTACTAATCATATATAATGTCCGTAAAGTAAGTAGATTATTTTTTAATAAACAAATGGTATTTGTTTTATTTTGAAAAAGTGCAAACTATTGTTGCGGAACTACAGCAATAGCATACCCTTTTGATAAATTTTGTGAAAGTTTTATGGCCACACCATTTTTCCAATACGTGGCCTGGGGTGTAACATTAGAAACTGATTCGCCAACAGCGCCTGTTGCGTAAACGTCCGTACCATTAATTGCCATTCCAAGTACATAGCTTGTTAATGAAGAATTCGCAAGGCTGGTTGCTACGCCGTTTTTCCAATAAGTAGCTACAGGGGTTGACGTAGTATTGCTGCCTCCATTGAAAGTACTGCCCCCAATATATATGTCGCTTTTATTTACAATAATGCCGCCTACGTTAATATTTCCGCTTTGAGCGACAGTATTTATTATTCCATTTTTCCAATAAGTAAGGGTTGTGTTAATACCTGCTCCAACGGTACCTGCAATATAAACATCTGAGCCATTTATGGCTATCGCAGAGGCATTTGAAAAAGTTGCATTGTCTAGTATTGAGATAGCCCCATTTTTCCAATAAGTTGCTTGCTCGCCGCTTACATTTACAGAAGATGTTCCTGCAATGTAAACATCAGAACCATCTACCGCTATTGCGTATCCGTTCGGATAGATTTTTCCAGGAGCAATGGTATCTGCCACGCCATTTTTCCAGCTCATTAAATAATACCCCGTTCCAGTCGATTGAATATACCCGGTCACATAAACATCAGATCCGTTCAAAGTCACGGCAATTGCCTGAGAACTTCCTTGCTGGGATAGGTTCATAGCAACGCCATTTTTCCAATAGGTTGCCTGGGTTCTACCGTTAGACAAGGATGTGTATCCGGCCATGTATATATCTGCGCCTTGTACTGCAATAGCATATGCCATTGAATATGTCGAGCTATCATTAACTTTGTGTTCCACACCATTTTTCCAATAGGTAGCTATTGCTGTATTGCTATTTATAAAGTCAAAGCCGACTACATATACATCTACAGATGAAGTAGCCGGCTTAATAGTTGGATTATTTTTTTTGCATGCTGTCATTGCAAATAATGCAACGAGAGCCCAAAGAAGTTGGCATCTAAATATCATGGATTTTTTATAGCAGGATAAGATTTAGTTTCTATTTTGTACCCGGGGGTTACTGCCTGTCTTAATAAGCATAACAAAGTAACCAATATTTTTTAATAAAAAAATGGTATTTGTTTTATTTTTCATCGGCATACAATTCCGGCTTAAACCTGCCAGCAAGTAATGCGGTAGCCAGCCCGGTATCTATATCAGCCACAGCAACCCCTGGGACTCCGTAATCCTGGTAGGCTAAGCAACGCCCATCGGGCGCTATTATCGAGCTTGCCGACTCCGGGTAAAGCGTTGCGCAATTGGAACTGGCAAAATATATGGTGTTTTCCATCGCCCGAAGCATCATGGCTTTTTCATAATATGGGTTGTCTTTATTTCCCCATTCGGTTAATGGCGTGCCTTGCAGGTTGCTGCCGCCAAAGTGCGGGTGGAATACTATTTTTGCGCCCCTTCGTGCTGCCCACCTTACCAGTTCAGGATAACGGAAGCCTTCGTGGCATATCACGATACCAATTTTTACGCCGTTTACTTCAAAAATTTGGCGTTCGGTGCCTGCAAGCCATACGTCGTCTTCCGTAGGGTCTAACTGGGTTTTTGACTGGTAGCCTAATACTTCACCTTTGTTTGATATTACCTGGGCAACGTTTAATATCCCTCCATGGATATACCAATCCATGGGTAATATAACGGCTATATTATTTTCGGCAGCTATTTTACAGGCTTTATCCAATGCGGCCTGTAATTTAGCGGGTGAGCTAACTTCAACTGTAAACTCCTCCATTGGGTAACCGGGAATATACGATTCAGGGAAACAAATGATCTCAGCATGTTGTGCTGCCGCCTCTTTTACCAGTTTTTCAACCTGTAATAAGCCGTCTTCGATAGATTTTGGATAGGGTGGGGAGGCAACGGCTACTTTCATGGTATTTGTTGAATTGATATTCAAAAAAAGCAGTTAAATTTCGAATAAACAAGCAGTATTTTCATTTTATACATAGAGATGTGAATCGAGTGTTTTTTTGATATAATTACACTTAATATGAACAGACCATTATTTATCGCATTGTTTTTACTAATTGCAAATACCGGGCTTGCACAAAAAGGAAAAGATACAACAGTTTACAATCTGCCCGTAGTTAATGGCAAATTGGTATATGCAGACAGCATTAAAGTACAGGGCCATAACAAATCTGTGTTGGATAGTGCGGCAAAAAAATGGCTTGCTGGTTATTTTCAATACCATTGGGCAGATACCTTATCAAAAGACAAGGATAATGAAAGCTGTGTTTTAACCAAGGGCCTTCTTGAATTTCGTGCTCCCCCGAACTCGATAAGGGCGGTATATTATGATTATTACCTCTTAGTAACCATTAAAATTGATTGTAAAGATGGTTATTATACTTATAAAGTCTTTGATACCTATTTCAGGCCTAAAAGCGGATTTTTTAATAAAGTAGTTATTCATCCAACCAGCTCTGATTATTTGATCGATATTTATAAGAAGAAGCATTATGGCTTTATGACGATTGACGGAAGTACGATCAGGTATTATTTGGCTTGTGTAAATACAGCGATACTTAATTGCATTGCATCGCTAAATAAAGCCATGGCAAATTAATAAGCTATGTAATTTAATTAGTTTTGAAGCTTGTTTATGATGTATGGACTAATGACAAAATCAACAAGAAGCAGGTATCGTTAAATATTAGACAGAAAGAACTATTTCACATTAAAATAAAGCCTTGTATTTTAATGAACAGCAGGGGCAAACTATAATACTATTGCTGTTGCGCCACCACCGTTATACTATTGGCGAAAGCGCCGTTGGTGCCGCCATTACTTAGCTGTACAGGTACGCCATTCTTCCAATAATATGATTCAAATTGCTGAGTAGAATTATTGATCACCTGGCTCGCCATATATACATCATTGCCATGCAAACAAATTGCGGTTACTATGTTATTTAATGGGTTGGCAGGCGTGTTTGTTGGTACTGAAGGCATTTGCGGTACTGTATTTTTCCACAAAGTTGCCACGCTTCCGTTCCCGTGATCATAAATTGCGGTATTCCCGTTATTATAATCAGTGCCCCCGGCAACAAATACATCAGTTCCGTTTGTAGCAATGCTGTATACTGAATAACCTATTTTGTTTGCCACGGCATCGTTCGTTAACATGGTTGGCGCGCCGTTTTTCCAATATACGGCCGCCCCGCTAACTGTGGTGCCCCCTACGTATACATCATTGCCGTTTATTGCGATGGTATTGGCAGAAAATCCCCCGATAAGCATGGTAGCTACGCCGTTTTTCCAATAGGCGGCCACGCTATTATTCGGATCGCCCGCGCTGCCTGCTATGTAAACATCCGCGCCATTTACGGCAATAGCATTTGCAACAATACCTCCCGGCAAGGTGTTAGCTGTACCATTTTTCCAGAAAGTTGCGTGAAAACTATTGTTACTAAAAATACCGCCAACTACATAAAGGTCATTTCCCTGGAAAGCAATACCCCAGGCTTGTGAATTGTTTGATATATCGGCAAGCGTGTTAGCTACGCCATTTTTCCAGTACACGGCATTATTAGTGCTAAGCGCAAATGAAGTAACTGTTCCTGCTACATAAACATCACCCCCTTGCACCGCAACACCACGGGCGATAGCAAATGACGGGCTGTCGGTAAGCTTCGTGATCACCCCGTTTTTCCAATAGGCTGCTTTATTATTTTGTCCATCTACAAAACCTGCAACATATACATCTACAGATTTATTGGCTGAGGCATTATTAGCCGTAGAAAGACCAGCCTTTTTACAGGCAACTATACAAAACATTAAGCCGGCAAGGATCAGCGGTAATAGTTTAGTTTTCATTTGTTGGGAATTTAAGTTTATTATATACATTACGCGGCAAATTAATGGAACGCTACAGTTTCGAACAAAAAAAGCTGGCAGCCAGGTATTTAGCGGAAACAGGGAGTTTGTGTAGCGATGCCCTGTTTTCTTCATTATATAAATTCGCCGGGACCTTAAGCGAATAACGTTACATAACCAAATTTGATACCTTTGCTTTTATAATGCAGGGACTAATCACAAAATCAACAGGAAGCTGGTACCAGGTACAATTACCCGATGGGAAACGTATAGACTGCCGCATAAAAGGGATATTCCGTACCAAAGGCATTACCACCACTAATCCGTTGGCCGTAGGCGATGTGGTTGATTTTGAAATGGAACCGGAGCAGGAAACCGGCGTTATCATCAAACTGCATCCCCGCAAAAACTATATCATCCGCAAATCCATCAACCTGAGTAAACAGGGTCAGATCATCGCCGCCAATCTCGACCAGGCCTTACTGGTGGTTACCCTGGCATCGCCGCGCACATCCTTAGGCTTTATTGACCGCTTTTTGGTAACTGCCGAGGCTTATGATATTCCCGCCAAACTTGTTTTTAATAAACTCGACCTATTTAGCGAAGAAGGATTAGAAATATTAGCCGATTATAAAGCCGTTTATGAAAAGGTTGGTTATCCCTGCTATGAAGTGTCTGCCCTTGAAGGAACAAATATTGAGATAGTACAAGGGTTGCTAAAAGATAAAGTAAGCTTGTTTTCCGGGCATTCGGGCGTTGGTAAATCGAGTTTGATAAATGCTTTGCTGCCTGATCTTGACCTGCGCACCCACCAGGTATCCGACTGGAGCGACAAAGGCATGCATACCACCACCTTTGCCGAAATGTTTGAGTTGCCGCAAGCCGGGTTTATTATCGACACCCCCGGCATTCGCGAATTAGGGGTAATAGATATAGAAAAACAGGAGCTAAGCCACTTTTTCCCCGAAATGCGCGAACGTATGCACGATTGCCGCTTTAATAACTGCCGCCATATTAATGAACCCGGCTGTGCAGTACTGGAAGCCCTGGAAAATGGAGAGATAGAGCCATCGCGCTATGAGAGCTATTTGAGTATTTATAATGGGAATGATACGAGGGCATAAGGGGCTATCTTTGAGCCAGTTGTTCCACTCAGAGATCGTCCGCTCATAGCCGCGGGGGCTTAGTTACTTTTGGCTTGATCCAAAAGTAACCAAAAGATCAAGACAGAAAAAAGCTTCGGCGCACAGGCCATACTCCCGGCCCGCTTTTCTGTCAGGCCTTTGCCCGCTTTTGCATTCGTTTTAATACCTTTCATTGGAAGTAACCCTTTTTTCAACAGTTTAGCTTCAGGTGAAACCGGACAAAACAATGGTGGCCTTGTGCGTTAGGAAGGGCATCGTCCCGCAGGTTGCGGGACTGAAGCGCAGGCCTTGTGCGAACGCAGTGGGGCAAAAAGATTGCAGCCCAGGTTTTGTCCGGTTGGCAGGGCAAAGGCCTGTGCGGCAAAGAAGCCTTACTGGTGAAAGCGTTTATTCACCTATTGTTTATTTTTTTATGGTGTTCATGAGCTCGCTCTGCTCGGTCTTGGTTACTTTCGGGGCGCCAAAAGTAACTAAGCCCCTGGGCTATGAGCAGTCCGTTTCAGCGTAAAGCACTACGACCTTTCGAAGCCCTAATCCACTGCGGCCCTCACCATCCCCATGTCATATTTAATCCTCCCGCATCTAATCAAACCAAAGAATTTTACTTTTACCGCAATTACATGTTTAAACAAGTTAATCTGAATTTTAAAACAAAAATTATGGAATACAAATTATTCACCCCGGCGAAGGTTGGAGGTATAGAAGTAAAAAACAGGATCGTGATGTCGCCAATGACCAGGTGCCGCGCTATCGGGAATGTACCTAACGATCTTGTTGCCACCTATTACGGCCAGCGTGCAGGCGCAGGGCTTATCGTTACCGAAGGCACATCGCCATCGCCAAATGGGTTGGGTTATGCCCGCATCCCGGGTATTTACAGTAAGGAACAGGTTGAGGGCTGGAAAAAAGTAACCTCGGCGGTACATGCCAACGGCGGTAAAATATTTGTGCAGCTGATGCATACAGGCCGCATAAGCCACCAGCTTAATTTGCCCGAAGGCGCCCGTGTACTTGCACCATCGGCTGTAAAGCCTGCCGGACAAATGTGGACCGATACCCAACAAATGCAGGACTTCCCCGTACCGGAAGCCATGACTGCCGAAGAAGTGCAGCAAACCAAAGCTGAATTTGTCACAGCAGCAAAAAACGCCATCGAAGCCGGCTTTGACGGTATCGAGCTGCATGGCGCCAATGGTTACCTGCTGGAGCAATTTTTGTCGCCGGTGAGTAATGTGCGTACTGATAATTATGGTGGGAGCATTGAGAACCGCGCCCGTTTTGTTATAGAAGTAGCTGCTGCCGCGGCAGATGCTATTGGTAAAGATAAAATTGGTATCCGCTTGTCGCCTTATGGTGTGGCCAGCGATATGCCGCATTACCCCGAGATTGATGCTACCTACAAGTATTTAGCTGAGCAATTAAATAATATCGGCATAGCTTATGTGCATGTTGTAGACCATTCTGCCTTAGGCGGCCCTATCGTTCCATTAGAAATTAAGCAAACCATACGCCACGCCTTCAAAAATACAGTAATCCTGGCTGGTGGTTATGATCTTGAGCGCGCTGAAGCTGATCTTCAAAGTGGTCTTGGCGACCTTATTGGATTTGGCCGCCCATTCATCAACAACCCTGACCTTGTCGACAGGCTTAAAAACAACCAGCCATTATCGCAGGAATTGAATATGGATTTGTTTTATTCGGCTGATGAAAAAGGGTATTGCGATTACCCGGTGTATAGCGCATAATTAACGCGGCTAAATAAGTGATTCATTGCGAGGGCTGACCGAAGGGTTGGCCCTTGTTGTAATACAACACCAACGTCATGCTGTCCGCCTACCGGGCGGATCAGTACCCCATCATAAAGGTGGCCAGCATAAAGGTAGCCGGCAGACAGGTATGCTGTAAATAAGTAAAATCTGTAGACGATGATACAACTATTTTATTTTTGAAGTATGAGATTCAAAAAATCATCAATGCCGATAACATTCACTTTAGGGAAATCAACTGACTTCAAAATGTTAAAATGCCGGTCGTTGGTTACAATAAAATCAGCGGCGCCTACTATAGCTGCATCCACATATTTATTGTCATCGGGGTCTTTTTCAATTAACTTCCATTCAAAATACACCTCCACCTTTTTTAGCTTGTCAAGGCTCAATAACATCTCTGCTATATTGGTTGATACAACGGCATTGGCTTTCTGTTCAATAACTTCCGTGTATTCCGATAATATGTCATTGCTGATAACAAGGCTGAATTCACCATCAATCAACGCATCAATGATGGGCCTGTAAATTGATTTTGTCGGAATTGAAACCAACAGTGCGTTTGTGTCCAATACCACAACCATCGGCTATTTCTTTCTTAAATGTTCATTGGCCCATTCCTTCATCACATCATCGTTCCAGTTATTTTCCTCCCATAATTTATCCATTTCGGCAGTAGCTGTTTTTGCAAAATACCTGGCAAGTATATTTTTAATTTCGGCTAACTGCTTTTCAGGTAAATTATATTGAAACATCTTCAATAATTCAATTTGTACATTAGTAAGTTTCCCTACAGCTTCCATATTCGTTAGTTTTATCGTTTTATTCCATAAATGCTATAACAAATATATCAAATAATTTGTAAGCAGGGGGGTAAGACAATCCCTTGCTGCTCATCTCGCAAATGTTTCCGGGGCGGTAAACAGGTTGCCGGGGGTGGGGAGGAATTGAGAACAACACCAACGTCATGCTGTCTGCCAACAGGGCGGATCAGCACCCCATCATAAAAGTAGCCAGCATAAAGGTATGTTAGTACAATGTAGTTCCGATGGTAAGATGTATTGGGGTGCAATTCAAATTGTCGCATAGTAAAAATACCGATTTGTCCTTCTGAACGAAGTGAAGAATCTTCTGCTGCATGTATTGCGGACTATGCATAACGACTATTGCAGGGCGCAGAAGATTCTTCGCTCGCTCAGATGACAAAAAAAGAGCGTTTTCAACCTTGCGATGCGACAATTTGAATTGCGCCCATGTTTTGCTAATGTAAAACCTAATCATTAAATTTGTGTTGAGCTTTAAAGAATGATTATTTAAGCCGGTAACTGCCAATAGCACCATGAGCGAGAAAGATTTAAATTTACTGATAGAATTAGCACAGGAAAAGTTAAAGAATGGTGTTTCTAAGGAGCAGGCGTTAAACTCATTCATTACTGCCGGGATACTTGATGCTAATGGCGAATATACCGAACCTTATAAAGAACTGGAAGAAGTAAACTAATTTTCCCGATGTACGATATCCGGCCAAACCTTGTGATCGGCTTTCATGGCTGTGATATATCCGTTCGCGACCAACTCCTCAAAAATTCAGATAATATTGAGAAAAGCGAGAAACCCTACGACTGGCTGGGCCATGGCATGTATTTTTGGGAAAACAACCTTGAACGGGCAAAGCAGTGGGCAAAAGATAAACAAGACCGCAAAGAAATAAAGGAAGCCGCAGTGATTGGCGCAGTCCTTCATCTTGGCAACTGCTGCGATTTTTTGGACAGCAGTTATATCGACCTTATCGCTGTTTATTACGACCTGATGAAGATCAACTATGAGGCCCTTGGAAAACCGCTTCCTCAGAATAAAAATGTAAAAAGGGACTCGTATAAAGATAAGCTGTTAAGGGAACTCGATTGCCGCACAATTGAGTTTATGCACGAACAGATATTTGCCGACTACCAGAAACAGGTGGCGGAAAAGGGTTTCAGCAATATTAAGCTATTTGAATCTACACGCGGCGTTTTCACCGAAGGCGGCGAAGCGTTCCCCGGCGCCGAACTTCAAAAAAAGAACCATATACAGGTATGCGTACGAAACCTGAATTGTATAAAGGGATTTTTTATGCCGAGAGAGGATAAGGATTTTATAACTTCATTAAGCGAAGAATATGACCGTAAAAAAGTGGTTGGGGGGATTTAACTATTTCTACCTGGCATTCGTTACTTGCCAGCGGAGCACGGGTACACCACCTCTTTAGGCCTGCGCTGCATACGCGCTTGATAGGGGGGGGGATTATTTATTCAGATAGTTGGTCAAGCAATTCATCAAGCTCCTTATCTGTTATATTTTCACGATCCGCTTTATCGTACATGGTTAACAAGAAAACGATACCATCATTAATTACAATATGGGTAATTACCCTTGCGCCGCCGGATTTGCCTTTTCCTTTTGAAGCGATGGAAATACGTATCTTAAAACAATTATTGCCTAACGAAATACCTTGCTGAGGGTTTTTCTCCAAATCGTTAATAAGGGTGGCATATTCATTTTTTAAGGAAGGGTACTTTTTTGCAAGCTTCTTAATATCACGCTTAAAGCGGGGCGTTGCAATTACATTATAGTTCATTAAGCAGGTCTTTTGCGGGGATGCCTTTTAATTTGCCTTGTTTTATCAGTTTAACCTCTTCTACTGCTTCCTTTATTCCTTCAAGTATATCTGCCTTGTAATTGGTAAGCGGCCTGGCTTTTACATCTTTAAAATTTTTTAGCACTTCTAACATAAAGGAAGCCTTGTTGTCTTTTACTTCTAATATTATTTTCATAACCTGTTGTGCGCATTACCGTGCAAACAAATTTAAGAAAAAATTGAATTTAACAGGCTAAAAGCCCTGAAATTATAACTGTTCATTCATAACCCCACCTACCGAGCTTATCCGCCATATACGCCTGCAAAAGGCATCGTCCCTGCTCCTCATCTCCGACCTTACCGTATCCGAAATATTTTACCGCACCGGCTTTAACAACAAAAGCTACTTTTTCCGCGAGTTTAAAAAGGTGTACAACTGCTCGCCAAATGATTTCAGGGCTGTGAACAGGTTGCCGGGGGTGGGGAGGAATTAGAAAGGGGCATAATCCTTTAGTTAGCACAATGTAGTCACAGACTACTTGCATAGCGTATCCGTAGATACAATCTACGGACAGCGTGCTGTTTCAATAGCTAGCAATTTTGAAGGACGTGTTATGAAACTCATTCAATTTTGCCTGGATGTGAACTTTTCAATTGGTCATTTGTACTTCCTGTACTACCAAGATAATAGGTGGCGCCTGTATTATCCGTGTTTTGATCATAAAGCATAACCAAATTACCATCATCCTGCAATGAAAAATAAGCTCTTTCGCTACCAGCACATTTACTATGAATATTTGAGTGCCATACTGTTTTACCTAACGAATTGCGTAATACAAGATCGCCATCGGCTTGGAAAAACAGAGCCTTACCATCTTTGCCCCTGGTTTGGGCACTCCACAAAGGTTTAACCGGCGTACAGGTTATACAATATAAAACAAGGTTACCATCTTCCTGGATGATGAGTTGATCTGTTTGATGTTCTGAATAAATGCTGTTATATATTTGAACGTTTGTACCAGGGAAATTTCCTGTTGGGTATTGTAAAATAGGAATATAGTTGTTTGTTACAAATGTAGGTTTTTGAGGATGTAGCATTGGCCCCTTTGCAACGAAGCCACATGGTAGATCATCAAATGTTTTTGTTTTATTTAAAACAGGCGTCAAACACGATGTTGAGATAAAATTTTCGACGCTTCTTAGTTTAATGGTAAAAACAATTAGTGTTAATGGAATTACACTAAATAAATAAGTAATATTTTTTTTAAAAAGCTTTTTCATACAAATGGTTTGAGTTAGATTTTTTAATATTTATCCACGTTTTTTTATGATTTACGCCTTGGCGGCGGCGGCCTAAAAACGGGCTGAGGTTTTACTACCTGCTGACGTGGCTGGGTCGGCTGTTGTTGTCGTACTTGTGGTTGCTGTCTCCTGATTGGTTTGGTAGTTGTTTGCTGTTGACTTGTCGGCGGGGTATTTGTTTGTTGGCGTTGTTGTGTTTGTTGTCCGGTTTGCAGGCGGTTTGATTGTTCTTTTTGCTTTGATTGCTGCTGCTTTTGTATTTGCGCTTGCTGAATAGTTTGCTGCTGACGTTGTTGCTCCGATTGGCTGTTTTGTTGTTGCAAGCGTTGTTGCTGTGCTTGTTGGGCGGCCTGCTGTTGCCGCTGCTGCTCCTGTTGTGTAGATTGTTGTTGCAGGTGTTGCTGCTGCATTGGTTGAACTACCTGTTGCGTGCGGGGTTGTTCCCGTTGACCATTTTGTAATTGACGGTATTGTTGGGGCTGATTTGGATTAAAAGTTGACTGCCTTGGTTGTAATTTTCCACTTTGCAAATCGTGATTGAAATTAGCCTCCCGATTTATCCCGGTAACATTCTGAGGCCTTTGGATCGGTTTTATCCCGGAATAAACGTTTTGCGGACGCGCAGCATAAGGCGAGGG
>Ga0206884_1123_pt2 | contig 12474 bp, 9 predicted proteins | sample Alteio_BWOrgCont_FD_152914 | JGI IMG/M metagenome (GOLD analysis project Ga0206884, IMG submission 152914) | Enriched cells from forest soil in Barre Woods Harvard Forest LTER site, Petersham, Massachusetts, United States -... | ecosystem: Environmental > Terrestrial > Soil > Temperate forest > O...
CGAAAGGCACTGCTGGCGCGGAAGCCGTCAGCGCGGCCAGAGCGCAGTTGCTGAGTTGCATGCGGAAAACAAGACGGCACAATAGAAACACGACACCGTAGAAGCCGATGATGGCGCTGCACAAGGCAACGACCAGCGGGATGTCCCGACCGAGTGCCGCACGCGACGTGGTAACCGTTCCGGCAAAAAGCGCCAGCGGCACGGCGTAAAGCAGCACCATCCGATTCAGGGTTGGGGCATCCTTTGACCCAAAATCGTGTCGCCACGCCGCCAAAAAACCGAGCAGGAAGGTGACGACCATTGGTAGGAGTGCGCTCAAAATCGTATCTAGCAACATTTCACTCTCCCCTCCCGGCCAGAACACGATCGACCATCGCGCCGGAGTTTCCGAGATAGTTGGTTGGCTCGATGAGCCTTTCGATAGCTGTATGGTCAAGGAACTTGGCAATTTCAGGATCGTTCGACAGAAGATCGATCAGCTGTCCCTTGCCCTGTGAAACAGCGATGGAAATGGTCGTAAGCCTATCGTGCGCCTTACCGCGGCCCATCTTCGGAGCCAAAGCCATCATGACGGCCTCGGTATTTACCAGGCCGTTGGTCAGTTGCAGATCCTTTTTCATGTTGTCGGGATGCACGACCAGCCCACTGAGCATGTAGTTAGCCTGGGCCAGAGCTCCTGCGCTCAGACAAAAAATCTCAGGTAGTACGAGCCACTCGATCTCCCACGTGCCCGTGGCACGCTCGAAGTCTGCGTTCATCGCATTCAGAAGACTCGCAGTATGCTGGCGCACAACACTGCTACAGGCCGTGATGTAAGCGCAGGAAATGGGGTTGCGCTTCTGCGGCATCGTGCTCGACGCTCCGCGACCTCCGCCCCCGGCCGGCTCCTGCACCTCATTTAGCTCCGTCATCATCATGACCTTGACATCGGAGGCGATCTTGTCCAGCAAGCCGCACAGTATGCCGAGGAAGCAGCCAACCTCAGCAATGGTGTCGCGCACGGTATGCCAAGCGATCGGCGGCTGCGTAAGCCCAAGCCTCTCCATGACGCCCTGTTGGACGGGTAGGCCCTGTTCGCCAAGAGAAGCGAGCGTTCCTACTGCGCCTCCGAATTCACCCATCAGCACACGTCTCTTCATCTGATCCAGGCGCTCAAGATGACGGTCGAGGCCGGCAAGCCACACCGCCGCTTTATATCCAAAGGTAAGAGGTACAGCCTGCTGCAGATTGCTCCGGCCGATCATCGGAGTGTCGCGATGTTCTTTGGCGAGGTGAGCTAGCGATGCGGAGATCGCCTTCATTTCGTCTTCGACAAGCTGGAGTGCGGAGCGGATCTGCAGAATCGTGGCGGTGTCCGTTATATCCTGGGTCGTTGCACCCCAATGGCACCACTGCCCGAGATCATCTTTGCAAAGCGCAGTTAACTGCTGAACGACCGGTAGCACAGGGTAGCCGATGTGCTCGGTTGCATCCTTCAACTTCCCGAAGTCCATCTCGCACACGTTGGAGTGCAGCGAGATCTCTTCAGCCGCTTCTTTTGGGATGACGCCCAGATGCGCCTGCGTTAAAGCCAGCGCTTTCTCGAAATCCAGGTAGTACTGTATTCGCGATCGGTCCGACCACACTTCTCGCATGGCACTCGTGGCGAAGATCTCGCTATAGACATCAGAATCGATAGCGGTTGCGTTCGGATGCATGCATCGGTTATTCATATTCGTCTCTCCTTACTCAGACTCACGGGTGCATCTCCTTGGCCGTTGCCCAGAGCCCGTCTTGGACCACGCCGGAATGCGGCCGCGCTTGTCTTTTTCGTTTCCCTTGCCATTGCTCTAGCGCTCCATCTGCCGTTTCCCCGTCGGGAACTTAAATGTGGCACCGGCGAAAACCTGCCACTTGGGCGATCCAACACCGCTTTGGAACACGGAGTATTGGGGCTCGATGTAGAGGTTCGCTATGTCGCCATTCGGCCCCTTTAATACCTTTCCGACGCCGAATCCAAGCGGGATGTCCTGCACATGGTGAAAGGTGTCAAACGTCCAGGCTCCCGAAGATCGAAGGTAGAAACCACGATGCAAATTGCGGATAACGAACGGTTGCACAGACGTGAGCTGGCCAACCGGGCTTGAACTGTTTCCAGAGAAGGAGTGTTGATAGGTAGCGACTAGAGCCAATAATCCCCAGTTGTGAGGCGCAACCACGAGTCCGGCGGCACCAGCCTGCCATTTTCCAGAACCGTAGACCCCTCCTCTGGCTGTTGGCGCAGCGATCAGCGGCCCGACTCCGACTGTGGCCCCATGCTCTTTAAAAAGCACCCAGTCGTAGATCGTCAGATCCCCGACTCCGGTATTCGGGCCGCCCTGCACGCTGGCAGTTGTGTTGATCGGCAGGATTGTGCGTAGGAACTGATGAAAGCCGAATGCGTCTATCGGCACAGAAACTCGCAGTAACCCCTGGTTACCGATTCTGCCCGGAAATCCTTCTGGCGAAGGCACGAAGTAGTTTTGCAGATCGACTGAAATCAGAGGGTGAGCCGGATTATTCGCCGCGTTCGTGTCGTTCGCCTCGCCAGAGACGGAACTGGTGGCGACAGACTGAGACTGGACTGCGTTATTTTCTTGAGTCCACGCATTTCCTGCAAAGAAAACAAGAGCTGCTACCAAGACTACCGTCTGTTTTGAACGCTTTCGCGAACGGTTCGACCATACTTCTCGGGTGGCACTCGTGCCGACAGCTTTGCTATGGAAAGCAGAGTGGCTAGTGCTTGCGTTCGGATGTATGCATCGGTCCTTCATAATTGGTCTCTCCGGTTTTCAAATTCTTCAGACTCGCAGCAGGTGATTCTCCTTGGCCGCTGCCGTGAGCCCGTCCTGGAACGCGGGGTGCGCCAGTGCGATCAAAGCCTGTGCTCTCTCCGTAAAGGAGAGCCCCTTCAGATTTGCAACGCCGTTTTCGGTATCCGGGGGCCGCGAGATCCGTCCACCGAGGCTTTTCCGCATAAGGAATCTGAGTTTCGTGCGTGCTCGGGCGAGCTGGGCCTTCACCGTGCCTTCAGCGACTCCGAGAACATTCGCGGTTTCGCGAATGGTGAGGCCTTCCAGTTCGCGCAGTTGAAATGCTCTCCGCAGCGTAGGTGAAAGCTGTCGCAACAACCGATGAACGTGCTCTGCAAGTTCGGCCCCGCGACATGCCTCCTCTGGCGTCTGCCCACGGTCCGCCAGCCGATCGCACAACGCATGACTTTCCTGCTCTGGACTCTGCTCGTCTAGCGGAACGTGTGGTTGACGGGACCGTCTGCGTAACTGCATCCGCGCGGAATTAATCACGATTGCCGACAGCCAAGTCGATATCTGTGCCTGCCCCCTGAATTCGCTTAGGTGCTTGTAAGCGGACAACAGTGCATCCTGGACTGCATCCTCCGCGTCGGCGGCATTGCCGAGGTATCGAAAGGCGCTTCGGCAGAAACGAGACCGGTAACGCAACAGAGCATCGTCCATTTCCCGCCCTAGTTTGTCGCGGGAACCGCGATCAGTTATGAGTGTGCTGTCGATTATTGCTGCCGTCGTTCCCATGACTTTTATTCCCGCCTCCCACGTTTTACTCGGCAATGTGCCAGTTCGAATTCCTCTTCCTGTCCATTGCATGCGGGTCTCCAAACTTGATGGGCGTTCCGCAGGTCCGCTTTTCCTAACGATCTGACCAGTTCGTTCAACAGAGCGCCAACGGAAGTGTTCATCAACGTGAACGCTTCGTCGGCATGTGGACGTTCGCGAATCGAAGGCTGCTGATGGGGTTGTGAGCGCCTGGAACACAACCTCTTGCAATAACGAGATTCTTTGACGGTTCTACTCGCGACAGCGTTTGGAATTGCAAATGCTCTTATCGACTAAGCAAAAAAGCAGGAATGAAGTAACGCTAGTCGTGCCATCGGGTGGAATCGGGATCGTCAGGAACCAAAGATGAGCCTGGCGAGAGGCAAAGCGACTCTGGAACGACTGGTTGAGTGGTTTCTTAACTAGCGGCAGAGCTGCAGCAACGTGCTACCGCTCTGACTTGGGAGTAGGAGCCACTGCGCTGTGTTCTTCAGGAGGAGATTATGATCGCAAGACACATTTTAAGAGCGATACATCAGATGGAGTTGATGGCGGCAATCTCGATTATTTGGACCGCAAATGTAGATTGTCAGTCCATTCATCCACCCATCGGCACACCATTGCCCGATCCTCCGCAGGTTGTGACTTCGTTCGAGCTTCAAGCTATCAACGATCCGGCAACAGGTAAGGGAGCGTTTGTTTTTGAAGGGCATGAAGATCCTCCCGTAATACGGGCGGTGCCTGGCGGAGCGATTCAGTTGAATTATCTCAACCAGATGTCCAAGAGTTCTTCCGAGGTCTGCGTGGAGGGGCCTTGCATGAACATGACGAACCTTCATTTTCATGGTTTGCATGCATCGCCAAATGCTCCTGGGGATGATGTTTTGACGATGATTGCCATGCCGGGTGAATCGTTGCACTACACCGTGGATATTCCTGCGGATCAGCCTCCCGGATTGTACTGGTATCACACGCATCCTCATGGAGAGAGCTATCAGCAGGACCTCGATGGCATGTCGGGCGCAATCGTGATCGATGGGATGGATCGGTACTTTCCCGAGATCAAGAATATGAAGGAGAAGATCCTGATCCTTCGAGACGCTGAACTTGAACAGGGTGACCCTTCATCGGCGCTCCTGAAAGCCGCTGTGGAACTTGCACCCTATGGGTGCGGGGCAGCAACCAGTGAAGCGACTCGAGTGTTCACGGTCAATGGCGTTGTGCGACCAAGAATCGCCATAGCTTCCGGGGAGAAGCAGTTTTGGCGCATCGTGAACGCATCCCCGGATCTTTATGCGGACTTGGAGGTCGACTCTGAATCGATGACTATCGTGGCACTCGACGGCATGCCTCTCACGTATCACGACCCCAGGCGGCATGCAGAAAAGCTCCGCCATGTGCTGCTTGCCCCGGCTGGTCGGGTTGAGGTTATCGTCAAAGGGCCAAAGCCGGGCCGGACAATATCACTGCGTAGCTTATGTGTCAATACCGGCCCTGATGGAGATCCGAACCCGGACATGGTCCTAGTCGATCTCGATACAAATGCTAAGGAATCCTCTCCTATCCGTCCCATCGAAGCAGGACTCTACGACAAAGCCATATACAAGCCACTACCAAATCGTGTCCGAGATCAGTTGAAGAGGAGTGCCCCCGACTTTGTGGTCAAGTTTAGCGAAGACAAGAAAGGTTTCTACATCAACGACCGGAAGTTCGCCGCGGATGAGGAGCCCATGACTCGGGTTAAGGTAGGGGCCTACGCTCATTGGCGTGTTACGAACGCAACAAACGAGATTCACCCGTTTCACATCCATCAGGTGCATTTTCTTGTCTACGGACGGGCGGGAGCGCCCCTGCGCAGGCCTGAATGGATGGACACGGTAAATCTCGCACCCAATGAATCACTCGATCTCATCATGGATTTCACAGACCCGATCATTCGCGGCGTCTCGGTATTCCACTGTCACCTCCTGAAGCACGAGGACAAGGGGATGATGGCCAAAATTATTTTCGAATGACTCACAGGGCCGAAGAGGGATCGACCGGAAGCCGCACTTGAATGCACGCGGTGTGATGGGACGTCCGTCAGCAATTGGATCCGAGGAAACAATCCAGCATGAAGGTCATCGCCTGGAACCAGAATCTGACATCAAGCCCCACAGCAGAGGGCCTCGTCTCGTTTCTGAAGAAGACCCACGCAAGCGTCGGACGGTAAGCCGACTGCGTGGATCAAGAGGTTTTGTTGGAGCGCGAGATCCCAAGTTTCCGCATGCGGGCATACAAGGTAGTGCGCTTGATTCCCAAGCGAGCTGCAGCACCTTTCGGACCCATGATTACGCCGCGTGTCTGTTGCAGTGTCCTGCAAATGTGCTCGCGATTCAAATCCTCAAGAGTGACGGGCTCTCCCGGCGAGTTGACCTCTGAGCCCGATCCCAGTCTAGCCAGGGGGCAACAAAGAGTGCTACCGGATGTCAGTATTACGCTGCACTCGATGAAGTTCTGCAGCTCTCGGATATTTCCCGGCCACGAATAGGAGGTAAGGGTGTCCATCACTTCCGCTCGAATCCCTTCGATTACTTTCTGCATTCGTGCAGCATATTTGGCGACAAAGTGTGTCACCAGCAAAGGGATGTCTTCTGCGCGGTCTCGTAGTGGCGGCACCCATATCGGAAATACGTTGAGGCGGTAGTAGAGATCGCTGCGAAACAGCTTTTCTGAAATCAGCCTTCCCAGGTCCCCATTGGTCGCTGCCACCAAACGCACGTTTACGCGCTGCGTTTGCGAACTCCCCAACCTCTCGAATTCTCCCTCTTGCAATACGCGCAGCAGTTTTGGCTGCAGTTCTAGCGGGATATCACCAATCTCGTCGAGAAAAAGTGTGCCCCCGTGAGCGGCCTCGAAACGACCGATCTTTCGTGATACGGCACCGGTAAAAGCTCCCCTTTCATGGCCGAAGAGTTCGCTCTCCAGAAGTCCCACCGGAATCGCGGTGCAGTTCAGCTTTATGAAGGCTCGATCTCGGCGTTTACTGCAAGCATGAATGGCGCTCGCGATGACTTCCTTGCCCGTTCCTGTTTCGCCCTCAATGAGAACTGTGGAGTCCGTGGGCGCCACCGTGCGAACCAGGTCCAGCGTTTCCATCAGAGCCGTGCTGCACCCGACGATTCCTTCAAATGCCTGCTGCTTGGAGAGGTTTTCGTTGGCAAAGCTCATGCCTACAAAGCTTTGTGCGTCCGGAAAAGCAATATCTGGGCTTCCCATACTCCATCCTCCTAAGCCATCTCTACATTCTGTCCTCACGACATCCACGCGATTAGTGAAACTCTGTTCGTTCTTGAGCTGGAGTATGGAACGAACTCCGCCATGCGGACAACCCTAGATGGAGCCATTGTGCCCACTACATCGGGAAGCCCGGCGACTCCTTTGGGACGCTCCGTATGACCCTTTTGGACCAGAGGGAATACCACCTTGAGGTATATGGGGGCTAACGCTTTCGATCTCGAATGTCGATGCGCTTCCATCCGAAGAGGCGAGCGTCGACCGACCAGGCGCCAGGTCCGAGCAGTGCCAGGGCGGCACCAAGGGTTGCTAACAGGATACGAGTCCATGGATCTCCAGGATGCGAGAAAGCTTTCCACACCTCAATGACTACGAGAAGCAACCCGGCGATGGGGGTCCATAAACCCACGATCAGAAGTACTCCTGCACCTGCCGCGATCACGCACAATATGGTTGGTCCAAACGGAGGCCCACCCCACAGTTTCGTGACTCCAGCGTCAATTAAAGCAATACCGGTTACGAGGCGCATGAGCAACAGGCCTACACCGGGCCAACCACGGGCGAACGTTGAGAATAGTCTTCGCAAGGAACGGTCTTCTAGCCGTCTCTAGACTAGGAAATGTCCGACGCGAGGGGAACCCCCAAAAGGTTCGTGCTAACTACTCTTTCGAGTGAGCTAAGATTCGATGATTCCGCGCTTCAGCCCGATCATCGCGGCGTGGGTTCGGTCGTTGGCGCCCAATTTAGAGAGGATGTTCCTGACTTGACCCTTGACGGTCTCTTCGCTGATCGAGAGCTGAGCCGCAATTACCTTGTTGGCATTGCCCGCGGCAATCAGATTAAGGACGCGGATTTCCGCCGGGGTCAGAGCGTCATCGGTGGCGTGTTCGGCGAGTTGGAAGGATGCCTCCGGGGACATTGTCTTCTTCCCGGAATGGACCGCCCGGATCGTGTCCAGGAGGTCCTTGTGCAAGCTATTCTTTAGTAGGTAAGCGCGAGCGCCAGCTTTGAGGGCACGCAAAACTTGAGCATCGCCGGTGTAGGTAGTGAGCATGATGATTCGCGCCTCGGGGAACTCGTCGCGAATCGCGACCATCGCATCGACGCCGTTCATTTCCGGCATTTGGACGTCCATCAGGGTGACGTCTGGACGGTAACTGCGAAACTGCTGGATTGCTTCGCGCCCGTTTGAGGCTTCGGCGACCATCTTCATGTCTGATTGATCAGCGACGAGGCCAACAATCCCTTGACGAAGAAGGGGGTGGTCGTCGACCGCCATAATCCGAATCGGGCTGGGATCGCCGCTCATGACTTGATCTCACTCCCTTTCCCAGACCACCAGAGACGTCGGGTAGACGGAGTCGCGTAAGCCCTGGACGCAGGGATGCTTAGCTCAACCTCCGTGCCAGAATCGAGCTCACTCCAGACATCCAGCTGCCCGCCCACAATTTTGGCACGCTCGCGCATGCCATGCAATCCAAAGTGTCCTGGGCGCGGATCCTCGCCAAGAATCTCCGGGTCAATCCCTTTTCCGTCGTCCCGGACCCGCAACCGAAACTGTTGTGCGTCATAGTGGATTTCCACTTCGATTTGTCGCGCCTGTGCGTGGCGGAATGCATTGCGCAGAGTCTCGCCTGCAATCCGGTAGACTTCGTCCCGCAAAATTGGATGGAGGTTTCGCGGCGTGCCTTCCACTGCCATACGGAAAAGGGCGGAATCCGCGATCGTTCCATCGGCCGCGAGTTCCTCTCCTAGAGCGCTTATGGCCATGGCAAGGTCGTTGGTCTCGACTGTGGAGGAGCGTAACCCCTGCACAGCATCCCGGCCTTCGGTGACCGCTTGAGCCGCTTGATCGATAGCGCTCTCGAATCTTTGTTTGGCTTCGACCGGGCGCTCCGGGAGCAGGTTCGTAGCAGCTTGAAAGCGGAGCATCAGTCCATGAAAGCTCTGTAGCAGAGTATCGTGCAGGTCCCGAGCGATTCGTGTCCGTTCGTTGACGCGTGCTTCCAGCCCGATCGCGAACTGGTGCTGCAATTGCTGAATACGGAGTCGATAGATCCCCCAGAGCAACGCCAGGAAAACGACCACGCACGACGCACGGAACCAATTCGTTTGATACCAGGCAGCCGCGACACTAAAGTCCAACGTTGCGCCTTCTTCGTTCCAGACGCCATCGTTATTGCAGGCGATCACGCGAAAGCGGTATTTCATCGGACGAAGATCGCTGTAGAAAGCCTGACGCCGCGTTCCCGGTTCCTGCCAAGTCGTATCGCGCCCTTCCAGTTTGTAACGAAAACGCACTTTCTGCGGCACCACGAAGCTCAGCGCGGTGTAGTCGATCTCGAGATCACGCGTGAGAGGAGGAAGACGAAGGCCGACGCCGGGTAGATAGTTCTTTCTGTCGGCAATAACCCCTTCAACAAACACGGGCGGCGGAATCACGTTGGTGTAGGTGCGGCTGGGGTCGATCATTTGTACTATGTTGCTGCTCGCGAACCAGAGCCGCCCATCGGCGGATTTCGACACTTCCGGCTGGCCGGCTTCGTAACCTGGTTGGCTTCCGTCAAGCGCGTCGAATGTCTTTACCGACAATGCAGCATCGGGGGATTTCAGCCAAGTCTCATAGTCTGATGCGGGAACCCTCAGAAGCCCGCACCTTCCGTAGAGCCAGAAAGAGCCGTAGTTATCTTTGATCGCGGAGACAACTGCAGAACAGGGCAGGCGGTTCCGGGAGTCCATCACGCTCATGCGGCCATCCTTCCACCGATAAAATCCTTTAACGGTGACTGCCGAGATGGCATTGTCGGAATCAACAAAGAAACTCCTGATCCCAATCTCCTCGTTCGACAAGGAAATAACAGCTTCCGCCTTGCCATCGCGATAGTGAACGAATTTGCCACCTTTAGAGCCCAACCAGATTCCTGCATCCCGATCTGCCGCAAGAAAGTAGGCATCGATAATGTTGTCGACCCGGATGTCCTCTTCTACTCGTGCGCCCTTGATGCGAAACAGATGGATCTGGTCAGGTACATGGATATGAGTCAGTGCCCAGATATTGCCTTCAGCATCCTCGGCGAGACCCTTAACAGTCCCGAAACGCCCCACGTGACGGACGTCTGAATCTTTGATCGCTGAAAAGCGGCCGAGTTTGTAAGTCACTATTGTGTTATCGATTCCGAGCCAGATTTGTCCAGAATGGTCTTGAAAAATCACTTCCACGTTTTGTCCCGGAAGTCCGTGGCCGGCAGCAATCGCTGAGACGCTTCCTGCGCGAATAATGTTCACCGCTCCGACATCGCCAACCCACACGGAACCGTTACTTAACGCAAGCACGGAGTGGACCTCCGAGCCGATGAACCCCTCGGTCGTCGCGAAAGTCACAACCGGCAGATCTCGAAACATATCTACTCCCCTGTCGGTTGTGACCCAAAGGTTGCCCTCCTTATCTTCGTAGATGTACTCCACGTTATCGCCGGACAGGCCGTTCGCCCTTCCGTAATGGTCGGCAACACCATCATGGATGCGGTACAGGCCCTGAGATTGCGTTCCGACCCACAGGGAATAATTGCGATCCAGGTACAGAGTTGGGGATGCAACCGTGGCGCCATCGAACCCCGGAACCACATAGCTCACCCATTTTCCTTCGGAATAGTACTGCACCCCCTGCTTGGGCCCAGTTCCGCCAAAACCGGCCCAGACCGACCCAGATGGTCCGGCCGCAACATTCGTTACCCCGTTGTCGCCCGCCGGATTTTTCAATTGATCTTCGAAATAGAAGCTGGAAGAGCTTGGCGCCCAGCGGCAAAGCATTTTGCACCCAAACCAGATATTTCCGGCGGTGTCCTCGGCCAGGCCTATGGCATACTTACCTGGATTTCCGTCTTTTTCGCCGTAGCATCGCAGTTTATCGGCTTCAACTTGGCAAAGCGAACCTTTGCCATCATTCACGCGATAGCGAGTGACCCAGATTGTTCCTGCATGGTCTTCGATGATGTGGTTGATCCCTGGGCTGTTTGGTGTAGTTGTGTAATTGAACAACTTACCATCCTTTAACCGGCTCAAACCGCCGTAGGTTCCGATCCACAGACTTCCATCGCGCCCAGCTAGAAGATAACTAATTCCACTGCCAGCCAGAGACTGACCATTCGGAGCCGCCCAGGGAGTAAACTTCACGCCGTCAAATCGCACCAAGCCGCCTAGCACTCCGATCCAGATGTAGCCGTCCGTCGTCTGGGCGATCGCCCCCGGATTAGACAGGAAGCCATCTTGGATTCTCCAGGCAGTGTGGCCATACTGAGAGATCAGTGTGTGAGGATCAACCGCCCACGCAGGTGAAGCCAGGACGAACAGTAAAAACAAACCACGCGACAGTGAAAGGTTCGACAGCCGGGCCTTCTGAATTGACTCAGGAAGAACCACGCAATTCCCTCGTTCGGGAATTGTATTAGTTGTTCGGACCGTAGCCAAGGGCCGGGATCCAAGGACACGGATTCATTGTTGCCTGGCCAGTTGGACCGGCGTCAAGGCTTGAGCGAACGCTCCGAAGGAATAGGCTAGGGCCGCTTGGCAAGCGTCTTTATCGACGTTCAGGATCGATGCTACATACGACAAGGAGTAACCTTCGAGAACTCGCAGCACATATACGAACCTCGGAAACAGCGGGAGGAGCAGAAGTGCCCGTCTCACTCGCTCCGTTGAAAGTGGGGCTTGCTGCAATTCGATGGTCGATCCTTCGGCCGCTTTCGCACGCCAATATTCGCCAGAGCCCTCTTCTTTCCTCAGTTCATCTGCGCGGAGCGCCACACAGGCCTTGATGACAACCCCAATGCCCCACGCGCACATCCACTCCCCAAACACCGTGCCTGAATCTGCGATCTCGTGAATACCTGAAGTGACAATTCTGCTCGCTTTCTTCTCATCACCTGTGAGGACGAGTGCGATCCAATAAGACTTCGCTGCACAGTTCGTGAACTGACCAATGACCTCGAGCGCCGGCCGGTCCTCGCGAGTGTTGTGATCGTTCACGATGCTCCCTCGAAATAAATACTGTGATTGCATTGCATCCTCGTCCAGTGGTGCTTAGCTTTTCTCGTCAGGACTTCAAGTCGCTTGGACTGGTTGTACCCTCTCCACGCGGATCAATTGGGACGCGCCATCGTTTGCATTTTGCATTTGGGCTAGACGCAAAACTCTGGGCAACACACTTGTTTCGACGGGAAGCGAGTTGATACCGGGGAGGTTCTCTTTGGCAAGATCGCTGAGAGTATGTCCCGGCGGCATCTCAAGAAAAAGGTCGCAGCCCAATTCCTTGAGTATTGTTGTCGCATCGTACCAGCGGACGCCGTGCGCAATATTATTTACTAGGTCGCGCGCAATGATCTCCTTGGTGCGCATGGCTCGCGCGTTCACATTTCCGACGTAAGTCATTCGCGGCGTTGTCAGCTTCACGGAGGACATTCGCTTTCCCAGCAGATCCGCAACAGGCTGGAGTAAAGGGCAATGCGACGGAACAGAAACATGCAGGCGCACTGCCTTGCTGGCGCCCAGAAGACGAGCTTCCTCCAAGACCTGATCCATTGCCACGTTCGAGCCGGCAATGACGATCTGG
>Ga0206884_1135_pt1 | contig 12120 bp, 7 predicted proteins | sample Alteio_BWOrgCont_FD_152914 | JGI IMG/M metagenome (GOLD analysis project Ga0206884, IMG submission 152914) | Enriched cells from forest soil in Barre Woods Harvard Forest LTER site, Petersham, Massachusetts, United States -... | ecosystem: Environmental > Terrestrial > Soil > Temperate forest > O...
TGCAACTTGGTCAGGCAGTCAGAGCTTGATGCACTATTTGCTTAACAGTTTTATATTGTGAATGAAGTGGACTAGGCAGTGCATCCAACTTAAACCAGCCTATTTCGTCAATTTTATATGGCTCGTTATTTATAACTTGCTTCGGATCTACGAGTGCCATATAGACTACTGCTACCCAGTGAGTTGGTGTTCCGTCAGAGAGAGTTCTATGAGCATCGAAGACTTTCAAGAATCTCAGATCGGAAGCATCAGCTCCATATTCTTCCTTTATCTCCCGAGTAACAGTTTGTTCAAATGTCACGCCAAACTCGTGAGCGCCGCCACCGGTATCCCATCTTCCCTGTTCGTCACGGCAATTCTTACTCCGTTTGTGCATGAGTATATTGCCTTGTCCGTCATGGCAAACGAAAACACATGTCACACCTATAAAATCGATGCCGCGGCGTAAATCGTGCTTGCCGTTTGGGAATGCTTTGCTTTTATTCGGCATAGCCACATTATAAACGAAAGCGACTCGTCCGGCAGATTTTAAAATTACATCTTAATTTCGACGTCGCAACCGGCCGGTAAACTCAAATTCATAAGAGAATCGATGGTTTTTGGCGTGGGCTCGAATACGTCTATCAGACGCTTATGAATCCGCATTTCGAATTGCTCACGACTTTTCTTGTAAACGTGGGGACTTTTGATTACCGTGAACGTACTAGTTCTGGTCGGAAGTGGTATTGGTCCGGCTAGAGTAGCGCCTGTGCGTAATGCCGTATCGATGATTTGCTTCGCAGCTTGGTCAATAACCTTGTGGTCGTATGCCTTTAACTTAATGCGAATGCGTTGCTTCACTTCGGTTTTGGTTTCTGCCATGATTTTTCTCCTTACGTGCGATGCCGTAACCTTGATCGCGAGTGGTTACCGTCAAGTTCTCGGCATTATCTAATTATATCAGGGGTATTTATTTTATGATCTTAGTTACGACCCCGGCGCCGACTGTTCGGCCGCCTTCGCGGATAGCAAAACGCAGTCCTTGATCCATCGCAATTGGGGCAAGAAGTTTGACTTTAAAGGTAATGGTGTCGCCCGGCATAACCATTTCTTTGTCGGCTGGCAATTCAACTTCACCAGTAACATCCGTTGTGCGGAAATAAAATTGCGGCTTGTAGCCTTTGAAAAATGGAGTATGACGACCGCCCTCTTCTTTGTTCAAAATATATACTTCACTATCAAACTCGGTGTGCGGTGTAATTGATCCCGGTTTTGCGAGAACCTGGCCTCGTTCAATATCGGTTCGCTCAATTCCTCGTAGTAAGACTCCGGCATTGTCTCCAGCTTGTCCCTGGTCAAGGCTTTTCTTGAAAGCTTCGATACCAGTAACAACTGTTTTCTTGGTTGGGTGAATACCAACGATTTCAACCTCATCGTTTACTTTCACAACGCCTTGTTCAACACGACCAGTAGCTACGGTACCACGACCCTTAATTGAGAAGACGTCTTCGATAGGCATCAGGAATGGTTTGTCGAGTTCTCGCTTTGGCTCGGGAATGTAGTCATCCATCGCTTTAACGAGTTCTAACACTGTATCTTCGTTAGCGGTATCGCCTTCGAGAGCCTTAGTGGCTGAGCCACGAATTATCGGACAATCTCGGTCGTATTCGTATTTCGCTAGTAAATCACGGATCTCTTCTTCAACAAGGTCAACCAACTCAGGATCAGCCAAATCCATCTTATTCATGTAAACCAAGATCTTTGGCACACCCACCTGACGAGCAAGTAGAACGTGCTCTCTAGTTTGAGGCATCGGACCATCAGCGGCAGATACGACTAGAATTGCCCCGTCAATTTGAGCGGCACCAGTAATCATGTTCTTGACGTAGTCGGCGTGACCAGGCATATCGACGTGGGCATAGTGACGCTTTTCACTCTCATACTCTTGGTGAGAAGTGGCTATCGTAATCCCGCGGGCCTTTTCTTCAGGAGCGTTGTCGATTTGAGCGTAAGTAACGGGTTTGTTGACTGCGCTCGGCATCCTTTTAGACAGCACATGGGTAATCGCTGCTGTTAGTGTAGTTTTACCGTGGTCAACATGGCCCATTGTACCAACGTTAACGTGAGGCTTACTGCGGTCAAATTTATCTGCCATAGAATGGTATCTCCTTAGTTTGTCTAATGCTAATTTGTATAAATCGTGAGGGAAGACACCCACACATAATAACAGCGGTTAGTGTACATGAAATCCGGGCGTCTGTAAAGGTGTTAGCGCTCTGACTGATTATTTGCTGTTTTTCGCAATAATTGTCTGGGCGACATTGCTTGGTACATCGGTATAGTGATCCAACTCCATCGATGAGCTGGCCCGACCTTGAGTCATGCTACGCAAGTTAGTCGTATAGCCAAACATCTCACCTAATGGTACAAAGGCAGTAATTTCTTTAATGCCTTGCTGAAGATCTTCCATGGACTCAATTCGGCCACGCTTCGAATTTAGGTCGCCGATGACATCACCCATAAAGCTTTCCTGTGTCACGACCACTACTTTCATGATTGGTTCGAGCAGCACTGGATTAGCTCTTTTAACACCTTCTTGCAAGGCCATCGAAGCGGCAATCTTAAAGGCCATTTCACTGGAATCAACTTCGTGGTATGAACCGTCATATAGCTCGGCCTTGACGTCCACGACCGGATAGCCGGCTATAACGCCGTTATTCAGGGCTTCTTCAATGCCAGCTTTGACGGCTGAAATATATTCTCCGGGGATAACGCCGCCTCTAATGGAATTAATGAATTCATGGCCCTTGCCTGGTTCGTTTTGAAATAGTCTCAGCCAGACATCACCATATTGACCGCGACCACCGGTTTGGCGAATATATTTTCCTTGCACTTCAACGCCATCTTTTCTAATTGTTTCACGGTAGGCTACTTGGGGTTGGCCAACATTGGCGTCAACGCTAAATTCTCTTTTCATGCGGTCGACAATAATCTCTAGGTGGAGCTCACCCATGCCGGAAATAATGGTTTGGCCGGTTTCATCATCAACCCGAATTCGGAATGTCGGATCTTCCTCGGCAAGTCGTTGCATCGCCAGGCTCATCTTTTCCTGATCGCTCTTAGTTTTTGGTTCAATGGCAATTGAAACCGGAGGATCTGGGAACGTAATGCTTTCTAGCACCATCGGATGACTTGGTTCACACAGAGTATGCCCGGTCGTCGTACCCTTAAGTCCTACTACGGCGGCGATGTCGCCCGCGCCTACCTCGGTAATATCTTCTCGTTTATCAGCTTGCATCCGGACTATCCGACCGACTCTTTCTTTGTCGCCAGTAGAGCTATTCAAAATATAAGTACCGGCCTGTAGTTTTCCAGAATAGACCCTAAAGTATGCCAGCTTTCCGACAAATGGATCAGTCGTAATTTTAAAGGCCAGAGCGACAAACGGCTCGGTCTCGGACGGTTTACACTCAACCTCTTCCCCGGTTTTGGGATGCTTTCCCCAGGTTGAGCCACGATCCAACGGACTGGGTAAATAGTCAGTTACCATATCGAGTACTTTTTCGACAATAACACCACGGCCATCGCCGCCAGTAACCGCAAAAAAGTTTCCAGACAGCACGGCCTTACGAATGGCCAGTTTGATATCAGCCACGCTAAGCCCGGCCTCGCCGACCTCAAAGTATTTCTCGAGCATGGCCTCATCTTCGGCTACGGCATTTTCAATCAGTAAACTTCTAGACTTTTTGGCTTCGTCCAGCATATTGGCCGGAACTTCGCCCTCAACTAGCTCGTGGTCGGAAAATTCTTTGTAAGTAAATGCTTTCATAGTCACCAGGTCAATGACCCCGTTAATGCTTTGTTCGGTTCCGATTGGCAAATGAATCGGAAAAGCGTTTCGGCTTAGTCGTTCGTGAATGCTCGAAAGAGACTTATAGAAGTCACCGCCGGTTTGGTTGATTTTATTAATAAAGCAAACCCGCGGTACACCGTACTTAGTGGCCTGTCGCCATACGGTTTCAGATTGAGATTCAACACCCATTTTGCCGTCGAAAACTACAACCGCTCCGTCCAAAACTCTCAAACTGCGTTCCACTTCTGCCGTAAAATCAATATGGCCCGGCGTATCAATTATATTAATCTGATGATCTTTCCAGTAGCAGGTTACTGCGGCCGATACGATAGTAATGCCACGCTCGCGCTCTTGAGCCATCCAGTCGGTAGTGGTTTCGCCCTCATGGACCGTGCCGATTTTGTGCTTAAGTCCCGTTCGGTACAAAATACCTTCAGTGGTAGTAGTTTTGCCAGCGTCAATATGGGCAATAATGCCTATATTTCGAATCTTATCAATTGGATACTTTTTTTCTGCCATTATTTTAGTTTCAAGTCCTGGCAAAATGCGCGAATGCTCGATTAGCTTCGGCCATCCTATGCGTATCTTCTCGTTTCTTAACCGCAGCCCCTTGACCGTTATAAGCCTCGACTAGCTCAGCCGCAATCCGCAACGACATATCCATGCCTTTTCGTGACCGAGCCGCCGCCGTAATCCACATAATCGTCAGATGAGTTTGGCGTTGGCCCTTAACCTCAAACGGAATTTGATAATTGGCTCCACCGACTCTTCGGCTTCGGGTTTCAAGATGCGGCTGAACATTTCGATAAGCCTGCTCAAATACCTCAAGCGGGTTTTGAATTTTTAATCTTTCGGATGCAGTTTGCATACCCTTATATACAGCCCGTTCCGCCAGTTGCTTTTTGCCGTCCAACATAACTCGGTTTATGAAACGTTGAATTTGAACAGAATTGTACATTCGGTCCGGTTTAATATCGCGAACTAAAGTTTTGGTCTTTTTTCTGGGCATTTAGCGTTTCTCCAGTTTGGCGCCGTACTTGCTGCGGCCGTTCTTTCGGTTCTGGACTCCCTGAAGATCAAGCGTACCTCGGACGATATGGTAACGAACGCCTGGAAGGTCTTTAACTCGGCCACCCCTAACTAGTACGACGGCGTGTTCTTGCAAATTATGACCTTCGCCGCCAATGTAGGCCCAGACTTCTTGACCATTACTTAATCGTACCCGAGCGACTTTACGTAGCGCTGAGTTAGGTTTCTTCGGAGTTTTGGTAGTGACCTTGACACAGACGCCACGCTTCAGCGGAGCTGCCTTTTCGTAGCTTTGGGTCTTAAGATTATTCATGACACGAAGCAGCGCCGGCGACTTGCTTTTAGCGGTCGATCGGGTTCGGGGCTTACGTATGAGTTGATTAATCGTTGGCATTTATGTTCTCCTAAAATTACTGAGTACCGCGTAGCTGCGGGGTAGACTGAATGGCGCCAACTCCACTTCAGACCTACCTCGGCCTACAACACTCAATCTATAACAATTACTGCTGTACCTTATCAAATTTCATCTCCGTTGGCAATGGCGCCACTGGCGCTTAACTCTTCGGCCTTAGCATCAACTACTTCAGCTGCTTTATAGCCAGTGCCGACTGGTATCTTGCGGCCCAGGATGACATTCTCTTTGAGGCCATACAAATGGTCGACGCGGCCGCTGGTAGCGGCAGCAATCAAAACTCTGGTGGTATCTTGGAACGAGGCAGCGCTTAAGAAGGAATCGGTCGACAAGCTGGCTTTAGTAATCCCGAGCAAGAGCTGATCGAAGATGGCCGGTTGTTTGCCCCTTGCAACTAATTTTTCATTTATTTCTAGGACGGCGTGCCGACTGACCACATCACCAACCACAAACTCAGAATCTGCGGCGTCTTCTATCTGCACGCGGCTAAACATCTGGTGAACAATAATTTCGAGATGTTTGTCGGCGATGTTTTGACCCTGGCCGGCAAAAATCTTTAGAATCTCGTTCATGATGTAATTTTGGGTAGCTTCAACACCCTGTAAGCGCATCAGGTCTTGCAGGTTTATGGAACCGTTTGTCAGCCGCTGTCCGGCGGAAACTTCTTGACCGTTTTTAACCACCAGCTGCTTATAGCCGGGGATTTCGTAACGGACAATACTTTGTTTGGTGGGAACGATATTAATCTGCTTATCGGTAATTTCGGCTTTGCCGGCAATTGGAGTTATCAGCGTGTCGGAACCATCTTCGAGGGCCGCTATAACGTCGCCGATAGCAACTTCTGAGCCGTTTTTAACCTGCGGTTTTCGACCGGCTAGCTTGAATATGACATTGGCTTTCTTGTCTGCGGCCACTTGGATCACGTAATAGTCGCCCTCTTCCCAAGTGGTAGCAAGCCCAGCTATTTCGGTAAGATAGGCCTGGCCTTTAGGTGAACGGGCTTCAAACAACTCCTCAATACGGGTTAGTCCTTGAGCGGCATCATCGGCAATCAAGGCGCCAGAACGGTGCTTACTGTCTAGGCTTAGCTGAGTACCTGGCTCGCCGATGCTCTGTGCGGCGATTACGCCAATCGGGTGATGATCAGCCACTAATTTGCCGGTAGCTGGATCCAATCCGTATGATTCACGGGTTACGCCGCGTGTTATTGGGCAGCTTAGCACGCTCATTATTTTAACGCTGTCGATTTTTTCGTCAGCTTGGATAGCTTCAGCAATCTCAGGAGTTACGATCTGACCACGCTTAATATATTTGCCGACATTCTCGGCAATATAGCGTCCATTTAGGCGAGAAGCGAAAGTGACACCGATTTCGGCGGCATCGCTACGAAGCATTTTGAAGCCGGGATCCGGTACGTCGCTCTCAACCGTAAAGACGTCTTGAGCAACGTCAACCAAGCGGCGAGTCAAATAACCAGCATCGGCGGTCTTCAGCGCAATGTCAATCAAGGCTTTGCGGGTGCCACGGGTACCGGTAAAGTACTCTAACGGATCAAGGCCGGTGGCATATCCAGATTTAACGGGCAGCTCAATCGGGCGCCCGGCGGCATCTTGTAAAACTCCCAGCATACCGACGGCGTACTGAAGCTGGGAAATATTACCCCTAGCACCAGAATTTATCGCAATTGCGGTTGAAGTATCCTGGCCGGCCAATTGGTCGGACAATAAGTCTCGGACTACATTTTCGGTTTTGGTCCAGTTTTCGACGGTCAAGCGGGATCGTTCATCGTCAGTGATGAAGCCTTCGCCATATTGGTCGGCAATTGCCACCGCCCGGTTTTCGCTTTCTCGAACTACCTCACGCATACCAACAATCTGTCCAAAGTCGGTCATGCCGATGCTTAGTCCGGAATAAGTAGCGTAGTAAAAACCGAGATCCTTCAAAACGTCGGCAATGACTGCGGTCGTCTCTTGTCCATAGCGAGCATAGACGTCGGTCATGACGGCCTGCAAGCGCTTTTTAGTCATGGCTTGATCTTGAAAAGTGAAGTCTACTGGGAAAATTTCATTGAAGATCACTCTACCGACGGTGGTTTCACGAATTTCACCGCGAAATGGTAAACGAACCATACTTTGGAGCTGCAGCTTTCCTTTGTCTAAGGCCATCAGGGCTTCATCGAGACCAGAAAAGGATTTTGGCTTTCCGACATCGCCAGGACGAGTATAAGTAAGGTAGTAGCATCCCAAAACGATATCTTGTTCAATGTGTAGAATCGGTGAGCCATCAGCTGGTTTCAGCAAATTCTTATTGGCCGCCATAATGTCTCGGGCTTCAGCTTGGGCTTCTTTTCCGAGAGGCAGATGAACGGCCATTTGGTCGCCATCAAAATCGGCGTTAAAGCCTTTACAAACTAGTGGGTGGAGTTGGATGGCGCGGCCTTCGACTAAAACAGGCTGGAAGGCCTGGATACTCAGTCGGTGGAGAGACGGTGCGCGGTTTAGTAATACGTACTTGCCGCGAATCACTTCATCAAGTGCATCCCAAACTACCGTATCGTTGGCTTCAATTAGGCGTGAAGCTGAACGAATGTTGTGGGCTTGATCGCGGGCAATCAATTCCCCGATGACGAATGGTTTGAATAGCTCAAGAGCCATCATTTTAGGCAGCCCACATTGATAGATCTTTAACTCAGCTCCGGATACTATCACCGAGCGGCCGGAGTAGTCAACGCGCTTTCCCAGCAGGTTTTGGCGGAAACGTCCTTGTTTACCCCTAAGCATATCGCTTAGTGATTTCAAACGGCGGCGCTGGCCGGTCGCCGATACGGCGTGTCCACTACGAGCGTTGTTATTATCGATCAAAGCATCAACCGCTTCTTGCAACATACGTTGTTCGTTACGACGAATAACTTCGGGGGCATTCAAGTCCATCAGCTTCTTCAGACGGTTGTTACGATTTATGACGCGGCGATACAGGTCGTTGAGGTCCGAGGTAGCAAAACGCCCACCGGTTAATTGCACCATTGGTCTCAGATCAGGAGGAATAACCGGCAAAATCGATAGACACATACTCGAAGGTTTGATACTGGCTCGATCCATATTTTCCAGCAAACGTAAACGCTTCATTATCTTTTTCTTGCGCTGGCCTTTAGCATCCTCGGCTTCTTTATTAAGTTCGGTAATCAGCTGCTTGATGTCAATTTCAATGAGTAATTCTTCGAGTGCTTTGCCACCCATACCCACGCTGATAAGATCACTGAGTTCATCGGGCAGTAGGCGATATTCGGACTCACCGATCAGGGCTCGTTTTTCAAGCATTGAGGCCTGAGTTTTAAGCAGTTCATGGCCTTCTCTCAGCTCACTCAGTTCCTTCGTTTGCTCTTCAGTCAAAGCTTTAAGGTTGGAATCCTCCTTTTCGGCTTCAGCTTGATAGCGAATTTTAATGGCTTCTTGGGCAGCAATAAACTCAGCTTCACGGTCGGCCATTAATTTTTCCAGTTTTTCAGTATTAACCGATTTAATGATGTAGCTGGCAAAATACGCTACTCGCTCCAAACTCTTAACGGTCATGCCCAGCAACAATCCCATGGCTGAGGGTGTGCCGCGCAAGAACCAGATGTGAGCAACCGGTACTGCTAGAGTAATGTGCCCCATTCTTTCACGGCGGACAATTGAACGTGTGACCAGTTCACCATTCTTATCGACGGCTGCTTCCCTAGAGCGCACGCCCTTATATTTAGCGTCGTGCGGGTTAATATCTTTAACCGGACCAAAAATCCGTTCACAAAATAAACCGTCTCGCTCTGGCTTCTGAGTTCGATAATTGATGGTTTCCGGCTTGGTAACCTCACCATAACTCCAATCCAGAATATCTTCCGGACTGGCTACAGCTAATCGGACCGCGTCAAATTCGGCAATGTCGGTACCTGAAGAGTTATATCTGCGCATTATTGATCCTCCCCGTTGTTATCGTCGGTCGCTGGTATGTCTTCGGATTCGCCGACAATGGCTGCAACCGGCTCAACGCTATCAGCATTGTCAACAATTGCAAATTCGTCAGCTGGTACTTCTTCGGTCACATCAACGTCAGAGACTTCCTCGTGTGGCACATCAATCGGTGGTGTATCTTCGGCCTCTTTGTGAATATTGCTGGCCAGAACTATCTCTGCGTCTACCGTATGCTCGGACCTGATTAGGTCTACCTTTAGTCCGAGGCCTTGAAGCTCTTTGACTAACACATTGAAGCTTTCCGGAACTTTAGGACCATAAATGTCGGTCTGTTTGATGATGGACTCGTAGGCTTTTGATCGTCCGTAAACATCGTCCGATTTAATAGTTAACATTTCTTGTAGAGTATTGGCGGCACCGTAAGCTTCCAATGCCCATACTTCCATTTCGCCAAATCTCTGACCGCCATTTTGAGCTTTACCACCAAGCGGCTGCTGAGTCACCATAGTGTAAGGGCCGGTGGAGCGAGCGTGGATTTTATCTGTCACCATGTGGTTTAGTTTAGTCATATACATGACGCCGACTGTGGTGTGTTGGTTGAATGGTTCACCGGTGCGACCATCGAATAATTGTTGTTTACCGTTTTCGGCCCGACCAGATTTTTTAAGTAGCTCCTGTATTTTTTCGCTAGGAACACCGTCAAATGACGGACTAGCCACTTTCAACCCTAATGCATACGCCGCCATGCCAAGATGGGCCTCGAATAATTGACCGAGGTTCATACGTGATGGCACGCCCAACGGATTCAATATAATATCTAGTGGCGTTCCGTCCTCGGTAAATGGCATGTCTTCGATAGGTAAGATCCGGGCAATGACGCCCTTGTTACCGTGACGTCCACCGAGTTTGTCGCCGACGCTGATCTTGCGCATTTGAGCTACAAAGACTTGGATTTGTTTGATGACACCGGATTTAAGTTCGTGACCATTTTCACGACTGAATACCTTTACACCAACCACTTTTCCGTGTTTGCCATTGCTCATTCGCTGGGAAGTATCGCGAACTTCTTTGGCTTTTTCGCCAAAGATGGCCCGTAGCAAACGCTCTTCAGAACTGAGCTCTTGCTCACCTTTAGGTGTAATTTTTCCAACTAGAATGTCGCCCGGGTGAACTTCGGCGCCAATTCGGACAATGCCGTCTTCTGCTAGATGACGCAGAGCTTCTTCGGAAACATTCGGAATATCCCGAGTTACAATTTCTGGTCCAAGCTTGGTTTCCCGGACTTCAATCATGAAATCAACAATGTGGATAGAAGTTAGGGTGTCATCGCCAACCAATCGGCGAGAAATGACAATCGCGTCTTCGAAGTTGTAGCCAGCCCACGGCATAAAGGCTACGAGTAAATCTTTGCCCAGCGCAAGTTCGCCGCCGGCAATTGACATACCCTCAATCAAGATGTCGCCTTTTTTAACTTTATCGCCACTGCTCACGGCTACTTTCTGGTTGATGCATGAACCTTCATTAGAGCGCACAAAATGCTGTGGTACGTAAGTTACGGTGCCCTCTTTGTATTTGACAACTACTTCATCGGCCGTAGTCTTAAGTATCTCGCCGTCGGCTTCGGCTAGAATCAACTGTCCGGTATTTCGAGCCGCGGCCGCTTCGATACCGGTTCCAACGATTGGCGATTCCGGACGAATCAAAGGTACGGCTTGGCGTTGCTGGTTAGCACCCATCAGCGAACGGTAAACATAATTTTTCTCTATAAACGGAATTAAACCGGCTGAGGAACCAATAATCTGATTGCGAGCGGCATCGATGTGGGTAATATCGTCCGCGTCAACTTCTGTAGTTTTTAGGTTCTTTCGAGCACTAACACGTTCCGACTCGAAATAACCGTCATCGTTAACATTATTACCGCCGCCGGCGATAACCGCTGATTCTTCATCAAAAGCGTCAAGATAGACGATTTTATTGGTTACCTTGGCTTTTACCGGCCAGGTAGTCCGAGTGGTGACTTTGGCTAGTTTTGCCGCATCGGCAGCGGTTATTTTGGCGCCTGCCTTAACCAGCAATTTGCCCTTGTCATCTTCCAAGTTAGCTGATGCGAAATGGCCGACTGCCTCTTTTGCGGTCGCAGCATTAGTGACTTTGCGATAAGGAGTTTCGATGAAACCGTAATCATTAACTCGGGCGTAGCTAGCAAGATTTAGGACTAGGCCAATGTTGGCACCTTCAGGTGTTTCTACGGCACAAATTCGGCCATAGTGGGTGGCGTGAGCGTCACGGACATCAAATCCAGCCCGTTCACGGCTCAATCCACCAGGACCCATCGAACTTAGGCGTCGTTTGTGAGCAAGTTCGCTCAATGGATTAACTTGATCCATAAACTGAGACAGCTGGCTGCTAGCGAAAAATTCGCGGACTGCGGCTACAATCGGCCGGGCGTTAATCAACTGTCCAGGTTGGACAGTCTCAATATCGCACATTGACATGCGGTCTTGGGTGTTACGAACCATGCGTAGCAGACCAATTCTAAATTGGCGCTGGACTAACTCGTCCACCATTTTGACGCGGCGATTGGCCAGGCTATCAATATCGTCAGCCGGATCTTGGGTGTTATTTAAACGAATAATTTCGGCAATAATGGCTTCAAGATCGCCAATCCGCATAATTCTGTGCTCAATATCATTTGGCACATCAAGGTCTAAACGTTTGTTGAGTTTGTACCTACCGACGCGGGAAAAATCAAAACGCTTAAAATTGTAAAACATATTCTCGATTAAGCTTCGGGCATTTTCAACAGTAGCCAAATCGCCAGGTCGTAATCGACGATAGACTTCAATCAAAGCGTTGTTTTGGCCGTGGGCAGTGTCTTTTTCAAGGGTGGCATCAAGATA
>Ga0206884_1136_pt1 | contig 11799 bp, 7 predicted proteins | sample Alteio_BWOrgCont_FD_152914 | JGI IMG/M metagenome (GOLD analysis project Ga0206884, IMG submission 152914) | Enriched cells from forest soil in Barre Woods Harvard Forest LTER site, Petersham, Massachusetts, United States -... | ecosystem: Environmental > Terrestrial > Soil > Temperate forest > O...
TCATGATTCCAAAATCGTAATACCGTAAAACCCCCAGCCCTTAAATAATTATCTCGAACTTTATCATATTCTTTATTTTCTAAATGCTGTTGTCCATCAAACTCAATTACCAATAATTTTTTTAAACACACAAAGTCAAGAATATAATCATGAAGTACATATTGGCGATGGAATCTAAAGCCATAAAATTGTCATTTACGAACAATATTCCAAAATTTAGTTTCAGCCTCAGTTTGATTTTTGCGAAGAAGACGAGAACGCTCTCTCATAAGTCACCTCTAATTATTAAAGACAATAATATAAAATATCTAAAATATTATTTCTAAACAAAATTATAGATCACAATATTAAAAAATACTTAGCCCCTCTTCCCACCCCAGTGGGAGAGGGGCGCGCGGCAGCGGGGGTGTGGGTGAAATTATGCGAGCAGCAGCGGGGGTGTGAGTAAAATTATGCACGCGGCAGCATGGGTGTGAGAAAAAATTACACCCGCTTTAAAATCACACACACCGCACCTGTTCCACCCTGTTTCGGAATAGCAGACGCAAAGGCTAATACAGCATCAATTTGCTTTAGCCATAAATTTACATGATTTTTTAATACCTCACCTTTGCCATGAATAATCCTGATGCATCGGTAATGATGATGAAGTGCCTGTTGAATAAAGTGAGCAAGATTTTCGCGGGATTGTTCAGTATTGAATCCATGTAAATCCAATTCAGCCTGAATTTTTATTTTCCCCGTACGTAGATCTTTCAGTGTTTTATACTGTAATCCGCCGCGGGAAAAGAAGAGCGCCTGTGTTGGAGTGACCTGCTCAGACACTTGATCAAATAATTGAATATCAGCGGATTGTTTAAGAGGCGTTTTCTTAGACGATACAAATTTTAAATTTTTGACAGCTTCTCGAAATAGTTCTCTGTCTTCTTTGGAAACTTTAGCCATTATCTAAAATATGTTTTTTGAAATATTCTTGCGCTCGCGCACGGCCTTCATCTGTAATCAAAACACTCTTGGCTTGCGGCGTAGAATGACGAATATAGTTTTGTTGCTGTAGTCGTTCTAATAAGCTTTCATCAAACCGAATCCAGGCGCGTGTCGTTTGTCCATCATCGAAAGTATTCAGTGCCATCAGTGCTAACACTAATTCATCGACTTTTTTGGTATCATATTCCATGAGGTTTCCTCCCATTTGGTGTTCAAAGAGTATATCATGGTTTATTCTTGGAGTTTGTGAATGAATGGATTACTGCAAATCGCAATTAAACTGTTGGCGAATGATCGTGGCAAATTTTTTACGCTGATCGTTGGAATTACCTTCGCTGTATTTCTCATGATGCAAATGACCGCTGTTTTCTCAGGTGTTATGTACCGTTCAGGTGCGACAATTTATAACGTCGGCGCGCAAATGTGGGTGATGGATCCGTCAGTAAATGTTCAAACCGATAGCATTCCGTTGCCAGACTACATATTGGATGCAGTGAAAAGTATGAATGGCGTTAAATATGCCATTCCGTTTTTTTCGAGCGGTGGGCTCGTAAAGCTTGCTGATGGTCGCTATCAATCCGCGACGATTATTGGGTTAGATGACGCGACATTGTATGGTCGACCTCATATGCTGAGTGGAAATCTCTATGGTATCTATAATAATGACGCTTATATTATTGTTAAAGATGCAGAATATCCCAAATTTAATAACCCTACGATTGGCACGACATTTGAAGTGAATGATCATCGTGGTGTTATCGTGGGGACGGCAAAAGCATTAGTGGGCGGATTATTTGGAACGCCAACACTGTATACAACCTATACGCGTGCCATCGCTGATTTGCCCACTTCGCGATTTACTACATCGTATATTCTTGTCGAGCCTAAAAAGATCAGTGACATTGCCGCCATAAAAGCACGTGTGAATGCTCTGGGATATGTGGCGTTAACGCAAGATGAATTTATCAGTAAAAATAAAAACTATTATCTATTCAAGACGGGTTTGGGAATGAACGTCATGATCATGACGTTAGTCAGCTTTATTGTGGGTTTATCCATTGCCGGTCAGACTTTTTATACGTTTGTATTAGAAAACGTCGAAGAGTTTGGCGCGTTGAAAGCCATCGGGGCTAAAAAGAATGAGCTGATTACCATGATCTTTTTCCAGTCATCGGTTGTGGGATTTCTGGGCTATGGTTTTGGTATTTTACTATCATCATTAGTGATTGGCTTGGCGAAGTTACGGCTTCCTGAATATGCCGCATTGGTAACACTTCAAAATCTGGTGATTTCGTTTGTCATGGTCTTAATTATTATTTTATTCTCCAGTTATTTGGGCATACGAAAAGTCATTCATATTGATCCGTTTGATATTTTCAGGGGTTAACATGATCTTAGAAGCCAGAAATATCGTGCGGTGGTTTGGTGGAAAAGAAAATATGACCTATGCGCTACGCGATGTCAGCTTTGATCTGGATTACGGCGAAATGTTATACATCGTCGGTCCTTCCGGTTCGGGTAAAACGACGTTATTAAGTATTATTTCGGGAATTCTCCGACCAAATTCGGGTACCGTCACCGTTAAGTCTAAAAAAATTTGGGAATTGGGTGATGATGAACGGACTGATTTTAGGTTGTATTCTCTCGGTTTTGTTTTTCAAGATTTTCATTTGTTTCCAAAATTAACCAGTCGAGAGAACGTTGCGATACCCCTGTTGTTGCAAAAAAAATCGTGGGAAGAATCGATGGAAGAGGCGGGGAAAACGTTGGAGATCGTCGGACTTGCAAAGCGTGTCGACTATCCTCCGTATAAATTAAGCATCGGTGAACAACAGCGTGTTGCTATTGCACGGGCTATTATTACTAAACCCGATTTATTAATCTTTGATGAGCCAACAGCATCATTGGATGGTGATACGGGAAAGAAAATTATTAGTTTCGTAAAAGAAAATATTTTGACAGATAAACACGCTATTATAGTTGTGACGCACGACAATCGAATTTATGATTACGCTACGCGGATTATTCAAATGGAAGATGGAAAGATCACATGAAAGTAAAGCCACTGTTTTTGATCGCTATCCTCGGAATTTTATTTGGACTGTTTAGTGTTTATATTTACAATCAAAAAATAGTCTCTCAAGCACCTGTCGCGATTAATTATAATCCGTATGAACAAGGCATTTATGCCAGTGGTATTGTTGAAAGTCTCCAAGACAGTGGTTCTAACGTCAATATGTATCCGGATGTGACGGGGAAAGTCACGCAGGTTTATGTCAAAGCCGGACAGACGATCAAAAAAGGCGATCCCCTTCTTGCGATTGATAATTCTATACAGTTAGAGATTGTCGCTAAAGATTTAGCACAAGTTCAGTATGCCAATACCAATGAGATTAATCTCGAGAAACAATTGGAAAAAATTCGAAAATCGTATTTATTAGATTCTAAATCAGTCAGCATTAATGCGTTAGATACAGCAATCTATGCGGTCAAAATGGCAGAAGAAAATATCGCTGCTGCGAAAGCGCAATATTTATCCGATGTAGCATTGCTCGATAAATATGTCATGCGCTCTTCTATTGATGGCGTAGTATTGAGTATTAGTTCAAGCGTCGGCGACTATATTTCACCGCTGGGGAGTTATGATCCCTATACACAATCCACGGAACCAACAGTACAAATGGGTGTGATTTCGCCGTATATGCAAGTCAGGGCGTATGTTGATGAAATATTAGTACCGAATTTGCCCGATCCCTCCAAACTTGAAGCGACTATGTTTATTCGTGGATTAAATAATAAAGCGATTCCACTTGCTTTTATTGCTATAAAACCCTATGTGATTCCGAATATTGAATTATCGGATGAGCGAAATGAACGGGTCGATGTGAGAGTGTTACCCATCATCTTTAAATTTAAAAAGCCAGATAATATGAGTATTTATCCAGGACAATTAGTTGATGTGTATCTCAAAGGCACAGCATGAGAATAATTTATTTTATGATGGCCGGTGTTTTCTGTTCAGCCATTCTTGCTAGCTGTACGTTGTATGAAAAACCAGATGTTCCTGCAGTAAAAACTCCAGACCATTTTAAAGTTCCCCTAAAACCCATCAAAATAACGGATGCGGGAATTAAGAATAACTGGTGGGAAAATTTTGGGGATAATCAATTAAATCAATTAGTGAATACGGGCATTAAAAATAATACCAGTTATCTCGTCGCGCTTAAAAATATTGATATTGCCGCAACCTATGTTTCGCAGAATTATTCAGGTTTATTTCCGCAAGTGAACGCAGGGTATAACCTCACGCGAAATTCTTCCAATCCAGCACTTGTGGGTGCATTAGGAAATTCAGTATCAAGTCGCCCCGACTATAATTTACAAGAGCTCACGGGTACGGTGTCGTATGAAGTCGATGTGTGGAATCAAATTCGAAACAGCGTTAAACAAGCCCAAGCGAATCAATCCACCAGTGTTGCAGATGCGAATATCGTTAAATTAGCGTTAATTACCAGTATTGTACAAACGTATTATCAAATCATGACGCTCGATGCGAATATCAATAATTTACATCAGCAATATGCTGTGGCAAGTCAAATAGTACATATTTATAGCACACAGTTTCACAGTGGACTTATTGATGCGAGTGCGGTTGATAATGCCCGAAATGTTATGGAAACGGCAAATATCACTATTGCACAACTTCAAGCACAAAAACAGGTTTTAGAATATACCCTGGCGTATTTAACGGGCGACTACCCTGAAGATTTTAATCCAGAGATTAAAAATAATTTAAATACGTTTAATACACAAAAATTAATTCCGGCGAATATGTCCAGCACGATGATTGCGAATAGACCTGACGTTCAAGCAGCGTATTTCCAAATATTATCGTTTGGTTATGTAGAAAAACAAAATATTGCGAATTTCTTGCCGGCAATTTCACTGACGGGTACGTATGGTTATGCCAGTACGGCATTATCGGGTTTGGTTTCAGCGGCTAATTCGTATTGGAATTTCGGGGTATTTGCAACACAGTTTGTATTTGATTACCAAACGCGTATGAGTGAATATAACCGTTCAAAGTATCAGTACCAATCGGCCATATTAAGTTATAGAGACGCTTTATTAAATAGCTTTAACGAAGTCGATTCTGCACTAATAACCTATAAAGAAGACGATGAATCATTGCGGGCCTATCAAGCACAAGTGACTAATTATCAAGATCTTGCGAAACTGTCGAGTTCACAATTTAAAGCAGGGTTAGTCGATTATTCTATATATTTAACATCAGAATTAAATGCGCTTCAAAGCAGTTATAATCTGGCAAGTCATAAACAAGTGATAATCCAAGATGTTATTCAAGTTTATAAGACGTTAGGCTTGGGCGTAAATTGCTGACAGACGTTGTGTTTCCTTCTTCTGCGCGTGCGGCTCTTTCTGTTGGTGCTTGTATTGGAATGGCTCTATTCGTTTGTTGTCTACGCCAAAAAGACCAGTGATTTCGAATGCCCACAACTTCATCAGTCGTAAATCTAAATGGCAATGCTTCAAGTGTGATTTTTTGTTGAACGCCAAATAAAAAGTAAGCAAGAACATAAAGTTGAACCGCACCATAATTGTCTTTTGCATGTAATCGGTATAGTGCACTATGGTGTGCATCAAATAGCATTACTTCTTTTCTAAACGCTTTGTTTTTTTGAAATAATTCAGCTAATGGATTGCACAATATTTGCAGCAATCCAAACTCTATCATTTTTTTGAAACTTTGATGGGCCCACGCACCATACAGTAATTTTGTGAAGGGATTGAGCGCAAGAGGGCCCATATGTTTTTTGGCACGTTCAAATAACGCAAGGATGTCTGCGTTTGGTGTAAAAAAATCTCCGTATTTTGCAAGAAATTTAATTTCAAGAAAAGCCAGAGTAACGATTTCTTCAGGCGAAGTGGGTTGTGTTTTAAGACGTAAGGGATAAGGTAATTTTCCAACTGCTTCAAGAAAGCCATTAAAATCAATGATAAATTGTCTGTTTTGACTCTGCACAAAAAAGAGTGTGCATGGCTCAGGGTTTAGTGTCAGTTGATATTCACGCCATAAATCCATCAACGGTTTTTGAGTCGCATGGGGGAGTGACGAAATATCAATAGTCAGATGAGGGTTATTTTCATAGGTCAGTAAAAGATGTGAGTGTTTCCCTGGCGTGGGACGTATATTGGCAATTTTATGTTTAAGCGTATTTTTGTGTGCGTCTAATAATTCTTGTGCTTCATAGAGTGAGCAATTCACGACTAAATCAGAATCATGATTGCGGCCCAGGACGACACCACTGCCAAAGAAAGCCATGCTGTATTTAAAATTATTTTCTAACGTCGCTTTAGGGTTAAAAATTTCCATGATTTCAGCGGCTGCTTCACATTTTAAGGTATGCCATTTTCTAAAGGCTCGAACAGCATGCGGAAATTGCCTTCTACATTGTTCTAAATACATTCTCAGTGATACAGGAAGTAAAACAGATTCACTATCATATGCAGTAACGACCGGAGTGTGTTCTTCGGATACGGTAATAATATCCATTGTTCTTGCTTGCGTTGGTTGAGTTTGCGGGATTTTTTGAATGATTTGCGCGTCCGGGTTTTTTAAGGTTTTTTCCTCTGCTTTAGTTTCTTCAAATTGCTTCTTGGGCGGAACATAGTTGGGATCAAGCGATTTTTGATACGCACGAAGTACGGCTTCAACTCTCCGTGTAAGTTTCGGGTCATCGTAAGCAAGCGCTTTTTTGCAAATGATAAAAAAAGCCAACATAAAGCTGAACGTTAGCCAGCCAGAGAAAGCTTTTTGAGTTTCTTTTTTTTCCAATAGAATAAGATAGTTTTTAATTCCTTGGATTTTTTTCTGATCAGTTACGGGGCTAAAAATAACGGATAAAGTCTCAAGACCTGTATTTATAACCGTATGGCCGAATTTTTTTTTCGTTTTATTTTTTACAGGGATGATTATATGCGTTTTTGTCTCTTCTGCTTTATCGGCAATTAAATACACAACGGCTTGAAGAAGATCATCTGTTTTAAGGGTTCTTGCCAGTTCAAGCAATGGAGAAAAATCTGAACGTTGAGTGGCTACGCATAATTCCCCGAGAATTCTGATTAAGATTCCACGTTCTGTGGAATCTCGAGAGCAATGGGTTTCAGCGCCTAGAAATCCTAATGCTGATGTTCCTGCACAGGGTCCTACAAAATAGTGGTGCATAAACAGAAAAGCTAAACCGTCTCGAAAATGATCAAGGGTACCTACGTGTAATCTTATGAATTTACTGTTGGTATTGCTTTGTAGCTGCACCTGCAGAAAATTTATTTTTGCGAAATTCAGTGCCATGTGATGCAGTGAAGGTGTTAGTTTCTTTTCGTGGGATAATAATACATTCGGAATTTCAAGGCAGGTTTCTTTTTGGAAAGCAGGATAATTAAAGCTCTGAATATCAGGAGGTAGGCTAGCTTCAACACGACGTTTGCCGGTTAAACATCCACTCATATAGTCTAAAAATTTCTTATCAGGTTCTGGAGTGGCTTCGCATTCCATTACGTGCTTAAACACAGCATCCATGGTTGTTGTCTTACCGTTATGCCACGGAGAATTTTTGGATTCTGCACTTTTCATGCGTTCAAGGGTATTTAAATAATGTTGTTGCTGACACGCAAAATGAAGAATAGCGGACATAATTAATACAGGATTTTCGTTGGTGAGCACAAACACGTGAGATTTTAATGCCATCAAAAATGCGCTGAGTTTGTAGGTAAACAATTGTTCTGGAAGAGGACATTTTTCATCCCTCTGCAGAGAGCTGTCGAGAGTATTACAGCGCGAAACCCAGTCAGCTAAATTATTAAGGCGATATTCGGCATATAAAATCAGTGTTTGGTAAATATTTATGTCTACGTGATCGAGAATTAATTCTGTATTATCTGATGCCTTGCGATAACGAACGATAAAGTTTTCAATATCTTCTAGTGGCGCAGCCATTAATTTTTTGAGTTCATCATCTGCCGTATCAACAATGCTGACCATTGCTACTTCGCGTTGATATTTTTGAAGGGATGCTTTAGTAAGCGCGGTTAATTCCGGATTATTGAGTGCAAGCGTTGTTCTGCATATTAAAAGAAAAGTAGCGGTAAGTTCAAAGTGCTTCCATGAGGAGAGGTTTTTTTTAGCCAGAAACGTGTTGAAATATTTTGTTAGGGCTTCTATTTTTTGTGTATGTTCTGCTGAGGGTTGGCCAAAAAGAAGGGCTAATATTTCTAGCTCGTTTTTTAACGGCGAGTTTTCTGGAATAGCATTCTCTTTTGTTTTTAGCGCATCACACAGTGCTTGTGAATCGGTCAATTTGGCAAGAGATAAATACAGAAGCGTCTGACGTGTTTGTGCAAGATTAAATTGCTCGATGAGCGGTAATAATTTTTGTGCATGCGAAGGTTTTGATGCGATGCACAGTTGTTGTAAAAAAATCGTGAGCAAAGTAAGGTTTGTCGGGTCTACAAAAATTGTTGAGTCAGGCGATAAAAAATTTAAGTCTTGATGCTCTAAAATATAGCAGTACAAATAAATATGGGGCAAATAAGGCCTAAGTTGATTAATAATATTCTCTAAGAGAGCGCGATAAGCTGAATTAGAGTCTCTTTCTAAAGCAAGTTTGAAAAACATGAGTTTTACAAAAACAAGACAATCTTTTTGTAGTTGAGGATCAGGTTTTTTATTAAGAGATAAAAGCACGCGAGGAATATCAAGGCTAATTTTTTGTTGAAAACCATCAAAATCAAACGCTAAGAGATCGTGCGGGAGTGCTGTTACTAAGCGTTGTTCGGTAAAAATACCCATGACGTCTTGCATAAGTTTTACATTTTCATCAGAGAATTCTGTTCTTACCGTGACGTGTCCAAAAACAAGGTTGGCTGTACTGGCTATGGCGTAACTCAGTTCAGATAAATAGACATTTTTTGCTGCATTGCTAAATATATAAAGGGCATCATTAATGAGGGGAGTGGCGACGGGGTTGAGTGTTAAATCAAAGTTTCCACAAAAGCTTAGAAATTCTTGTGTTTCGCATGCAAAATGGAAGATAGACAGCAAGAGTGTCTCAGGAAGAGCGCTCATTAATATCAGCATATGACTTTTTAAGGCCAGCAAACAGGCATTAATTTTATAAAGGAATATTCGTTCTGTAAGATAAATTTTAGTGTTGGGTTTTAAACGGCGTTGAAAATTCTCCAGTGTTTTGAGCCATTGTTGTGCTTGTGCGAGATCCAGTGGAGATTGTTTTGTCAGACGATAATATTCAGCTAATAAAACAAGGGTTGCATAGAGTTCATGTTCTAATTTTTTACATCTAAACGCGCCATTTTTTTTATTTTTACGACTTCTTACTGAAAAAACAGCAAGATCTCTTTTTGTGGATTGCTGCTGTTCAGTATAATTTTTTGCATATAATGCAAGATGCTCAGGGTTGTCTGTTGTGCGTAAGCGTGTTAATTCGAGTTCTGATAAATAAATAATGCTGTCTCGGGGTATCAGCATGGGTTTTTCATCAGGGTCTCGTAGAATGGGGAGCACATCTAAAAAATGTAAGGTGGGTAAATTGGATGACAGACAGCGGGATTTTAGCAGCGGTAAAAATTCTTCAATTTTTTGTGATAGCGCGGCTTCAACGTTGGGATGAAGACATTTTTTGCCAAAAAGCGATCCGGTTAATTGCAATTTTACATAATACAGTTCGCCAATAATAAGCGCGCCTGTGTCGATATTTTTTTCAAACGTAGAAAAATCAAATTTCAGCAGTGTTGATACAAACGGTTGAGCAGGTGCGCGCGAGTCAACATAATTAATAAAAGCGTTGTCTGCGGCTGAAAATAAATTGCTTTGTTGAATATGTCTTGATATACGGGTTAGAACAGTTGCGATGCAACGATCCCAGCAAGCAGCGGCGGCGATACCTATTTCAACGCCGGGATTTTTTCTTCCATGTGTTTTTTCGTGTAAAACAAGACTCCCATAATTTTCTACTTCACATAAAAATCGAAGCACAGCATCCATGCATTGCAGCGTGGATGGTTCAGAAAGCAACGTGGCATGCGCAATTAATCCACAGGTAAGTACGTTGAGAATTTGAAGCACAAGGCGTTCTTCAGGATACACGCGAGTCATATCCGGATTTAGGTGAGGAATAATTTCAGCACAATGTTTAATAACATCAGGCGCATCTTGCTTTAATAAAGCAGAAGGCGCCATTCTGATCAGGGAGTATTCTGCAAACAACAGTAGACACCAATAAATATTATCTTCGAGATTTAAGCAGCGCGCTTCTGCAAAATTTTTACTGTGCTTATTTTGCCGATCATTTTCTGACAGGCCCGCAAGTTTTTTTCTTGTTTCCTTCATTTTTTGCGTATAGTTTTCCGTGAGGGTACGAATTCCTTCTGGCGTAGTCGTTGCTGCCATCAGTTTATCAAGCTCAGGTTTTATACGGCGGATAATGCTATTAGCAGGTATTTTCATTGGTATTACCCCAGAGTTGTTGTGTGCGCATTCTATCGTAACACTGTGAAATTTTCTAGGATATGGCATCATAGTATTGCTGTTGAAATAACCATCATAATTTTTCTTTAGGGGGTTTAATGCATTTACCAATAAGTATATTGGCTTTATTGAATAATTCTATTGTTGAGTCTGATAGATTGGAGTTTAAGTCAAGTTGGAATCCAGAAGCTGTATTGCGAACAATCTGTGCTTTTGCTAATGACTTTAATAATTTTGGTGGTGGTTATATCGTCATTGGGATCGAAGAAAATGAGGGTGAGCCAATTTTCCCTCCAAGAGGTATTAGTACATCTCAAGTTGATAAGATACAGAAAGAACTCATAAGAGTTTGCTCATTTTTGAAGCCTGCATATACTCCCGTTATCTCTTTAGAAAATTACCAGGACAAAAATATATTAGTTATTTGGGTTCCTGGTGGAATGACGCGACCTTATATGGCACCGGCTTCATTGGGAAAGAAAAAGGAGTATAAGTATTTTATTCGTAAATTTTCAGCTACAGTCATTGCGAAGGAAGGAGAGTTAAAAGAATTATTATCTCTCAACACAATGATTCCTTTTGATGATCGTATTAATCACCATGCCACTGTTGAAGAATTAAAACTTCCTCTTATCCAGTCTTTTTTGAAAGAAATAAATAGTGAATTACTCGATGATTCAAAGCGTATCGCATTTCCCAGCTTATGTAGACAATTGGCTATTGTTGAAGGAGGGAATGAGTATCTAAAGCCGCGAAATATTGGATTATTATTCTTTAATGATAATCCTGCGAAATATTTTCCATACACACAAATTGAAGTAGTTTATTTTCCTGATGGGGAAAGTGGTGACAAAATCCAAGAAGAAATTTTCAAGGGCCCTTTGGATCATCAGTTGAGAAGTGCATTACGTTATATTCAAAATAATTTTATTACGGAGCAGGTTATAAAAGTTCCTCATAAAGCCGAAGCAAATCGTTTTTTTAATTACCCCTATCCGGCAATCGAAGAAGCATTGGTAAATGCAGTTTATCATCGCAGTTATGAAATCAGAGAGCCGATTGAAGTTCGGAACAATCAAGAATGTATTCGAATCACCAGTCATCCAGGCCCTGATTCTTCTATTAAATTAGGAGATTTAAAAAACAATAAAATTAAGATGCGCCGATATAGAAATCGACGGATTGGAGAGTTTTTAAAAGAGTTAGATTTTACTGAAGGACGAGGGACCGGTATTCCAAAGATGCAT
>Ga0206884_1138_pt1 | contig 11223 bp, 10 predicted proteins | sample Alteio_BWOrgCont_FD_152914 | JGI IMG/M metagenome (GOLD analysis project Ga0206884, IMG submission 152914) | Enriched cells from forest soil in Barre Woods Harvard Forest LTER site, Petersham, Massachusetts, United States -... | ecosystem: Environmental > Terrestrial > Soil > Temperate forest > O...
GCTCTCTGGCGGCGTTGACTCGAATGCCCTGCAGCGTCCCAAGCGTTTCTTCGGCGCGGCCCGCAATATTGAAGAAGGCGGATCGCTGACCATTATTGCCACGGCTTTGATCGACACCGGATCCCGCATGGACGACGTGATCTTTGAAGAATTCAAAGGTACCGGCAATTCCGAAATCATCCTCGACCGCAAGCTGGTCGACAAGCGCACCTTCCCGGCTATCGACATCCAACGCTCGGGCACGCGAAAAGAAGAACTCCTAATACCGAAAGAAGACTTGACCCGCATTTGGGTACTTCGCCGTGTGCTGAATCCGCTGTCGCCGGTGGAAGCCATGGAATTACTCATCGACAAGCTGAACAAAGCAAAATCAAATGGCGAGTTCCTGGCCAACATGAGCTCGCTGTAGCAACCAAGTAAGAAATGGAGGACGGGCGTCCCGCCCGTCCTGCCGTTGCCAGCTAATGAAGTCGCCGCAATTAAACCGGCTTCCTTGACTCTCCCGAGACAGTTTCCAACTTCTCTAGAACTCGTATAATTTCCTTATTCCCTGCGAACGAGGCAATTGTGCGATTCAAACCATCCTTGCTGATTGTCTTACTTCTACTGATCACGCCGGTGTTGTCACTGCCGTCGTCCAGTCAGACCTCCATCCAGAGTCCATCCCAAGGCCCTCGCCTCACGCCCGTCGATCCCTATGATCGCGAGGACGAGAACCGCGCCAAGATCGAAAAGGATATAGCCAAAAAGGCGAACCGTGAGCGCCAAGCTCAGCTCCAGCGTGATACCGACAACTTGGTCAAACTCGCCAACGAATTGAAGCAATACGTCGACAAATCAAATGAAAACACTCTGTCCCTGGACGTCGTCAAAAAGGCAGAAGAGATCGAAAAGCTCGCGCGCAGCGTAAAAGACAAGATGAAAGCGAATTAGCTTCCATGCATCAAGACATCGCCCTCCCGCCACATTGACTCCCCGACGGCGGTAGCGTAACATCCGCCCGATCAACCACACATTGTTTCAACTGAATATCGGCAGGGTTTATCCGGCCCGCAATAGTCCGAGGAAGACAACGGTGGGAGCTCCGTTATCCTGATGATCGCCGCACCAGGCAAGAATACCGCAACAAAAATCACTCCGTCCCCAATCTCTATTCGCTGGCTCCGCATCATTCCCGTCGCCTTAATCATGTACACGATCGCGTTTATCGATCGAACCAACATATCTCTGGCTCTGCCGTGGATCAGCAAGGACCTCCGTTTAGATCCGCCACAAGCAGGAACGGTCGCGGGCATTTTCTTCTGGGGCTATTTCGTGTTGCAAATTCCCGGCGGTCATCTCGCTAAACATTGGAGCGCCAAGAAATTCATCAGTATCCTCCTGGTAGCGTGGGCCATCTTTGCCGTGGGCTGCGGCCTGGCTCGTACGTATCACGAACTTCTGTTAATGCGGTTGCTTTTGGGAGTAGCCGAGAGCGGAGTTTATCCGGCAACGTTGATCTTGCTCTCTCACTGGTTTACCCGTTCCGAGCGGGCCCGTGCCAACGCCCTGTGGCTGCTCTGCTTGCCCGGAGCCCTCATCGTCTCCTCGCCTGCCTCAGGATGGATTTTGGACCATTGGAGTTGGCGTGTGATGCTGGTCGCCGAAGGTTCGTTGCCGTTCTTGTGGCTTGCCATCTGGCTTGCATTCATTCAGGATCACCCACGAGACGCGACTTGGCTGCCCGAAGCCGAACGCGGGCCCTTGGTAGAAATCTTGCGCCAGGAATCTTCCGCCCTGGAAGGGTCAGAAAGAGTGCCCTACCTTCGCGCGCTCTTTCAGCCGCAGGTGTTTCTTCTGGCAGCGGTCTATTTTTGTTTCGTAAGCGGACAGATGGGGCTGCTGTTTTGGCTGCCTAGCGCGATGGGAACGTTCAGGAGACTCAGTAGTCTTTCAATCGGAATTCTCTACACGATTCCATTCATTGCAGGCGCCGTCTCCCTGCTAATCGTCTCCCGCCATTCGGACAGAGTGCATGAACGCCGACTTCATGCCGCCGGAGCCATGTTGTTCGGAGGTTGCTGTATCCTCCTGGCCGTTGCCACGATCTCGCATTCCCTCTCCATCGCTTTCGCGTTCATAGTGCTAAGCGGCGTGGGCGCTTACGGCCCGATGGGCGCCTTCTGGGCCATACCAACTGAGACACTGCCGCCGGCAATCGTCGGTTCGGCGATGGGCTTTGTCAACGCCATCGGCAATCTGGGAGCCTACTTCGCCCCCCTCATCGTCGGATATCTCAACAAACAAACGGGGACGTTTCTCGCGGGTTTTACATACCTGGGCGCGATCACGTTGGTTGGGGCCGGACTGGCCGCAATGTTGAGGACTGCCCCGGAAAATGGATCGTGAAGACTAACGTGCTACGTCGCAGGCTAATAGTACAGGGCCGGTATCAATATTGCTCATTGGCGTAACTGATTTGGCTTTGCGTCTGCTGAAGCTGCGCTTGATGCAATTCAACGATTGAGCCGACCCAGCTTGTCGCGAGATTGACCGAGCTCAGCGCCAGGTTGGCCTGCAGGTCTTGTAAGGTGGAAAAACCGAGCACCATCGAGGGCGTAGCCGCTGAAAATTCAGCTTTACGGCCTTGAAAGGCGGCTTCAGCCGCGCCGTACATCGATTTCAAAGACTTAAGGCGCGGCTAGGAAGCGGCGAGTTTTCAGCAGACTGTTTAACCGCTCCGCTTTTCGCTTCCCGAGAGCTACGAGCACCGCGCAACCGACTAATGCCCAGCACCGTGAGCCTTGGCCGCCGCGCTCTCGGTCCCAATCCGCATCCCGTAAAACGACCGATACACGAAGAAGAACGAGATCACGAAGAACACCGCCGCCAGCAAATTCGTAAGCCCTGGATTGGTTTCCGTCAATTTCACCGCCAACTCCACTGCCAGCAACCCAAACAGCGTAGTGAACTTGATCACCGGGTTCAAAGCCACCGACGACGTATCCTTAAACGGATCGCCCACCGTGTCGCCAATCACAGTCGCATCGTGCAGCGGCGTGCCTTTTTGTTTGTACTCGACCTCGACAATCTTCTTCGCGTTGTCCCAGGCCCCACCCGCATTGGCCATAAAGATCGCCTGATACAAGCCAAATATCGCGATCGAGATCAGATACCCGATGAACAGGAACGGTTCTATGAAAGCGAACGACAGCGTCGCGAAGAACACCGCAATAAAGATGTTCAGCATACCCTTCTGCGCATACTTCGTGCAGATTTCCACGACCTTCTTGCTGTCGGCCACCGAAGCCTTCGTAACCCCCTCCAGCTTGATGTTAGCTTTGATAAATTCGACTGCCCGGTAGGCTCCAGTGCTCACCGCCTGGGTCGAAGCGCCCGTAAACCAATAGATAATCGCGCCTCCACTGATCAGCCCTAGCAAGAACGGCGCATGCAGCAAGGACAATTTCTCGACGTTCTGCGTCAATCCATTGGTCAGCGCCATAATGATCGAGAAAGTCATCGTGGTCGCGCCCACCACGGCCGTGCCAATGAGCACGGGTTTCGCGGTCGCCTTAAACGTATTGCCCGCACCATCATTCTCTTCCAACATGTGCTTGGCCCGCTCAAAGTTCACGTTGAAGTTGTAGTCTTTCTTTAATTCGGCCGCGATGTTCGGCTCCTGTTCGATCAGCGACAGTTCATAAACCGACTGCGCGTTGTCCGTCACGGGACCATAAGAGTCCACCGCAATGGTGACCGGACCCATCCCCAGGAACCCGAACGCCACCAACCCGAAAGCAAACACCGGTGCCGCGATCATGGTCGCCGCCGCCGCCAGTCCCATGGTGCTCATGTAATATCCGACCGACATCAAAAACACCATCGACAGCCCCAAGTAGTAGCCCGAGAAATTTCCCGCCACAAAGCCAGCCAGAATCCCGAGCGATGCTCCACCTTCTTCCGCCGAGGCTACAATCTCCCGGACATGCCGCGACTCGGTCGACGTAAACACTTTCACCAGCTCGGGAATCAAAGCCCCCGCCAGCGTCCCGCAAGAAATAATCGTGGCCAGTTTCCACCATTGCGTAGTATCGCCACCAATATCGGGCACAATCACCGCCGAAACAATGTAAGTCAGAATGATCGAAACCACGGACGTGACCCAAACCAGTGAAGTCAGCGGAGTCTCGAAGTTCATCACATCCGCATCGGCAAAGCGCGCCCGAGCCACGGCACTATTCAGGAAGTACGCCCCCGCGCTCGAAACCAGCATCATGATGCGCATCACGAAAATCCAGACCAGCAACTGCACCTGCACCGTCGGACTCTTCACTCCCAGCAGAATAAACGTGATCAAAGCCACCCCGGTCACGCCATACGTCTCAAACCCATCCGCCGATGGCCCAACCGAGTCGCCCGCATTATCCCCGGTACAATCCGCGATGACACCGGGGTTTCGCGCGTCATCCTCTTTGATCTTAAAAACGATCTTCATCAGATCCGACCCAATGTCGGCAATCTTGGTGAAAATCCCGCCCGCAATCCGAAGCGCCGCCGCCCCCAGCGATTCCCCAATGGCGAAACCGATAAAGCACGGTCCCGCGTAATCCCCCGGCACGAACAGCAAAATGAAAAGCATGATCAGCAACTCCACGCTGATCAGCATCATTCCAATGCTCATCCCAGCCTGCAGCGGAATGCTGTAAATCGGATAAGGTTTCCCCCGCAAGCCCGCAAACGCCGTCCGCGAGTTGGCAAACGTATTCACCCGGATGCCAAACCAGGCCACGCCAAAACTTCCCGCAATCCCCACCAGGCTGAACGCCAGAATAATCGGCAGCGTCGTCATCACCGGCTTTCCCGGCACTGGCGAAAGCACGCCGAAATACAGAATAATCACCACCGCAATGAACACCCAAAGCAGCAACAAAAATTTGCCTTGCGTGATCAGGTAAGTCTTACAAGTCTCATAAATCAGCTCAGAAATCTCCAGCATCGCCCGATGCACCGGCAAATTCTTGAGCCGCATATAAATCGCCATCCCAAATCCCAGCCCAGCAATGCAGAAAATAATTCCGATCATCAGCAACTTGTGCCCATCCATGCCAAGGAAAGACACCGAAGAAAGGTCCGGCAGCTTCAATCCAGCCTCGCCACCCACCTCCGAAGCCGGCTGGGCCAAAGCCGCAGACGCCGCCACAGCCACAAAAGCCGCCACAGCAGCCGCCCGTCCGTGGGCAAAACCGCATCCTCGGGACACAAGATCAGCGATCCAGGTGCGCATAGGAAATCCTCCACTCATTAAGAACTATATTAAGGATGACTACGGGTTCAGGTCCTCGAACCGGCGCGCAATTCCCCACGCTCTTATAAAGAGCGCGGGACGGCATGGCCGGAGTTCCGAACACGCTTCCACTGCAAGGCTTGAACAGGGATTGCTGAGTTTGGCCGCGTCGGATGTTCATCATGCTCCAGGCAGAGGAATGCTACGTTCCCGTACCCACGGAACAAGACCAAGTTTTATAACATGTTAGAGGAGTCAGGGTCAACCAATCGTGCCCGGACCCGCCCCGCAAATTCACTCGCCAAACACCCCAAACGCCCCCAGCACTTGATAGCTGCTATTCCAACCCGATCCGATGTTGTTCGAGAACGTGCCTTGCGTCCCCGCAAAGTTATTGTTCCAGACGTCATAAGTATCTTTAAATTTCTGCTGCGGACTCAGCACCACCCAATACAATTTGCCCTTCTTCACCGGAATCCCCTTGGCATACTTCGCGCTCTGCAGCGTGCAGCAGCTTCCAAACGTCGGCAGGTTGGAAAAACGCCACGTATGAAGCGCCTTCCCCGGAATCCCCTTGTTGTCCTCATTCAAACTGACCACCAGAGTATTCGTGCCTTGGACATACGTCGCGCCCACCTGAATCTCCGTCACCGTGTGATCGGCCTTGGGCCTGAATCCGCATCCCACTGATTGCGGCCACGGCTGCCCCGCATCCGGCCCCAGGATCCCATAGCCAGAGATCGCGTTGTAAACGTTCTTGCCCTTGCCGAGATTGCTGTAAATCGTAACCAGCTTCGACGACGCCCTCACCGCAGGCACAAAAGGCTCCGACGGAGCCCGCATCAAAATCGTGTTTCGACCACCATTGATCGTGACAACCCCATCGCTCGCCTGACCCCAAGCAGCGCCGACGAGCATCAATCCAACCAACAACCCCGATAGCGTCCTCTTCGTCATCGATCCCCCACTCCCAAGAATGAATTACCGCGGGTGCCCCACGTCTCGCGCTTTTCGAGACGTGGGGTACCCGCGAAAATGCAAGACAAGTTTACTCCACTCCCATCACCCGCCAAGCCTCCCGATAATCCTCCCACCGCGCGCATTTGCATTCGATGTCCGGATAGAACCGCAGATTCTTCGCCAGAGCCACGGCCGCGATCGGCAGCACATAATACACGTCAACCGGCCCGATGCGCACCACCAGAACATCGATATCGTCAGCCGTATACCCCCTCTTGCCTCTCCCGTAAACGCCATAAATCGGCTGCACTTCGTATCCCCGCGAATGCAACACCTCCGTCGACTTAAGCTGCACCCGCCACAACCGCGCTCCGGAATCCAGAATAAAATCGTACCGGTCGCTGTCTCCCCAAGGCCTGGCCACGCGAAAACCCATGCTCTGCGCCTTCAACAAAAACGCCGCCTCCGCCAACTCCCCCTTGCGTTTCGGATTCGGACGCCGCGGCTTCCGCACCGCATCCTCCCGCAACCCCGTCAACTCCGCCAGCACAATCGACACTGCCATATAAGCCCCACTCCCCTTCCCATCGTCATTCCCAGACGTCTTTAGCCGTCGAGGATTCTGCTTCTTCCCCGCCTATTCAGCGTTTCACCGAACCCAAATCAAAGACAAAGCCAGCCACCCGTTGACCCGAGGATCAACAGCTATGAAGTCTTAACAATATTTTCGTATAGCTATAGCCTAACACAAACCGCGGCGAATCTAACATTAAAAGTCCAGGCATCACCGGATCGAAAGCAATCCAGCCCCGAAGGGGCGCATACATTAGCCCAGGGGCGTAAGCCCTGGGTAAGCCCAAAACCAAATTCAGGCCCCGCAGGGAGTCAGGACCCGATCCTACCCCAATACTAACTTTGTCATCCTGAGGCAGCGGAGTCGCTCGCCCACGAGCGACTCCCAACGAAGGATCTCTGCACTTCACTGTGAACGTTCAGATTGAAGTCGCGACCAAACACGTGGGGACAGCCAAGCAGTGCTCGGCAGCGCCATGGCTAAAAACAAGAAACTCACTTCCGATTCCATAAAGCCGACAGCATCGCCTCAACCCAGCCCCGGAGAAGATTCCCACGAAAATCCATAACCCATGTCATCCCGAGGCAGCCTAGTCGCTCGCCCACGAGCGACTCCCAACGAAGCATCTCTGCACTTTCCGTGGCAAGGTAGAAACCGTGATCACCCCCACTAGGAACAGCCTAACCAAGTTAGATTATTCATGCGGTTCCGCGTGCGCACATGACTCTCGCACCCGTAACGGCTAACAAAGCTCGTGGGGAGAGAGCGGGGTCAAAGAGTGCAATGACCGATTTCAACAAGGGAGTAACTGCCGAGCCTTGATTCGCCCTGCAAAATCTTTCATCTTGACTATCTCTCGCCGTAAGACGAGAATTCCGGTCCGTTCGAATTGGAGGACAAACCAATGCGTGTCAGCAGCTTCTTTGTAGCCCTGAGTTTTCTGATTGTTGTTCCTTGTTCGCTCCCCATGGCAGCGCAGCAGCCTTCGACCACTGGCGCGGTTGTGCCGACCCTATTGAGCTTCACCGGGGTGCTGACCACTACAAATGGCAAACCTCCCACGAGTATCACTGGGGTGACGTTCGCTCTGTACGCTGAGCAAGAAGGCGGAGCGCCGTTGTGGCTGGAAACGCAGAGCGTGCTGCCCGACGCAAAGGGCCACTACACTGTGCAACTCGGCTCTGCCGCGGCCCAGGGACTACCGCCCGGCTTGTTCGTCTCAGGCCAGGCCCGCTGGTTGGGCGTGCAACCAGAAGGACAAGTGGAACAACCGCGCATCATGCTGCTGAGTGTGCCGTACGCATTGAAAGCCGGCGACGCGCAGACACTGGCCGGTTTTCCGGCCTCGGCGTTCGTACTCGCGCAGAACCCCCCGACTACTTCACGTGCGACTACGGGCACCAGTCCGAGTCCGAGTGGGGTTCCAGGCAGCATTTCTGCGCCGAGCAGCCTTATTACAATCACTGGCAGCGGCAAAAAAGATTACGTTCCGTTGTGGTTGAATTCTTCGAAGCTCGGCAGTTCGAATCTGTTTCAGAGCACAACGGGGAGCATAGGTATTGGTACCACCACTCCTGCAGCAAACCTTGACGTCGACGGCACTGTGAATGCCGCAACCAGCTACAACTTAGGTGGAAGCGCTTTTGCCTTCGGTTCGTATAGTAATCAAAACGCTTTTCTCGTATTCGCGGGAAATTCGACAACCACGGGCCTCCAGAATACTGCCAGTGGATACCATGCGCTAGCTTCCAACACCACGGGCCAACAAAATACGGCGAGCGGGTTCCAAGCGCTGTCTGCCAACACTACCGGCATTCAAAATACTGCGATCGGCGAATGGGCGCTCTTAAACAATACTACGGGTAGCGGCAACGTCGCCGTTGGCATTGCGTCACTCGAAGCAAACACGACGGGCAGTAATAACACAGTTATTGGCGGTGGACTCCCTTACAACACAACCGGCAGTAATAACATCGCGATTGGTTTCGCGATGTTTGATAACACGACTGGCGGTGGTAACACGGCAATCGGCTTTAACGCAGTCGATAGCTCCGGAGGGAACTACAACACTGGTATGGGGTACCTTGCCCTTTACTCCAACCCGTGTACTGCCAGTTACAACACTGGTATGGGATACGGCGCTGGCTACTTGTCTTATTCCATTGTTCAATGCGGGCAAGGCAACAACAACACCTATCTGGGTGCAAATACCCAACCTACTGATTTGAGATTCAACAACGTAACCGCCATTGGTGCCAACGCACAAGTCGGGGCCAGCAATTCCATGGTTCTGGGGAGCATTAATGGCGTGAACGGCGCTACAGCAAGTACGAACGTGGGCATCGGCACGACAACTCCGGCCTCCGTTCTGGATGTTGCCGATCAGGGTGTGCACACCTACATCGGTGACGCTTGTGGGGTCGCCGGATACGGCGGCGTTGTCTTTGGGACTGCAGGATTCCAGACTTGTACTAACTACTCCATCTTAGGAGACGGTACTAACACCTTCCTCAATTCTCCAACCGGAAACATCTACTTCCGGGTTAAGAATGGGGGCTTCCCGTCCGCAATGGTAATCACCTCTGCCGGACATGTGGGCATCGGTGTGAACTCACCTGACAATTCTCTTACCGTGAACGGCAACGCCGACAAGCCCGGCGGCGGCTCATGGGGCACTTACTCTGACGTGAGGCTCAAGAGACTGAGCGGCAGTTTCGACGGCGGACTGAGTCAAATCTTGAAGGTCAAACCGGTGCGCTACCGCTACAAGGAAGACAATGCACTGGGCATTCGCGATACAGACGAACACGTCGGACTTGTCGCACAGGAAGTACAGAAAGTAATCCCGGAGGCCGTGACGGAGAACAGTCAAGGGTACTTGTTGGTGAACAACGACCCGATCCTATGGACGATGCTGAATGCGATCAAGGAGCAGCAGGCTTTGATCAACAAGCAACAGCGGCAAATCAAGCAACTTACCTCACAAATGAGGGCAATACGGACGTCGCTCAAACTCAATGGGCCAATCCAATTCCGAGCTTCGCAGGTGAAAACTCAGGAGCTGACTCTACCCCAGTAAAATACTCCAAAGGCAGGTGTCGGTACCTGCCCTCTTCTTTCAGGGTGGTACGCGACTATTTCGTTCGCCAATTGGCGTAACATCCCCATTACGCTCAAAATCCCCTGCAGTTGAACGCTCGCGTACTGGCAGAGGCGAACAGACGGCGCAAAGTTGTGCAAACCGCGTGCTTACAACAAGCGTGGTTTAGAATCGCACCCGACTGAATATGCGTGTCACTGATTTCAAAGGGGGTATTGTGGCAAGAAAGGTGGGCATAAAGATCACGGGAGCGCGCGGCGTAGACCAATACATAGCAAACACCCCAATACAGGTGCAAACCAAATTGAGGGAGATTAGGGTCGCGATACGCAAGGCGGCACCGGGCGCGACTGAACGCACAGATTACTTCCAATGGCCTGGATATTCCTATGAGGGCTATGATTATGATGGAATGTTTGTCTGGTTCAGCTTTAAGAAGCCGCATATACGACTGCATTTGCGACCCCCAGTCATACAAAACCACAAGAAAGAGCTCGTAGGTTGCGCCACAACGAAGGCTATTGTTAGTTTCCCAGCAGACAGAGCGATATCGATGGCGTTAGTAACGAAGCTTGTGAAAACAAGCCTGAAGGTGATGAAGGATAAGTCCAAGTTACTGCCACGCACGACAAGCGAAAAATCCCAATTGCACTCATTGACCCAGGATCAACGAAGGAACCAGCCAACTGCCACCGCAACGATCAGCAGTTTTATTAACCAGCCGATCGCGTAAGACGCCACAAAAACCCGGTGCAGCTTCATAAATGCAGCGTTAGTAAGGATCAGTGGCAACGGGCCGATTAGCCACACGGCAACAGCTAATTTGCTCGCACCCCAGACAGAATGAAGACCCAGCCGGGCGGCTACGTAAGCAAAGACCCCGCAGGTCAGAAATGGTAGCGGACTGGTCAGGGCAATCGCTCTACCCTCCTCGCCCTGACGCCAGATTTCCGGGTAAGTGTAGCGTCGATGAATCCAATCGCTGGCGAAGAACCAGTCGGTGAGCGATGAGACGACACCGGCGCCAACAATAATCTCAAGGAATCGCGCCCAGCTCATATGTCCCCTCCAAATACGCAGGAATTGTACTCGCGTGAAGGCTTTCGCGCATTCGCTATGGCGGGGTATTGAACGGGATAAAAGGTCGGATTGTACCGCTGTTGCAAAATCCCCATTACACTCATTTGACCCCTTTGCCAAGGGTTTTGAGTGTAACGGCCTGATAGCGACAGTTGAGAGATCCAGCGGCGCTTCTCGATCCAAAGAGGTGGATAATGGTTACAATTTAGATCCGTTCGGCGACTACCCGAAGTGTAGAATGTC
>Ga0206884_1139_pt1 | contig 11131 bp, 8 predicted proteins | sample Alteio_BWOrgCont_FD_152914 | JGI IMG/M metagenome (GOLD analysis project Ga0206884, IMG submission 152914) | Enriched cells from forest soil in Barre Woods Harvard Forest LTER site, Petersham, Massachusetts, United States -... | ecosystem: Environmental > Terrestrial > Soil > Temperate forest > O...
GGAGACGGTCTGCATTTTCGCGTAGAGCGAGGATTGGCTGAGGCGTTCCTTGAAGACGCCGGTGGGGTGGAGGAGGTGGTCGGGGATGATGGCGTTGTACATGCCCATGCAGCCTTCATCGAAGACGCCCATGATGAGTTTTTCGTGCTTGAGGCGCCGGGCGAAGGCGCGGCCGATCCTGGCGGCGGTGGCGGGGACTTTGACTTTCCCGAGCGGGCGGACATGTGAGTTATCGTGGCGGACTTTTCCGGTTTTGAGCCAGAGGCGGAGATTGCGGAGGAAATAATCGTCGGTGAAGTCTTCGCTCCAGAGCGAGCTGTAGACGACGCCGGCCTTGGTGAGCGAGCCGTTGAGGGGCCGCGATGGGAGCAAAGGCCGGCGAGGACGTGGTGGCTGTATTGCCAGACGGCCTCGGCGACGATGAGGGGCGCGTCGGTGGGGATGTCGCGGAAGACTTCCATGCCGTACTTCTGGCTGTCGATGAAACCGTGGCCTTTCTTTTTGTCGAAGGAGTGGGCGCGCCGGACGGAAAAGCCTTCGCGTTCGATGGCGGCGATGAGGCTTTTTTCCATGGCGTCCTGGGCGGCCTGGCAGGTCTGGTTGGCGGAGGCGCGGAGGTCGCCGCTGGCGACGAGATAGATGGGGCGGGAAGAGGTCTTGGTGGGCATGGGAGACTACGTTTAACTAAACGGTCAGTCCATGTCGAGCGCGGCGGGCGGCGGAGGCGTCGGTGATGAGCCGAAACTTGGCGGACCACGGCGCGAGGAAGATGCCGGTCTCGCGGCCGAGTTTGGCGGAGTGGGCGCAGACGATGACCTGCCTGGCCTGGGCGATGAGGACTTTCTGGAAGAGGGCGACTTCGGTTTCGCTGGACCAGATGCCGCCCTGGGAGAAGCCTTCCGCGCCGAGGAAGACGAGGTCGAATTTCCATTGCCGGGCGGCGTGCCGGGCCTCCGCGCCGAGGATGATCGACTGGCGCTGGAGGAAGCGGCCGCCGAGGAGGTAGACCTCGGTGTCGGTGCGGCCGAGTATTTCGGCGACGGGGAGGCTGTTGGTGACGGCGCGCAGACCGGGGATGGGCTGGCGATAGACGGCCTCGGCGAGCGCGAAGACGGTGGTGCCGGCATCGAAGAAGCAGGTGGTGTTGGGGGGGATGAAGGCGCGGGCTTTTTGGGCGAGGCGGGCCTTGATGTCGTGATCGACGGCGCGGCGATCGGCGAAGGAGGCGGTGGTGGCGTCGAAGCGGGCGAGGGCTCCGCCGTAGGTGCGGGTGATTTTTTGTTCGCGGACGAGGACGCGCATGTCGCGGCGGGCGGTGGCCTGGGAGATGCCGAGGCGGGCGCAGACTTCGGCGAGAGGGAGGTAGCGGTGATTTTCGAGCAGCTCGGCGAGGGCCTTGCGCCGGGCCACGATGATGGACGTCGCTACTTTCATGGCTGGATGATGATGTTTTTATATGATCGGAGTCAATCGTTTGATAATTGGCGAAAAACCGTTTGCAACCGGGCCTTGCCCTCTGAGGAAAAGGCGCCCAAATTTGGGCAGGTAACTATGCGATTACTCGTCGTGGAAGATGATCCCAAGCTGGCTGCGTTCATTGTGAAGGGATTCAAGGAGAGCGGATTTGCGGTGGACCATTGCGTCGATGGACAGAAGGGACTCGACTTGGCACTGGAGGAGCCTTATGCCGCGGCGGTGGTGGATATCATGATGCCGAATCTCGATGGGCTTGGTCTCGTCCAGGAGCTGCGCAAGAAGAAGGTGATGACGCCGGTGTTGATCCTGAGCGCAAAATCGACGGTGGATGACCGGGTGCGGGGCCTGCGCAGCGGCGGGGACGATTATTTGACGAAGCCGTTCGCGTTCGTGGAGCTGCTGGCGCGGGTGGAGGCGCTGGTGCGGCGCGGGTCGCAGACGCCGGAGGCCTCGACGCTGACGGTGGGCGATCTGGTGCTGGATTTACAGACGCGAAAAGTGACGCGAGGCGGAAAGGCGATCGAGCTGCAGGCGCGGGAGTTTTCTTTGCTGGAGTATTTGATGCGCAACGCCGGGCGCGTGGTGACGAAAACGATGATTCTGAATCATATTTGGGATTACGCTTTTGAGCCGCAGACGAATGTGGTGGATGTGCTGGTGTGCCGAGTGCGGAACAAGGTGGACAAGGGGGCGGAGAAGTCGCGGATCAAGACGATGCGCGGGTTGGGGTATGTGCTGGATGGGGAGTAGTTTTGCCCGGTGGCTCGTGAATTTTCCGGCGGCTTCCTGTTGTCCCGCTGTGGGCGGGACAACCCGGACAACGAGTTGTCCGGGCCACCCGAAAACGACGCGCGAAATGAAATTTCGCGGGGTGCGAGGAGTGTTCCCAAGCTCCGGCGGAGGGCGGTAACCCTGGGACCGAGGGAGAGTTAGCCGATAACTCGCAAGCTCCCGGGCGCCTCCTGTTCGCGCCAAAGCCGACTGGCGCGAACCCGGACAACGAGTTGTCCGGGCCACCTTGAAGCCGAGCACTCACGTTTCTAAACTACTTGTAATTTTGCAGGCAATGTTCGGCAAGATAATGATGACAAAGTTACGACATGAAAGTAACCGCGGGATTTCATGCTCGCCAACCCGAATTCATTTAAAATTATGCCAACGCAAACCTACAATCCGACCGAAAATGGAGCGACTGTGACTGAACCGACTCAACCGAAAATGAACATCATCCGGCGCGCGCCGGAACGTAAAATTGCCCCGCCGGCGGGCGGACAGAACGCCGGCATCCAGGCGATCACCGAGGCGGTGCAGCGGACTTCCGGCTGGGTGCGGCCGCTGCAACAGGAAATGGGGCGCGTGATCGTCGGGCAGAACCAACTGGTGCACCGGTTGCTGGTGGGGCTGCTGGCGAATGGGCATCTTTTGCTGGAAGGCGTGCCGGGTCTGGCGAAGACGCTTTCGCTGCGGACGCTGGCGGGGGCGATCCAGGCGAAGTTCCAGCGCATTCAATTTACGCCCGACATGTTGCCGGCCGATATCGTGGGGACGCTGATTTATAATCCGCGCGACGGCACCTTTGACACGAAGCATGGCCCGATCTTTTCCAACCTGGTGCTGGCGGATGAAATCAACCGAGCGCCGGCGAAGGTGCAGAGCGCGCTGCTCGAAGCGATGGCGGAACGGCAGGTGACCCTGGGGAATGATACCTATCTTTTGCCGGAACCGTTTCTGGTGCTGGCGACGCAAAATCCGATTGAGCAGGAAGGGACCTACTCGCTGCCGGAGGCGCAGGTTGATCGCTTCATGTTGAAGCTGGTGGTCGGTTATCCGAACCGGGCGGAGGAGCTGGCGATCCAGGACAGCATGGCGACGAGCGAGCCGAACCTGGAAGTGCAGCCGGTGGTGACGGTTGAAAATATCATCGAGGCGCGGCAGGTGGTGAACACGATCTACGTGGACCAGAAGGTGCGCGAATACATCGTCGACCTGGTGCTGGCCACGCGCGATCCGAAGGCTTATGGGCTCGACCTGAGCGGCTACCTGCAATATGGCGCGTCGCCGCGCGGGACGATCAACCTGACGATGGCGGCGAAGGCGGCGGCTTTCCTGCAGGGGCGCGGCTACGTGACTCCACAGGACGTGAAGAGTCTTGCGCTCGATGTGTTGCGCCATCGCGTGACGGTTTCCTATGAGGCCGAGGCGGAGGGTATGACCTCCGAGACGGTGGTGCAGAAGATTATCGATACGATTCCGGTGCCGTAAAAACTAAGAACTTAGAACGAAGAACGTAGAGGCAAGGGAAAGAGACAGCATGAATCCGCAGAAGACGAAAGAGATTTTGAAGAAGGTGCGGCAGATCGAGATTCGCACGCGGCGGCTGGTGGACAGCTCGATGGGCGGCGAATACCACTCGGTGTTCAAGGGCCGCGGCATGGACTTCGACGAGGTGCGCGAATATGTGCCGGGCGATGAGGTGCGGACGATCGACTGGAACGTGACCGCGCGCAACGGCCGGCCTTTCGTGAAGAAATTCACGGAGGAGCGGGAGCTGACGATTCTGCTGCTGGTCGATGTGAGCGCGTCGGGAAATTTTGGCTCGACCGCGCAGAGCAAGCGCGAGATGGCGGCGGAGCTGGCGAGTGTGCTGGCGTTCTCGGCGATCCACAACAGCGACAAGGTGGGGCTGATTCTTTTCAGCGACCAGATCGAGCAATACATCGCGCCGAAGAAAGGACGGCGGCATGTGCTGCGCGTGGTGCGGGAAATTCTTTTCTTCGAGCCCAAGCAGCGCGGGACGGACATCGAGCAGGCGCTTGATTTTGCGAACCGGGTGACGCATCGCCGCGCAGTGACTTTTCTGATTTCCGATTTTCAAAGCTCGGGCGAGCAGGCGAAGGCGCTGGCCTCGCTGCAACGGGCGATCCGGTTGACGCGGACGCGGCATGACCTGGTGGCGATGCATATTCAGGACCGGCGCGAAGAGGAATTGCCCGACGTGGGCATCCTGGCGATCGAGGACGCGGAGACGGGCGAAATGCTGGAGCTGGCGACGTCGGATCCCAAAGTGCGCGCGCGGTTCGCGGAGATTTCGCGGCAGCAGATCGGGGCGTTGCGGCGGATGCTGAATGCGGAAGGCGTCGATGCGCTGGAGCTGGAAACGGGCGAATCGTATGTGCCGCCGCTGATGCAATTTTTCAAGACCCGGGAACGGAGGCGCAGATGAAATATCCGAAAAAAGGATTTAACCGGATGCTGAAAAAATCGGCGCCGGGCCAAACCGACGGCGAGATCGTGCTGCCGAAGAAGGCGCCACTGCCGGTCCAGCCAAAGCTGGGGAAGCCGGCTTCCTCAGGCTGGAAACATCGCTGGTTTCTGCCGTTGGCGATAATGACTTTGGTGGTTGGTTTGGGGTTGGGCACCGGGCCGGTGCTGGCGCAAGACGCGTCGAATTCCGGTCCGGTGCAGTTCCCTGCCTCGGCGAGTACCGCGACGAATGCGCCTGCGGTCTCGCCGGTGCAGGCTACGCCGACGGCGACCCCAACCCCTGCTCTGTCTAATACCCCCTCGGCAAACACGGCGACGGAGGCGGGAGATATTCATGATATCCGCGGGCCCATTTCGATTCCGTATCAGTGGTTGTGGGTCATCTATGTCGCGGCGAGTCTCTTGGCCGCCGCGGCGCTTTATGGCCTCTGGCGTTTGCTGCGGCGCCGGGCCAAGATCGCGGCGAAGCTGCCGTACGAGATCGCGCTGGAGAAGCTCGAGGCGGCGCGCGCGCTGATGACGGCGGAGACGGTGCGCGAGTATGCGTTCACGGTGTCGGAGGTGATTCGCGTCTATATCGAGCAACGTTTTGGCGAGAAGGCGGCGCGGCGCACGACGGAGGAATTTCTCTCCGACCTGCTGCAACAAACGGGCACGCCGCTGGCGCAGCACCGGCGGCGGCTGGAGGATTTTCTGGAGCATTGCGACCTGATGAAGTTCGCGCGCTGGTCGGCCTCGGTGCGCGAGATGGAATCGATGCTGGAAAGCGCTCGCGTCTTCGTGCTCGAGACGTGGCCGCAACCCGAACCGGCGAAGACGTCCGTTGCTCCGGCCCAACCTGAACTGGCCCCTAATCCATGATCCATTTTCTCTATCCCGAATTCCTGGCGTTGCTGCTTTTGCTGCCGATCATTGCTTTTTGGTTGGGCCGAAAGGGGCGCGTCGCCGCGGTGGAGTATTCGAGCGCCGCGGTGGCGCGCGAGGTGGCGCGGGAGACGCGCAGCCGCGCCGGCCGGTTGATGGTGTTGTTGCCCTTGCTGGCCGCCGCGCTTTTTATCGTTGGCCTGGCGCGCCCGCAAATGTCGAAGGGCCTGACCGAGGTGCAGGCGAGCGGAGTCGACCTGATGCTGGCGATCGACGTTTCCGGCTCGATGCAGTCGCTCGATTACAAGGTGGATGGGCAGCCGGTGTCGCGCGTGGCCACGGTCAAGGCGGCGGTGGCGAAGTTCATCGAGGCGCGGCCGGATGACCGGTTGGGGTTGATTGAATTTTCGGCGGAGCCGTACCTGATCAGTCCGCTGACGCTGGACCACGATTGGCTGAGCCAGGGGCTCGAGCGGGTGAACACGGGCACGATCGACGACGGCACGGCGATCGGCGATGCGATTGCGATGTGCGTGAACCGGCTGCGCGATCAGCCTTCGAAATCGAAGGTGATCGTGCTGCTGACGGACGGCTGCAACAACATGGGCAAGGTGCCACCGTTGCTGGCCGCGCAGGCGGCGAAAGCGCTCGGGGTGAAGATTTACACGATCGGCGCGGGCGTGCGCGGCGAGGCGCCGTTCCCGCAAAAAGATGCCTTTGGGCAGACGCACATTGTGATGGTGCCATCGGATGTGGACGAGGACACGCTGAGCAAAATCGCGCAGATGACGGGAGGGCAGTTCTTCCGCGCGACGGACACGGAGAAGCTGAACGATACCTATGCGCAGATCGACCGCATGGAAAAGACGACGCGGACGATCAAGCGCTACGAGCACGTTACGGAACTCTTTAGCTGGGCGGTGGTGCCGGGGCTGCTGGTGCTGGGCGCCGGTTTCTGGCTCGAACAAACGCGGTTCCGCCGTCTGCCCTAACGAGAGATCGAGAAATTTATGAAATTCGCTGAACCCATCTGGCTTTTCGCCGGCGTAATTGTGATCGCGGGGCTGCTCTGGCTTTTCCGCCGGTTCGATGCCCGGCAGCGCGCGGCGCTGGCCGAATTCGCCTCGAGCCATCTTTTGGCCAAGCTGACCGCGTCGTTCTCCCCGGAGCGGCGGCGGCTGAAGCGCGCGCTTTTTACCATCGCGATCGCGTTTATTTTCGTGGCGCTGGCGCGGCCGCAATTCGGTTATCACTGGGAAGAGCAGAAGCAGCGGGGCATCGATATTCTTTTCGCGATCGACACGTCAAAGAGCATGCTGACGCAGGACGTGACGCCGGACCGGCTGACGCGGGCGAAGCTGGCCATCACCGACTTTGTGAACAAGCTGGAGGGCGACCGCGTGGGGCTGATTGCGTTTGCGGGCGAGGCGTTTTTACAGGCGCCATTGACGCTGGATTACGATGCATTTGGCGAATCGCTCGATGCGATCGATACGAACACGATTCCGCGCGGCGGGACCGATATTTCCAGCGCGATCGAGGAAGCGCAGGCGGCATTCGGGCCGGAAACGAAAAACAAGAAGATCCTGGTGCTGATCACCGACGGCGAGGACCTGGAGGGGAGCAGCGTCGACACGGCGCGCGCGGCGGCGAAGGATGGGCTGGTGATTTATACGGTCGGGGTGGGCAGCGCGGCGGGCGGGTTGATTCCGATTCCGGTCGCGAATGGCGGGACCGATTTTGTGAAGGACGCATCGGGGCAATTTGTGAAATCGCACCTGGACGAATCGACGCTGAAGCAAATCGCGGCGGCGACGGGCGGGCTTTACGAGCCGCTGGGGCAGCAGGGCGAGGGGCTGCAGGCGATCTACAACCAGGCGCTGGCTTCGTTGCCAAAACAGGACCTGGCTTCGCGCAGCCAGAAAGTTTTTGAGGAACGTTTTCAATGGCCGCTGGCGACGGGGCTGGGGTTTCTGTTGGCCAGTTTGCTGATCGGAACGCGGCGGCGCGAGGTGAAGCGGGTGGAGCGTACAGCAAAATTCGCGCGGGTGGCGGCGCTGGCGGGCGCGGTGGCTCTCGTAGCGATGCCGTGGAATGCGCAGGCGTCGCCGCAGTCGGCCGAGCAGGCCTATAAAAAGGGCGATTATTCCGACGCGGAAAAGGAGTATGAGAAAGCGGCGGAGCAGCAACCGGCCGCGGCGCCGCTGCAGTTCAACACGGGTGCGGCGGCTTACAAGTCGGGCGAGTATGACAAGGCGTTGTCGGCTTTTCAGAAGGCGCTGGATACGGACGAAGTGCCGGTCCAGCAGCAGGCCTATTATGATATGGGCAACACGCAATATCGGCTGGGGCAGAAGACGGAGAAGTCTTCGCCGCAGGATACGATCAAGACGTGGCAGGGCGCGGTGCAATCTTATGACGCGGCGCTGAAGCTGAAGCCGGACGACGCGGACGCGAAGTTCAATCGGGACTTTGTGCAGAAGAAGCTGGATCAATTGCAAAAGCAACAGAAGCAGGACCAGCAAAAACAAGATCAACAAAAGCAGGATCAGAAACAAGATCAGCAGCAACAGCAGCAGTCAGGTTCGCAACAGAATCAGCAGAACGATCAGGCGAATCAGCAGAAGCAGAATCAGTCGCAAGGTCAGTCACAGAATGACCAGGCGAAGCAGGACCAGAAGCAATCGGGTTCCCAGCAGAACCAGGCGCAGAATGGGAATCAGCAGCAACAGAACGGCCAGCAGGGCCAGCCGAAGGATCAATCGGGGCAGCAACAGACGGCGGGAAACCAGGACCAGAAATCGCAGGGCGGTGACCAGGGCCAAGAGCAGAAACAGGGCGGCGAACAAAACACGCAGACGGCCCAGAATGACGGGAAGCCGGCGGGGCCCGCGGGCCCGACGATTCCCGACAAGGACGAGGGCAAGCAACAGCAGGGCCAGGGCGAGCAGGCCGAGGCGGCGACGCCGGGCGAGATGTCGAAGGAAGAAGCGAAGGAGTTGCTTGATTCCTTGAAGAATGGAGAACACGTTTTGCCGGTGACGGCGGATGCGCGCACGGGTGCGGGCCATCCGCAGGACCAGCCGGTGGCGAAGGATTGGTGATATGAAGAGAAATCAGCTTTTATTTTGGATGCTGGCGGCAGTGCTGGCGCTGACGGCGCAGGTTCGCGCCGCGACGGTGACGGCGACGCTGGACCCGGCGCAGATCGCGATGGGCGATTCGTCGCAACTGACCGTGACGGTCTCGGGCGCGCAGGATCAGCCGAACGTACCGCAGGTCGATGGCCTCGACATCACGGCGGTGGGGCAATCGACGCAGATCGAGGTTGTGAACGGCTCGGTGACGGCGAATGCTTCCAATACTTACACGGTCACGCCGCAGCACGAGGGCACCTTCATCATTCCGGCGATTCACGCGGGCGGAGCGGCGTCGCAGCCGATCACGCTGCATGTGGGCGCAGGTTCCGGCCCGGCGAACACGACGGCGCCGGCGCAGAATTTGCCGCCGCCGAATGTCGGTCCGGTGGTGCAACCGCCGCAGGCACCCGGGCAGAATCCGGGCGATACCACGCCGGCGCCGGAGGGGCAATTCGGCTCGATCCAGGTGATGTTGCCGAAGAAAGAAGTTTTTGTGGGCGAGCTGGTGCCGGTCGATATCAAGGCGATCATTCCCGAGGATGTGCAGGCGAGCGTGACCGACTTGCCACAGTTCACGAGCGATGGATTCACCTTGAATTCATTGAGCCCGAAGCCGGAGCAAACCGTGCAGGCGATCAACGGGCGGGCCTACAACGTGATCACATGGCACTCGGCGCTGACCGGGGTGAAGACGGGCGACTATCCGCTGAGCCTGCAGATGCCGCTGACGGTCATTGTCCAGCAGCGGATGCCGCAGCCGAGTGACCCGCCTCCGATCTCGTCGAAGGCCTCCTCAACAACGTCGACCGCCCGCCCGTCCTCGACGAAACCACCGGCCAGGAACTCTTCAAGGGCGAGGCCCTCCCCCACTTCAACGAAGTCGACGAATGCGCCGGCCTCGACGGCGTTGTCACCTACAAACTCTGGCGCGAACTCGGCTACCCGCCCGAAAACACCCTCCACGACATCCGCTGGGGCCGCCATTACAAGGACAAAAACCTCGACGCCTACGTCTGGGTCTTCCTCATCTCCGGCGCCGCGCCCCCCGCCCACTTCATCGGCGGCTACAAAGGCGCCTCCAGCGAGCGCCAGCCCGCCATGTACTTCCGCCTCGGCGGCGGCACGGTCAAGGGCATCAGCAAACCGGGCTGGATCGTCTGGAGCCGCGTCTACGTCGACCGCAACAAACTCAAGTTCGACACCGGCCTCGCCGAAGTCGTCAAGCTCCCCCAGGCCGAGACCGACGACCGCTGGAAACTCACCACCCCGCCCTGGCCCATCATGCACGCCGTCCTCCAGGGCGTCTCGCGCGACCAAATGATGGCCCGCCACAAAAGCAACCACATCCAGGTCGTCTACGCCCCCGACCAAGCCTCCGCCCGCAACGGCCTCTTCACCAAAGCCGCCGCCATGGCCGAGCTCGGCCTAGAAGTCGCCCTCTGCGGCCAAGTATAACCGCGATCCCCTCCGCCATAATACCGCCAAAATCGGGTCATCAGCTAAAAAAGCGACTTTTGCCGAGGTCTCTCTTACGGTGGCCCGGACAACTCGTTGTCCGGGTTCGCGCAGCGAACAGGAGGTAGCCAATCGTCCTCGCATAAAAAAATTTCGTCATCCTGAGCGAAGCAAGGCGGGATATCCGATCTGGGGTCTATTTCAGAGAAGAACCAGCCCCGGCCCGGGCGACGGAAAACGCCGCCAAAATCGGGTCAGCCGCTAAAAAAGCGATTTTTCGCAGAGATCTCTCTTACGGTGGCCCGGACAACTAATTGTCCGGGTTCGCGCAGCGAACAGGAGGCCACCGCCAGTCCTCGCATAAAAAAAACCGTCATCCTGAGCGAAGCGAGGCGGGAGATTCGATCTACTCTAACCGTCCCGCCCGAGCGCAGTCGAAGGACCTAGTTCTCTTCCCGAAAATGAGGCAATAAAAATTCAGTTCCTTTACTCACCCCGCTGTAAGCCTCCCCCTTTGCTAAACTCCCCCTGCCTTCCCTCCGTGTCCTCCGCGCCTCCGTGCGAAACTCCCCTCTGTTCCCTTTGCACTCCCGCCTTCCTTCGCGGCCCATTTCCCACCGCAGAACTTTCCTTTGGCAACCGCGCCAACCCCTCTTACGGTGGCCCGGACAACTCGTTGTCCGGGTTCGCGCAGCGAACAGGAGGCCGCCGCCAGTCCTCGCATAAAAAAACCGTCATCCTGAGCAAAGCAAGGCGGGATATCCGATCTGGGGTCTATTTCATAGAAGAACCAGCCCCGGCCGCGGCGACGGAAAACGCCGCCAAAATCAGGTCAGCAGCTAAAAAGCGATTTTCGCCGAGATCTCTCTTACGGTGGCCCGGACAACTCGTTGTCCGGGTTCGCGCAGCGAACAGGAGGTCGCCAATCGTCC
>Ga0206884_1128_pt2 | contig 9787 bp, 10 predicted proteins | sample Alteio_BWOrgCont_FD_152914 | JGI IMG/M metagenome (GOLD analysis project Ga0206884, IMG submission 152914) | Enriched cells from forest soil in Barre Woods Harvard Forest LTER site, Petersham, Massachusetts, United States -... | ecosystem: Environmental > Terrestrial > Soil > Temperate forest > O...
CCGAAGCGCGCTTTTTTTACCCACATATGCCACGACTTGCCTCATGAGGCCACGAATGCCTCGCTGCCGCCAAACGTGCGGCTTTCATACGATGGGATGAAGCTGGAATTTGAGATTTAGCTTGCGTGGCGCGGGCGCCCTCGCCCGCGGCTTTGGCAAAGGATGTTGCACCAGGCCCTGGGACATTCGCATTTGTCCATGCGACTTTAGGATGACCCGATGCGGGCGAGGACGCCCGCACCAAACGAACAATGAAGGTTTTTCACAAACTCGATGATATTCCCGCCAGCTTCGGTCCAACGCTGTTGAGCGTGGGGAACTTTGACGGCGTGCATCGGGCCCATACCCGCGTGCTGGCCAACATCGTTTGCCGCGCGAGAGAGCAAGAGTGCAAGGCGGTAGCGGTTTCTTTCGAGCCGCATCCCATCCGGATACTGAGGCCCGACTCCGGACTGAAACTGCTCACCCCTACGCCTGAAAAACTTCGCCTTCTGGAGGCAACGGGCTTGGACGCCGTCCTTCTGCTCCCCTTCACCCGCGATCTGTCGCTGATGACTCCGCATGACTTCGCTCATGACGTTCTAAAGAAAAGTCTGCAAGCTCGCGAGGTGCACGAAGGCTACAACTTCCATTTCGGCAACAAGGCAGCAGGCGACATTAACCTGCTCGCGGAGTATGGCCGTGAAATGGGTTTCGAGGTGAAGGTCTATCCGGAATTGCGCTTGCGGGGAGAGTCAGTGTCGAGCACTCAAATTCGCAAACTGCTTGCCGACGGGCGAGTGAGCCGCGCGCGCCACCTACTGGCTCGGCCATTCAGCATTTTGTCCACCGCTGGCCGGGGGCGTGGATATGGCGCACGGTACACTGTCCCGACCATTAACCTGAGCCGGTATGAAGAGCTTGTCCCGAGGGACGGCGTTTATATCACCCGCACCCGCGTGGGCGAGGAATGTTTCGACTCGGTGACCAACGTGGGGAACCGTCCTACCTTCGGATCTGAATCTTTCGCTATCGAAACCCATCTGCTCGACTTCCATCCCCTCGAACTGAATCCTGAAACGGAAGTAGAAATTCATTTTCTGCAGAGGTTGAGGGACGAAATGAAATTCCCGACGGTGGATGCTCTGCGCGAGCAAATTGGGAAAGACGTGAGGAAGGCTCAACGTTATTTTGGGTTGTTGAAGTTAAAAGATTGCCGCTGAGAGTATCGGTGTTCTGTGGGGATAAGTTGCAGAGCCTAGTGAGGCAGATAGCCATCTTCCATCGGAAGTTTGCCGTCGACTCTTACCACATTGATCTGGTCATTGATGGAGCGGACATCGACCAAGCCCACGGCGCCCGGCATGGTTTCCACAACTTTTAGTACTTCCTCGTCGGAATCCACCAAAGTAATCGAGCCCTGATGAGCTGCAATAAATGACTTCAGTTCACTGGAAGACATTTTGTTCAGTCGTTCCAGCGTGCTCATTTCCCCGCTGGAATTCTTGTGCAGAACAAGGATCACGTCCTTGTCATCGTGCCACTTCTTTACTTCCAAACGAAATATTTTGGTCAGGTGTGCGGAACTGATCCCGCCGACATTGTTGTCTTTGTTGACCACTACGGCCATATGATGCGCGAAGCAAGGAAGCAACGAGCACATCATGAAAGCAAACACACAGCAGATGCGAGAACCCTTCATAGCAACACTCCACCCCGAGTTGTGGCCGAGGAGCCAGCTGATCAAAGGATCCAGCGTCTGCCTGCAAAAACCTAGTGGAAAAATCAATGGGTTGGTTACGTTAGTGATCTTCCCGGCCTCATTCCATGGGCTCGACCAGGGTCATCTCTTCGTGCAATCTTCGGTCGGGCAGTTGCACCACGACAATCGCCACCAGCACGAGCATAATACCGACCGTCTGCGGCTGACGCACGATTTCACCCAAGGCGATCGCCGCAATCATGATTGAGAATACGGGCTCCAGACAGCTGACGACGATGGCGCGCGTCGGCTCCAGATGCTGCAGCCCTGCGAAATAAAGCGAAAACGGTGCGAGAACGGAAATCAGTGAAAACACCAGCAGGAATAGCCACTGTTCAACCGAGTAATGTGCGGCCGCGATTTTCCACGGCGGGTTCACAACAATCCAAAAGAGAGATGCACTAAAGATGACGTAAAGCAGCACCGTCCAACGGTCATAACGGGCGAGGATGCTGTGGCCACCGACGTTATAGAAAGCGAAAGAAAACGCCGCTCCCAAAGCTGCAACAACTCCAATCGCATCCAGACGGAATGCACTGGAACCAAATATTCCGATCACCAGGGCGATTCCGGTCACGGCCAGTCCCACCGCCGCGATTCGCTGAACAGTGGGCTTCTGTAGCCCGCGCGCGACGGTATATAGCAATACCAAAATCGGCGCCGTGTATTGCAAGATGATGGCGGTGGCTACGTTGGTTCTTTGAATCGCGAGGTAGTAGAGATAGTTGGACGCGGCCACGCCGAGAATGCCCAGCACGAACATCCGTAGAAAATCGGAGACGGGTAGCCGCAATCGGTTCCAGCCGCGAAGCAGCAGCAGCGCGATCAAAAGAACAATGAAAGAAAACGTCGTACGGCTTTGCGACAGGATCAGCGGATCGATGGACCGAAGTGCTTGTTCCTTAGACAGGAGTCGCCCGGTAAAAGCAGCTCGGCCGAGAGTGGCGGCCACGCCCCACATGAATGCCGCGCTGGCAATGTACAAATGTCCGCGGACGGGATGCGCTCGACTGGACAAGAGTTGACTTTATTTTTCGGAGTACTCGATCACGTAGCTGATCTTGGCGGTCTTGTGCAACATGGCCGCGACCGAGCAGTATTTCTCTTCGGACAGCTTGACGGCATCTTCAACTGCTTTGTGCGAGACTTCGCCCCCTAAGCGATAAACTAGCCGGATCTCGGTGTAGACCGTCGGTGGAGTGGCTGCCCGGTCCGCCTCGGCCCGTACCTCAAGACTGGTAAAGGGCTCGCGCTTCTTAGCCAGGATGCTGGCAACATCATAACCAGTGCACGCGCACAAGCCGATCAACACTAACTCCATGGGACTACTGGCAGTTTTACTATCGCCGTCGACGACGATCCCATGACTGCTGCCAGCCTGCCCCAGAAAGCGATGGTTGTCGGTCCAGATCACTTTCGCTTCAATCACGCTCAATCTCCTTTTACCGACGATTGTCCGTCTGCGGTTCCGGGTGAATCAGCACGCGAAACAATTCGGGTGCTTCCTGTTTGAAGTGAATTTCCAGCTCGGTCGAAATATCGTGCACCCGCGAGAGCGGCAACTCGTCGGAAAAGGTGCAGTGGCAGGAAACATACAGACGTCCGCGAACGTGTTTGACCTCGACGTCGTGCACATCCAGGACTTCAGGAAAATGTGACGCCACGGCCTTCAATTTCTTCTCCAACAGAGCATCGCGTACAACCTCATCGCCGGTTTCGATGGTGGCTGGTTCGCTTTCGATGTGAGTCAGAATGGTGGAAATCTCAGGCACATCCTGGCGGATATCCAATTCGAGCCGGGTCACCTGATCGTGCGCCTCCTTCAAACTCAGCTGCTCATCGAGCTCAAGATGCTGTTCGACGTGCAGGCGTCCACTAAGATCCTGGACGCTGATGTCATGAACATTGAAATTGTTGCGTGTGGCCACGGCCCGAACGCGATCAAAAATGTTTTCTCTCCGCGCCGGCCGCGCCACCGAACGAACCACCACATCGGCATCAGGCAGAACGTCCTGCACAGCCGACGTGACCGCATCGGCGACTTGCTCCGAACGCTGAAAGGTTACGTTGCGCGCCAGTCCGATGGAAAGATCGGCGAAGTAGCGGTTGCCCGCCCGGCGGATGCGTACGCGATCCACCTCGATCAAGCCATCCACTTTGTTGACTGCCGCCACAATCTTGCCACGCACGCCTGCGGGCGCAGCGTCGAGCAGAGCGTCGACGGTTCTGCGAGCCAGCCTCGAACTCACATACACGACGACTCCGGCAACAAAGAGCGCGGCCACAGGATCGGCGTCCCGCAGCTTGTCGACACGGTACACGCGACCGATAAGGACCAAAGCGAGTCCAACCACCACAACTCCGCTCGACCAGATATCGGTAGAGAAGTGCAAGGCATCGGCTTCGAGAGCCTGGCTGTCATACTTCGTCGCAATTCTTCCCAGAGCGCGCGAGCGCCAGAAGTCCACTGCCATGGAAATGAACATTACCGCAAAAGCGGCGATGCTGGGTTCAATCTCCACATGCCGGAAAAACAGCCGCTTCGCCGCTTCATAGATGATCCAGACGCAGGTCAGGAGCAACAGGCCGGTTTCGATAAAGGCGGAGAAATTTTCTACCTTGCCGTGCCCGTACTGGTGGTCGGCGTCGGCGGGCTTGTCGGAAACCCGGACTGAAAGAAAGGTCACAATCGCCGCAATGAGATCAAGCCCGGAGTGCGCGGCTTCGGACAAAATGCCGAGGCTCCCCGTCGTAACCCCAACCACAATCTTCAGCGTGGTAATGGCAATCGCCGCCAGCACGGAACTTCCAGCCACAGCGCGCTTCTCCGCACGCATGGACGCCGGACTGTGAATTGCTGGCGTGTTAGCCATGACAGCATTATCGCCGCTAACGACTCCCTCCGCCAATCCACGATCTCGGCACATTTCGGCGCCTGCTGCCGACAGCGAGGGCACTCTGTGCTAGGATTTTCATTGACCTTTTCGATCTTCCCTGGAGGAATCATTAAATATGACGCGATACGGTTTAGTCTGTCTGCTGCTTGCGGCCATGGCGTGGGGCCAAGCGGCTACTCCCACACCCGCTTTGTCGACCCGACCACCGGGAAGTCCCGCCGCGAATCCCGCCGATACGAAGGAAGCAGAGGCTTCGAATGTTCCACCCGATACGCCGGTTATCACGATCAACGGAGCGTGCCCAAACCCGTCCGCCGACAAAGCGTCCGACCAGAATTGCAAAACCGTGATCACTCGCGCTGAATTCGAAAAAATCATGGATGCCGTCCAGCCGAATATGCCCCCGCGCGTCCGTCGGCAATTCGCCATGCGCTACGCGAGCGCGCTAGTAATGGCTGACAAAGCACATGAAATGGGTTTGGATCAGGGACCGAAGTACGAGCAGCGTCTGAACCTGGCGCGAGTCCAAATCTTGTCCCAGGCGCTTAATCAGGCGGTGCAGGAGAAGGCTGGGCAGATTTCTGACCAGGACATCGAGGACTATTATCACAACAATACCAGCGTCTACGAAGAAGTTGACCTGCAACGCATATTCATTCCGCATTCCCAGACGCTCCCCGCCTCCAAGATCAAACTGAGCCAGGCGGCTGAAAAAAAACGCCAGGAGGACGCGGAAGAAGTTATGAAGAAAGAAGCCGATAAACTTCACACCCGCGCCGTCGCCGGAGAAGACTTTGCCAAGCTTCAGGATGAAGCTTTCCTACTCGCCGGAATCAAGACCAAGGCTCCAAGCACCAAGATGGGCAAAGAACGCCGCAACAACCTGCCTCCAACCCAGGCTGCGGTTATGGATTTGAAGACCGGTGAAATCTCCGCTGTGTTCTCCGACCAAAGCGGGTACTTCATTTACAAGGTCGGCGCAAAAGACGTCGAACCGCTGGACGATAAGTTGAAAGAAGAGATCCGTGGAACACTGCGTAGCCAACGCGTGCAGGAACAGATGCAGGCAGTCCAGAAGTCTGCTACCCCTACCTTGGATGAAAGTTATTTCGGGCCCGAAATGCCTGCGACGCATGGCATGCCAATACCACCACCCGCTCCTGGCCCCTCATCGAAGCCGTCGGGTCCTGGCTCCAAGTAATGGACGGTGATAAACCAACTGTCATTGTAACGGGGGTCGCGGGCAACCTGGGACGGCGACTATTGCCGCATCTGGCGGACTATCAGGTCATCGGAGTTGATTTGAATCCCCCGCAGACCAGCGACCCCTTGCGCTTTGTCCGGATGGACATTGGGCTAGAGGAGTCCTGCCGCGATTTGTTTGTTCTGGTGCGGGAAGCGCGTCCGGTCGCGGTAATTCACTTGGCCTTTGTGCTCGATCCCGTCCGCACTGGCGTGCTCGACCTGGATCGGATGTGGCAAATCAACGTGGCCGGTACGGCTCGGGTGATGGAAGCCATCACTGAAGCTAATCGTAACGATTCCATCGTAAGAAGGTTTGTTTTCCCGAGCAGCGTTTCCGTTTACGGTCCTGATCTGCGCGAACCAGTCAGCGAGGACTGTCCCTTCGGTGCACACACTCTGCCTTATGCGATCCACAAAATGGAATCGGACAAGGTGGTCCAGCAGAGGGCACCTGCGCTGCGAGGCTGCAGCGTCTTCATGCTACGCCCCCATATTTTTGCCGGCGCCAGCGTGGAGAACTATATGATTGGGGCTTTTCGTGGCACTCCCAATGGCCAGACCAAACGCGCCGCCAAAATGCGGGATCGAGGCAAGCGTCTTCCCTGTGTGTTGCCCTATGGACAACATTATCTCGAAAACCGCATTCAGTTTGTCCACGTGGACGACATGGCCAGGTTGTTGGCACACATTGTTCGCCGGACGGAGCCCGAATCCCAGCGGCTCACGGTACTGAACGTGGCCGGGCGCGGCGAGCCCTTGACCTTTGACCGTTGCATCGAGATGGCTCACGCGAGACTAAGACGCGTCCCTGGAAAATGGGCTTTTCGTCTGGTGCTGCAGTCCATGTGGAAGCTGGGAATCTCCGCCATTCCGCCAGAAGCTGCGCCATATATGACCGGCCAGTACATCATGAATACCGACCGTTTGAGCAAGTTCCTGGGTGACGACTACGAAAATGTGATCCGCTACACCATTGCCGACGCCTTTGCCGATTCCTTCACCGCAGAGAGTCCTGCCACCACATCGCAAGTCGCAGCACGATAAGTTACTTCTTTCCTCGATACAGTCCCGCAATCCCGAACGTATACGGCGTCCAGGAGGCTTCCCGGAATCCAGCGCTGCGCATCCGTCCCAGCATCTCTTCCGGAGATGGAAAGCGCTCGACCGACGCGGGTAAGTAAACATATGGGCCTTTGACTCCAGAGACCACCGTACCCACGGCGGGCAAGATGCGCTTGAAGTAGACTCGATACAACTTTCCGATCAAGCCGCGAGGCTCACCGAAATCCAAAATTCCGCACTCACCGCCCGGACGCAGCATCCGCACCATTTCCTGCAGCCCGGCATCATAGTCCCCGAGATTGCGGAATCCAAATGCCGCAGTAATCAAATCGAATTGTTGGTCCGGAAATGGCAGGTGAATCGCATCCGCTTCCACCCAACGCAGCGACTTTTCCGCCGACTTCTCGGTCGCCCGGAGCAGCATCGCATGGGAAAAGTCCACGCCCAGGATTTTCGCCGACTCTCCGGCCTCTCGAAACAAAGCAAAGGTCATGTCGCCGGTGCCGCAGCACAAATCAAGCACGCGTGCGTCTTGCCGCTTCAAAATCGAAGCAAAGCTTCGCGCCGTCTTCCGCCACCACAATCGATCCACGTTGAACGACAGCAAATGATTCAGCAGGTCGTATCGCGGTGCAATTGAGCTAAACATCTTCCGGACCGCGAGCGCGGCGGACGCCGGATCGCTCGCTCCTTCGGGAGCGGCTCCAATGACAGTCGCTTTCGTCGAATCACTCACAGTCGGTCCCCGCTTCTTTCACGAACCGCCTAGCATCCGCAACTCGTTCACCGCCTCGACGATGACTTTCTCCGGCACATCGTTCGCAATCTCGACTTTTCCAATCTCCCTCGGCAGCACGAAATGTACGACGCCCTTGCGCGTTTTCTTGTCTCCCTGAAGCAACCGGACGATGTCCCGGCTGCGAGCCGTGACCTTTCGCAGCTTGTCAAGACTGAGCACCGCGTCGAAAATTCGTCGCGCAGCATCGTTATCGATCCGGTCGGTCGCAGCCGCGATGTGCGTAGCCGCGATCATTCCCCAGGCAACTGCTTCGCCGTGCAGAAAACGTCGATAACCCGATTCAGCTTCGAGCGCATGGCCGATCGTATGTCCAAAGTTCAGCACTCGTCTCAGCCCGTTCTCGCGCTCGTCGGAGGAGACTACCTCGGCCTTCAGGCGTACAGATTCCGCGATCACCCATTCGATTGCTGCAACATCGCGGCGCAAAGCCCACAGCTGAACTTTTTCGAGGCGGTCAAACAGCGCAGGCTTTCCGATCACTCCGCACTTTAGCGCTTCATACAGACCCGCGCGAAACTCCCGGTCAGGCAAAGTGGACAGCACTGCAGGATCGATCAGTACCACACGCGGCTGGTGAAAGGTTCCAAGCAGATTCTTACCGGCGCTCAGGTTCACACCGGTCTTACCGCCAATGGCAGCGTCCAACTGAGCCTGCACGGTGGTGGGAATCTGCACGACATCGACACCTCGCATATAAAGCGAAGCCAGCAGACCAGCCACATCACCCACCACACCGCCGCCGAAAGCTACGATCACGGCATTTCGATCTGCACCCAGTCGCGTCAGCTTCTCCGCCAGTTGCTCAACCGTAGCAAGCCTCTTATGACGTTCGCCATCGCTCATCTCTACCAGTCGCGCTTTGAAACCGGCGGCCGCAATCGACTTCATCAACTTCTTGCCCCAGTTCCGGCGAACCGGCGGCACCGTCACAATGAAGAGATGCAAACGATCTCCAACAATTTCGCGCAAGTGCTCTCCCACCCGCTCCAGCAAGCCGTTTTCAATGATGGCGTCGTAGGGCCTAGGCTGAACTGCGATGGTCACTCGGGTCATGGAGTCTCATCATAACGTAATCATCCGCGCAGCTACCGGGCCGCCGCGTGATACCATTTTTGACCTATGGAGTCTGCGCCGTCCCGAACCGATTTCCTCGTGATTGGCGCCGGAGTTGCCGGGTTACGCGCCGCGGTTGAACTGGCAGGTGCGGGCACGGTTCTGGTGCTGGCCAAGCGCGAGGTGACCGAATCGAATACGCAGTGGGCCCAGGGCGGCATCGCAGCCGCACTCAGCGACGAAGACGAAATTAGTCTCCACCTCCAGGACACGCTGCAAGCCGGCGATGGCCTGTGCAATCCCGAAGCCGCCAAGGTGCTGGTGGAGGACGCCCCCGAGCGCATCGATGAATTGATTCAATGGGGCACGGAATTCGATCGCCAGGGCACCAAGCTCACCTTCGGCCGCGAAGGCGCGCACAGCCGCAACCGCATTCTGCACGCGCACGGCGATTCCACTGGACGCGAGATTCTCCGCGCTCTTTACGCCAAAAGCAAAACGCTGAAGAATATTTCCGTGCGTGAGTTCGAGTTCTCCACGGACTTAATCGTGGAAGATAGCCGGGTCTGCGGCATTCATCTCATTAACGAGAGGGGCGAGAAGCAGCAGATGTCGGCTTCCGCCGTTTTGCTCGCCACCGGCGGCATGGGTCAACTCTACCGCAACACGACGAACCCTGCGGTCGCCACCGGGGACGGCGTCGCCATGGCCTATCGTGCCGGCGCCGAAGTCAGCGATATGGAATTTATCCAGTTCCACCCCACGGCGCTGTACTTGAAGAATGCCCCACGCTTTTTGCTCTCTGAGGCTCTGCGCGGCGAAGGCGCATACTTGCGCAACATCGAGTTGCATCGCTTCATGCCGAAGTACCATCCTATGGGTGAACTGGCGCCGCGCGACGTGGTTGCTCGAGCCATTCTTCATGAGCTCGAGGTCAGCCAAGTCAAGGATCCATTTGTCTATCTCGATCTCACTCACCTCGACCCTGAC
>Ga0206884_1143_pt1 | contig 9714 bp, 8 predicted proteins | sample Alteio_BWOrgCont_FD_152914 | JGI IMG/M metagenome (GOLD analysis project Ga0206884, IMG submission 152914) | Enriched cells from forest soil in Barre Woods Harvard Forest LTER site, Petersham, Massachusetts, United States -... | ecosystem: Environmental > Terrestrial > Soil > Temperate forest > O...
ATCAAATTCACGAATATTTTCGTGCTCTTTGAATAAGTGAACAACATCCGCCATAGCTGACGTCTGCATATCATAACCCCCGCGCTTAATCGTTGCTTAATTCGATATCGATACCCAGTGAACGAATTTCTTTCACTAGAACATTAAATGATTCAGGCATACCTGGGTCCATGTGATAATCATTATCTACAATATTCTTGTACATTTTTGTTCGACCATTCACATCATCAGATTTTACTGTCAGCATTTCCTGAAGTGTATAAGCTGCACCATAAGCTTGCAGTGCCCAAACTTCCATTTCACCAAAACGCTGTCCACCAAACTGCGCCTTACCGCCCAACGGTTGCTGCGTTACAAGACTATATGAACCTGTGGAACGAGCATGCATTTTGTCATCAACCAAGTGATTTAATTTCAGCATATACATATAACCCACAGTGACAGGTCTATCAAATTTAATACCTGTTCGACCATCAGTTAAAACAGCTTGTCCACTTTCTGGCAATTGGGCTAACTTTAATAGCCGCCGAATTTCTTCTTCGCTGGCCCCATCAAAAACAGGTGTTGCCATGGGCACACCACCACGCAAATTATGTGACAATTCACGAATCTCTTTGTCACTTAATTTTTCAAAATCAACTTCCTGATCTTTCCCTGCATAAATAGATTTCAGAAAGTGACGAACATCACTAATTTCTTTGTGCTCATCTAACATGCGACCAATTTTTAAACCAAGTCCTTTCGCAGCCCACCCCAAATGAGTTTCCAATACTTGCCCAACGTTCATTCGCGAAGGAACACCTAACGGATTCAATACAACATCAACGGGCGTACCATCCTCAAGGTAAGGCATATCTTCGACGGGCACGATCATAGAAATAACACCTTTGTTCCCATGGCGTCCAGCCATTTTATCGCCCGGTTGAACACGACGCTTCACAGCCAGATACACTTTCACAACCTTTAAAACACCTGGGGCCATATCATCGCCCTGACTTAATTTCTTGCGCTTAACGTCATACTTTTCATCAAGGGTTTCACGTAATGTCTTCAATTGTTTAGCTGTATTCTCTAACTGTTTATTTGCCTCAGCATCTTTCAAACTAATATCAAACCATTTATCGCGAGGAAGAGTTTTCAAATAATCACGAGTAATTTTATGACCTGATTTTAATCCCGCAGGCGCACTCACAACAGTTTGATCAAACAACAACTTCTCAAGGCGCTGATACACATCTTCTTCTCGAATACGAAATTCGTCATTTAAATCTTTCTTAAATTTCGCTAATTCCATATTCTCAATATCGACAGCACGCTGATCTTTTTCAACACCATCACGCGTAAAAATTTGCACATCAATCACCGTTCCAGACATTCCAGCAGGAACACGCAATGAACTATCCTTTACATCAGAAGCCTTTTCACCAAAAATAGCCCGTAATAATTTTTCTTCTGGTGTAAGTTGCGTTTCACCTTTTGGCGTGATTTTACCCACCAAAATATCACCTGCATTAACTTCCGCGCCGACATAAACTACACCGCACTCATCTAATTTTGATAATGCACTTTCACCAACATTGGGAATGTCACCCGTAATTTCTTCTGGACCAAGCTTAGTATCGCGCGCGATACAACTTAACTCCTCGATATGAATACTCGTAAACCTATCTTCTTGAACAACTCGCTCCGAAATTAAGATAGAATCCTCAAAGTTGTAACCATTCCACGGCATAAATGAGACGAGTAAATTTTGGCCTAAAGCTAACTCACCCATATCGGTTGACGGACCGTCCGCTAAAACATCACCTGCTTTTACAGCCTCACCCTGTTTTACTAAAGGACGCTGATTAATACAGGTGTTTTGGTTAGATCTCGAATACTTAATAAGATTATAAATATCAACGCCTGTTTCCTCTGAACCCTTAGTATTATCAACACGTACTACAATTCGAGCGGCATCAACAGAGTCAACCACACCTGCGCGCTTCGCAATCACAGTCACACCAGAGTCAATCGCTACAACACGCTCAATACCAGTACCTACTAATGGTTTTTCTGCAACTAATGTTGGAACTGCTTGGCGTTGCATATTTGAACCCATCAACGCACGATTAGCGTCATCATGCTCAAGAAATGGGATTAGAGCTGCTGCAACAGACACAATTTGTCTTGGTGAAACATCCATAAAGTTCACTTTATCAGCCGTCGTAAAAGTAAACTCATTGCGATAACGACAATTGATCAGCGAGTCAATTAATTTTCCTGACTTATCTAACTGAGCATTCGCCTGCGCAATAACATAATCCGCTTCGTCAATCGCTGACAAATACACAATTTCTTCTGTTACTTTACCATTTATCACTTTACGACATGGTGTTTCCAAAAAGCCATATTCGTTTGTTCTTGCATATACCGCCAAAGAATTGATCAATCCAATATTGGGACCTTCAGGCGTTTCAATTGGGCACAAACGACCATAGTGTGTATGATGAACGTCACGCACTTCAAAGCCCGCACGCTCACGCGTCAACCCACCTGGCCCTAGCGCCGAAACACGACGTTTGTGTGTAATTTCTGACAAAGGATTATTTTGATCCATGAACTGAGAAAGTTGACTAGAACCAAAAAATTCCTTGATCGCTGCCGAAATAGGTTTCGCATTAATCAGATCTTGTGGCATAAGCCCTTCAGATTCCGCAACACTCAATCGCTCTTTTACCGCACGCTCAACACGCACTAACCCTACACGAAATTGATTTTCAACCATTTCACCTACACTGCGAACACGTCGATTTCCTAAGTGATCAATATCGTCCACAATGCCTTTCCCATCACGGATAGCAATGAGCATTTTCAGAATTTCAATTACATCTTCTTTCGTCAAGGTTGGCGAACCAGTCAATTCCTGACGATTTAATCGTCGATTTAATTTCATACGGCCAACAGCAGATAAATCATAACGATCTATGTTAAAAAATAAATTATTAAATAATGTTTCTGCTGCCTCTTTTGTTGGCGGTTCCCCCGGTCGCATCATGCGGTAAATTTCGACCTGTGCTTCAAGCTGGGATTTTGTAGGATCAATACGCAATGTACTAGATATATATGGTCCGCAATCCAAATCATTTGTAAACAATGTTTCAAAACTTTCAATTTTATTCGTAAAAATTTTCTTCAATATTTCCGCCGTAATTTCAACATTTGCCTCTACAATCAATTCACCTGTTTTCTCGTTGATAACTGGCTTAGCCAAAACTTTACCGAGCAAATAATCGGAAGGAATTTGAAGTTTATTTATTTTTGCTTTTTCTATTTGACGAATATATCGCGCAGAAATTCGTCTTCCTTGCTCAACAATTATGTTGCCCTCTTTATCCACGATATCAAAACTTGCAATCTCCCCTCGCAATCTCTCTGGATGCAACTCCAAAATAATTTCGTCATTCTTGATGTGAAAAACATTAAACTCGAAAAACCCCGCCAAAATTTCTTCAGGCGACAACCCTAGAGCACGAAGTAAAATCGTCACAGGCAATTTTCGACGCCTATCGATACGTGCAAAAACACAATCCTTTGGATCAAATTCAAAGTCAAGCCATGAACCACGGTAAGGAATTACTCGAGCAGAAAACAATAGTTTTCCTGAAGAATGTGTCTTACCTTTATCATGCTCAAAGAAAACACCTGGCGACCGATGAAGCTGTGAAACAACCACTCGCTCCGTCCCATTAATTACGAACGTAGCATTATCCGTCATCAAAGGTATCTCACCCGTGTAAACCTCCTGCTCCTTAATATCTTTAATGGAAGTTTTATCCCCAGCTTCTTTATCGTAAATAATCAGGCGGCACTTAACTCGTAAGGGTGCCGCATAGGTATACCCACGACGCTGACACTCCACAACATCAAAAAGGGGCTCCCCTAATTTGTAACTGATGTAATCTAATACCGCATATCCCGAAGAGCTCTCAACGGGAAACACTGTCCGAAAAGCAGCATCCAATCCAGACTGCCCTCTACTATCTCGTGGCGCTAAAAACCCCCGATAGGACTCCATTGAAGTCTCAAGCAAATATGGAGGAGCAATAATTTCTTTCGATTTACCCAAATTATCACGAGGACGCTTTCTTGCGGTATTTAATGACATTCAGATTTCCTCAAAAATAAAAAAACACAAAGGCCGACAATAAAAATCGGCCTCATCGTTACAAGTTTTCGGTAATAAAAAATTACTTGATATCAACCTTCGCACCAGCTTCCTCAAGTTTTTTCTTAATCGCGTCTGCATCTGCTTTAGGTATACCCTCTTTAACCACAGAAGGAACTCCTTCAACCAAATCTTTCGCCTCTTTCAAGCCAAGACCAGTGACTTCACGGATAACTTTAATCACATTAACTTTGTTATCGCCGAATGCCGTCATTACTACGTTGAATTCCGTTTTCTCTTCAGCAGCAGCGGCAGAACCACCTGCTGCAGGCGCAGCAACAGCGACAGCGGCAGCGGCAGAAACACCAAACTTATCTTCCATCATCTTTACGAGCTCAACAACATCCATCACGCTCATTTGAGAAATGGATTCTAAAATCTCTTCTTTTGAAACAGCCATGTGTTTACTCCTATTCATTCAAAAAAATTAAAATAATACTAAGCCACCTGCTTTTGATCACGAACTGCAGCAACAGTACGGGTCAATTTAGCATGTGGTTCAGCAAGTGTACGTACAAATTGGGTGATAGGTGCGATCATTACTGACATCAACGTCGCTAATGCTTGTTCACGTGTTGGTAAGTTTGCCAGTACATTGATATCTTTTGGAGATAATAATTTACCACCAACAGATAATGCCCTTACAACTAACTTCTCATGATCTTTAGCAAAATCGCGAATTAGACGTGCAGCTGCGCCTGGATCTTCTTGCGAAAAAGCAAGCACCAAAGGCCCCACTAAAATTTCCTGCATACAGGAAAATGGAGTATCTTGTAATGCTCGGCGCGCCAACGTATTGCGAACAACTCGCATATAGACGCCAATTTTTCTCGCATTCGAACGCAGCTCCGTAAGCTCACTTACCGTTAATCCGCGATATTCTGCAGCAACAGCAGACAACGAGCGTCCAGCAACCTCAGCGACCTCAGCCACTATCGCCTTTTTATCTTCTATTCGAAGTACCACTCTTGTACCTCCCGGTTTGCTAATTTACAGTGCCTACCAGGGTTATCCTGAATAGCATAAACACTGTCTGCGTAGGTCGATAATACATTTAAACAGCCCAAAAGAATTCGGACCATACCTACGGTCTACGACCTCAAACGCCGATTGAACCAGCATCAACCTGAATGCCTGGCCCCATCGTGCTTGAAAGTGTAATCTTTTTAAAATAAATACCTTTTGCGGAAGTTGGTCTCGATTTTTTAAGATCCGCCACAAGCGCTTCTAAATTTTTATGTAATTGTTCTGGCGTAAAGCTAGCCTTCCCAATACTGCAATGCACAATGCCATTTTTATCCGCACGATAAGTTACCTGACCACCTTTAGCATTTATCACTGCTTGCGCAGCATTTGGGGATACTGTGCCAACTTTTGGATTTGGCATCAAACCACGCGGACCAAGCACCGCGCCCAATGGACCAATGATACGCATAGCATCTGGCGTTGCGATAAGTACATCGAAATTCATTTCGCCCGCTTTGATTTTTTCAGCCAAATCGTCAAAACCAACGATATCAGCACCAGCACTTTTGGCTGCTTCCGCTTGCGCTCCCTGAGCAAAAACAGCTACGCGAACTTTCTTACCCGTACCGCTCGGCAACATAGTTGAACCACGAACCGTCTGATCGGATTTTTTCGTATCAATGCCTAATTTAAATGCAGCATCAACAGTTTCATCAAACTTCGCATTTGCTGCCGACTTAATTAAATTTAGCGCCTCTATCACGGGATAAACTCTCCCCGGAACAATCTTCCCACTAATTTCTCGATGTCGTTTAATAAATTTAACAATTTTTTCTGGCTTCTGCTTTGTCATATTTTATCCTTCCACCTCTATACCCATGCTTCGCGCAGTTCCTGCGATTGTTTTTATCGCGGCATCAATGCTGGCAGCAGTCAAATCTGGCGCCTTTATCTTTGCAATGCTCTCCAACTGCTTACGCGTAATTTTACCTACTTTTACCGTATTCGGAGTCGCACTGCCACTCTCTAGTCCCAGTACCTTCAAAATTAAAATAGATGCTGGAGGGGTTTTAATAATAAAAGTAAAACTGCGATCACTATAAACAGTAATAATTACAGGCAGCGGCATTCCCTTATCAACACCCTGTTGTGTTTTCGCATTAAATTGCTTGCAAAACTCCATAATGTTCACACCGTGCTGACCCAACGCTGGACCAATCGGTGGGCTTGGATTGGCTTCTGCAGCCTTCACCTGTAATTTAATAAAAGCTTGTACTTTTTTTGCCATTACGACACTCCTCTAAAATGGGTCAACGTCTTTCGACTCCCCGCATTTACTACGCTTTTGTTACTTGACCAAATTCCAACTCAACTGGAGTTGAACGTCCAAAAATTAAAACGGCAACACGCAAACGACTCTTCTCATAATTTACCTCCTCAACTACACCATTGAAGTCAGCAAATGGCCCCTCAGTTACGCGAACAACCTCACCTGGCTCGAATAGTGTCTTCGGCTTTGGCTTATCAACTCCCTCTGCAACGCGTTGTAGAATAGTATTAGCCTCTGATTCACTAATGGGTGAAGGCCGTTCGTTCGTTCCACCAATAAAGCCTAATACTTTCGGGGTTTTTCGAACAAGATGCCATGTTTCATCATCCATTTCCATTTTGACTAAAACATAACCAGGGAAAAACTTACGTTCACTCTTTCGTTTTTGACCACCACGCATTTCGACCACTTCTTCTGTTGGAACAATAATTTCTTCAAACTTGTTTTCAACTCCATGTTGTTTTATGCGATCTTGCAAAGCTTGCATCACGTAATTTTCGTAACCAGAATAGGCATGCACAACATACCAACGCTTCGAGGAAGCCGAGTCGTCTCCCCCCTTACCTATTTTTATCCTATTAACTTTTGAAGTTGCCATTTATTAACTCCGTTGACCCGTCACAAAACCGACTGCCCATAACAAGACGCTATCGATGCCCCACAAAAACAATGCTGTTACAACCACTACCACTATTATCATTACAGTGGACTGAATCGTCTCCTGTCGCGTTGGCCAGATTACCTTGCGTAATTCCACTCGCGCATCTTTTGCAAACGCCCATGCACGCTTCCCTTTTTGCGTAAAAGAAGCAAGACCCAGCACAATTAACCCAGCTATCAAATTCCATAAAAGTCGGAGCGCATTTGTCTGCTCAGGCAAAAAAACATTTGCAACAAAGACACCACTTATCATCAACGCCACAAGAAACCACATAATCCCCTCTAACCGAGGAGAATTAGTTGAGGCAGCAAACTCTGTTTTTACGCTAAGACTCATCTGAATCCTTTAAAAAATACACTTCCGCATAACTACTGGCAGGCCAGGAGGGTCTCGAACCCCCAACCTGCGGTTTTGGAGACCGCCGCTCTGCCAATTGAGCTACTGGCCTAACATCTAACTTCAACTCGATTACTCAAGTATTTTAGTTACAACACCCGCACCTACTGTGCGTCCACCTTCTCTTACCGCAAAGCGCAATCCTTCTTCCATCGCTATCGGCACTATCAACTTCACAACCATCTTCGTATTATCTCCCGGCATTACCATCTCTACTCCTGATGGCAAATCTTCTATCGCTCCCGTCACATCCGTCGTTCTAAAATAAAACTGCGGACGATATCCTTTCAAGAACGCCGTATGTCTTCCGCCTTCTTCTTTCGACAACACATATATTTCCGCTTCAAACTTCGTGTGTGGCGTGATACTGCCTTTATGCGCCAACACCTGGCCTCGCTCTACATCTTCTCGCTTTGTGCCTCTCAACAATATTCCTACGTTGTCTCCCGCTCGGCCTTCATCTAATAACTTACGGAACATTTCAACGCCTGTACAGGTTGTCAACTGGGTTGGTCTTAATCCTACAATTTCAACTTCTTCTCCAACCTTCACAATGCCTCTTTCCACACGACCTGTGACTACCGTGCCTCGACCCGAAATCGAGAACACGTCTTCAATCGGCATCAAGAACGGCTTGCTTATTTCTCGCTGTGGCTCTGGTACATAACTGTCCAAGGTCTCAACTAATTTGTAGATCGATGGAATTCCTATCTCGCTCTTATCACCTTCCAACGCCTTCAACGCTGAACCTGTAATAAATGGCGTCTTGTCTCCAGGGAATCCATAATGCGTCAACAAATCCCTCACTTCCATCTCGACTAATTCTAATAATTCTTTGTCGTCTACCATATCAGCTTTATTCAAATACACCACAATATAAGGCACACCAACCTGGCGGGCTAACAAAATATGTTCTTTTGTCTGCGGCATAGGACCATCAGCGGCACTTACCACTAATATCGCTCCGTCCATCTGCGCTGCACCCGTTATCATGTTCTTCACATAATCCGCGTGACCTGGACAATCTACGTGCGCATAATGTCTTTTATCTGATTGATATTCAACGTGTGACGTCGCAATCGTGATCCCTCGTGCCTTCTCTTCCGGCGCATTGTCAATTTGATCATACGCCTTGAACTCTCCACCAAATTTCTCCGCCATTACCTTCGTCAACGCCGCTGTTAACGTCGTCTTTCCGTGGTCTACGTGTCCTATCGTTCCGACATTCACGTTCGGTTTCGTTCGATCAAATTTTTCCTTCGACATAGCTTTAACCTCGTCTCAATCAATTAAAAAAATCCTGGAGCCCACAACCGGGATTGAACCGGTGACCTCTTCCTTACCAAGGAAGTGCTCTACCACTGAGCTATGTGGGCCTAACATCGCCAGCAGCGTTGGAGCGGGTGATGGGAATCGAACCCACGCTATCAGCTTGGAAGGCTGAAGTTCTACCATTGAACTACACCCGCACGACACTTCTACAATGGTGGAGGGGGAAGGATTCGAACCTTCGAAGCCGAAGCAACAGATTTACAGTCTGCCCCCTTTAACCACTCGGGAACCCCTCCCAAAAATTAGCCGCGTATTTTGATTCTCTTATGAAGATATGTCAACAGCGAATTTATATTTTTTCTTTTATCATTTGTGAAGCATAGTAAGCAACCAAATATCCTAGAGCTGCACCAGCAAGTATATCGCTCAAAAAATGATAATGCTCTGCAACTAAAGCTAATACCACACACAGCGCAACGGGCCAAATGATCCAACCTGTTTTTCGAAAAAAAAGTCCGATAACGCTCAAACCAGAGAATATAACCGTTGCATGACCAGAGGGAAAAGAATTATTCAATACGCTAAATTCAAACCAATTAAACCCATAAACATTGTCTTTAATTAATGAAAGATTTCCAACTTCTGGCATTGGCCAGTATCGACTGCAGATTAATTTCAAAATACTTTTAAGAAAAAAGCTTATTGCGATGCTACTAGCAAGTACCAACAAAAACCTTTCGAGCATAAAGAATTTTCGGTAAGCACATCGAATAATGACATAGGGATAAATCAGCAGAGGTAATGCTGCAAAAACAACGGCAATTTTGGTTAAATAACCAAAAACAACATATTGGCGCAGATGATGGTGGTAAGCCCAGAAGA